>ERZ888423.216-NODE-216-length-62203-cov-16.085312_pt1 | contig 62203 bp, 57 predicted proteins | sample MGYA00520523_ERZ888423 | MGnify/ENA primary metagenome ERZ888423 (study PRJEB32303, sample SAMEA104408611) | aquatic metagenome | biome: Brackish water; feature: Pelagic; material: water | place: Baltic Sea | collected 2014-06-08T10:24:00 | depth 30,27 m ... | reverse complement strand
CTAGGAGGAATTAGACATGTCGGTTGCCGGCGCGATCGCCCCCGCTGAGTTCTTCGGCGAGGCCGCCATCCAGGATCCGTATCCGCTGTATGAACGGCTGCGCGCAGCCGGCCCGGTGCATCAGATCGGGGAGTCCGGTTTTCACCTGGTCTGCAGCCGGGCCGCGATCAACGAGGTGGTTGCCCGGCCTGAGGATTTCTCGTCGAACCTGACCGCGACCATGACCTACACCGCAGACGGTGAGATCACCCCGTTCGTCATGGACGGTCTCGGGGGACCCACCCACATCCTGGTCACCGCCGACGATCCGATCCATGCCGCGCACCGCAAGCTGGTGGTGTCCCAGTTCGCCGCGAAACGGATGCGTGCCCTCGAGCCGCTGATCGCGGCGACCTTCGAGCAACTCTGGGCCGACGGACTCCTCGACGGGCGTATCGAGTGGATGGATGCGGTGGCCAACCGGTTGCCGATGGTGATCGTCGGCGCGATGATCGGTGTCCCGGAGGCTGACGTCGACCAACTGGCGCATTGGGGGTTAGCCAGCACCCAACTGCTGGACGGCCTGATGTCAGCCGAAGAGTTGGCCGCGTCGATGACCGCGATCGGTGAACTCAGCGGTTATATCGTCGATCGGCTTCGGGAGGCGGCCAGGGAACCGCAGGACGACCTGATGGGCGTGCTGGCCACCGCCTGCACCAACGGTGAACTGGACCGGTTCACCGCCCAGCTCATCCTCGTCTCGCTGTTCAGCGCGGGCGGGGAGTCGACGGCCTCGCTGCTGGGCACCGCGGTGGACATCCTCGCCACCAATGCCGACCTTCAACGTCGGGTGCGTGATAACCCCAATCTGCTGGGTGCCTTCATCGAGGAGACGCTGCGCTTGGAGCCACCCTTCCGAGCGCACTACCGACACGTTCTGCGCGATACCGAACTGGCCGGTGTCGCGCTGGCAGCCGGGTCCCGCGTGCTGCTGCTCTGGGGTGCGGCCAACCGCGACCCCGAGCACATTGACGCGCCCAACGAGTTCCGGCTGGACCGGCCGGAAACCAAGGGGCACATGACATTCGGCAAAGGTGCGCACTTCTGTCTGGGGGCGGCGCTGGCCCGGTTGGAGGCGGCGACCGTGTTGCCGATGCTGTTGGAACGCACGACCTGGTTCGACGCCCTCGATGTCGGACCATGGCTTCCGAGCGTGCTCGCGCGACGCCGCGAATACCTGGGCCTCGCCGTCCGCTAGATCGCCGTCGGCGCAGAGTCCGCGGGAATCAGGCGTTGTCGGCGTTGGCTCGGGGGAACCCGCCGCCCTGCGGGAAGAGTGGGAACACCACGTCGTCGAGTTTCTCGGCGTCCCCTGCCGTCCGGTTCACCGTGGCCCCCCAGATGTTGCCGTCCGGTGACACTGCCAGCGCCCACGCGTGCCCCCGGGTGTCCTGGCGCACCACCTCGGGGCTGCCGGTCACCGCACCGCTGGCTTGGGCCAACCGCACCGCCACCGTCTGCTTGGTATTGACCAGGTTCACCAGGACCGTGCCGTCCAGTGCCGCACAGCCCGCCACCCCGGGCCGTTCCGGCCAGGTCCACACCGTCGTGGCCTGACCGTCCGGGCCGATGCGCTGCAACCGATCGCCGGCCGGGGCGCGGTCGGTGACGTAGAGCGCCTCGTCGCCCGGATCAAGGCACATCCCGCCGCCGGCACCCATTCCGCTGAGCGCGGTCGTTGGCGGGGCCTGTCCCTGAGTTGTTGGCTGCTCGATGCGGATCACCTTGCCGGCCAGTGATTTCGGGTCGTTGGCCAATCCGGGATCGCCGGCATCGCCGGTCTGCACGACCAGCGTCGTCGGACTGGTGAAGATCAGCGAACCGGTATTGCCCGCCGCGCCCTTCGGGATCCCGGTGAGCAGATCCTTGGGCGCGTCGCCGTCGGCGATGCGCACCACCCGATTATCGGTCGGGGTGCTGATGTAGGCGTACATCAGCCGGTCCTGGGAGTAGGTGGGCGACAACGCGATGTCCATCAGCCCGCCGTCACCGCCCCCGTCGACCGGAATCACTAGTTTGACCTTCGGCTCCGCACTGACCGACACCTCCTTGACCGCGCCGGTGGTGCGCTCGGCGACCAGGGCGGTTCGGGCATCAGAACCCATGATGAGACCGCTGGTGGATTCCAGGCAGCCCTGCATCACACCGGGAGCCGGGCAGGCCTTGGGGAACGGTTTGGGCGGCAGCGGCGGCGGCGGGGGCGGGGTGGACTTCGGACCCGGCGTCAGTTCGGGTGGGGTGGTGAACGGTTGGGACACCGCGTCGTCGAAACGGGCGCACCCCGAGGCGCCCAGGGTGACGACGGCGCACAGCACGGCCAGGCTCCCGACCGACCTACGCAATCCCATGGAAGTCAGGCTACGGACAGGGCGGTGGCATCCGCCACGGAGGCGCCGCCAGCGCGGCCCAAATCCCCGGTTTGGAGGCCGATTGCACTTACCCTTGGCCTGTGACGAGCCCGAGTTCTGAACCCGGCTGGCAGCGCCCCGGGGATTCCGCGGCGCGGCCGGCGTCGGCCCGCTTGGTCGACCCCGAAGACGACCTCGCTGCGGCGAACTACGGCGGGGACTTCGCGACCACCCGAATCCCGCCGTTCGGTGCCCCGGAGGCTCCGGCCGGGTCGATACCCCCGCCGACCTCGTCGGCGGCCGGCTACGGACTATTTCAAGACCCTGAACCGCTCCCGTACGTGCAACCCGTCGCCGACGTCGCCCACCCGGTGGCGTCGCCGCTGGAGATCGCGCCCGTTGATGCCGAGCAGCGGTTGAAGGCGGCCGGCCGGCGCGGCACCCAGGATCTGGGACTGTTACTGCTGCGGGTCGCCCTCGGCGTGGTGTTCATCGCCCACGGTCTACAGAAGGCCTTCGGATGGTGGGGAGGCGAGGGCCTGGACGGGTTCAAGGCCGCCCTGATCGAGGCCGGTTATCAGCACGCCGAACTTCTCACCTACGTCGCTGCGGGTGCGCAGATCGCGGCTGGAGTGCTCCTGGTGCTTGGGTTGTTCACCCCGGTGGCAGCGGCCGGAGCACTGGCTTTCCTGGTCAACAGCGTGCTCGTGACGTTTTCCGCCCAGCGCGAAGACGGGGGTCTTTTCGTCCTGGGCTCTGACGCCGAGTACCTGCTGGTGCTCACGGCGCTGGCGGCGGCGATCATCCTGGTCGGGCCCGGTCGTTACGGCTTCGACGGTGGACGGGGTTGGGCCCGCCGACCGTTCATCGGGTCCTTCCTCGCGCTACTGCTGGGAGCGGGCGGCGGCGTGGCGGCCTGGCTGTTCCTGCACGGCATTAATCCCTTCGCCTGACAGCTAGTCAGGACCGGTAGGGATTGGGCACCCGGCCGGCGCTTGCTGCGGTGAGTCTGGGCAGTGTCGCGAAGGTGACCGCCGGCAGCAGCAGGGTCTCGCCGCCGGCCCGGCACGCCCGTGCCCACCCGCCCCGGTTGAACCTCAGGCCCTCGATATCCGACCATGGCACGGTTCGGGTGGTCAGCAGCGATCGGGCGGACACGGTGTCCTCACCGGCCACGGTGCGCAGGCGCACGATCGCCGCCGAGGCGAGGATCGGAATGATCAGCAGCCCCAACGCCCAGTTTCCAAGGGCCGGGATGAGTATCAGCGTGCTGACAGCGAGGACGATGGAAGCGGAATGGGCCATCGGCGAGATCCGGATCACCACATCGTTCGGACCGGGTGAATGAGTTTCCCCGGTGCGCATCCCCGCATCATTGCATCCCGGCATCCGGTGCCCAACGGCGCGGCAGCATCTCTGAGATTTGACGCCCGAGTCGTGCCGCGGCTACCATCAGCCACTATGGCAACCGCCGGAAAGCTCGTAGTAGTAGGTCAGCGCGCTGATGCCGCGCTCGTCCCAGTCCGGGTCTAGCCAGTCGCATCAGCGCGCAACCCTCGTACAGCTGCCCAGCTGTCGGGGGTTTTTTCTTGCCCCAGGAAAACCAACGAGAATATCGAGGACACAGTGAGTGCACCTGCTACGCGAGCACCCGGGCTGTCGGCCCACGCCACCGAATCCAACGGCGCCCACGACGTCGCGACCTTGGTTAAGCACGCCAAGCGCGTCCCCGTCCAACAGATGACCGGCGCCGAAGCGGTGGTCCGAGCGCTCGAGGAACTCGGGGTCGAGGTGATCTTCGGCATCCCGGGTGGGGCGGTGCTGCCGGTCTACGACCCGCTGTTCGATTCGAAGAAGCTGCGCCACGTCCTAGTTCGCCATGAGCAGGGCGCCGGGCATGCCGCCAGCGGCTACGCGCATGCCACCGGACGGGTTGGGGTGATGATCGCCACCTCCGGTCCGGGCGCCACCAACCTGGTGACCCCGCTGGCCGACGCCCAGATGGATTCCATCCCGGTCGTCGCGATCACCGGCCAGGTCGGCCGGTCGCTGATTGGTACCGACGCCTTCCAGGAAGCCGACATCACCGGTATGACGATGCCGATCACCAAGCACAATTTCCTGGTCCGCGATGGTGACGACATCGCCCGCTCGATCGCCGAGGCGTTCCACATCGCCTCCACCGGGCGCCACGGCGCCGTGCTCGTCGACATTCCCAAGGACGTGCTGCAGGGTCAGTGCACCTTCTCGTGGCCGCCGGAGTTGGACCTGCCCGGATACAAGCCCAACACCAAGCCGCACAGCCGCCAGATCAAAGAGGCCGCCAAGTTGATCGTCGCGGCCCGCAAGCCGGTGCTGTACGTCGGCGGCGGAGTGATCCGAGGTGAGGCCTGTGACGAATTGCTGGAACTGGCCGAACTGACCGGCATCCCGGTGGTGACCACGTTGATGGCCCGCGGAGCGTTCCCGGACAGCCACATCCAAAACCTGCGGATGCCCGGGATGCACGGCACCGTGGCCGCGGTGGCCGCCCTGCAGCGCAGCGATCTGCTGATCACCCTCGGCGCCCGTTTTGACGACCGGGTGACCGGCAAGCTGGACACCTTCGCGCCCGATGCCAAGGTGATCCACGCCGACATCGATCCGGCTGAGATCGGCAAGAACCGGCCCGCCGACGTCCCGATCGTGGGAGACATCAAGGCCGTCATCGGTGAACTGATCGCCGTGTTGCGTCAAGACCGCGGCGGAGATCAGCGGATCGGCAACGAAGGGGTCTGCGACCCCGACCTGGCCGACTGGTGGTCCTACCTCAACGGACTCCGCGAGACCTACCCGCTGAGTTGGGATCCGCAGTCCGACGGCAGCCTCAGCCCGGAGTACGTCATCTCCGAGCTGGGCAGGATCGCCGGGCCGGACGCCATCTACGTCGCCGGGGTGGGCCAGCACCAGATGTGGGCGGCGCAATTCATCTCCTACGAGAAACCGCGCACATGGCTCAACTCCGGTGGACTGGGCACGATGGGTTATGCCGTCCCGGCGGCCATGGGCGCCAAGATGGCCTGCCCGGATGCCGAGGTGTGGGCGATCGACGGCGACGGCTGCTTCCAGATGACCAACCAGGAATTGGCCACCTGCGCGGTCGAGGGGGTTCCGATCAAGGTGGCCTTGATCAACAACGGCAACCTCGGCATGGTCCGTCAGTGGCAGACGCTGTTCTACGGCGAGCGCTACAGCCAGACCGACCTGTCCACCCACAGCCACCGGATCCCCGACTTTGTCAAACTTGCCGAGGCACTTGGATGTGTCGGATTGCGTTGTGAGCGTGAAGAGGACGTCGACGACGTGATCAACCAAGCTCGCGCTATCAATGACCGGCCGGTGGTGATCGATTTCATCGTCGGCGCCGACGCCCAGGTGTGGCCGATGGTCGCCGCCGGCACCGGCAACGACCAGATCATGGCCGCGCGCAATATCCGCCCACTGTTCGACGAGGACAACTCCGAGGGCCGTGCCTGATGGGTGCTACTACCTCTGGTTCGGGTACTTCCAGGACTGTCACCCACACGCTCTCGGTGCTTGTCGAGGACAAGCCCGGCGTGCTCGCGCGCGTCGCCGCGCTGTTCTCCCGGCGTGGCTTCAACATCGAGTCACTGGCCGTGGGCGCCACCGAGCACAAGAACATGTCGCGAATGACGATCGTGGTCACCGCTGAGGAAACACCGCTGGAGCAGATCACCAAACAGCTCAACAAGCTGATCAACGTGATCAAGATCTTCGAGCATGACGAAGGCAATATGGTGGCGCGCGAGCTGTGGCTGATCAAGGTCCGCACCGACACCGCGAACCGCAGCCAGGTGATCGAAGCGGCAAACCTGTTCCGCGCCAAGGTCATCGACGTCTCCACCGAGTCGCTGACAATCGAGGCGACCGGGACTCAGGAAAAGCTGGATGCGCTGCTAAGGGTGCTGGAGCCCTACGGCATCCGCGAACTCGTTCAGTCCGGTGTGGTAGCACTCTCGCGCGGGCCGCGCGGCATGACGAATTCGAAATAAAAGAAACAACAGAAGGAAAATTTCACTGTGTCAAATTCTGGTGCAATCGAGATGTTCTACGACGCCGACGCCGACCTGTCGGTCATTGCGGGTCGCAAGGTTGGTGTGATCGGCTACGGCAGCCAGGGCCACGCGCACTCACTGAGCCTGCGCGACTCCGGCGTCCAGGTGAAGGTGGGCCTGAAAGAGGGCTCCAAGTCCCGGGAGAAAGTCGCCGAGCAGGGCCTCGAGGTCGACACTCCGGCCGAGGTGGCCAAATGGGCCGACGTCATCATGCTGTTGGCGCCCGATACCGCGCAGGCGGCGATCTTCAAAGCAGACATCGAGCCCAACCTGAGGGCTGGCGACGCGCTGTTCTTCGGCCACGGCCTCAACATTCACTTCGGTCTGATCACCCCGCCGGCCAACGTCACCGTTGGCATGGTGGCGCCGAAGGGTCCGGGGCACCTGGTGCGTCGCCAATTCGTCGACGGCAAGGGTGTGCCGTGCCTGGTGGCCGTCGAGCAGGACCCGACCGGTGCGGGTCTGGCGCTGGCGCTGTCCTATGCCAAGGCGATCGGTGGCACCCGGGCCGGAGTCATCCGGACCACCTTCAAGGACGAGACCGAGACCGACCTGTTCGGCGAGCAGGCCGTGCTGTGCGGCGGCACCGAGGAACTGGTCAAGACCGGTTTCGAGGTCATGGTGGAGGCGGGCTACGCCCCGGAACTGGCCTACTTCGAGGTGCTGCACGAGCTCAAGCTCATCGTCGACCTGATGTACGAGGGCGGGATCGCCCGGATGAACTACTCGGTGTCCGACACCGCAGAGTACGGCGGCTACCTATCCGGCCCGCGGGTCATCGACGCCGATACCAAGGGGCGGATGCGCCAGATCCTCACCGAGATTCAGGACGGCACCTTCGTCAAGCGCCTTGTCGCCAACATGGAAGGCGGCAACGAGGAGCTGGAGGGCCTGCGTAAGAAGAACGCAGAACACCCAATCGAGGTCACCGGCAAGAAATTGCGCGAGTTGATGAGCTGGGTGGACCGGCCGCTGACCGATACGGCCTAGTGGTTCCAGCACTTCATGCGTAGCCGCATGTTACGGTGCGAACATGCCTAAGACGGTGCAAATCCGCGACATTGACGACGAGGTGTACGCGGCCCTGGTGCGTCGTGCCGGGGAGGAGGGCATTACGGTTCCTGAGTTGCTGCGGCGTGAGGCGGCGCGTCTCGCGGCTCGGCCGTCGATGTCGGCGTGGCTGGCGCGAATCGGGCGACGTCCGTCAGAGGTATCCGCAGCCGAGGTGCTGGCAAGCCTGGACGAGTGGCGCGGAGAATGGCCGGATGCTGGTCGTTGACGCGTCGTGTCTGTTCGAGGTTGTCGCCGACACCCCTCGGGCCGGCGCCGTCGCCGCGCGCCTAGCACTCGACGCTGATCAGGCCGCACCGCACGTCATTGACGTGGAGGTGATGGGGGTGGTTCGCGGGCAGTTCCTGCGCGGCCGGTTGGACGGCACAGCCGCGGGGCAGGCGGTCGCAGACCTTCGGGACTGGCCGGGTGAGCGCGTCGGGCACCGCTTGCTGCTGGATCGGGCGTGGCAGCTCCGTGACTCGGTTCGGGGCTGGGATGCGTTCTATGTCGCCTTGGCCGAAGCGTTCGACGCCACCCTGTTGACCATGGACGGACGGTTGGCCCGCGCGCATGGCCCGTCATGCCGGATTGAGGTTCTTACGGCGTGAGGCCCGATTAGGTCCCGGGGTTCAGCGTTTTCCCGGGACTAACGGTTCTCGGGTCCCAAGCGGGGAACCGGCAAACCGAACTCGCGCTTGAGCACAGTCCGCGCGGCGTAGTACCCGCTCATGCCGTGCACCCCACCACCGGGCGGGGTGGCCGACGAGCACAGGTACGCCTTGGGAATCGGGGTCGTCCACGGGTTGACCCGCGGGGTGGGCCCGAGCAGGGCGCGCAGAACCGAGTTGCCGCCGACCCCGATGTCTCCGCCGACGTAGTTCGCGTCATGCTCGGCGAGGCGGTTGGCGGGAATGCTTCGGGCGGAGACGACGATGTCGGTGAAGCCCGGGGCGAACCTCTCGACGATGGCGGTAATGGTGTCGCGCTGATCGACCGTTGATCCTGCGGGCACATGCGCGTAGGTCCAGAACGGTCGGCGGCCTCCGGCGTCGATGCGGCTGGCGTCGGCGATGTAGGACTGGGCGGCCAGCACCATCGGCCACTGCGCGTGTCGGCCGGCAACGATCTCGCGCTCGGCGTGGGCCATCTGGGCTCTGGTGCCGCCAAGATGCAACGTCGCCGTGTCCGCCAGTCGCTTATCGGCCCACGGAATATCCTCGGACAGAACGAAATCCACCTTGGCGACGCCGGGCCCGTACCGGTAGCGCTGCAGCGCGCGGGCGTAGCGCGGCGGTAGTGCGGAGCCGTAGATGCCCAGCAGTGCGGTGGGTGCGGTGTCGTAGAGTACAACCCCGCCGGGCGGGGAGGTGACTTCGGCATCGGCGTGCAGCACACCACCGTGGGCGCGCAGATCGGCGATCAGCGCATCGGCGATCGCCTGGCTTCCACCCACCGGAACCGGCCAGCCCACGGTGTGCGCGAGCGTCGCAAGCATCAGACCCGCGCCCGCACCGACGAACGACGGCATCGGTGAAATCGTATGTGCCGCAACGCCGGTGAACAGCGCCCTGGCATCCTCTCCGCGAAGCCTGCCCCAGGCCGGGGTGCCCTGTTCAAGCATCCGCCGCCCCAGCTGGACGGCAGCGCGCACGTCGGTGGGGATTGATCGTTTATCGCCGATCAAGAGGCCGACGACGTCGTGCGCGTCGGCCACAAGTGGACCCAGTAGATGGCGCCAAGAGTCGCCGTCTTGCAAGCCGGCGCAGGTGCGGCCGAGGTCGTGGTACGCCAGCGCCGCTGGGCGATTCGGCAGGGGGTTGGCGTAGGAGATCTCGGGAGCGATCAACTCCACCCCGCGCGAAGCGAGATCGAACTCGGCGAAGAACGGGGATGCCAGTGCCAACGGGTGGATCGCCGAGCAGATGTCGTGGCGCACGCTGGGGGAGTCGGGGTCGGCCAATGTGCGCGAGCCGCCACCGAGGGTGGGCTGGGCCTCGAGCACCTGCACGCTCAACCCGGCACGGGCACAGGTGACAGCCGCGCTGAGCCCGTTGGGTCCACTACCGACCACGGTGACGTCCATCTAGCGATTACACCTCAATCCCGGCCCTTTAGGCTGTCCCGGTGACTCTGCCCGTTGTATTGATCGCTGACAAACTCGCTGAATCGACCGTCGCCGCCCTGGGAGACCAGGTGGAGGTGCGCTGGGTCGACGGACCGGACCGGCCCAAACTGCTGGAGGCCGTCGCCGACGCCGACGCGTTACTGGTGCGCTCGGCCACCACCGTCGACGCCGAGGTGATCGCCGCCGCCCCCAGACTCAAGATTATTGCGCGTGCCGGTGTCGGTCTGGACAACGTCGATGTCGACGCCGCGACCGCGGCCGGGGTGCTGGTGGTCAACGCCCCGACCTCCAACATCCACAGCGCCGCCGAGCACGCCATTGCACTGATGCTGTCCGCGGCACGGCAGATTCCGGCCGCCGACGCGACTCTGCGCGAACACACCTGGAAGCGTTCGTCGTTCAACGGCACCGAGATCTTCGGCAAGACCGTCGGTGTGGTGGGCCTGGGCCGCATCGGCCAACTCGTCGCGGCTCGATTGGCCGCTTTCGGCACCCATGTCGTCGCCTATGACCCCTACGTACCGGCCTCCCGGGCCGCGCAACTCGGGATCGAATTGTTGCCGCTGGACGACGTGCTGGCGCGGGCCGACTTTATCTCGGTGCATCTGCCTAAAACAAAGGAGACCGCCGGACTGTTGGACGCCGCGGCGCTGGCCAAGACGAAGCCGGGCGTGATTATCGTCAACGCCGCCCGCGGGGGTCTTATCGACGAGATGGCGCTCGCCGACGCGATCAGAAGCGGCCACGTACGCGCAGCCGGCCTGGATGTGTTCGCGACCGAACCCTGCACCGACAGCCCGCTGTTCGATCTGCCGCAGGCGATCGTCACCCCGCACCTGGGCGCCTCGACGTCGGAGGCGCAGGATCGGGCCGGTACCGACGTCGCCGAGAGCGTCAAGCTCGCCATGGCGGGGGAGTTTGTGCCTGACGCGGTCAACGTCGGTGGCGGTGTGGTCAACGAGGAGGTGGCGCCGTGGCTGGATCTGGTGCGCAAGCTCGGGTTGCTGGCCGGGGTTCTCGCGACGGATGCTCCGGACAGCCTGTCGGTGCGGGTGTGCGGCGAAATAGCTTCCGAAGATGTCGGGGTGCTGAAACTCTCGGCGTTGCGTGGACTGTTCTCGACGATGACCGACCAGCAGGTGACCTTCGTCAACGCTCCGAGCCTGGCCGCTGACCGTGGTCTGACCACTGAAGTGAGCACGGCAACCGAGAGCCCCAACCATCGCAGCCTGGTCGATGTCAAAGTGGTGGCGTCGGATGGTTCGGTGGTCAATGTCGCCGGCACCCTGTCGGGTCCGCAGCAGACCCAGAAGGTGGTGGGCATCAACGGCCGCAGTTTCGACCTGCGCGCCGAAGGCGTGAATCTGATCCTGCATTACAGCGATCAGCCTGGTGCGCTGGGCAAGATCGGCACCCTGTTGGGCAGTGCCGGGGTGAATATCCTGGCCGCCCAGATGAGTCAGGACTCCAGCGGCTTGGGTGCCACGGTAATGCTGCGACTGGACCGCGATGTGACCGCCGACGCGCGGGTCGCCATCGGGGCGGCCGTGGACGCCGGCACGCTGGAAGTGGTTGATCTGTCGTGAAACTCGCAGTGATCGCGGGCGATGGTATCGGCCCGGAAGTCATCGGTGAGGCCCTGTCAGTGCTCGACGCGGTGCGCCCCGGGGTCGAGACGACCGACTACGACCTCGGTGCGCGGCGCTACCACGGAACCGGCGAGGTGTTGCCCGACGGCGTCATCGACGAACTCCGCGGCCACGACGCCATCCTGCTCGGGGCGATCGGGGATCCGTCGGTGCCCAGCGGTCTGCTGGAACGTGGCCTGCTGCTGAGGATCCGCTTCGCACTCGATCACCACGTGAACCTGCGCCCGAGCCGGCTTTATGACGGGGTGAACAGTCCACTGGCCGGCGATCCGAAGATCGATTTCGTCGTCGTGCGGGAGGGCACCGAAGGGCCCTACACCGGAAACGGCGGGGCGATCCGCACCGGCACACCGCACGAGGTCGCCACCGAGGTCAGCCTCAACACCGCGTTCGGTGTCGAACGGGTGGTCCGCTATGCGTTCGCCCTGGCCCGAAAGCGACGCAGGAACCTGACACTGGTGCACAAGACCAATGTCCTGGCCTTCGCGGGCAGCCTGTGGTCGAGGCTGGTCACGCAGGTAGGTACCGAGTATCCCGACGTCGAGGTCGCCTATCAGCACATCGACGCGGCCACCATCTACCTGGTCACCGACCCGGGCCGGTTCGACGTCATCGTCACCGACAACCTTTTCGGCGACATCATCACTGACCTCGCCGCCGCGGTGTCGGGGGGAATCGGTTTGGCCGCCAGCGGCAACATCGACGCCACCGGAACCAACCCATCGATGTTCGAGCCCGTGCACGGCAGTGCACCCGACATCGCCGGGCAGGGCATCGCCGATCCAACCGCCGCAGTGATGAGTGTCGCTCTGCTGCTGAACCACATCGGTGAGGACGCCGCGGCCGCCCGAGTCGATGCCGCCGTCGCCGACCATCTCGCGACCCGCAGTGCCGGCATCTTCTCAACCCGCGAGGTGGGCGAGCGGATTCGCGCCCGGTTGTAGCGCGAGCGGGCGTGTCGGCCCGCCGACTAGGGTTACCGGAATGCGCCTCGGCCGTATCGCCAGCCCCGATCGGGTCGCCTTTGTCAGCATCGAAGGTGACGCAGGGGCCGAAGTCGCCCGGGAGATCGCCGAGCATCCCTTCGGGACACCCACCTTCACCGAGCGGTCTTGGCCGCTGGCCGAGGTCCGACTGCTGGCGCCGATTCTGGCCAGCAAGGTGGTGTGCATGGGCAAGAACTACCTAGAGCACGTCATTGAGATGGGCGGAAGTATCGCACCGGAGAATCCGATCATCTTCCTCAAGCCCAATACGGCGATCATCGGTCCGGGTGCACCGATTCAACTGCCCGTCGATGCCAACCCCGTGCACCACGAGGGCGAACTCGCGGTGGTGATCGGGCAGCCGTGCAAAGACGTGACCGCTACGAGGGCGGCCGCTGCCATCCTCGGTTACACCATCGCCAATGACGTTTCTGCCCGCGATCAGCAGCAGGCCGACGGACAGTGGACCCGCGCCAAAGGCCACGACACCTTCTGCCCGGTGGGGCCGTGGATCGTCACCGACCTGGACCCATCGGATCTTCGGATTCGCACCGAGGTCAACGGAGTCGTCCGGCAGGACAGTCGCACCTCGCTGATGATTCACGATATCGGCGCCATCATCGAGTGGGTGTCGGCGGTGATGACTCTGCTGCCCGGTGATCTGATCCTCACCGGGACACCGGCCGGGGTGGGACCGATCGAGAACGGCGACACCGTCAGCATCACCGTGGAGGGCATCGGAACACTGACCAACCCTGTGGTCCGGAAAGGCACATGATGGCTGCGCCCGTGACCGTGCCCGTGCGGGTGCGGTTCTGTCCATCGCCGACCGGTTCCCCGCACGTCGGCCTGGTACGCACGGCGCTGTTCAACTGGGCCTACGCCCGGCACACCGGCGGGACGTTCGTGTTCCGCATCGAGGACACCGATGCTGCGCGTGACTCCGAGGAGAGCTACGCCGCGATCCTGGACGCGCTGCGGTGGCTGGGGCTGGACTGGGACGAGGGCCCGGAAGTCGGTGGGCCGCACGGCCCGTATCGGCAATCGCAACGCGGCGATCTCTACCGCGACGTGGTGGCACAACTGGTTCAATCCGGTGAGGCGTATCCGGCCTACTCGACGCCCGAGGAGGTCGAAGCCCGGCATGTCGCCGCCGGCCGCAACCCGAAGATGGGTTACGACAACTATGACCGCGACCTCACGTCAGCCCAGCGCGCCGAATACGTCGCTGCCGGCCGCACGGCAGTGCTGCGCCTGCGGATGCCCGATGCGGACATCAGTTGGAGTGACCTGGTGCGCGGCGAGACCAAGTTCGCGGCCGGCACGGTGCCCGACTTTGCGCTGACCCGTGCCAACGGAGACCCGCTATACACCCTGGTCAACCCGGTCGATGACGCGCTGATGAAGATCACTCATGTGTTGCGCGGTGAGGATCTGCTGCCGTCGACGCCGCGACAGATCGCCCTGCACCGCGCGCTGATCCGGATCGGTGTCGGCGAGAGCGTTCCCGAGTATGCCCATCTGCCCACGGTTCTCGGCGACGGCACCAAGAAGCTCTCCAAGCGTGATCCGCAGTCCAATCTGTTCCTGCATCGCGACCGGGGCTTCCTGCCCGAGGGTCTGCTGAACTATCTCGCCCTGCTGGGCTGGTCGATTGCTGACGACCGGGACATCTTCGGCCTCGACGAGATGGCGCGCGCGTTCGACGTCATCGATGTCAACTCCAATCCCGCGCGCTTTGATCAGAAAAAAGCCGATGCCATCAACGCCGAGCACATTCGGCTTCTGAGCGCGGATGAGTTCGCAAGCCGGTTGCGTTCCTACTTTGCCGCCCACGGGTATGACACCGGCCTCGACGATGTCGGGTTCGCGAGTGCGGCCGAACTGGTGCAGACCCGGATCGTCGTGCTCTCGGATGCGTGGGGTTTGTTGAAGTTCTTCAACGACGCCTGCTATGCGATCGACCCCGAAGCGGCTGCCAAGGAACTTGGTGCGGACTGCGCTGTGGTTCTCGACTCCGCCTGTGCGGCGCTTGACGGGGTCGCGGCGTGGACCGCGGCCGGAATCGAGGAGGCTCTCAAAGCGGCACTGATCGACGGACTCGGGCTGAAACCGCGCAAGGCTTTCGGTCCGGTACGGGTCGCGGTGACGGGATCCACCATCAGCCCGCCGCTGTACGAGTCGCTGGAACTGCTGGGTCGGGAGCGCAGCCTAGGCCGACTGCGTGCGGCCCGTGACGGGGAGCAATGAGAATCTTTGATAGTGTGCTCGACGGCCCGAAAGAGCAGTCGGTCAGCGCTCGTACTGCCCGCCAAATGCGGGAAAAGCGCCCCTGATCAGCTCTGATAGGTCAACAATGGGGTATGGTGTAATTGGCAACACAGCTGTTTCTGGTACAGCCATTCTAGGTTCGAGTCCTGGTACCCCAGCAATTATGACGGCAATTGCCGCTGAGATATGCTGTCAAACCGGCGAGCCTCACAGCACCGTCGCACAGTGTTCTAGCCCCCGTCGTCTAGCGGCCTAGGACGCCGCCCTCTCACGGCGGTAGCGTGGGTTCGAATCCCATCGGGGGTACTTTTTTCTCACACGTGACGGTCTACTGGGGTGCGGTGGTGCCGGCCACCGGCATCGCGGGCAGGCCGAGTTTGTGGTGATCCCAGGACCGAATCCGGTCGGTGACGATCCGTACCGCGACGCGCTTGTTCATCATCATGTCGACCGCCGGTTTGAGATCGTCGGTGTAGGGACCGTTGTAGCGTTCCCAGACGCTGACGCCGACGGCGAAGATGGTGTCGGGATCGTCGTGAATTTCGGCGACGCCTTCGAACGAGACCCCCGCCAGTGAGTCGTAGGTCATCCCGTCCTCGATCATGAAACTCACCCGGGGATTACGTCGGATGTTGACGACTTTCTGCGACTTGATCTTCGTCTCGACCCAGATCTCGCCCTCGAGGACGGCGTACCACATGGCCACCAGGTGCGGCTGTCCGCCGGCGCCGATGGTGGCCATGGTGCCGGTGCGACTGCGCGCCACGAAGTCGGTGATCTCGTCGTCGGTCATGACGATTTGATTGCGCTGTTTGCTTCCCATGACCGTCAGTGTGTCAGGCCGCGCGGCGATCACAGTCGTCGAGTCAGCGCCTCGGCTGCGGCCAGCAGGTCAGTCGCCCACCGGTCGCCCGGTCGACGTCCCATCCGGTCGATCGGTCCGGACACCGACACCGCGGCGATCACCTCGCCGTCGCGATCGCGCACCGGCGCCGAGACGCTGGCCACACCGGGTTCGCGTTCGGCCGCGCTCTGGGCCCACCCGCGGCGGCGCACCTCGGCCAGGGCGCGTTCGGTGAACTTCGCTGATCCCAGTACCGCCTGCTGGGTGGCGGAATCGCTGTAGGCGAGCAGCACCCGGGCACCTGAACCTGCAGTCATCGGAAGACGCGCGCCGACGGGCACGGTATCGCGAAGACCCGCAGGTGGTTCGAGTGTGGCGATGCACACCCGCGTGGTTCCTTCCCGGCGGTAGAGCTGGACGCTCTCGCCGGTGACCTCGCGCAATCCGGGCAGCACCGCGGCTCCTGCTGCCAGCAGCGGGTCATCGATGCGGGCGGACAGCTCTGACACAGCCGGTCCCAGTAACCAACGGCCGGCACCGTCGCGGGCGAGCAGACGGTGGAACTCCAGGCCGGCGGCCAGGCGGTGCGCCGTAGCCCGGGGCAGGCCGGTGCGGTCGCAGAGTTCGGCCAGCCCGCAGGCAGATGCGGCGACCGCGTGCAGTACCCCCACCGCTTTGTCGAGAACGCCGATGCCGCTATCATTTCCCATATCGAGATACTAGCGTCCCAGATAGTGAGATTGCGAGAGTCGAGCCATGGCTGCGAAACCAAGAACCCTGCCGGAGAAGGTCTGGGCGGATCACGTCGTCGTCGCCGGCGGCGAGCGCGAACCGGACCTGATTTACATCGACCTTCATCTCGTCCACGAGGTGACCAGCCCGCAGGCCTTCGACGGCCTGCGACTGGCAGGCCGGGGAGTGCGGCGACCGGATCTGACACTGGCCACCGAAGACCACAACGTGCCGACGATCGACATCGATAAGCCGATCGCCGATCCGGTGTCGCGCATCCAGGTGGATGCGTTGCGGCACAACTGCGCGGAATTCGGCATCCAACTGCATTCAATGGGCGACCTTGAACAGGGCATTGTGCATGTGGTGGGACCGCAGCTCGGTTTGACCCAACCCGGCATGACCATCGTCTGCGGTGACAGCCACACTTCGACCCACGGCGCGTTCGGAGCGCTCGCCATGGGCATCGGGACCTCGGAAGTGGAACACGTACTGGCTACCCAGACCCTTCCGCTGCGGCCGTTCAAGACGATGGCGATCAATGTCGAGGGCCCCTTGCCCGACGGGGTGACGGCCAAGGACATCATCTTGGCGGTGATCGCCAAGATCGGCACCGCCGGCGGCCAGGGCCACGTCATCGAATACCGCGGCAGCACCATCGAATCGCTGTCCATGGAAGGGCGGATGACGGTCTGCAATATGAGTATTGAGGCCGGTGCGCGAGCGGGATTGGTCGCTCCCGACCAGACGACGTACGAATTCCTGCGTGGACGCCCCTACGCCCCGACGGGTTCGGAATGGGATGACGCGGTCGCGGCCTGGGGGCAACTTGGAACCGACGACGGTGCAGAGTTCGACACCGAGGTCTACATCGACGCGACGACCCTGAGCCCGTTCGTCACCTGGGGCACGAACCCGGGACAGGGCGTACCCCTGTCGGAGGCGGTTCCCGATCCCGAACTCATGGTCAGCGATGCCCAGCGTCAGGCCGCAGAGAAGGCACTGACCTACATGGATCTGAAACCCGGCACACCGATGCGCGACATCGCAGTCGACACCGTCTTCGTCGGATCGTGCACGAACGGACGCATCGAGGATTTGCGGGCGGTAGCCGAGGTGCTGCGGGGCCGGAAGGTGGCCGACGGGGTGCGGATGCTGATCGTGCCCGGATCGATGCGAGTCCGGGCACAGGCCGAGTCTGAGGGGCTCGGGGAGATCTTTACCGCCGCGGGCGCTCAGTGGCGGCAGGCGGGCTGTTCGATGTGTCTGGGTATGAATCCCGACCAGCTCTCACCCGGACAACGGTGCGCGTCGACGTCCAACCGCAATTTTGAGGGACGCCAGGGCAAGGGCGGTCGCACGCATCTGGTGTCACCGGCGGTCGCCGCCGCCACCGCAGTGCGCGGCACGCTCTCCGCCCCCGCCGACCTCGGCATCACGAACTAGAAAGGAACATCTCATGGATGCGTTCCGCACCCACACCGGTATCGGTGTGCCACTGCGTCGGTCGAACGTCGACACCGACCAGATCATTCCCGCGGTGTACCTCAAGCGGATCACGCGCACGGGATTTGAGGACGGACTGTTCGCCGAGTGGCGCAACGACGGTTCCTTCATTCTCAATCTGAGTCCTTTCGATCGCGGGTCGGTGTTGGTCGCCGGCCCGGACTTCGGGACCGGATCCTCACGCGAACATGCAGTGTGGGCGCTGATGGACTACGGCTTTCGGGTGGTGATCTCGTCGCGTTTCGGCGACATCTTCCGCGGCAACGCGGGCAAGGCCGGACTGCTCGCGGCCGAAGTCGCGCCCGATGACGTCGAACTGCTGTGGAAGCTCATTGAACAGAGTCCGGGGTTGCACATCACCGTTGATCTCAAAGACCGAACCATCTCTGCCGGAACGGTTATGGTGCCATTCACGATTGACGACTACACCGCATGGCGGCTGTTTGAAGGACTCGACGATATCGGCCTTACGCTGCGGAAACTTTCCGAGATCGAAGCCTTCGAAACCCGGCGGCCAAGTTGGAAACCACGTATCGCAACACCGTGACGGTCGCCCAGCAAGTCGGCTGAAATGTGCCCGACGATTGCCACCCAGTCTCCGGATTGCGCGCTTAAGGACACCAATCGCTGCGAAAAAATTCCTCCGATGATTTTGCTGAAAACGTGCGTGGCTCATGGATATCTGGGTGAAGAGGGTTTAGCGTGTTCTCCAGTCGGTCCAGAGCGGACCACTGTCTCGGAGGATTTGAATGAACAAAGCAGAGTTGATCGAGGTTCTCACGGCGAGACTGGACACTGATCGCCGGACGGCGACCAATGCCGTTGAGGAATTGATCAGCGCCATCGTGCGCGCTGTGAATAAAGGCGACAGCGTGACAATCACCGGCTTCGGTGTGTTCGAACGGCGTCGCCGCGCCGCACGTGTCGCGCGCAACCCACGCACCGGTGAAACGGTGAAGGTTAAGCCGACGTCGGTCCCCGCATTCCGTCCGGGGGCGCAGTTCAAAGCAATAGTCTCTGGTGCCCAAAAGCTCCCAACCGAAGGACCCGCTGTCAAGAGAGGCGCCGTTGGCGGCGCAGTTAGGAAGACTGCTGTGAAGAAAGCTGTTGCGAAGAAGGCCGTCAAGAAGGCCCCGGCCAAGAAGGTTGTGAAGAAGGCCGCTGTGAAGAAGGCCGTCAAGAAGGCCGCCGTCAAGCGGGTCGTGAAGAAGGCCGCCGTCAAGCGGGTCGTGAAGAAGGCCGCCGTTAAGCGGGTCGCGAAGAAACCTGCGGTGCGCAAGGCTGTCAAGAAGGCCGCAGTGAAGAGGGTCGTCAAGAAAGCCGTGAAGAAGGCCGCCGTCAAGCGGGTCGTCAAGAAGGCCGTGAAGAAGGCTCCGGCACGCAAGGTTGCCGCCAAGCGGGTCGTCAAGAAGGCCGTAAAGAAGGCTCCGGCCCGCAAGGCTCCGGCCAGGGGCCGTCGCTAACATCAGTACGTAAAACCGCCGCAGGCCGACCGGCCTGCGGCGGTTTTCGTTCGTTACACCTCAGCCGCTAGTGGGCTGGCGAGGTGGTCGGCGGCGACAAGCCGGCCCTGGTTTAGCGACAGGATCCAGGTACTGCCCTTGCGGTTTCGCGAGCGGTCCGGCTTGATGCCTTCGCGGGAGCACCACCAGTCGATCAGGTACGGGATCACCTTGCCCTGTGTGCAGATCGCCGGCGTGCCGGCATATCCGACGATCTGCAGGACACGGCGGCGCGCCGCCTTGGGGTCGGCGGCATACGCCTCCTCGGTGAGGCAGGGCTCCAACGAGATTGGCACATCCAATGCGCGCGCCAACGGTTCGACCGTCTGCGAGCACCGAAGCCGTTCGGCGGCATAAACGGCGGAGACTCCGAATGCCAGCAGTTGGGGCACCAGTGATTCGGCCTGGCGATGGCCGTTGGTATCCAGGGGTCGGTTGCGGTCATCGCCCTTGTACCGGGCCTTTCGGCCTGCTGTTCCGTGTCGGACGATCAGAATGGTCTGGGTGTCGGCGGGCGCCTTGGCGAATCGGGCGAGTATTTTGCGGTCAGCGGGATAACTGAGCCGCGTCGATGCCTCCGCTACCGGTAACCACAGCAGTTGGTCCACTTCATCACCGGCCACGAACTCCCCGCCGTGTCCTCGGGCCACCCAGTAGTGGACCACCTTGGTGCCGCCCGGAATCGGGTAACTCACCTGACCCAGTCGGCGGCCGAGGTGGGCATGTTGACCGGTCTCCTCGAAGATTTCGCGCACCGCAGCAACCGGTTCGGTCTCGCCCGGATCGACCTTGCCCTTCGGTAGGGACCAGTCGTCGTATCGGGAGCGGTGGACGACAGCGATCCGCGGGTCGCCGGAGGCGGGATCGGGCTGCCACAACACGGCCCCCGCAGCCACAATCGGCGCGGTGGATTTAGCTTTGCTCAAGACTGCCGATGCTTTTCCATCAGCCACACCTGATGATCCCGGACCTGGTGACCATCCTGCGGTGACGGTGTCCAGGTGCCGTCGGCCCCGAGTTCCCAACACCGGGTCGAGGGGTGCATCGTGGACTCGAACACCTCGTCGAGGTAGCCGGTCAGTCGACGATCCTTGACCTGGGCCATCACCTCGACTCGGCGATCGAGGTTGCGGTGCATCATGTCGGCGCTACCGATCCAGAACTCGTCGATCGCCTCGAAGTGCATGACGCGCGAATGTTCGAGAAACTGCCCGAGTATCGAGCGCACGGTGATGTTCTCCGAAAAGCCGTCCACGCCGGGACGTAGTGCGCAGATGCCACGCACCACCACCTCAACCCTGACTCCGGCCTGGGACGCGCGGTACAGACCGTCGATGATGCCCTCGTCCACGATCGCGTTGGCCTTCACTCGGATGCGGCCGGTGTGGCCCTCCCGGTGCGCGGCAATCTCTCGCTCGATGCGCTCAAGAATCCCCTTCCGGATTCCCTCCGGTGCGACCAACAGGTTGCGGTAGCCCACTTTGCGTGAGTAGCCGGTGAGTGAGTTGAATAAGTCGGTGAGATCCGCACCGATATCGGGCGAGGCCGTCAGCAGACCGACATCTTCGTAGAGGCGGGCGGTCTTCGGGTTGTAGTTGCCGGTGCCGATGTGACAGTAGCGCCGGATGGTCGACCCCTCACGCCGAACCACCAGACAGGTCTTGCAGTGGGTCTTCAATCCGACCAGTCCGTAAACCACGTGCACGCCGGCGTCCTCCAGAGCGCGCGCCCACTTGATGTTGGCCCGTTCGTCGAAGCGGGCTTTCAACTCGACTAGTGCGACCACCTGCTTGCCCGCGGCCGCCGCCTCGATCAGAGCGTTGACGATCGGGGAGTCACCGGAGGTGCGGTATAGCGTCTGCTTGATGGCTAGCACGTGCGGATCAGCGGCGGCCTGCTCGATGAATCGCTGCACGCTCGTGGAGAACGACTCGTAGGGGTGGTGCACGAGCACGTCTCCGTCGCGCAGGGTGGCGAAGATGCTCTTCGGTGTCTCGCGTTCGCCGAATGCCGGGTTGGTGGCCGGAACGAACGGCGGGTCCTTGAGAGCCGGGCGGTCGACGGCGTAGATCTGCCACAACGCGGAGAGGTCCAGCAGACCCGGTAACTGGACCACATCGCCGGGATCCACGTCGAGTTCGCGCAGCAGAAGGCCCATCATGTGGTCAGAGATGGCGCCGGAGATTTCCAGGCGCACCGGCGGCCCGAAGCGGCGACGGGCCAGCTCGCGTTCGAGCGCTTGCAACAGGTCTTCGTCGCGGTCCTCGACATCCATATCGGCGTTGCGGGTGATCCGGAAGGCATACCGTTCGACGATCTCCATCCCGGGAAACAGGGTTGGCAGAAACGCCGCGATGAGTTCCTCGGTCGGCAGGAAGCGAATGGTTTCGTGGTGGCCGTCGGTGGTGTCGAGGCGGATGAACCGGTCGACGTTGTCGGGCACCTTCACCCGGGCGAAGTGCTCGCCGCCGTCGTCGGGAGTGCGGACGGTGACGGCCAGGTTCAGGCTCAACCCGCTGACGAAGGGGAACGGATGGGCTGGATCGACGGCGAGCGGGGTCAGGACCGGGAACACCTGCTCCTGAAAGTATCTCGACAGGTCGGCGCGTTCGGCATCGGTGAGGTCGGTCCAACCGATGATCTCGATACCCTCCTCGGCCAATGCCGGTCGAACGGAGTCCAGGAACACCTGGGCGTGGCGGGTGGCGAGTTGGCGAGTGCGCTCCTCGAGGCGGCGCAACTGCTCGCGTGGAGTCAGTCCGTCGGCGGACCGCACCGTGAGGCCCATCTCGTCGCGGCGCTTGAGGCCCGCCACTCGGACCATGTAGAACTCGTCGAGGTTGGAGGCGAAGATCGCCAGGAATTTGGCCCGCTCCAGCAGTGGCATTGAGGTGTCGGCAGCCAGGCCCAGCACCCGGGCGTTGAAATCGAGCCAACTCAACTCGCGGTTGAGGTAGCGGTTCTCCGGCAGGGGGTTGTCGGCGCTCGCCGCGGTCGCTGCCGGTGGCGCCTCGGGGGTGTTGCGACCGTCTCTGGGGGATCGGGACTGGGTCTCGGCCTCGGTCATGACCTCATCATCCCCCATCGCGGGTTTCGGCGGAATGGCACTGCCGATTCGCCGGTTCAGAGTTGTGGTGCCGGCGCGGTGATGGCTGCGGTCGTTGCCACCCCGACGCCCAGGTGTCGCGCCGCGACCAGGTCTTCGGGGGTGTCGATGTCGCAGCGCAAGCCGGGCCAGGCGCCGAGGAGCTCCACGGCACCGGAGTTCCGATGCCGGGCGGCCGAATCAGCGCCGAAAAGCGGCTGGGGAAAAACGCCGAATGCGAAGAGTGCTGCGGTGCCCGTGCCCTGGCGGTCGGCGACGAAACTTCGGGGGTGCCCCCGGGCTGCGGTAAGTGCATCGCCGAGCTCGTAGGTTTTCAACGCGGGTAAATCCCCCTGCAGCACAACGATATTTGCGATCCTCGAGGTTACCGAGCGGGCTGCAGCCAAAACCGCATTGTTCAGCGGATCACGATGATGTTCCGGAGTGGGGTCAGCCAGGACATCCGCGCCGAGTTCACGTGCCGCCGCCGCTGCCGTCTCATCCGGCGTGACGACGGTGATTGATCCGACGGCCCCGACGCGATGGGCGGCGGTGATGGTGTCGACGAGCATTGCGAGCACGACACGCTCGCGGGCATCCGCCGAGAACATAGCCGCCAACCGGGTCTTGGCCGCAGAGAGGCGTTTGACGGCGATGATCAGGCCGACGTCAGGCTCACCGCTCATGGCCGTCATCCTGCCAGGAACGCCTTCAACCACCGGGGTGGCGGGTAGCGGGCGGCGTTAGGGTTGATGCTGGCGGGGTGGCTGCGGAGGAGAGGTGTCAGGTGAGCGGTTCGCTCGGCACGGCGACGGTGATGGGCGCCGGGGCGTGGGGCACCGCTGTGGCGAAGGTGTTGGCCGACGCCGGAAACGACGTCCGGTTGTGGGCGCGCCGGCCGGAGATCGCCGAGGAGATCAACGCCGCTCGCACTAATGTCGGCTATCTGCCCGGGGTGGTGCTGCCCACGGCGATCCGTGCCACCGCCGACCCAGCCGAGGCTCTGCGCGGTGTGTCCACGGTGGTGCTGGGCGTTCCGTCGCAGACCATGCGGGCGAACCTTGAGGCATGGCGGGGGGATATCGCTGCCGGAGCCACCCTGGTCAGCCTTGCCAAGGGCATCGAACTGGGCACGTGTCTGCGGATGAGTCAGGTTATCGTCGCGGTCACCGGGGTGGATCCCGGTCAGGTCGCGGTGGTCTCCGGGCCCAACCTCGCCGCCGAGATCGCCGATGAGCAACCCGCGGCGACGGTGGTGGCGTGTACCGATTCGGGTCGGGCGGTGGCTCTGCAGCGTGCGCTGGCCACCGGATACCTGCGGCCGTACACCAACACCGATGTCGCGGGCACCGAGATCGGCGGGGCGTGCAAGAACGTCATCGCGCTCGCCTGCGGTATGGCCTCCGGGGTTGGACTCGGTGAGAACACCGCGGCGGCCATCATCACCCGGGGCCTGGCCGAGATGATCCGGTTGGGAATAGCGTTGGGCGCCAAGGTGACCACCCTGGCCGGGCTCGCCGGCGTAGGCGACCTGGTGGCCACCTGTACTTCGGCGCAGTCGCGCAATCGTAGTTTCGGGCACCGCCTCGGCAGTGGCCAGACTCTGCAGGCGGCGACCCTGGCCACCGAGGGCCATGTCGCCGAAGGCGTCACCTCCTGTTCGGCGATCCTGTCGCTGGCCTCGAGCTACGACGTCGAGATGCCGTTGACCGATGCGGTGTACCGGGTGTGCCACCGGGGTCTGTCCGTCGAGGCCGCGGTTGCGCTGCTACTGGGCCGCAGCCCCAAAGCGGAGTGAGTGCGATGACGAAGCCCTACGGAGACTCCACTCGCACGGTCAAGGCAGTCGACGGCGACGTTGTCGGGGGCCAACCGGTGGCGCCGATGCCGATGGCGGCCGCTGCTTTTCATCTGTCGTCCGACGAAGGCAGCGAACCGTACGTCTATGGGCGCTACTCCAATCCCGGCTGGCATCGATTGGAATCGGCTCTCGCGCAGCTGGAGGGGACCCAATCAGCGCTGGTGTTCGGGTCGGGCATGGCTGCGGTCACCGCGGCGTTGCGGGTTGCTCTCAAGCCTGGATCGGTGCTCGTGGTACCGGCCGACGGCTATTATCAGGTGCGGCGCTACGCCCGAGAGAGCCTGGCCCCCCTGGGCGTCACAGTGCGGGAGGCGACGGCCGCGCATCTCTGCGATGCCGCCGAAACGGCCGACGTGGTGCTCGCCGAAACGCCGACGAACCCGACTCTTGATGTGGTGGATTTGCGCGTGTTGGCCGGAATCTGTCACCGCAACTCCGGGCTCTTGTTCGTCGACAACACCACCGCGACTCCGCTTGGTCAACAGCCGCTGTTGCTCGGTGCGGATCTGGTGGTGGCCAGTGCCACCAAGGCGCTGGCCGGGCACAGCGATCTGCTCGGCGGCTACGTCGCGGGCGCGGGTGGGGAACTGATGGCGGCCCTGGAGCGGGAACGGTTGCTCGCCGGCCCCATACTCGGAGTGTTCGAGGCCTGGATGCTGCTGCGCAGCATTGGCACTCTCGGCCTGCGGTTCGAACGGCAATGCCGAAACGCGATGGCACTGGCGGTCGAACTGCAGAGTCACCCACGGGTCCGGATGGTTCGCTATCCGGGCCTGCCCTCGGACCCGTCCCATCCGGTGGCCTCGGCCCAGATGCGCCGGTTCGGCGGACTCATCTCGATCGAACTCGCTGACGCCGAGGCCGTGCACGCGCTGGTACGGCGCAGCGAATTACTGGTGGCGGCCACCAGTTTCGGTGGTATCCACACCTCGGTGGACCGGCGGGCCCGCTGGGGTGACGCCGTAGCTGACGGTTTCGCCCGGATCTCGGCAGGAATCGAGGACACCGACGACCTGGTGGCCGATGTGCGTTCGGCGCTGGACGCGCACTGATCACGCGTTCGTCGTGGGTGCCCGTCGGGGGCTGTAGCCTTGTCAGCTTGTGACCGACCGTACTGCGGGATCTCGGATCCGCGTCGCCGTCATCTACGGTGGGCGCAGTTCCGAGCACGCCATTTCGTGTGTGTCCGCCGGCAGCATCCTGCGCCATCTCGACCCGGAGCGCTTCGAGGTGATCCCGGTCGGGATCACCGCCGACGGCACCTGGCAGCGGACCGACGCACGCCCCGAGGATCTGACGATCACCGACCGGCGACTCCCGGCGGTCAGCGGCGGTTCGGACACCCCGTTGGCGCTCGTCGGCGAGATCCTCTCCGGGGTGGATGTGGTGTTTCCGATTCTGCACGGGCCCTATGGCGAGGACGGCACGATCCAGGGACTGCTGGAAATGGCAGGTCTGCCGTACGTCGGGGCGGGGGTGTTCGCCAGCGCTGCCGGGATGGACAAGGAGTTCGCCAAGAAACTGCTCGCGGCCGGCGGTCTGCCGGTCGGAGATTACCTGGTCCTCCGCCCGGATCAGAGGACGCCACTAGCCGAAGACCTTGCGCGCCTTGGTTTCCCGTTGTTCGTCAAGCCGGCCCGCGGAGGTTCGTCGATCGGAGTGAGCCGGGTGGCCGACGAGGCTGGGTTGACCGCGGCTATCGCCGACGCGCGGCGGCATGATCCGAAAGTGATCGTCGAGGCCGCGATCGCGGGCCGGGAACTGGAATGTGGGGTACTGGAGTTCCCGGACGGGTCGGTTCGGGCCAGCACGATCGGTGAGATCCGGGTGCCTGGAGTGGGCGTCTACGACTTCGACACCAAGTATCTGGAGGATGCCGCCGAACTCGACGTCCCCGCGAGGTTGGACGGCGACATCGTAGAGGCGCTGCAGCACTTGGCGATTCGCACTTTTACCGAGTTGGACTGTCAGGGTTTGGCCAGGGTCGACTTCTTCCTCACCGAGGCCGGTCCGGTTGTCAACGAAATCAACACGATGCCGGGGTTCACCACCATCTCGATGTACCCGCGGATGTGGGGCGCCAGCGGGGTGGACTACCCGACCCTGCTGGGCACGATGGTCGAGACGGCACTGGCTCGCGGTACCGGCCTGCGCTGAAACCGGGCCCGCTCAGCCCGGTGGCCCTGGACGGATCGGTATCGCACCCATGGTGCGCGCGATCAACCCGGACATGTCCTGGATCGGTGCTGCGCCGTATCCGGCAGGCAGGGTCAGCGCGACGTACACCGGCCGGTCCACGCTGACCCAGGTGCTGCGCTCGATGGCGGCATCGTCGATCCGGAACCACTGCACATCGTTCACCACCTGAATGGGCGCGCCAACGACGAACTCGGCCGGCCGGCCCAGTCCGCAGCGCAGGATGACCGGATCGCCATCGCCGCGCCAGGCCGCGGTGCCGACCGGAGTTGGTTGCGCGGTCGCGGCCCGCTCGAGACCACCGAGGGAGTCCGGCAGGGTGTTCAACAGCGCCTGACACTGTGTGCTCTGCGCCCCGGGCGCCGGAACGGCCGCGATGGCTACCGGCGCAGCCGGGGTGCGCCGGGTTGCCGCGATCGCCAGGATGGCGCCGAGCGCGATGACGGCGATGGCGATGGCGGTGATGATTAGGGCCCGCGGTGGACCGTCCGGGAGCGGACCGGTCACCGACTTATCCGGGGGATCGCCCGCCACCTCATCCCCTCGTCTGCCGTGCGTAAGCCCACCTAGACTGGCGCTTCAACGTACCGCAGGTTCCCGGAAGGGCCTGGCAGAGGAGATGCGGTGACACAGGGCCCCGAACCGACCCTGGGGGAGTCGGGGGAGTTCGCCGTGATCGAGAGACTGACCGTCGGGCGGTCCCGGCCGGCCGCGGTCAGCGTCGGGCCGGGTGACGATGCGGCCGTCGTCGACGCGCCGGATGGCCGGGTTGCAGTGAGTACCGACATGCTTGTCGAGGGACGCCATTTCCGACTGGACTGGTCCACTGCCTATGACGTCGGCCGCAAGGCGATCGCCCAAAATGCTGCGGATATCGAGGCGATGGGCGCTAGCGTCACGGCCTTCGTAGTGGCCGTCGGCGCTCCGCCGACCACCGCGGTGGCGCGGATGACCGAACTCGGCGACGGCATGTGGGCGGAAGCCGAGGCCCTCGGTGCGAGCATCGTCGGGGGCGACCTCGTCGCCAGCCCGCAGTGGGTGATATCGGTGGCCGCACTGGGGGATCTGGGCGGGCGACCGCCTGTCCTGCGCAGCGGGGCACGAGCCGGTGCGGTGATCGCGGTGGCGGGTGAATTGGGTCGATCGGCGGCCGGACTTACGCTGTGGAGCAACGGAATTGACGGGTTCGCCGACATCCGGAATCGGCACCTGGTGCCACGTCCACCGTACGGTCAGGGGCGCCTTGCCGCTGAGGCCGGGGCGCTGGCGATGACCGACGTCTCCGACGGTCTGCTCGCCGACCTGGGTCAGCTGGCGACGGCGTCCGGCGTCACGATGGATCTGGATGGCGAAGCACTGCGCACTGACATCGAGGCAGTGACAGAGGTAGCCGAGGCCGCCGGGGCGGACCCCTGGGCATGGGTGCTCGGCGGTGGTGAGGACCATGCGCTTCTGGCATGTTTCCCGCTCGGGCCGCCGCCTGGCTGGCGGGTGATCGGGGCGGTCCGCTCCGGTGCCGCGGAGGTCCTTCTCGACGGGGCGGCGTGGCCGGGATCTCCGGGCTGGCAGTCCTTCGACTGATGCCCCTCCTGGGTGTCGTCGGCTGGGGGTGATCCCCCTGGGTGTGGTCGGTTAGGGGCTCGCGTTTCGGACCAGTTCGATGGCGAACTCGTTGATGAACCGGCCGGCCGGAGGATCCCCGCGGTCACATGACCCGTCGGATTCACCGACGCGTTTGAGCCACAGGTAGGCGTCGGCGTGTGCACCCGCGGTGACCGTGGTGGGCGCCACGCCCAATGCTCGCCCGTCCGGGTTGCACCAACTCAGCGGGGCGTCGGGAAGGGGCCCGACACCGTTGCGTGAGGTGTCAATCACGTAGTGCGAGCCGTTGGTCAGTGCCGAGATCGTCTCGCCGAAGCCGATCTGCTCTTCGGTGGTGTAGTAGTTCGTGATGTTGAGGCTGAAACCCCGTGCCTGGTCCACGCCGACCGCGTTGAGTCGGGCCGCCATCTCCTCCGCGCCGACCCAGCGCGAATGTCCGCCGTCGACGTAGACGGCGGCGGCCGGGTTTGACGTCAATACGTCGACGCCGTAGCTCAACAAATCGAAGCGCTCCTGGCGTTGATCCGCCGACAGGCAGTCGGCCATCGCCAGTGCATCGGGTTCGAGGATTATCGCCGCCGGCAGCGAGCCCAGGCCGGACGCGATGGCGTCGATCCATCCGCGATAACCCGCAGCCGTCGCAAAGCCACCAGCCGCGAAACTGCCGCAGTCGCGATGTGGAACCGCATAGAGGACCAAGACCGGCATGGCACCGGCGGCCTGCGCCGCGCCCGCATACCGGGACACCGTGGCGGCGGCCGTAGCGGCCGGAAACGCGTGGTCGAGCCAGTACGCCTGGGGTGTGTTGGCGATCGTGGTCAGCTCCGGACTGGGTGGATCGGCGCTCTCCGCCGCGGCCATGGCCCGGGATATGGGATCGACATAGAAGGGTTTTCCGGCCAATGGGTTCCCGTCAGCGGCCAGGCGTACCGCCGGGGCGGGCCCGGCCTGCACCGGGCTATGAGTCCAACCCGCGGTCGCCAGGACCGTCACCGTGAGTAGGGGGGTGATCCACCGCGAAGCCGCGCGGGCGGCCGGAAACAGCACGCCGGAAATATAACCCGGGGCGTCCGGGGAGTCCTGACAAGCGCTAATTTGACCAGCGTGAGCGGACGTCCCTTCGGTGAACTCGTCGAGGACGGCTGGGCGGCGGCACTGGCGCCGGTGGGCGAACAGGTGGGACGAATGGGTGAGTTCCTGCGGGCGGAGAATGCCGCCGGCCGGGGTTACCTGCCGGCTGGCTCCGATGTGTTGCGCGTGTTCGGCGATCCGTTCTCGGGCGTCCGGGTTCTCATCGTCGGCCAGGACCCCTATCCGACACCGGGGCATGCGGTCGGACTGAGTTTCTCGGTGGCCGCGAACGTGCGCCCACTGCCGCGCAGTCTGGTCAACATCTTCACCGAATACAGTGCCGACCTCGGTCACCCGCAACCCGCCAACGGTGATCTCACGACGTGGTCCGGGCGCGGGGTGATGCTGCTCAACCGGGTGCTGACGGTGCGGCCCGGAACCCCGGCATCGCACCGGGGCAAGGGTTGGGAGGTGGTCACCGAATGTGCCATCCGGGCACTGGCCGCCCGGGACGAGCCACTGGTGGCGATTCTGTGGGGTCGGGACGCGGCCACGCTGAAACCCATGCTCAGGGAAAGCACCTGCGCGGTGATCGAGTCGGCGCACCCCTCGCCGCTGTCGGCAAGCCGGGGGTTCTTCGGGTCGCGGCCGTTCAGCAGGGCCAATGAACTATTGGCCGGGATGGGCGCTGAGGCCCTGGACTGGCGACTGCCCTGAAGCGGATATCAGCCGCGAGTGACCTTGCCGGCTTTCAGGCAGGAGGTGCACACCTTGACGCGATGCTTGTTGCCACCGGGTCGGTCCGTGGCACGCACGGTCTGAATATTGGGATTCCACCGTCTGTTGGTACGGCGATGCGAGTGCGAAACAGCCTTGCCGAAGCCGGGGCCCTTACCGCAGACGTCGCAGACGGCAGCCATCTCGAACTCCTCAGATCTTGAATCAGGGGGCCAACAACCGCATCGCGGGTAACCCGACAACGTTCTGAGGGTACCGGGGTGGGGAGTTCAACGCCAAAACGGGTGTCCGATCGCTGCTCGACGCGCTGGCCCGGATCCGGCCCAGTGCTGTCCCGGGGGCGACGCCGACTGTCGGCTCACCTGGCTAGGCTGACTCGCAACGCCGAAAATGCCCTGGATCAGGTGCCGAAGACGAGTCAAAGGGGTGTCAATGCCCGACCGGCGGCTGGACGCATCAGCCCTGCATGACTGGGCCCACACCGCCGTGGGTGATCTGCTGCGCCACGTCGATGAGATCAACAGGCTCAACGTGTTTCCGGTGGCCGACTCCGACACCGGCACCAACATGGCATTCACGATGCGCTCGGCGCTGTCGGCGGCGGACCCGGCGACCGCCACCGGCGACGTCGCCGTAGTGGCCGCGGCGCTTGCCCGCGGCGCACTGGCCGGCGCCCGAGGCAATTCCGGGGTGATTCTGTCGCAAATCCTGCGCAGCCTCGCGGAGGTGACCGCCGAGGCCAGCGCCGACACCGATCCGGCCGACACCGGTCTGGCCGATATCGGCCCGGCCCTGCTCGGCGCGGCACTGCGCCATGCCGTCGTGCTGGTGGTGTCGGCGATGGGTGGTGAGGTGGTGGCCGGCACGGTGGTGTCGGTGCTGCAGGCCGCCGCCGAGGCCGCCGAGAGCCGGGCCGCTGACGGCGTCGGACTGCCGCAGGTGCTCACAGCTGCCGCCGAAGCTGCGGCAACGGCGCTGGACCGGACCCCTGAGCAACTCCCGGTGCTGGCAGAAGCCGGGGTGGTGGATGCCGGCGGTCGTGGCCTGCTGGTGTTGCTTGACGCACTCGGCGCAACGATCACCGGTCAGGCGCCGCAGCGCCGGGCCTACGAGCCCGGGCCCGCGCCACCCGGTCACCGGGTCGCCGACATCGCGACCCCGCAATTCGAGGTCATGTACCTGATCGGCGATTGCCGGGCCGGGGCTCTGGATCGACTGCGCGCGTCGCTGGAGTCACTGGGGGACTCAGTGGCGCTGGCAGCCCACGGGGCCGACTATTCAGTGCACGTGCACACCGACGATGCGGGTGCGGCGGTCGAAGTGGGACTGGCCGCCGGTTCAGTGAGCAGGATCCGCATCTCTGCGTTGGCTGGCGGCCGCGTCGCACCGGGCGGCTGGACCCGGCAGCGCGCGGTGCTGGCGGTGGTCGACGGGGACGGCGCGGAATATCTGTTCGGCGCGGAGGGTGCGTGTGTGGTGCGTCCGGACGCCGGCCTGGATGACCCGGTCGACGGAGTCAGCGCCGAACAGCTTCTGCGGGCACTCGTCGACACCGATGCCGCATCGGTGATGGTGCTTCCCAACGGCTATGTCTCAGCCGAGGACCTGGTGGCCGGCTGCACCGCCGCGATCGGGTGGGGGATCGATGTAGTGCCGCTGCCGGCCGGCTCGATGGTGCAGGGATTGGCTGCGCTCGCCGTCCACGATCCCGACCACCACGCCGTCGACGACGGGTATGCGATGGCCCAGGCGGCGGCCGGATCCCGGCACGGATCGGTGCGCATGGCCACCGCGAAGGCACTGACCTGGGCAGGTACCTGCGAGGCCGGCGACGGCCTCGGCATCGCCGGTGACGAGGTCGTGGTGGTCGCCGGCGACGCCGGTTCCGCTGCCACCGGCCTCATCGACCTGCTGCTCGGCTCGGGCGGAGAGTTGGTCACCGTGCTGATCGGGGCCGGGGCCGGGGCCGTCGACGGCGACGCGCTCGCCGGCCTGCTCGCCGATCATGTCCACCGCCGCCATCCGGGCACCGAATTCAGCAGCTACCGCACCGGGCATCGCGGCGACGTGCTGCTTATCGGAGTCGAGTAATCATGGTGTCACTGGCCGACCGGCTCGAGCCGATTCTCGGCGCCAAGGCGGCGCGCGGCCTCGAGGAGGCGTTCGGCATCCGCACCGTTGAGGATCTGCTGCGGCACTATCCCCGGAAGTACAGCCAGGGCAGCAAAGTTCTGGGAGCCGAGGACGCTCCACCCGAACCCGGTGAGCACGTCACCTTCGTCGGTGAGGTGGACAGCGCCGACATTCGCCGGACGAATCGCAGCCCCAGCCGGGAATATCTTGTCGTCACCTTGAGCAACCGCCGGCCGAAGGTGACGGCGACGTTTTTCAACGCCAAGTACCTCAAGAAGCAGTTGGTGAAGGGCACCCGGTTGATGCTGTCCGGAGAGGTGGGCTATTTCAAAGGCACCATGCAACTGACCCATCCGGGGTATTTGATCCTGAACTCGCCGTCGGGCCGTATCGGCGGGACCAAGTCGTTGAAGACCATCGCTGCGTCGGCCACGGATCAGGGCGGCGATCTCGACATGTCGCCGTTTGAGCGGGACTTCTTCCCGATCTATGCCGCCAAGGCGAAGTTGCAGAGCTGGGATATCTACGCCTGCGTCCGCCAAGTGCTCAATGTAGCAGACCCGATCCCGGACCCGCTACCGGAAAGTGTTGTGCACCAACGCCATCTGGTCAGCGAAGATACCGCCCTACGGGCTATTCACCTCGCCGAAAAAGAAGACGAGCGGGACCGGGCGCGCCAGCGACTGACCTTCGATGAGGCTGTCGGCCTACAGTGGGCGCTGGCGCAGCGCCGCCACGGCGGACTTGCCGAGTCGGGGCCGCCGGCGCCGCCACGTCCGGGGGGACTGCTGGCCGGGATGACCGCGCAGTTGCCGTTCGACTTGACCGCCGGCCAGCACGAGGTCCTCGCGGTTATCTCCGCGGAACTGGGCGCCAGCAGGCCGATGCATCGGCTGTTGCAGGGCGAGGTTGGTTCCGGCAAGACCATCGTGTCGGTGCTGGCCATGCTGCAGATGGTCGACGCCGGCTATCAGTGCGCGCTGCTGGCGCCGACCGAGGTGCTGGCCGTCCAGCATGCGCGTGCGATCTCAGACATCCTCGGCCCGCTGGCGATGGCCGGCCAACTCGGCGCAGCTGAGGGTGCAACCCGGGTGGCCCTGCTGACCGGATCGCTGTCGGCGGCCCAGAAGCGCCGGGTGAAAGACGAGGTCGCAGCCGGGCAGGCCGGCATCGTGATCGGCACGCATGCACTGCTGCAGGATTCCGTCGAGTTCGCCAACCTCGGCCTGGTCGTCGTCGATGAGCAACATCGGTTCGGTGTCGACCAGCGAGACCGGCTGCGCGCCAAAGCCTCTGATGGTCTAACCCCCCACCTGTTGGTGATGACGGCGACCCCCATCCCCCGCACGGTTGCGCTGACCGTTTTCGGCGACCTGGAAACTTCGACACTGCGTGAACTGCCCCGCGGGCGCCAACCGATCGCCACCAATACGGTCTTCGCGGCGGAGAAGCCGCAGTGGCTGGCGCGGGCCTGGCAGCGGATCACCGAAGAAGTGGCCCAGGGCCGGCAGGCCTTCGTGGTGGCCTCCCGGATCGACGAGAGCGACACCGCGGCGACTCCCGCGAACAAGGAGGGCGACGGTGGCGAGCAGGGTGCCCCCGCACCGATCACCGTCGTGAATCTCTTCGAGCAGTTGCGCCGCGGGCCATTGGCCGGGCTGCGACTCGGCCTCATGCACGGCCGGTTGCCGGCCGAGGAGAAGGACGCCGTGATGGGAGCGTTCCGGGCCGGGGAGATCGACGTATTGGTCAGCACGACCGTGATCGAGGTCGGCGTGGATGTGCCCAATGCGACCATGATGGTGGTGATCGACGCGGACCGCTTCGGCATCAGCCAACTGCACCAGTTGCGTGGCCGGATCGGGCGTGGGCAGCATCCGAGCCTGTGCCTGCTGGTGACCCGGTTGCCGGAAAGCTCCAAGGCGGGCGAACGGCTGCGGGCGGTGGCCGGCACCCTTGATGGTTTCGCGCTGGCGGATTTGGATCTTGCCGAACGTCGTGAGGGAGATGTGCTGGGGGACAACCAGTCCGGGCGACCAGTCACGTTGGAATTCCTGTCGCTGGCCGAGCATCTCGAGGTCATTCTCGACGCCCGGGAGTTATGTGAGGCGGTCCACGCCGCCGATCCCGCTCATCCCGGGATGGCGGTCCTGGCCGGGCGGTTCACCGACACCGACCGCATCGAGTACCTGGACAAGGCGTGAAGCGCGGCCCGTTGCTGTGGTGGGCGCTGTTCGCCGTCCTGGCCGTGATCGTCGCCGTTGGGGTGCTGGCCGGTTCCGGACGCTCGGGTCCGGTGGCCGGCGGGACGATGCCTACCGTCGCCCCGGGTTCGGACGTGCTTGCCGGGGTGGCGGTGGTCAGGGAGCGGATCCGGGGCGAGGACTACCGCCGGGCGGCCTTCGGAGATGCCTGGGACGACGATAACAACGCGCCGGGCGGTCGCAACGGATGTGACACCCGCAACGACATCCTGAACCGCGACCTCGACGACAAGACCCACGTGAGCACCAAGCGCTGCCCGCAGGCGGTTGCCGGCGGCACTCTGCGCGATCCGTACACCAATGCCACGATCGCGTTCGTTCGCGGCAACCGGGTGGGCGCCTCGGTGCAGATCGACCACCTGGTTCCGCTGGCGTTCGCCTGGGATATGGGCGCCAAGGACTGGACCGACGAGATGCGGGCCCGGTTCGCCAACGACCCGGCCAACCTGCTCGCGGTCGCCGGCGGGGCCAACCAGGACAAGGGCGATCAGCCGCCGGGTGCCTGGATGCCGCCCAACACCGCGTTCTGGTGTCAGTACGCGGTGGCGTTCATCGCTGTCGTGCGGGGCTATGACCTACCGGTGGATGAGGCCTCGGCGATGCGGTTGCGGGAGGCGTCATCGGCCTGTCCGGCGGGGTGACTCGGGGGTTCAGGGGCTCCGGGGATTCAGGCGCTCGGCTGGAACCGGAACCGGGTGCCGTCGTCGAGGCCGTTGATCCTCTCCATCTCAGCCGGTGTCAGTTCGAAGCCGAACACGTCGATGTTTTCGGTGATGCGGTCCGGTTCCGAGGCCGAAGCGATCACCACGTTGCCCAGTTGGATGCTCCATCTGATCAGCACCTGCTCCGCTGACCTGCCGTGGGCGGCGGCCACCGCCAAGAGAGCCGGGTGCGCAGCCAGTTGAGTCTCACCCGACGGACAGTAGGCAACAGTGGCGATCGAATGTCCGTCGTGAAAGGCCCGCAGCGCGGCTTGATTCAGCAGCGGATGCAGTTCGATCCGGTTGACCGCCGGTGTGGTGAAACTCAGGTCGATGATGTCGGTCAGTTGCTCGGCATCGAAGTTGCCGACGCCGATGGACCTGGCGTCACCGACCTCTTTGGACTTCAACAGCCCGGCCCAGGCGTCGACGTAGCGGCCGTCCTGCTCGACGGGCCAGTCGATCAGGAACAGGTCGACGTAGTCCAGGCCCAATCGGGACAGGCTGGCCCGGCAGGCGTCTTGAGAGGACTGAAACCCCTGATCCCGGGTCGCTGACCTGGCGGCGACGTAGATCTCGGCGCGGGGGATCCCGGAGTCGGCGATGGCGCGTCCGACGGCTTCCTCGCACTGGGGGGCGGGACCGGAGTCGATCAGGCGATAGCCCGCGGCCAGAGCGGCGCTGACCGCGCTCTCGGTCTGCTCCGGCGGCAACTCCGCGACACCCAGGCCCAGCACCGGGATGATGTGGTCGTCACTGAGCGCCAGGGTGGGGATACCCGCCATCGGCGTCACGTCACCTTTCCGTGCATCGAGTTTCTCCGGAGCCCCGGGTTGCAACTGCCGCAGGCATGCGCGACTCCGGCTGTGAATAGTACCCACCCATCGCGGTCGCCTCGGGCAGCACGCCGCGACCGCGACCGAGTTGGCTGGCGAAGGTGGGCGTAAGCTCCCGCGGAGTTGTGCGCGCGATGCCGATCGGGCGCGAGCGAGGAGGCAGCCATGTCAGCACGCGCGGCCGGTGCACCGGGGCGCCGCGCGGTCAAGGACCGGGCTCTGATCGTGGGAAACCGGTTGGGCGTCAAGCTGATTCCACGTCTGCCCGGCGGACTCAAGCGACTACTCTCAGGCGGTCGGGCGGTCACCATCGATGGCAATACCCTGGACCCGTCGTTGCAGATGATGCTGGCCGCTCAGCGCTCCCTCGGTGTGGAGAGTCTGGTGGCCGCTGACGACGTTGCCGCCACCCGGGCCGGCAATCGTGATCTGACCCGCACGCTGGACGAACCCGATGTGCGCGTCGCCGGGATCCGGTCGGTGTCGATTCCGGGTCCTGCCGGTGTCATCGCGGCCCGGCACTACCGTCCCGCCGTCGGCGGCGCGCCCGCGCCCCTGGTGGTCTTCTACCACGGTGGTGGTTTCGTGTTCGGCGACCTCGACACCCATGATGCGGCATGCCGGCTGATCTGTCGGGACGCCGGCGTGCACGTGCTTGCGGTGGACTACCGACTGGCTCCCGAGCACAAGGCGCCGGCCGCGGTCGACGACGCTTACGCCGCCTACCGGTGGGCTCGGGAACATGCCGGGGAATTGGGGGCCGATCCGCGCCGGGTCGCGGTTGCCGGCGACAGTGCCGGCGGTTGCCTCGCCGCCGTGGTCACCCGGCAGGCCCGCGACGCCGGCGACCCCCTGCCGTCACTGCAGTGGCTGATCTACCCGGTCACCGACTGGCGGGGACTGACGCGCTCACGGTCGCTGCTGAGTGAGGGCTTCCTGCTGACCAAGCACGACTTGGACTGGTTCCGGAGCAAGTACGTCGACGGGTCGGGTCTGGACGTCACCGACCCGAGGGTTTCGCCGCTGCTGGCCGATGATTTCGCTGGGTTGTCCCCGGCGCTGGTGGTCACCGGGGGATTCGATCCCCTGCGCGATGAGGGCGAGCAGTACGCGGCCAAACTCCGCGATGCCGGGGTCGCCGTCGATCACCGGCCGATGAACTCGATGATTCATGCCTTCCTCAACCTCAACGTGCTCGGCGGCGGCGTCGGCCGAGCGAATGCGGAGATGATCTCGGCGCTGCGGGCGCATCTGGTTCATGACTGAGTCGGTTGTGCGGGCCGACGCCGGTACGCTGTACTGCAGCACACGCAACACCACGTCACCGACAGCGAGGATTGAGCCGAACCGTGGCCACTAACAAGAAGAGCGCGCCCCGCTACGACCTCAAGGCACAGGACCGCAAACGGGACATTGCCGTCCGACTCGGGCTGACCGCGCTCGTCGTGCTGTTCGCCGTCGGCCTGGTGCTCTATATCGTGATGGGTAGCGAAAAGAAGGGCGCCAACGACGCCCAGGCGGTCAGAATCACGTCGGACTCGCTGATCAAGAAAGATGGTACCGACGAGCCCAAGGCGGTGGTATCGATCTACGAGGACTTCCAGTGCCCGCATTGCCGGGACTTCACCAAGGAATTCGGGCCGGCCCTCGATAAGCTCGCCCAGAGCGGTGCCGCGGCCATCGACTACAACATGGTCTCGATCCTCAATGCCTCCAATAAGGGCTACTCGATGCGGGCGGCCAACGCCGCCTACTGCGTGGCTGAGGAAGACAAGGGCGCGTTTGTCCGGTTCCACTCAGCGCTCATGGCCCAGCAGCCCATGGAGGGATCCGGCAGCGGGCCCGACAACATGGCCCTGATCGAGACTGCCCGGCAGGCCGGGGTGACCGGTGGGGTCGGCGACTGCATCAAAAGTGGCAGGTACGACGACATGATCAAGGGCCTCGCCGCCGCCTCGAAAATCACCGCCACGCCGACCATTCGGCTCAACGGGCAGGACATCAGCCCGGCCACGCCGGAGGAATTGACCGCGAAGGTCTCCCAGATCGTCGGTCCGGTTCCGGCGCTGGCACCGACGCCCTCCGGTGCCGCGCCGGCCCCGGCGGTGCCCCAGCAGTGAGCCTGACCACCGTCGAGCCGGTGCAGCGCGGGCCGGCCGAGACGCCGGCCCGGGGACCGGTGGCCATCGGGCGGCTCAGCGCGTGGGGGGTCCTGATAGCCGGAGTCGTCGGGCTGACGGCCTCGGCGACCCTCTTGATCGAGAAGATCGAGATGCTTCAGGATCCGGGGTACGTCCCAACCTGCAGCATCAACCCGGTGCTGTCCTGCGGTTCGGTGATGGTGCGGCCCGAAGCCTCGGCGTTCGGGTTCCCGAACCCGTTGATCGGCGTCGTCTCGTTCACCCTGGTCGTGGTGACCGGAGTGCTTGCGGTCGCGCGGGTGGGCCTACCGCGCTGGTACTGGTTGGGATTGACCGTGGGCGCCGGGCTGGGAGTGGTGTTCACGCACTGGCTCATCTTCGAAAGCCTCTACAAGATAGGCGCCCTCTGCCCGTACTGCATGGTGGTCTGGTCGGTCATCGTCCCGCTATTCGCCGTCGTCGCGCCGATCGCGCTGCGACCGCTGGCCGCGAACCCGGTTGCCCGCTTTCTCTACCACTGGCGTTGGCCGCTGGTCGCGCTGTGGTTCACCGCGGTCGCCCTGGCAATCCTGGTCCGGTTCTGGGACTACTGGTCCACGCTCATCTAAATGACTCGGATCGTTGCCGGCGTGGCGGGCGGGCGGCGGCTCAATGTTCCACCCCGCGGCACCCGCCCGACCACCGATCGGGTTCGCGAGGCGCTGTTCAACGTGCTGGCTGTCCGCCGGGACTTCGACGGGTTGCGGGTGCTGGACCTCTACGCCGGGTCCGGGGCGTTGGGACTGGAGGCGCTGTCCCGCGGAGCGGTCTCTGCCCTGTTCATCGACAACGACCGTCGGGCCGCCGAGGTGATCGGGCGCAACGTAGAGGCTTTGGGACTGCCCGGAGCGACGGTGCGCCGCGCTCCGGTGGCGGCGGTGCTGGCGGCGGGTGCCCCGGTGCCGATGGACCTCGTCTTCGCCGACCCACCCTATGAGGTCGCAGCCCTCGAGGTGCGGCAGGTGATCGACGGCCTGTGCCGCCATGGCTGGGTGGCGCCGGGCTGCGTGGTGGTGGTGGAACGGCCCGCGTCCGCGCCGGGGTCGAGTTGGCCGGATGGCTGGACGCAGTGGCCGGTTCGGCGTTACGGCGATACCCGACTCGACGCGGCCGAAGTCGGCCCCGCCGCGAACCCCGGGCCCGACGCGGGGGGCTGCTAGCGTCTTGGACCATGAGCGGCGCGGTGTGTCCCGGGTCCTTCGATCCGGTGACGCTGGGGCACATCGATGTATTCGAACGGGCCGCCGCCCAATTCGACGAGGTAATCGTCGCGGTGCTGTCGAATCCGAACAAGTCGGGAATGTTCGATGTCGATGAGCGCATCGAGATGATCGCGCAAGCCTGCGTCCACCTTCCGAACCTGCGTGTCGAAGCCGGAATCGGACTGGTCGTCGATTTCGTCAAGGCCCGCGGGTTCACCGCGATCGTCAAAGGCCTGCGCACCGGGACGGACTTCGACTACGAGGTGCAGATGGCCCAGATGAACAAACACATCTCCGGAGTGGACACCTTCTTCCTTGCCACCACCCCGCAGTTCTCGTTCGTCTCCTCGTCGTTGGCCAAGGAGGTCGCCGGGTACGGCGGGGACGTCTCGGCCCTGCTTCCGGATTCGGTGAACAGGCGTCTGCAGTCCCGCCTCGCTGGCGGCTGACGCGTTTTCTCCGGACTTATCGGCGACACACCGCGGTGCCACCACAGTCACAGGCGTAACACCAGGCACACTGGTCACTAACCAACAAGCTGGAGGGTGGCGCCGTGTACCGAGTATTTGAAGCGCTCGACGAGTTGAGCGCGATAGTCGAAGAGGCCCGCGGTGTGCCGATGACCGCCGGCTGCGTCGTCCCGCGCGGTGATGTGCTGGAACTGGTCGACGACATCAAGGACGCGATCCCCGGTGAGCTCGACGATGCTCAGGACGTCCTGGACGCACGAGACTCGCTGCTCAACGAGGCCAAAGAGCACGCCGACGCCACGGTCACCGGCGCCAACGCCGAGGCGGAGTCGCTGCTGAGCCACTCGCGCGCGGAAGCCGATCGGGTGCTCTCCGAGGCGAAGTCCCAGGCCGACCGCATGGTGAGCGAGGCCCGCGCCCACAGTGAGCGCATGGTGGGTGAGGCCCGTGAGGAGGCCTCCAGGCTGGCCACCACGGCTAAACGCGACTACGAGGCGGCCACCAGCCGGGCCAAGGCGGAGGCGGACCGGTTGGTCGAGAGCGGCAACATCTCCTATGAGAACGCGGTCCAGGAAGGCATCAAGGAGCAGCAGCGGATGGTCTCGCAGACCGAGGTTGTTCAGGCCGCCCATGGCGAGTCCACGCGCCTCGTCGACGCCGCCCACGCCGAGGCCGACCGGTTGCGGGGAGAGTGTGACATCTACGTCGACAACAAACTCGCGCAGTTCGAGGACTACCTCAACGGCACCCTGCGGTCGGTGAGCCGCGGCCGCCACCAACTGCGCACCGCCGCCGGGACCCACGACTACGTGCAGCACTGACCCGTCGGCGGTGAGCCGGTGGTCGGCACGCCGATAGAATCACGCCATGGCGACGCGCAGAAAGTCGGGACCGGTCCCGGATCTGCGCTCCCCCCTGGTGTTCGACGTGTCGCGGCTCGGGCGACGTCCCGGCAGCATGCTCACCGTCACCGAGGCGGTGCCCAGCCCGCTGCGAATCGGATTGGACCTCATCGCGATTGAACCGGGTGCGGACCTGGCTTTGGACTTGAGGTTCGAGGCTGTTTCGGAGGGTGTGCTGGTCACGGGCACCGTCGGTGCCCCGACCCGGGGCGAGTGCTCGCGATGTCTGGGCCCGATCATCGACGAGGTCGATATCGAACTCACTGAACTCTTCGCTTATCCCGACAGCATCACCGAGTCCACCACTGATTCCGAGGACGTGGGTCGGGTCATCGACTCGACCGTGGACCTCGCTCAGCCAATCCTTGATGCGGTGGGCCTCGCACTGCCCTTCGTCCCGGTGTGTGATGAGGACTGTGCGGGGTTGTGTCCCGAGTGCGGTGTGGTGATGGCTGCCGCGGAGGCCGGCCACCATCACGAGATCATCGACCCGCGGTGGGCCAAACTCGCCGAGATGCGCCCCCCGGACCCGGATGCGGCCGACGGCGGGGGGACGTCGTTGTGACCGCGACACGGGCCGAGCTACTCGGTGCGCTGGGCATCGACCTGCCCGAGGATCTGCTCACCCTCGCGCTCACCCACCGCAGTTACGCCTACGAGAACGGCGGTCTCCCCACCAACGAACGTCTCGAATTGCTCGGCGACGCCGTACTCGGCCTGGTGATCGTCGAGGAACTGTTCCGCCGTCATCCCGACAACTCCGAAGGCGATCTGGCCAAGCTGCGCAACAGCATCGTCAATAGCCACGCGTTGGCCGGGGTTGCTCGCGACCTGACCGGCGACGGACTCGGTGAATACCTGCTGCTGGGCCGGGGGGAAACCAACACCGGCGGGCACGCGAAGTCGTCGATCCTCGCCGACACGGTGGAGTCCCTGATCGGAGCGGTGTATCTGCAGCATGGGTTGGCTGGAGCGCAGCAGGTCATCCTGCGACTGTTCCGAGGTCTGCTCGACACCGCCCCCACCCTGGGTGCAGCCCTTGAGTGGAAGTCCAGCCTGCAGGAACTGACCGTGGCTCGCGGACTCGGCGTTCCCCGATACGAGGTCACCTCCGAGGGCCCCGACCACGAGCGGTGGTTCTCGGCGGAGGTGTTCGTCAACGGGGAGGTGCACGGCCGCGGCGACGGTCATTCCAAGAAGGTCGCTGAGACCAACGCTGCGGCGCAGGCGTGGACGGCCCTGGACGCGACCTCTGTCGCCGCGCAACCGGATGCCTGAGCTTCCCGAGGTCGAGGTGGTGCGGCGAGGCTTGCAGGCATACGTCGCCGGCCGGACGATCACCGCGGTGCGGGTGCTTCATCCCCGTGCGGTTCGCCGCCACATTCCCGGTGCCGCGGATCTCACCGCCCGACTGCTCGGAGCGCGAGTCACCGCGACCGGCCGGCGCGGAAAATACCTGTGGCTCACCCTGGCTGGTGAGCGGGGCGAGTCGGGTTCTGCTTTGGTCGTGCATCTGGGGATGAGCGGTCAAATGCTGCTCGGTCCGGTCACCAACACCGATCATCTTCGGATCGCAGCTGTCCTCGACGACGGCACCCAACTGAGTTTCGTCGACCAACGAACCTTCGGCGGTTGGCAACTAGCCGAACTGATCGGGGTTGACGGCAGCACGGTGCCCGAGCCGGTGGCGCACATCGCCCGCGATCCGCTGGATCCGCGGTTTGACTCCGACGCCGTCGTTACGGTGTTGCGACGCAAGCATTCTGAGATCAAGCGCCAATTGCTGGACCAGACTGTGGTGTCTGGAATCGGCAACATCTACGCGGACGAGGCGATGTGGCGGGGGGGTATCAACGGTGCACGCGTTGCCGCAAAGCTCACCCGCCGACAACTGGGCGGGCTACTCGATTCGGCGGCGGAGGTGATGCGTGAAGCCCTTGGTGCGGGCGGCACCTCATTCGACTCGCTCTACGTCAACGTCAACGGCGAATCCGGTTACTTTGACCGTGCATTGAACGTCTACGGCCGCGAGGGCCGCAACTGCCGCCGCTGCGGCACGGTGATCCGTCGGGAGAAGTTCATGAATCGCTCGTCATTCTTCTGCCCCGTCTGCCAGACCCTCCCGCGCACGGCGCGCCAGCGCGCACGGTAGAACGAACGCATGACGCAGCTTTGGGTAGAACGCACGGGAATCCGCCGCTACACCGGCCGCAGCAGTCGCGGAGCCCAGGTGCTGATTGGTTCGGAGAGCGACGACGGCGTCTTCACTCCGGGAGAGCTATTGAAAATCGCCCTGGCCGGCTGTAGCGGACTTAGCAGCGATCAACCACTGCGGCGACGGCTCGGGGATGACTACCGTGCGGTGATTCGGGTCGCCGGGCCCGCCGACCGCGATGAGGAGCGTTACCCGCGGATCGAGGAGACCCTGGAGATCGACCTGTCGGGTCTGTCTGCCGAGGATCGGGAGCGACTGTTGCTGGTGGTCACTCGCGCCATCGATCAGGTGTGCACGGTGGGGCGCACGCTCAAGGCGGGAGCGGAGATCTCCTTCGATGTCGTCGGAATCAACGGGTGAGCGAACCGGCGAGCGATTCAACCCGGCTGACCGCCTGGGTGCACGGCTACGTCCAGGGTGTGGGCTTTCGCTGGTGGACTCGATCACGGGCGCTGGAACTGGGACTGACCGGCTACGCAAGCAACCAGCCCGACGGCCGGGTGCTGGTGGTCGCCCGCGGCCCGCGCGCGGCCTGCGAGCGGTTGCTGGAACTGCTGCGTTCTGACTCGACGCCCGGAATGGTGGACACCGTGGTCGCCGAGATCGGTGCACCGGGGGAGCCGATGCCGGGGTTCGCCGAGCGATAAACCCCCGGGGGTATAGTCGGAGAGGAAAGTTCCGACGCCTATCTCTGGAGGACCCATGCAAGACACCGCAGCACCCCACGTCATCCCCCTGGACTCCAGCGGTCTCGGGGATCGCAGCTACATCGCCCATGACGGCGCCCGAGCCCTCGTGGTCGATCCGCAACGCGACTTTGACCGGATCGAGCAACTGCTCGGCCAGTACGGCCTCACGCTGTCGCACGTCGCCGAGACCCACATCCACAACGACTACGTCACCGGCGGTCTGGAACTGGCGCGCCGGCACGGTGCCACTTACGTCGTCCCCGGCGACGTCGAACTGTCCTACGACGCGATGGCCGTGCGCGACGGTGACTCGTTCACCGTCGGAGAGATGACCGTGGACGTCATCCACACCCCCGGACATACCCCGCACCACATTTCTTTCGCGGTGCGCAAGGGAGACCACCTCGGTGCGGTGTTCACCGGCGGCTCGCTGCTGTACGGCAGCGTCGGACGTCCCGACCTCGTCGCGCCGGACATGGCCGTCAAACAAGCCCACGACCAATGGCATTCGGTGCGCCGACTGGCCGACACCCTCGACGACGCGACACCGATTTACCCCACCCACGGCTTCGGCTCCTTTTGCGCGGCAACCCAGGCCCAGGGGCTGTCGTCGACCATCGGCAACGAGAAGACGATCAACCCGGCTCTGACCGAGGCCGAGGAGGAGTTCGTGGCCAAGCTGCTGGCCGGCCTCGACGTCTTCCCCGCCTATTACGCGCACATGGGCCCGGCCAACGCCGCGGGCCCGCGCGACGTCGACCTGACGATGCCCGAGCAGGCCGACCCGGCCGTGCTGCGTGAGCGCATCACCCGCGGCGAGTGGGTCGTCGACCTGCGCTCACGCAAGGTCTTCGCGGCCGGGCACGTCCCCGGTGCAGTGAACTTCGATCTCGACGGCCCGTTCATCAATTATCTCGCGTGGATGATGCCGTGGGGCACCCCGGTGACCCTGCTGGGGTCCACACCCGAACAGGTCCACGCCGCGCACCGCGAGTTGGTTCGGGTCGGGATTGACAACACCGTCGGTCAGGCCGCGGGTGGTCCGGATGTCTGGCTGGATGAACCCGGCGCGGCGCGGCGCATGGAGCAGGTGGACTTTCATGGCGTGGCCGCGGCGCTGGCTGCAGATAGGGACCTCTACCTGCTGGACACCCGCCAAGCCCTCGAATGGGAGGCCGGTCACATTGCCGAGGCCGTCTTCATGCCGTTCTACGAGGTCGCTGACCGACTGGCGGAGATCCCGCGGGACAAACCGGTATACGTCCACTGCGGATCGGGCTATCGTGCTGCCGCGGTCGCCTCGCTTCTACAAAACCAGGGTTTCGCCGACGTCGTTCACGTCGATGACGACTTTGCCGATGCCGCCGCTGCGGGACTGAGCATCGTGGGAGGGGATGCCCCCGAGCGCGAACCGGGTTGGACCTGGATAGCGGCACGCGCAGCCGTCCGTGAGTACAGCCCACGGTCGGCGGCTGACGCCAGAGGGTAGCCCGACACCCGCCGAGTCGGGCTTCCGCGAACGCGGGACTCCTCGCCGGTAGGCTCGCACGACGTGTACCTCAAGAGTCTGACGCTCAAGGGCTTCAAGTCCTTCGCATCGGCAACGACTCTGCGTTTCGAACCGGGTATCACCTGCGTGGTGGGACCCAACGGTTCCGGTAAGTCCAACGTCGTCGACGCGTTGGCCTGGGTCATGGGCGAACAGGGTGCCAAGACCCTGCGCGGGGGCAAGATGGAAGACGTCATCTTCGCCGGCACCTCCTCCCGGGCCCCGCTGGGCCGGGCCGAGGTGACCCTGACCATCGACAACTCCGACCGCGTTCTGCCGATCGAGTACTCCGAGGTGTCGATCACCCGGCGGATGTTCCGCGACGGGGCCGGCGAGTACGAGATCAACGGCAGCAGTTGCCGCCTGATGGACGTCCAGGAATTGCTCAGTGACTCCGGTATCGGCCGCGAGATGCACGTGATCGTCGGGCAGGGGCGCCTGGCCCAGATCCTCGAGTCCCGCCCCGAGGATCGCCGCGCGTTCATTGAGGAAGCCGCCGGCGTCCTCAAACACCGCAAGCGCAAGGAAAAGGCGCTCCGCAAGCTGGATGCCACCGCGGCCAATCTGGCCCGGCTCAGCGACCTGACCACCGAACTGCGCCGCCAACTCAAGCCGCTGGGCCGTCAGGCCGAGATGGCCCGGCGCGCGGCGACCATTCAGGCCGACCTGCGCGATGCTCGGCTGCGACTGGCCGCCGACGACCTGGTGGCCCGCCGGGCGGAATTCGCCGGGGCCGACGACATCGAGACCACGCTGCGTCGCGAGCACGACGAGGCCGCCGCCCGCCTGGCCGCGGCGTCGGAGCGACTCGCCGCAGACGAGGCTGCGGTCTCCTCCCTGTCGACCCGCACCGAGGCGGCTCAGCAGACGTGGTTCGGACTGTCGGCATTGGCCGAACGGGTCAGCGCCACGGTGCGCATCGCCACCGAACGGGAGCAGTATCTGGAGACCGAGCCGACCGTCAGCACCGGTCCGGATCCCGAGGCGCTGGAGGCCGAGGCTGACGACGTGGCCGAGCAGGAGCGGGGTTTGCTCGCCGAACTCGCCGAGACGCGTCGCAGGCTCGAGGCCGCCCGCGTCGAACTCACCGAGAAGGAGCACGCGGCCACCGAGGCCGAGCGTGCGCACCTCGCCGCCGTGCGAGCCGAAGCGGACCGTCGCGAAGGACTGGCCCGACTGACCGGTCAGGTCGAGACCGGCCGCGCCCGGGTGGAGTCGATTGACGATGGCGTCGCCCGACTGACCGCCGCCATCGACGAAGCCGCCGCGCGCACCGAGGCCGCCCGGGCCGAGTTCGAGACCATCCAGGGCCGGATCGGTGAACTCGACCAGGGCGAGGTGGGTTTGGACGAGCACCACGACCGGACCGTGGCCGCGATGCGGGTCGCTGATGAACGGGTGGGTGAACTTCAGACGGCCGAACGTGCCGCCGAACGTCTGGTGGCCTCGCTGCAGGCCCGCATCGAGGCGCTTGCGGTGGGACTGGAGCGCACCGATGGTGCCGCCTGGTTGGTGGAGAATCGCAGCGGCGCAGGACTTTTCGGAACAATTGCCACACTGGTAAAGGTCCGGACCGGCTTCGAGACGCCGCTGGCTGCGGTGCTCGGTGCGGCGGCTGACGCGGTGGCGGCTGACGACGTCGGTGCCGCGAGGTCGGCCGTGCGGGCGCTCAAGGAAGTCGACGGCGGGCGTGCGGCGATCGTGCTGGCCGACTGGCCGGCGCCGGCGCCGGCTGCCGCCGGGCCGCTTCCCGACGGAGCGCAGTGGGCCCTCGATCTGATCGAGGCACCCCCACGACTGCAGGGTGCGATGGCCGCGATGCTGGCCGGGGTCGTCGTGGTCGACGACATCGGTGCTGCGCTGGATCTGGTTTCCTCGCGACCGACGTTGCGCGCGGTAACCCGTGACGGCGATCTGGTGGGTGCGGGCCGGGTGGATGGCGGTTCCGGACGCAAGCCCAGCGTCTTGGAGATCACCGGCGAGATCGACAAGGCCCGAGGCGAACTCGCCGCCGCCGAGATCCGGGTCGGCGACCTTGCGGCGGCCCTGGCCGGCGCCGTCGCCGAGCAGTCCGACCGAAAGGACGCCGCTGAGCAGGCGCTCGCGGCGCTCAACGAATCCGATGCCGCGATCTCGGCGATCTATGAGCAACTCGGCCGACTCGGCCAGGAGGTGCGCGCCGCCGAGGAAGAGTGGCGCCGCCTGCAGTCCCAGCGCGACGAACTCGAATCCGGCCGGGTTCAGACTGTTACCGAGCTCACCGAACTCGAGTCGCGGTTGCACGCCGCCCAGGAGAACCAGACGGTCGTCGAGACCACACCGGGGGAACGCAGTCAGATGCAGACGGCTGCGGAAGCAGCCCGCTCGAGTGAGGTCGAAGCGCGACTGGCCGTGCGCACCGCCGAGGAACGCGCGGATGCCGTTCGTGGACGGGCGGATTCGCTTCGGCGTGCGGCTGTGGCGGAACGCGATGCGCGGCTTCGCGCCCAACAGGCACGCGCCGCCCGCCAACATGCCGCCGAAGTCGCCGCCGTGGTTGCCGAGACCGGGCGCCGGGTCGCCACGCACCTCGGTGCCGTCGTCGCCGCCGCTTCGCGTGTCCGGGATCGGCTCACCGCTGAGCGCCTGGATCGCGCCGGTGCGATGACGGCCGCTCGCGCTGAGGTTGCCGCCCTTAACAGCCGGATCAGTGTGCTGACCGATGCCCTGCACCGCGATGAGTTGGCCAAGGCCCAGGCCGCGCTGCGGATCGAACAACTCGAGGCGATGGTGCTCGATCAGTTCGGCATGGCCGGTGACGATCTGATCGGCGAATACGGCCCCAACGCGTCGCTACCGCCGTCGGAATTGGAGATGACCGAGTACGCGGCGGCCCGCGAACGCGGCGAGGCGGTCACCGCGCCGGTGCCGATGGCGTTCGACCGGCCCACCCAGGAGCGCCGGGCCAAACGAGCCGAACGGGAGTTGGCCGAGCTCGGCCGCGTCAACCCGTTGGCGCTGGAGGAGTTCGCCGCTCTGGAGGAGCGTTACAACTTTTTGTCAACCCAGCTCGAAGATGTCAAGGCCGCCCGCAAGGATCTGCTGGACGTGATCGCCGGTGTCGACGCCCGCATCCTGGAGGTGTTCTCCGAGGCGTATGCCGATGTCGAGCGGGAGTTCTCCAAAGTATTCGCGGTGCTGTTCCCCGGCGGCGAGGGTCGGCTACTGCTGACCGACCCCGACGATCTGCTGACCACCGGGGTGGAGGTGGAGGCGCGCCCGCCGGGCAAGAAGATCAAACGACTCTCGCTACTGTCCGGCGGTGAGAAGTCGCTCACCGCGGTGGCCATGCTGGTGGCGATCTTCCGGGCGAGACCGTCGCCGTTCTACGTCATGGACGAGGTCGAGGCCGCACTCGACGACGTGAACCTGCAGCGCCTGATCGGCTTGTTCGAGCAACTGCGGACCCAATCCCAACTCATCGTGATCACCCACCAGAAGGCCACGATGGAGATCGCCGACGCCCTCTACGGCGTGAGCATGCAGGGCGACGGCATCACCGCGGTGATTTCCCAGCGGATGCGAGGCGAGGACCTCGTCGCCGGCGCCAGTCGGTAGCCAATCGGGGGTCGGGAGTCGGCACTGCGGGCCGTTGGTGTGTCGGCGGGGTCGCATAATATAGAACACATGTTCGATAATCGGCTCAGATCGGCAGACGATTCGGAGATTGTCGCCGCGATCGAGCAGTGGGCGGGCGCGGAGGCATCGGCCGCCGCGCGGCGACTCGCGGCCGTCGCGGAGTTGACCCGTCGCCGCTGCGGTGACGACGACCGGGCCGATTGGGCGTGCGACTCCTGGGACGCCGCCGCCGCGGAGGTGTCGGCCGCACTGAGCATCAGCCACGGACGCGCGTCAGGTCAGATGCGTCTCGGCCTCACGCTGGCCCGTCGGCTGCCACGGGTCGCGGAGATGTTCTCTGACGGACTGCTGAGCTACCGCGTCGTCTCGGCGATCGCCTGGCGCACCCTGCTCGTCGAGGACGAGGACGCCCTGGCCGTCATCGACGCCGCCCTGGTCGGCCACTGCCGTGCCTGGGGTCCGCTGTCGGACAACAAGCTGGACCAGGCCATCGACGGCCTTGTCGACCAAGTCGACCCTGGCGCGCTGCGGCGCATCCGCGCGCGTGCTCGCAGTCGTGAGGTTCAGATCGGCGGCCGCGACGACGAGTCCGGGACCAGTGCGATGTGGGGGCGGCTGTTCTCCACGGACGCCGCGCTTCTCAAGAAACGATTGACCCAGATGGCGTGCGGAGTATGCGACGCCGATCCTCGTACTGGCGATCAGCGCCGCGCGGACGCCCTCGGCGCACTTGCCGCCGGGTTTGACCGGCTGCCGTGCCGGTGCGGTTCGCCCGCGTGTGAGGCGGCCGACGGCGCCGGTTCCGCCTCCGCGATCATGATCCACGTGCTCACCGATGCGACCGAGCTGCAGCCCGGCGGCGAAGGTGCCGCGTTTGACCCCAACCTGTCCGGCCGGTCGGCATCGCGCCCCTATGCCCGCGGCATGAGCCTTCGCGACTATCTGGCGGGAGATCCGGAACCCGAACCGGTAAGCCCGCCATCGACCTCAGTCATCCTTGGCGGCGGGGTGATTCCGGGTCCGTTGCTGGCCGAACTGATTCGCTGCGGTGCCAAGGTCCGGCAGCTACGCCCGCCCACCGAGGCACCCGAACCGCGTTACCGGCTGTCGACCGCGTTGGACGAGTTTGTCCGGATGCGCGATATGACGTGTCGCTTCCCCAACTGCGACCAGCCCGCTGAGGCCTGCGATATCGACCACGCTATCGCCTGGCCCTTCGGTCCGACCCATGCGTCGAACAGTCGTTGTCTATGCCGCAAACATCATCTCCTGAAAACTTTTTGGGGTTGGACCGATCAGCAGTTCCCGGACGGCACCATCGGCTGGAACTCGCCATCGGGAAAGGTCTACACCACGGTCCCGGGCAGCTGGCTGCTATTTCCCGGCTGGGACACCACGACGGCGCCGGTGGCCGCAGGCCCGCCTATCGTGGAATCGGCCGAGCGGGGTCTGCAGATGCCTCGGCGCCGACGAACGCGTGCCGTCGAGCGGGCCTGCCGGATCAAGCGGGAACGCGCGCTCAATGACGCACACCTCGCCGAGCGAAACAGGCCCCCGCCGTTCTGACCGGTCTAATCCACGCCGATGCGGCGCAGAGCGGCGATGTCAGCCGCTCCACATCCGTACAGGCAAATCCGCAACTCCTCGATGAAGGCGCCGAGGGTGTCGACGACGGCGGCTGCGGACTCGATGGCCGGGGCCAGCAGCGGCCGGGCCATCGCCACCGCCTCGGCACCCATTGCCAGAGCCTTGGCGGCGTCCATTCCGGAGCGGATGCCGCCGGAAGCCACCAGTGGCATCCCAGGCAGCGTCCGCTGCACCTCTGCCAGTGCCTGAGCCGTCGGGATGCCCCAGTCGGCGATCGCCGGATAGCGGACCTCGCCGAAGCGGACCACCTGTTCCACCCGAGCCCAGGACGTGCCGCCGGCACCGGCGACATCGACCGCCGCGATGGGCAGGCCGCGCAGGCGGTCGGCCGCCGCGGCACCGATTCCGTGTCCGACCTCCTTGACCATGACCGGGTAGTCCAGTTCGGCGGCCAGCCGACCCAGCCGCGCCAGTGATCCGGTGAAGTCGGTATCGCCACCTTCCTGCATCGCCTCTTGGAGCGGATTAACGTGCACCGCAACGGCGTTCGCTCCGACCCTCTGCAATGCAGCCGACAGTTGTGGCGTCAGCGACTCGCAGACCTGAGCCAAGCCGATATTGCCGATCAGCAGCACGTCGGGGGCGAGGTCGCGGACTTCGAAGCTGGCTGCGGCGGCCGTTGCGCTCGCGTCGTCGCCGAGCATGATGCGCTGCGATCCCAGCATCATGCCTACCCCCAGTTGTTGGGCGGCTCCGGCCAGATTGCGGTTGATGGTGCGGGCCAGGTCGGCGCCGCCGGTCATCGCCCCGATCAGCACCGGGGCCCGCAACGGTGAGTTCAGGAAGCGGGTGTGAAGGTCGACCGCGGCCAGGGAGGTCTGAGTCAGGGCGTTGTAGGGAAGCCGGTAGCGCTCGAAGCCGGTGGTCACGGACTCGTAGGTGACCGGCCCGGTCAGGCAGGCTTCGATATGCCGAAGTTTACGGGTGGGCATCGTCATCGGCGGTGATCCGGCGCCGGTTTGCCAGAGCCGCGACGACACGGGAAGAAACCCTGCGAGAATGATGTCGTGTCACAGGGTCTCTGGATCGCCGTCGCGGTCATCGCTGTCCTTCTCATCATCGCTTTGGTCATCGGGTCGGTGCGCTACCGGCGCAGCCAGGTAAGCCTGCGTCCGGACACCGTCGCCGATCCCGCCATCGAGGCTCCCACACCCGTGGACCGTTCCGGGGGTTACACCGCCTCGTCGGGCATCTCCTTCACCCAGACGCCCGGACCGGCCACCGCCGATCGTCCGCAACGGCGGGACCCCGGTTTCGGTGCCGGGCTACCCGGCGTCGGCGACGATGCAGCCATCCCGAGAGATTCGCTGACCCGGCCGATTTCCGAGGTTGGGCTACCCGATGCGCCCGCCGCGGCAGAGTCCCTGGCCGAGGAGATCGGGGAGTACCTCGCCGAGACCGCAACGATCGCGCCCGATCTGGACCCGATCGCGCCCGATCTGGACTCGATCGCACCCGATCTGGACACGATTGCACCCAGCGCGGGCCGGCTGGAACGTCTGCGCGGTCGGTTGGCGAAGTCGCAGAACGCGTTCGGCCGCAGCATGCTCGGATTACTCGGCGGCGGTGATCTCGATGAGGCTTCCTGGAATGAGGTCGAGGACACCCTGCTGATCGCCGACCTCGGTCCGGTGACCACCGCATCGGTGATCGTGCACCTGCGCGCCCAGATGGCCGCCAGCAGTGTGCGCAACGAAGCCGAAGCCCGCGCGGTGCTGCGTGAAGTGCTGATTAGGGAACTCGACCCGGCCCTGGACCGCTCCATCCGGGCGCTTCCTCATGCCGACAAGCCGTCGGTACTGCTGGTGGTGGGTGTCAACGGCACCGGCAAGACCACCACGGTGGGAAAGTTGGCGCGGGTCCTGGTGGCCGACGGTCGCCGGGTGGTGCTGGGCGCCGCGGACACCTACCGGGCGGCGGCCGCCGACCAGTTACAGACCTGGGCCGCGCGGGTGGGCGCGGAGGTGGTGCGTGGTGCCGAGGGCGCCGACCCCGCATCGGTCGCCTTCGATGCCGTGGACAAAGGTATCGAGACCGGGGCGGACGTCGTGGTGATCGACACCGCCGGCCGCCTGCACACCAAGACCGGCCTGATGGACGAACTCGGCAAGGTCAAGCGAGTCGTCGACAAGCGCGCCACGGTCGACGAGGTGCTGTTGGTTCTCGACGCCACCATCGGACAGAACGGGCTTGCCCAGGCCAGGGTCTTTGCCGATGTCGTCGACATCACCGCCGTCGTGCTGACCAAGCTCGATGGAACCGCGAAGGGCGGCATCGTGTTTCGGGTCCAACAGGAACTCGGCGTACCGGTAAAGCTGGTCGGCCTCGGTGAGGGACCGGACGACCTCGCACCCTTCGAGCCGGCCGCGTTCGTCGACGCGCTGCTGGGCTGAGCCCCGTCGAGAGGGGTTGGTCGGGTCGTGTAACACCGGCGAAACCCAGACCCCACATCCGTTCACCTGTCCGAAACCCCAGGGGCGATTCCCGGAAACAACTACTGCGCAAGGTTCCTCTAGTCGCCGGTGTCCGACCGCGGCGTGAAGGAGGAGACAGCGAGTGGATCAATTCCCGGTATTGGGTGCCCCGGACAGCGGTGACACCGCGTGGATCTTGGCCTGCTCTGCACTGGTGTTGCTGATGACACCGGGACTGGCCTTTTTCTACGGCGGCTTGGTGCGTTCCAAGGGCGTGTTGAACATGATCATGATGAGCATCAGTTCCATGGGTGTGGTCACTGTGCTGTGGGTGCTCTACGGCTACTCGATAGCCTTCGGCAACGACGTCAACAATCTTTTCGGCGACCCGGGCCAGTACTTTGGACTCAAAGGGCTCATCGGTGGAAACGCTGTCATCGAGGTCATCGCCGACCCCGGTGCTGGCGTCGAGGCGATCGAGGCGATCGGTGTGCCCTTGGCCGGGACGGTTCCACAAACGGTGTTCGTGGCGTTCCAACTGATGTTCGCCATCATCACCGTCGCGCTCATCTCCGGTGCGGTCGCCGAGCGACTGAAGTTCGGGGGTTGGCTGGTGTTCGCGGGGCTGTGGGCCACGTTCGTGTATTTCCCGGTGGCGCACTGGGTGTTTGCGTTCGACGGCGTCACCGCGGAGACCGGTGGGTGGATCGCCAACAAACTCAAGGCGATCGACTTCGCGGGGGGGACCGCGGTACACATCAACGCCGGTATCGCGGCCCTGGTCCTGGCCGTGATACTCGGAAAGCGCGCCGGCTGGCCGGGCACTCCGATGCGTCCGCACAATCTGCCCTTCGTGATGCTGGGTGCGGGTCTGCTGTGGTTCGGCTGGTACGGGTTCAACGCGGGGTCGGCGCTCTCTGCCGGCGGACTGGCAGGCACCACGTTCATCACCACGACCATCGCCACGGCCGCGGCAATGTTGTGCTGGCTGCTGACCGAACGCATCCGGGATGGCCACGCAACCTCACTCGGTGCGGCGTCGGGTGTGGTGGCCGGGTTGGTCGCCATCACGCCGGCGTGCTCGTCGGTCAACGTCGTCGGCGCACTGGCGATCGGGGCCAGCGCGGGTGTCCTCTGCGCACTGGCAGTCGGGCTGAAGTTCAAGTTCGGCTTCGATGACTCGCTCGACGTGGTCGGCGTTCACCTGGTGGGGGGGCTGGTCGGTACCCTGATGGTTGGTCTGGTCGCGGCACCGGAGGCCCCGGCGGCAGTCGCCGGGCTGTTTTACGGCGGTGGCACCGATCAGTTGTGGCGCCAAGCCGTCGGTGCCTTCGCGGTTCTGGGGTACTCCGCAGTCGTCACGGCTATCTTGGCCTTGCTCTTGAAACACACCATCGGATTGCGGCTTGACGGCGAGGCTGAGGCGGCCGGTGTCGACGAAGCCGAACACGCGGAGACCGCGTACGACTTCGCGGTAGCCGGCGGCAGCTCGGGTTTCACTCGTCACGGCGCGGAGGTATGAGGGATATGAAGCTGATCACTGCGATCGTCAAACCGTTCACGCTGGAAGACGTCAAGACCGCTCTGGAGGAGTTGGGGGTCCACGGGATGACCGTCAGCGAGGTCCAGGGGTACGGGCGGCAGAAGGGCCACACCGAGGTTTACCGCGGCGCCGAGTACGCCGTCGACTTCGTACCCAAGGTCCGGGTGGAAGTCGTCGTCGACGACACTGCCGTGGATCAGGTGGTGGACGTCATTGTCTCCGCCGCCCGCACCGGCAAGATCGGTGACGGCAAGGTGTGGGTCAGCCCGGTGGAGGCGATCGTCCGGGTCCGCACCGGCGAACGGGGATCGGACGCCCTCTAGACACCGCCCTGCTGGCGGTGGCGATGGGCGCGAGGGAGCACCAGATGACAGAGCGGGCTGAGAATTCCGCCGCCGGCCGGTGCCCGCCGCCGGCGGTGGGTTCGGGGCACCCTGCCACAGATCTGGTGATGGCGAGCCGGAAGTTGCTCGACGGTGGCCCAGGGCAACTCGACGCCGCGGCACTGCGGGAGGCGCTGGCAGACCTAAATGAGTTGTGGCTGAGCGCCAAAGCAGCTGAAATCGGTGTCACGCCGAACAGCGGGTTCGCTATCGTCGCCACCGGTGGCCTTGGGCGCCGCGAACTGATTCCGTGCTCCGATCTCGATCTCATGCTGGTGCATGACAATATGCCCGACGAGTGGGTGTCTAGAACAGCCGAACTACTGTGGTATCCGTTGTGGGACGCCAACATTCGGCTCGATCATAGCGTTCGGACGGTACCTGAGGCGTTGGCGGTGGCGGGCACCGACCTCTCGGCCGGGCTGGCGATGCTGGAGGCCCGGCACATTTGCGGGGATGTCGGAATATCCTCGACGCTGATTAGCGGGGCGCGACGCCAGTGGCGCGCCGGAATCTCCGGGCGTTTCGACGAACTGACCGCACAAGCCAGGGCGCGTTGGCAGCGCAGTGGTCAGATTGCTCACCGTGCCGAGCCTGATCTCAAGAGCGGTATGGGCGGACTTCGCGACGTCCAGTTGCTCAATGCGTTGTCGATTGCGCAACTGGCCGATCTGTATCCGGCGGGTGCGGCCCTGGACTCACCGACCGGTTCGCTGGCTTCGGCCCACCTGTGGCTACTGAATATCCGCACCGAACTTCATCGGGTGTCTGGCCGCGGTCGCGATCAACTGCTGGCTCAGTACGCCGACGAGACCGGTGCCGCTCTGGGTATCGGCGACCGCTTCGATCTGGCCCGGGTTCTTTCCGACGCCGCCCGGACTGTGAGCTATTACGTCGACGCCGGCTTGCGAACTGCCGCCAACGCGCTTCCGCGGCGGGGACTCTCGGTGCTTCGCCGTCCGATCCGCCGGCCCATCGATGAGGGTGTCGTGGAGTTTGCCGGTGAGGTGATCCTGGCCCGCGACGCCAAGCCCCAGCGTGATCCCGGATTGACGTTGCGGGTGGCTGCAGCCTCGGCCACGACCGGTCTTCCGATCGCGGCATCTACCCTGGGGCGCCTCGCTGAGACCGCCCCCGAGTTGCGCGAACCCTGGCCGCGGGATGCACTCGAGGATCTGCTGGTGCTGCTGACGGCCGGACCGACCGCGGTCACGGTGATCGAGGCGTTGGATCGGACCGGCCTGTGGGGGAGGATATTCCCGGAGTGGGGTGCTGTCCGCGATCTCCCCCCGCGCGACGCGGTTCACATCTGGACCGTGGACCGTCATCTTGCCGAAACAGTATCGAGGGCAAGCGCTTTGACGACCCGGGTGGCGCGGCCCGACCTGCTGGTACTCGGTGCCCTATTGCACGATATCGGGAAGGGGCGCAGCGAGGACCACAGCGTGATCGGTGCCGAACTGGCTGTCCGGGTCGGAAATCGGCTGGGGCTGTGGCCCTCCGACGTCCGAGCGCTCTCGGCGATGGTGCGCCACCATCTGCTGCTGCCCTCGACGGCAACCCATCGTGATCTTGCTGACTCCGCGACCGCCGCCGGTGTCGTGGCGGTGATCGATGGTGACCCGGTTCTGCTGGAACTGCTGGCCGCCCTGGCCGAAGCCGACTCGCTGGCCACCGGGCCGGGAGTGTGGAGCGATTGGAAGGCCGCCTTGATCGGTGATCTGGTGCGCCGCTGCCGAGGGTTGCTGGCGGGCGACGAAGAGCCTCGACCCGAACCTGTTGCCGCCGAACATCTTGTGCTGGCTCGCGACGGTGCCGTGCACGTCGACATGGTGCCCGGGGAATCAGCGCTGACCTACGCGATCGCCATGATCGCGCCGGATCGGCGGGGTCTGCTGTCCAAGGCGGCCGGAGTATTGGCGCTGAACACTCTGAGTGTGCACTCGGCCGCGGTCAACAGCGCCGACGGGTCGGCCATCAACACTTTCGTGGTGTCCCCGCAGTTCGGATTACCGCCGGCTGCCGAGGTGCTGCGCCAGCAGTTCATTCTCGCCCTCGATGGGGACCTCGATGTCGTCGGAGCGCTGCAGCAGCGCGACCACGAGATCGCCCGGCATGGCGGCGATCCTGGCGGCGCGGTCAAACCCGCCGTGCCCGCTGCCGTGGTCCCGGCCCCGCCGAAGATCCTCTGGCACGACGTCGATGACAATCTCCGGCAGTTGGTGGAGATCAGGGCGTGTGACCGCACCGGACTGTTGGCCGTGTTAACCGCGGTCTTCGAGCGTGCCGGTGTGGACATCGCCTGGGCGAAGATCACCACGCTGGGATCGTCGGTGATCGATGTTTTCGCGATCTCGGCTCTGGACTCCACCGTGGCCCGCGACGCTTTGGAACAAGACCTGTACGCGGCCCTGCCCGCCCCTGCGCCACCGAAGCGATTAACCGAGGCCGTCTAAAGTCCGCCCGCTAGGCTGGCGGGGTGTTCGAATCCCTTTCCGACCGGTTGACCGGTGCGCTGGCCGGCCTACGCAGCAAAGGCCGTCTGACTGACGCCGATATCGACGCGACGGCCCGGGAGATCCGGCTGGCTCTGCTGGAGGCCGACGTATCGCTGCCGGTGGTGCGCGAGTTCGTCGGCCGGGTCAAGGAGCGCGCCCGCGGCGCTGAAGTTTCGGGTGCCCTGAACCCGGCCCAGCAGGTCGTCAAGATCGTCAACGAGGAACTGGTCGGGATCCTCGGCGGGGAAACCCGTCGGCTGGCATTCGCCAAGACTCCGCCGACGGTGATCATGCTGGCCGGTCTGCAGGGCGCGGGCAAGACCACGCTGGCCGGCAAACTGGCCTACTGGTTGCGGGGTCAGGGGCACACCCCGCTGCTGGTGGCGTGCGACCTGCAGCGCCCGGGCGCGGTCACCCAGTTGCAGATCGTCGGCGACCGGGCCGGCGTCAGCGTCTTCGCACCGCACCCGGGGACCTCGCAGGAGTCGGTGGAGTCCGCCGACGCCGGCCCCGGGGACCCAGTCGCAGTGGCGGCGGCGGGGCTGGCCGAGGCGCGGGCCAAGGCGTACGACGTGGTGATCGTCGACACCGCCGGTCGACTCGGGATCGACGACGTCCTGATGGCCCAAGCGGCCGCGATCCGGGACGCGGTGTCGCCGGACGAGACCCTCTTCGTGCTCGACGCGATGATCGGTCAAGACGCGGTGACCACCGCGGAGGCCTTCGGTGCCGGGGTCGGCTACACCGGTGTGGTGCTGACCAAACTCGATGGCGACGCCCGCGGCGGCGCAGCACTGTCGGTACGCGAGGTCACTGGGGTTCCGATCCTGTTCGCCTCCACCGGCGAGAAACTCGAGGACTTCGACGTCTTCCACCCCGACCGGATGGCCAGCCGCATTCTCGGCATGGGCGACGTGCTGTCGCTGATCGAGCAGGCCGAGCAGGTGTTTGACGCCCAGAAGGCCGAGGAGGCGGCGGCCAAGATCGGATCCGGCGAGCTCACGCTGGAGGATTTCCTCGAACAGATGCTGGCCATCCGCAAGATGGGCCCGATCGGAAACCTGCTGGGCATGCTGCCCGGTGCCGGCCAGATGAAAGAGGCCCTCGCCGCCGTCGACGACAGCCACCTCGACCGGGTTCAGGCGATCATTCGCGGCATGACACCTGAGGAACGAGCCGACCCGAAGATCATCAACGCCTCGCGCCGACTTCGCATCGCGAACGGTTCCGGGGTGGCGGTCTCAGAGGTCAACCAACTCGTCGACCGGTTCTTCGATGCCCGGAAGATGATGTCGCAGATGGCCGGATCGATGGGGATGGGATTCCCCCGGCGGTCTCCGAAGCGCAACGCCAAGAACAAGAAGGGCAAAAAGAGCCGCGGACCGACACCGGCCAAGGCGCGCAATCCGATGCTGGACTCCGCGATGCCGGCCGATTTCCCTGACTTGTCGCAACTGCCCGAGGGGCTCAATCAACTTCCGCCCGGACTGGCCGGATTCGACCTGTCCAAGCTGAAATTCCCCGGCAAGAACTAAGGCCGGTGGCCTCAACTGCGCTTCACGTCCGCGGACGCGGGTTGCCGGACGGCGAAATTGTCGAGTGGTGGATCGTCGACGGGGTCTTGGGTAGCGAGTCGGTTGACGGTGCCGAAACAGTGTTCGACGGTGGCTGGGTCGTGGCGGGCCTGGTCGACGCGCACTGTCATGTTGGACTGGGGCGACAGGGGATCGTCGAGCTCGATGTGGCGATCGCCCAGGCCGAAACTGAACGCAATGTCGGGGCGCTACTGCTGCGCGACTGTGGTTCGCCGGTCGACACCCGCAGTCTCGACGATCGTGACGATCTTCCCCGGATCATCAGGGCCGGAAGGCATTTGGCGCGGCCCAAGCGGTATTCGCCGGGTTTCGCCCTTGAGCTCGAAGATGAGTGGCAACTGCCCGATGCGGTGGCCGAGCAGGCCCGCCGCGGCGACGGCTGGGTGAAGCTGGTCGGCGACTGGATCGACCGCACCGTCGGCGACCTGACTCCGCTGTGGTCCGATGACGTGCTGGTGGCCGCCGTGGCGGCCGCACACGCCGAAGGCGCCAGGGTGACCGCCCATGCGTTCAGCGAGGATTCGCTGCCCGGCCTCATCAAGGCCGGCATCGACTGCATCGAGCACGGCACCGGCTTGACCGCGGACACCGTCGCGCTGATGGTTGAACGCGGCACCGCGCTGGTGCCGACCTTGATAAACATTGAGAACTTCCCCGGATTCGCCGACGCCGCCGATCGGTATCCCCGCTACGCGGCGCACATGCGCGATCTTCACGCCCGGTGCAGGGGTCGGATCGGTGCGGCCCACGAGGCCGGTGTGCCCATCTTCGCGGGCAGCGATGCCGGTGCCTCGATTGAGCACGGACGGATCGGTGACGAGGTCGATGCGCTCAAGAGCATCGGTATGACCCCCACGGAGGCGTTGGGCGCGGCCTGCTGGGATGCCCGGCGGTGGCTCGGCCGACCGGGCCTGACCGACGGCGCGCCCGCCGATCTGTTGTGTTTCGCTGACGACCCTCGCAGCGGTGCGCGGGTGCTGTCGCGGCCCGACCGGGTGGTGTTGGGCGGTCGGGTCTACCGGCCGTACTGACTGAAGCCCCAGTCCAGCAGTGCCCGACTTTGATCCCACAAATCGTCCGCGCCGTACATCGCGACCACGATCAGGCGGTGACCATCGCGCTGGGCCATACCGACATAGGTTTCCTTGGCGAGATTGGTGTACCCGGTCTTGCCGCCGATGTAGCCGGGGTAGCTCGGCAACAACCGGTCGCTACTGGCGATCGTCCTGACCCCGCCCGCCCCGTCCGGGAATTGCGCGACCGACTGGTGCAGGGCCTGGACGAGCAATGGATAGTTCAATGCCGCCCGGTAAATGATCGCCAGGTCCTGCGCCGTGGTGACCGACTCCCACCCCGGCCCATCCAGACCAGAGGGCGAGCTGGCGCGGGTGTTGGTCGCCCCGAACTGCGCGGCCTTGGCGTTCATCTTGGCGATCGCCACCGGGTTGCCGCCGAGTGACTCGGCCAGCAGATTGGCGGCGTCGTTGCCGGACACCATCATGAGCGCGTTCAGCAGCGCCCGGATCGGGTAGACCGCCCCGGGCACCAGGCCCACGCACGAGCACTCGACATCGGTGCTCGACGGCGTTGCGCGCACCGCAGCATCGGGATTGAGTTCGTCGAGAACCACCATCGCCAGCAGAGCCTTGATGGTGCTGGCCGGCGCGTACAAACCGTAGGGGTTCCGGCCGGCAAGAATTCGGCCGCTGACCATGTCCGCGACCAGCCACGACTGGGCCGGGCCGTCGGCCGCGGCGATGGCGGCGGCCTGGTTGTCCGGCTCCGCGCCGACCACGGGGGAGGCAGCCAGCGCCACGATCAGCCCGACCGCGGTGGCGGCGACGCGGCGCTTGCACCGGGTCCGATCAGACCGAGTTGTCCCAGACACAGTCGCTTAGGCTAGACCGGCCAGAACGCGATCCGGGTTCTAAGTGGTCTCTAATCGGTTGCGGGGATACACTCCCCGCAGACGAGAGGAGTCCAGGTGAGGATCACCAAATTGGCGGGCGCCGTCGCTGCGACGGCGATTGCATTCGGCTTCGGCGCGGTTAACGCCGCGCCCGCATCGGCGACTGACAACATCAAGATCTTCGGCGAGCAGATGCGGATCAACTACCGACCCGCAGTGCCCATGATCGGCTACACCGTGACCAACTTCATGCCCAGTTCCGCCCCGGTCGGCCACAACGGCACCCTCTACGAAGCCACGCTGACCGTCCAGGCGTTCGGCAGCGGAGTCGACCCCAACATCGCACGATTCCTGACCAGGGCCGAGAACGGCATCGGCAACCCTGTGATCGTCAACGCACCCGGTGGTATCGGGGGCGGGCAACTCCCGCCCGGCGGCAGCACCACCGGCAAACTCTACTTCGACGTTTTCGGTGAGGCGCCCAACAGCGTCGTCTACAACGACGGAACGCGCGACATTCTCGCCTGGGTGCCGGGAACCATTCCGCTGGAGGGTATTCCGGTGGAGCCCACAGTGTTCGGGCCATCCGAGACAGAGGTCATGCCCGAGTCGGGCGGTGCCGCCCCCAGCGGAGCTTCCGGCGGGGCGATGCCGGCGGAGTCCACCGGAGACCTGGGCGTTGCCAGCCCGGCTCCGGTCGAGGGCTTCGATGAGCCGCTCACCCCGGCCGAGGTCGGTCTGCCGGGCTTCCGCGACTAAGGCACGCCCCGCTAGAGGGTGGCCACGCCCCGGGTTGGATCCTGGGCGAAACCCCAGTCCAGAAGCGTGGCCGCTTGGTCCCAGTAGGTCGGCCCGCCCTCGCGGACAACCCCGTACATCATTGCGATGACGAGGCGGCGTCCGCTGCGTTCGGCGGCCCCGACGAACGTCTTGCGGGCCGCATTGGTGAAACCGGTTTTGCCGCCGACCGCTCCGGGGTAGCGCTCGAGCAGTTCGTTCTGGTTGATCAGCGCGCGCTGCCCGGTATCGGTGGGGAACACCGCCGTCGGCTGCCCGGTGATCTGGGCGAACACCGGATTGGCCATCGCCGCCCGGAAGATCACGGCGAGATCGTGCGGCGTGGTCCAACCGGGGCCTTCGGGACCGTCCAAACCTGACGGACTGGTGGCGAAGGTATTCGTGGCACCGACGGCAGCGGCCTTGGCGTTCATCTTCGCCAGTGCCGGGCCAAAACCGCCCAGCATGGCCGCCAGGGTGTTGGCAGCGTCATTGCCCGACACCAGCAGGCTGGCTTCCAGTAGTTGGTGGGCCGTGTAGGCCCTTCCGGCTTTGACCCCGGCGCAATTGCACTCGACCTCGGTGTCTGCCGGGGTGGCGACCACGGTGTAGTCCAGGTTCACCTCGTCGAGCGCGGTCAGCGCCAGCAGGGTCTTGATCGTGCTGGCCGGTGGGTGGGCGGTGTACATCTCGCGCCCGGCCAGCACCTGTCCGGTGTCGAGGTCAGCGACGATCCAGGCCGGCGACGGCCCGTCGGGAATCGGCACCGAACCAGCCGGTTGGATGCTCGGTTCGGCGGCTGCGGGGGCCACCGTTGCGACGGCAATGGTGCTGACGATCAGAGCGATGGACGCCGCGAGAGCGGTCTGAAGCCTACCCATGGGAAGTCACCCTAACCCGTGTGCGGCGACGTCGACGGGCGGTGTCGAATCGCCTCCACGACTGAAGGCGGTGT
>ERZ888423.215-NODE-215-length-62576-cov-11.673726_pt1 | contig 62576 bp, 56 predicted proteins | sample MGYA00520523_ERZ888423 | MGnify/ENA primary metagenome ERZ888423 (study PRJEB32303, sample SAMEA104408611) | aquatic metagenome | biome: Brackish water; feature: Pelagic; material: water | place: Baltic Sea | collected 2014-06-08T10:24:00 | depth 30,27 m ... | reverse complement strand
TTGCTGATCGTGCCGGCGGATGGCGGCCTGGAGATCGAGGCGTTCGTGCAGAACAAGGATGCCGGCTTCGTGACCGTCGGGCAGGACGTCGCGATCAAGGTGGAAAGCTTCCCCTCGCCCGTTACAGCCTGTTGAGCGGCAAGGTCCTGCGCGTCTCGGCGGATGCGATCCAGGATGAAAAAACGCGGCCTAGTCTACGAAGCGCGCATCTCTATGGAGCAGACCACGGTGCCCGTCGGCGACCGCCTCATCCGCCTCACGCCCAGGCTTATCGGTTGCGGCAGAGGTAAAAGCCGGCGACCGCCGCGCAATGTCCTATTTCCTCTCGCCACTTTTGCGGTATGCTGATGAGAGCCTGCGGGAGCGGTGAGTTGAGCTCGATTTTTCTACCATTAGAAAGCATATGTGGTTACATTTTTCTGTTTTCCCTTATGGGGGCAGCGTATAATACTGTGCGATATGCTGTAGTGTACACAAGATATAGATCGAGTTTAGGCGATTGTCAGGAGAGATTAGTGCGAGAGTTTTTTCCCGAATATGAGGGAAAGATTTTCCGAAACTTAAGTGATATTGAAGTATCAAGAAAGATTTGCGGAGAACAGGGCTGTAAAGAAAAGATTATAATGATAAATGCGTTGACAAATATTGATTCTCGTGTATTAGTTTACCTTAACAAATCGTATGCATACGAACGTTATGTCTTCACCTTTTGCGCGGCATTTTTATTTTTCGGAGTTTTGCGACACAACATGCAATAAGCTCGCCTGGAGATTGAAATGGCTAATCCAAATCTTCGGCAATTTTTACGGCGCGGACCTTGCCGCGGGCAAAATAATCCTTGCCCCGGCTAAAGGTCGGTTCGCCGAAGGCGCGGCGGATGTCCTGGCTGGTTATCCTCATGCCGGATTTGCACCTCACGCATCGTCGAAGGGGTAAAGCTCGAACAGCCGCCGAAAGCAATAAGCCCGGAGCATGCGGCGGTCATTTTGGCGACGCCCCTGGACGGGCGGTCCATGCTCTACACCTTCGGCAGGTCCGGCGCGCCCATTTCAAAGGGGCGAAGGGCTGCGGTCAGGGCCTGGAGCGCCGGGGTTTCGACCTTGTGCCGCTGGCCGAGCTTCACCGCCTTCGCCGCGAGCCAGGGCAGCTCCATCCGGTTGCCGCGCAGCAGGTCGATCGCCATCGAGGCGATGCTTTCGCCGTTCTGGCCGTCGATCATGGCGAGCCGCTGTTTGGGCAGGTCCGGGTCGAGCGCGACGCCGGCGGCGCGGCCGACGGCCGTCACCTCCTCGAGCAGGCGAACCAGGGTCGCGCGGGCGTCGGGATCGGTCCGGATATAGGCCATGCGCTGGCGGGACGCCGCGGTCAGCGCGCTGACGGACGCGAGGAACACGAACTTCTCCCAGAGGTCCTTCAGGATGTCCGAGGACAGCCGCGCCTGGATGCCGGCCGCCGTGCAGGCCGCCAGCAAGGCCTGGCCGCGGGCGCTGGCGCCGCCGTCGAGTTCGCCGAAGGTCAGGGTCTGATACTCGCCCATCTGGGCGATCCGGCCGGGCCCGGCGATGGCGGCGTTGATGACAGCGACCCCGCCCATCACCGCATCCCGACCGATGACGCTCGCCAGCCGGTCCGGCGCGTCGATGCCGTTCTGTAGCGTCACGACTGCGGTATGGCTGTCCAGCAGGGGCGCCAATGCGGCGCCCGCCGTCTCCACATCCCAGAGCTTCACGGTGAAGAGCACGAAATCGACCTTGCCGATGGCGGCCGCATCGTCGGTCGCCTGAGTCGGGCTCAGATGAAAGTTCCCAAGCGCGCCCTCGACCCGAAGCCCGTCCTTCTGCATCGCCGCCAGATGGGCGCCGCGCGCCAGAAACGTGACATCGTTGCCCGCGCGGGCGAGCGCCGAGCCGAACGGACCGCCGACGCCGCCTGCGCCAATCACTGCTATGCGCATGAACCTACCCCCGATTATAGTGAGGGATCACCATAGGAGGTCAGCCATGACTGTGGAACACCTGCCGAGCGGCGCCAAGATCGCGACGCTGGCAAGCGCGGATCGGGTCGAGTTCGGGCCGCTTTCGCACTATCGGCCGTTGATGGCCGATGGCACGACGCCGATGCGCACGGGCATTCAGGTCGCCGAGCCGGGTTATGTCGCGGCGATGCATGCGCATCCCTATGTGGAGATGCTGTTCATCCTCGAAGGCGAAGCGGACGTCTGGATGGAAGGCGAGGAGAACGCCAAGCGCCGTCTGAAAGCCGGGGACTCTGTCGCCTTGCCGCCGGGCAAGGCCCATAGCTTCGCGACGGCCGGCGACCGGACCCTGAAGCTGCTGGGCATCCATCATTCGCCGGAACGCATCGTCAATTACCGGGACCGGGCATCGGGCAAGGATGGCTATCCGGTCCTGGATCAGCCGGCCGGGACGGGCGGCGCCTGATGGTCGAGATCAGGACAATCGCGCTCTTCGGGGTCGGCGATATGGGCGCCGGCGTCGGCCGCACGCTGGTCGAAGCTGGCTTCGCCGTCTGGAGCGACCTTTCGGGCCGCAGTCCGGAAACCCAAGCGCGCGCCAAGGCGGCCGGCATCGCCGACGCCGGCTCGCTGACGGCGGCGTTGGAGGGGGCCGATCTGGCGCTTTCGGTCATGCCGCCCGGCAATGCGCTGGCGTTCGCCAAATCGGCGGCTGCGATCTACCCGAGCTTGCGCGCGCCGCCGCTGTTCGGGGATCTGAACGCCATTTCGCCCGCGACCATGGCCGAGATCCAGCGCGCGATCGAAGGCGGCGGCGGCGCGGTTCTGGATGGCGGCATCATCGGCCCGTCGCCGGACAAGGGCTGCCCCAGGCTTTACCTTTCCGGCCCCGACGCTGCGGCGCTCGCTCCGCTCCTGGCGCGGCCCGACATGCGGACCATCCCGCTTGGACCGAATATCGGGCAGGCGTCGATCATGAAGATGCTCTATGCCGGCCTCAACAAGGGCTATTGGGCGATGATGGCGTCTGTCGCCATGGCGGCGGCGAAGTTCGAGCTGCTGCCGGCCTTCCTGGCGGAACTGGAGGCGAACAACGCGCCCGCCTTCAAGACCATGCAGACCTGGGTCGGGTTCCTGGCGGCCGACGCCCATCGCTTCGGGCCGGAGATGGATGAAATCGCGGAGACGATGGCCGCGGCCGGGGTGACGCCGCATTTCCACCAGGGCGCCCGCTGGACCTACGACCTGCTGGACGAGACGCCGCTCCGGACGGAAACCCGCGCCACCTGGGACCGCGACCGGCCTGTGGCGGCGTCCGTCCAGATTTACCTGGAGGCGCTGGCCAGGCGAGGCTGATCGGCAGGATCAGCCATAGACGCCGAAATCGTCGTAGTCGAAGGTCTTCGCCGAAAGGCCCCCGACGAAATGCAGCAGCACGATCGGGTCGTCGCCGTTCAGCGAGAACTTGCCGTCGCCGTTGACCGCGTGCTCGCCGGCGACCAGGACGTGGTCTTCGCGCTCGTCGAGGATCACCGCCCAGGGCTCGCCGCCCTTGAAGACGCGCAGCATGTCGGCTTCGGAGAAGTCCTCGACGATGACGCGGCCGCCGGCTTCCGACAGGTGGATGTCGAAGAAGTCGGCCCCTTCGCCGCCATTGAGGCGGACGTCGCCGGCGCCGCTCATGAACACCGCCAGCACATCGGAGCCGGCGCCGCCTTCCAGGCGGTCGACGCCGCCATGGGAGGCGAGCAGGTCGTCGCCGTCGCCGCCGAAGAGCAGGTCGACGCTGCCGTCGAAGCCGCCGGTCAGATAGTCGTCGCCGGCGTCGCCGTGCAGCACGTCCGCCCCGTCGCGGCCGGAGAGCACGTCGTCGTCGTCGCCGCCATGCAGTTCGTCGTCGCCGTCGTCGCCCTGCATGCTGTCGCGCCCGGCGCCGCCGAATAGCCGGTCGTCGCCCGCCTCGCCGTAGAGCTGGTCGTCGCCGTTGTCGCCCCGGAGTTCGTCGGCGCCGGCGCCGCCGAGGATACGGTCGTTCCCAAGGCCGCCATCGGCCGTGTCGTCGCCGTCGTCGCCCCAGATGCGGTCATCGCCGTCCTCGCCGAGGATGAAGTCGCGGCCGGCGCCGCCGATCAGATCGTCATCGCCGATATCGCCCTTGAGCGTGTCGTCGCCCGCTTCGCCGCGCAGCACGTCGTTGTCGCGGCCGCCGTCGAGAATATCGTCGCCGGCGCCGCCCCGGATGTCGTCGCGGCCGCGGTCGCCGTCGATCGTGTCGTCGCCGTCGTCGCCGAACAGGCGGTCGTCGCCGAGGTCGCCCTCGATCGTGTCGTCGCCGGCGCCGCCGACGATCGTGTCGTCGCCCTCGCCGCCGTTCATCTTGTCCTCGCCGTCATAGCCGTAGAGCGAGTCGTTGCCGGCGCCGCCAAAGATCTCGTCGTCGCCGGCCTCGCCGTTCAGGTAGTCGCGGCCGTCGCCGCCGACCAGGCGGTCGTTGTCGTCGCCGCCCAGCAGGACGTCGTCGCCGGCGCCGCCGTCGAGCGCGTCCTTGCCGGCGCCGCCGAACAGGAAATCGTCGCCGCCGCCGCCATGCAGCGCATCGTCGCCGGACAGGCCGTAGAACGTGTTCGCCCGGTCGTCGCCTTCGAGGCGGTCGTTGGTCCCTTCGTCCCGGAGCACTCTCGAAAGCTCGGCGTCGCGAAGCGCGATCAACTCTTCGAGGCTATCGATATCGATCGTCGCCGCGGTGTGAAACAACTTCCAGAAATTTGTCATTGTCCGCTCTCCTGCTTCTGCGCTTGCTTGAGCACATGGGCGGGCGCGGCGGCGGCGCCAGCGGCTTGCGCGGCAGGTGTGACGGGCGTCGCAGGCCGGGAGCGGCCGGGTGTGACTGCTACTACAGGTTCGGGCCGGTCGGGCCGGGCGGCGGCGTTGATCGCTTATTCAGCCATGATCGTGCAGCGCCAATGGATGCGCGGCTCATTGACCGGATAGCCGCCGGTCGCGGCATGCAGGGTGCAGCGATTGTCCCAGGTCACCAGGTCGCCGACCTGCCAGGCGTGGCGATAGTCCGCATTGGGCGCGATCATATGCTCGGTCAGTAGGGCGATCAGCTCGTCGCTCTCGGCCGGGCTGACATCGGCGATTTCCAGGATGTGGTAGGGGTTGAAATACAGCGTCCGCCGGCCGGTCTCGCCATGGGTTCGGATCAGGGGATATCGGGCAGGCGGGCGGTCCTGGGCCGCCGCCGGCAGGAGATCGATCCCGGTCCGCGCCTTGCCGCCATAGACATAGAGCGCGTCGAGGCCGGCGATCCGCGCCGCGAGCGGCGACGGCAGCGCGTCGAGGGCGCGATGCATGTTGGCGAACAGCGTGTCGCCGCCGGAGGATGGGATTTCGCGGCCCAGAAGCTGCGTCGCCTTGCAGACATTCCGGTCCCACGGCCCATCCGTATGCCAGCCCAGCCCGCGATTGTAGATGGACGGGTCGACGGAGCCGTCGTCCTTCCGGGCGCCAAGGCCCATGACCGTCAGTTCCGGGACTTCCGGATGCCGGGACTTGATGACCGGATGCGGCTGCACCCGGCCGAAACGCCTGCCGAACGCCAGGAAATCCGCAATCGACAGGTCCTGCCCGCGGACGATCAGCACATGGCGGTCGAGCCATGTGTGATAGAGCGTCGCCCATTCGACCGGATTGATGGCGGCGAGGTCGATATCGGTGATGAGCGCGCCGATATGCTCGCTTGCCCATTCGATGCGCATGGTCGATCCTTGCCACAGTCATATGCCCTGCGCGACAGTGTAGGGGCGTCAGGGGCAGGACGGCCAGCGAAACCATGATCCAATGTGACGGTTTGACAGTCGGCGAAGTTTTTGCAGCCGCAGTGACGAAATATTCAGAGAACGCCTTGCTCGTCATGCCCTCGGATGCTGGGCGGCCTTATCATGCGGGCGGCTTCGCGATGACCTATGGCGACTGCGCCGCCGTCGTCGCTGACTACACGTCAACGCTCCAGGCGGCGGGCTATGGCCACGGGCACAGGATCGCCTGCCTGCTCGCGAACCGGCCGGAGATGCTGCTGTTCAAGCTCGCGGCGAACGCCCTCGGGATTTCGTGGACGCCGGTCAATCCGGACTACCGGGCGGCGGAAATCGGCTTTCTCCTGAAGGATTCCGGCGCCGAATTCCTGCTCGCCGGCCCGGAGCTGGCGGCACTGGCCGAGGCGGGGATCGCGGCGTCCGGCCGGGACCTGGCGCTCGTGACGCTGTCCGCCTCCGGCTTCGTCGCGCCGGAGGCCCCGACGCCGCCGCCGCTGCTGGGGCCGCCGACGCCCGCGAGCGAGGCGAGCTTGCTCTACACCTCCGGGACGACCGGGCGGCCCAAGGGCTGCATGCTCTCCCATGCCTATGAGCTTGAGGTCGGCGCCTGGTACGCGACGGTCGGCGGCCGCATGACGCTGGGCGAGGGGGTCGAGCGCGTCTACAACCCGCTGCCGCTGTTTCATGTGAACGCCGGCATCGTGCTGTTCTTCGGCATGCTCCTGACCGGCAATTGCCAGATCGCGACCGAACGCTTCAGCCGCCAGAAATGGTGGGCCGAAATCCGCGAGACGCAGGCGACGGGCGTCCACTATCTCGGCATCGTCATTCCGGCGCTCATGAAGGCGGATCCAGGCCCGGACGACCGGGCCCATACCGTGCGTTGGGGCGCGGGGGCGGGCGTCGAACCATCCTTGCATGGGGCGTTCGAGGCGCGCTTCGGCTTCCCGCTGATCGAGCTTTGGGGGATGACCGAGATGTGCCGCATCTTCGCCGACGCCGAAGAGCCGCGCAGCATCGATACCCGCGCTTTCGGCCGGCCGCGCCCCGGACTGGAGGCGCGCGTCGTCGATCGGGACGACCGGCCGGTTCCCGCCGGCGAGCCAGGGGAATTGCTGGTCCGCCACTCGGCGGCGACGCCCAGGCGCGGCGCGTTCTCAGGCTATCTCAACCTGCCGGAAGCGACCGAGGCCGCATGGCAGGGCGGTTGGCTGCATACCGGCGACACCGTGATCCAGGATGCGTCGGGCTTGCTGATCTTCGTCGACCGCAAGAAGAACATCATCCGCCGGTCCGGCGAAAACATCGCCGCCGCCGAGGTCGAAGCCTGCCTGCAGCCCCTGGATGCGGTCGAGCAGGTCGCCGTGCTGGCGGTCGAGGACGCGCTCCGCGACGAAGAGGTGATGGCCTGCATCGTCCCAAGGCGCGCCGCCCCAAGCGCCGCCCTTGCGCGGCGGCTGTTCGACCATTGCTTCGCGGAGCTCGCCTACTTCAAGGCTCCCGGCTGGATCGTGTTCGTCGACGCCTTGCCCGTGACCGGCACCCAGAAGGTCCAGAAGCACATGATCTTCAAGGACGGCGAGGACCCGCGCGCCTTGGCGAACGCCTTCGACATGCGCAGCCTGAAGCAGCGTTAGATCAAACCAACCTTAGGCGGAATCGCCTAAGGTTGGATAATTTGATCGCTATCAATAAGATAGAGCATGGACCGCGCGTCCAACTGGACGCGCCATGCTCTAGATCGCGCGACGGCTGTGCCTCTCAACCGCCAGGCTTCGCTCGAGCCGCCGCCTGGGCGCGGCGCCGGGACCAGGCGATGTTCAGATAGGTGGCCGCCAGGATGAGCGCCCCGCCGGCCAGCGTGTAGGGGTCGATATGTTCGGCATAGAGCAGCAGTCCGGCGAGCGCCATGGCGGGCAATTGCAGGAAGTTGACTGGCATGACGACGCTGGCGTCGGCGACGCTGACGGCGCGGGCCATGCAATAATGGGCGGCAAGCCCGCCGACGCCGACCAGGACGATCCAGGGCCAGTCGCCGTCGCTCGGCATCGGGAGGTCGCCGCCGGTCAGGGCGACGGCGATGACGGTTTGCAGCGCCATCATGAAGAAGACGATGCGCAAGGGCGGCTCGGACGCGGTCAGCGCTTTCACCATCGTGATCGAGATCGCATAGCAAAGCGCGCCGAACACGGTAATCCCGGCCGCTGCTTCAAGCGGAATGACGCCCGGCCGGACGACGATCAGGACGCCCAGAAACCCGCAGCCGATCACCATGGCGCGCGGCCAGGTCAGCCGCTCCCCCAGGAAAGCGACCGCCATGAGGACGCCGAAGATCGGGGTGACGCTGGACAGAGCCGTCACGTCCGCCATCGTCAGATGCGCGATCCCGTAGAACCAGCCGTACTGGCCGGCGAAATGCACGATATTGCGGGTCAGATGCCCGAACGGCCGGCGGGTGCGGAAGTTCGTCAGGCCGCCGAACGCCAGCGCGATCGGCGCGATCAGGACAAGGCCGACCAGGCTGCGGTAGACCAGAATGGCGACGGCGTCATAGCCGCCGGAAAGCTCCCGGCCGGCGATCTGCATGCCGGCGAAGCTGGCGACCGCGCCGAGCATCCAGAGACCCCCGACGATTGGGCGGTTGATCGGCGTCGATGTCACTGGAAGCTCCTGGAGCGGGCGCGCTCGCGCGTAACCGTTACTCTGCTTCCGCCAGCACGAGCAAGCTGTAGCCGCCGAACAGCAGCGCCGTCCGGTCGGGCATGACCGGGAACAGCAGGCGGCGGGGCAGGTTGGCGATCCGGGTGCGCAGCGGTCGGCTCGACCGGCCGGCATGCTGGGAGCTTGCGGTGAAGCGGGCCTCCAGGATGCGGTATCCCGCGTCCTGGAGGGTCGCGAGCGCCGTCGGCTTCGAGAAATAATGCAGGTGACCGACCGCGGCGCGGGATTTCAGCATGCTGCCCCGGATCAGGCCCTGGGCGTTCATGTCGAGCGGTATGTGGAAGACAAAGGTCTTCGCCTTGGCGCGGAGACGCTTCAGAAAGCCGATATAATCCTCGACATGCTCGAAGACGTCGATCGCGAGCGCCAGGTCGACAGGCTCGCCGGCCTCAAGGAAATCGGCGCGGGCATAGCGCACGGGGCCATCGGCCCAGCGCGCCCAGAACGCCTCGGCGTCGGGCGAGATGTCATAGCCCGCCCATTGCCGGTCCGGCATGCGGCGCGCCAGTTCCTGCAGGATCAACCCGGCGCCGCAGCCGACCTCGACGGCCGTCGCGAACGCTGGCGCCGTCTCTTCGAGCAGCCGCGCGATATTCGCCGCCTTCCAGGGCGAATCCTCCATATGCCAATCGGGATTGGCGGCCAGATAGGCCCCGCTTTCATAGCGGGCGGCGGCGTCATCGACCATGGCGTCTTCCACTCATTCATCGGCAAGGCACGGCGCAACGCCGCGCCATCGCTCCAGCTTAAGGCGTTTGCTTTAACAGACCTTTGCCCCGGCGCGTAGCAACGCGGGCGGCGGCGTGACCAACCTCGATCGCCCAGAGTCGTCAGACATCGCCATCGGCGTCGCTGAGCGCATAGCTGGTGCTGCGGCCGCCGGCCTCGTTTCTCCGGAGAATGCCGCGCTCGATCAGATCGGTGATGTCGCGGAGCGCCGTGTCCGGCGAGCATTTCTGGATCTTTGCCCATTTCGATGACGTGAGATTGCCGCGAAAGCCGTTCAGCAGCCGGTTGAGCATGTCCTGCTGGCGGTCGTTCAGGCCGGCGCTCCGATGCGCTTCCCAGAACCGCGCCTTCTGCATGACGCCGGCGAGAAGCGCTTCGGCGCCGTTGATCGCCTGCTCCAGGCGAGAGAGGAACCAGAGCAGCCAGTCGGTGATCTCCATGTCGCCTTTCTGCGTCGCTTCCAGGATGTCGTAATAGGCGTTGCGCTCGGCCCGGATCTGCGAGGACATGCTGTAGAAGCGCTCGGAACTGCCTTCGGAGCGGGCAAGCTGCATGTCGGCGATCGCCCGCGCGATGCGGCCATTGCCGTCGTCGAAGGGATGGATCGTGACAAACCGCAAATGCGCCAGGGCGGCGATCAGCACCGGGTCCAGCGCCTGCTCGCCGCCGAACCAGGCGAGGAAGGCCTGCATCTCCGCCGCGAGGCGCGCCGCAGCCGGGGCTTCGTAATGCACCCGTTCCTTGCCGTAGGGGCCAGAGACGACTTGCATCGGCCCGCCGCTATCGTCGCGCCATGCGCCGACGATGATCTGGCTCAAACCGCGGCGCCCGGTTGGAAAGAGCGCTGCATGCCAGCCGTGCAAGCGCTCGGCGGTGAGCGGCGCGTCGAAACGCTGGGTCGCATCGAGCATCATCTCGACGACGCCCTCGACATCGCGGTCGCCCGGCGTCAGAGCGCCGATCTCGATCCCGAGCCGTCGGGCGATTGACGATCGCACCTGCTCCCGGTCCAGTATCTCGCCTTCGATTTCGCTGGATTTGAGAACGTCGTCTGTCAGCGTCTGCAGGCGTGCTTCATCGCGCAGCGCGAAGCCGAGCCCTTCCATGCGGCCAAGCAGACGGCCCTGCTTGTGGCGGACGGCCGCAAGACGCGCGCCCAGGACCTTGTGGTCCCAGCGAAACGCCGGCCAGTCATCACGCTCATGGATATAGTCGGGCATTTTCTCCGCACCTCTTGCGGGGATTAGGCCAGTTTTTCGCCGCATAAGCAACCGTATTCTCCGCACAGTATGTGGCGAATACGGGCGATATTCGCCGCGCCCCGCCCAGCCCGCTTGATCTTGGCCGCAGAAGCTCGGAGCATGGGCGCGCGGCTTGGCGGCGTGCTCGTCGCAACGCATTGCCCGAAACGCTTGTGGGGTCCGGATTGCCGTCTGTGTTTCAGAACGCCGTCGCCGCCCATGGGCGCGGCGAGCTTGAGGCGGCGCGGGCGCTTTATGAAGCCGCGCTTGCCGATCCGGCCGCGCCGCGGGCCGATATCCTGAACAATCTCGCGACCATCGCTTTCGCCAAGGGGCAGTTTCCGGAGGCGGAGCGCCAGGCGCGGTCGGCGCTCGCGGCCGACCCCGATAGCGCTAATGCCTTCAACACGCTGGGCCTCGCCCTGCAACATCAGGGCCGGGATCGGGAAGCCATCGCGGCCTTCCGGGCTTGCGTGGCGGGCGAAAGGGGCCACCACCGGGCCTGGGCGAACATGGCGGCCTCGTTCTCGCGCGACGGCCGGCATGTGGCGGCGCTCGCCGCCATGGAGCGCGCGTTGACGCTTGCGCCCGAGCTTTACCGGAATAAGCTCGCGACCGTGCTCTATCTGAAGCTCGACATGCTGAAGTGGGATGGAATCGACGCCCTGGCGCGACAAGCGCAGGCGATGGTTCGAGCGGGCCAGCCGTTCAATCCCTACGTCCTGCTTTTTATATGCCTCGATCCCGAGGCGTTTCGCGCCGCGAGCCGCAATCACGCCCGCCATCTCGCCAAAGCCGCGGCGGCCTTGCCGGCCTGGAAGGCGCCCGCGGACGCGAACAAGGGGCGGATACGCGTCGGGTACTTTTCGCGCACGCTCCGCGACCATGCGACGGGCCATCTCGTCCGGGAAATGCTTGCGGCCCATGACCGAGCGCGGTTCGAGATTTTCCTTTATCCCTATGCCGACGGACCGCGCGACGCCTTCGAGACGGCGCTGCTGGCGAGCGCCGAACATGCGGTCGACCTCGCGCCGCTCGACGATGGGGCGGCCTTGGAGCGGATCCGCAGGGATCGATTGGATGTTCTGATCGACATCGACGGCTACGGGAACGATGGGCGCAGCATCATTACCGCAGCGCGCGCGGCGCCCGTTCAGGTGAACTGGCTGGGCTTCCTCGCGACGATGGGTTCGCCCGCGATCGACTACATCATAGCAGACAATCTGACCGTGCCCGACGGTTCGCGCGCAGCGTTCGATGAGCAGGTCGTGCGCCTTCCGGGCGGCTTCATGCCGAGCGATAGCCGGCGCGCCGTGTCCGACCGCTTCAAGACGCGCGCCGATCTCGGCTTGCCCGAGGATCGTGTGGTGATGGCGGCGTTCAATCAGGCCCGGAAGATCGGTCCGGCGACGCTGGATATGTGGGCGGCCGTGCTTCGCCAGGCGGAAACCGCGGTGCTGTGGGTCTGGCAGATCAACCGGGTTTCGGGCGACGGCATCGTTGCGGAATTGGGCCGTCGCGGCGTCGCCTCGGACCGGGTAATCAGGGCGCCGTCGCTGCCGACGGCGGATCACCTCTGCCGTCTCCGGTTCGCCGATTTCTTCCTGGATACGTTCCCCTACAACGGCCACACCATGACCCACGACGCGCTCTTCATGGGGCTGCCGGGCGTCACGCTTGCCGGACGCACGTATCCCTCGCGCGTCGCCGCCAGCTTGCTGGCGAGGGTCGGCCTTTCGGCGCTGATCGCGACGACGCCGGAAAGCTATGTGGCCCGCGCCGTCGCCCTCGCTCGGGACCCGGAGGCGCGGCGCCAGGCCCGGGCGACGCTCGCGGCCGAAGCGGCGCGGACAGGCGTCTTCAGCGGCGTCCGCTATGTCCGGGAGTTCGAGGCGGCCCTCGCCCGCATGGCCGCCCGCGCCCGCGCCGGCCTCCCGCCCGAAGCCTTCGACGTGCCGCGGCTTTAGGTTGCGGGGTGAGGCGGCGCTCCCGCTTTGCTTAGCGCCAGAATTCGACGAAGAACGCCATGTCGGCATGCGGCTCGACCCGATGGACCGCCTGCGGCGGGACGGCGAGGGTTTCGCCTGCGGTCAGGATCACATCGACCGGCGGCGCATCCTGTCGGTAGCGAAGCGCGCCGCGCTCCACGTGGATCAATGCCCAGACGCCGGCCTTCGTGCTGTGATCGCCCTTCAAGGCCGCCGGAATGCTGTCGGCGTCGAAGACCGGCGTCCGCCGATAGGACGCGGTTTGCGGCGGCGGGAGGCGGGGCGCGGCGTCGGGCGGCGTGTTGGGCGCGGTCATCGTGCGATCCTCTCTCTGCCCTACGCAGCCTGAGACCGCCTAGAACCGCTCGCCCTTGACGACGATGCCTGCGGCTTCGCGGTCCCAGGTGTCCTGGGTGATGCCCTCGGCGCGGAGCTCGTGCTTCATCACCTTGGTCGTCGGCGTCTTCGGCAGTTCGGGGAGGATGCGGACGTAGCGGGGGATCATGAAATAGGCCATGCGTGGCTTGAGGAAGGCGATCAGGTCGGGCGGGTCGATCCGGCGGCCGGGCTGGGGCGCCACGCAGACCAACACCTCGTCCTCGCCATGCACGCTCGGCACGGCGATAGCGGCGGCCTCCCGGACATCGGGGTGCGCCTGGACTTCCGCTTCGACCTCCAGGGAGGAGATGTTCTCGCCCCGCCGGCGGATGGCGTCCTTCATGCGGTCGACGAAATAGTAGTAGCCGTCGGCGTCCCGGGTGAAGGCGTCGCCGGTGTGGAACCAGCCATTGCGCCAGGCTTTCGCCGTCGCTTCCGGGTTCTTGTAATAGCCGGAGTTCATGCCCCAGGGCCGGTCCGTGCGGACGAGCATTTCGCCGACCTGGCCCAGCGGCACTTCGCAATCGTTGGCGTCCGTCAGGCGCACCTCGACGCCCTCGCGCTGCTTGCCGCAGACGCCGCGACGGAGCGGATTGGCCTCGGAGATGATCGGCGTCGAGATCTCGGTCATGTTGAAGATCGTGTAGACATCGACCCCGAAGCGCCTCGAAAAGGCCGCGATATCGCCGGAGAGCGGCACCATGAACAGGAGCCGCATGGGGCTCCTGGCGTCGTCGTCGGCGGGCGGGGCTTTCTCCAGGAAGGTCGCCATGGCGCCGAGCAGGAACCCCGCGGTGCAGCCGGTGCGGCGGACGGAGTCCCAGAACGTGCTTGTATCGAACCGCTCGACCATGCCGACCGAGCCGCCGCGCGTCAGCATCACGTACATCGTCGCCATGCCGGCGATATGGAACATCGGGAAGTTCTGCAGCCAGCGGTCCTCGCCCGTCACCATCGGCCAGGTGACCGGGCCGGCGTTGGTATAAAGGTGCAGATATGAGGCGAGCACGCCCTTGGACGGCCCGGTCGTGCCCGATGTGAAGATGATCGCCATCGGGTCCCAGGGCTCGATCGGCCGCTCCAGCGGGGCGAGCGTCCCAGCTTCCGGCAAGAGCGCGTCGGCGTAGGCGACGGTCGGGAGCGGGGTGTCGGCGTCGCCGCCGAAGGTCACGATCCGCTCCAACTGGGCGAGGTCGACGCCTGTCAGGCGCGGGCAAAGCTCCGCATGCACGACGGCGACTTTGGCGTCGGAAATCGCCAGCACGTGGGCCAGCAGGTTCCCGCGATAGGCGGTGTTGATCGGCACATAAACGGCCCCGATATAGTGCAGCCCGAGATAGGCCAGCGTGTGCTCCCGCCCCGGCGGCCCCCAGACCGCCACGTGATCGCCCTGGCGGACGCCAAGCTGCTGGAAGCCGAGGCCGGCCCGGATCGCGCGCTCCCGGAAGGCCTTGTAGGTCCATTCCTCGCCGCCGTTCGGGCAATCTGGGTCATCGAATTTCAGGAAGACCTTGTCGGGCTGCGACTCTGCCCAGCGGTCGATCAGATAACGGCTGACGACATGGTCGCGCGGCGGGATGCGCGGATCGGTCGTCTCGGGCGTCCAGGGGCTTTCGGCGATGTCGATCAAGGCTGCGGCTGGCTCCGGCGGCAAGGTCCTGTGCGGGCGCATCGACAACGGTAGGCAGGAAGCCCGGCTCTCGCAATCCCGCAATCTTGCAATCCCGCAAGCCGCCGCCGCCAACCCGCGCCCAGCCCGAATCCGGCGGGCGCGGGCGGCGCTCGGTTCAGCTTGCCTGCTTGCGCGCTTCGATGATGTCGTCGGCGACGCGGCCGGCGATCTCCGACAGATGGTCGGGCGTCCAGTCGAAGCAGCCGAGGCCCATGGTCTGGGAGCGCAATTCCTGGATCAGGCCGTGCAGCTCCGCTTCCGGCAGATAGGCGTCGAGCCGCTCCCATCCGGGCCAGCCTTCCCGGGCGTCGAGACCCAGAATCTGGCCTCGTCGCCCGGTCGCGAGCCGTTGCAGCGCGGACGTATGCTCCGTCGGCGCAAACAGCGTCACCCGGCAGATCGGCTCCAGCAGGATCGGCGCGGAGGCGGCGAGCGCGTCCGCCATCGCCATGCGGCCGGCGGTGCGGAACGCCTGCTCGGAGCTGTCGACGGCATGGTGCTTGCCGTCCTTCAGCTTGACCCTGACATCGACCACGAGAAAGCCCAGCGGCCCCGCCGAGAGCGCATCCTGCACCCCGGCTTCGACCGAAGGGATATATTGTTTCGGCACGGCCCCGCCGACGACGGCGTTCTCGAACGCGAAGCCCTGGCCGCGCTTGGCCGGCCCGATCTCGATCAGCACATCGCCGAACTGGCCGTGCCCGCCGGTCTGCCGCTTGAAGCGGGCATGCTGCTCGGCCGATTTCTTGATGGTCTCGCGGTAGGCGGTCGCCGGCGCTTCGGCCGCAACGGCGAGGTTGAAGCGCGAGCCGAGCCGCTCCAGTGCGACCGCGACATGCTGGTCGCCCTGGCCCCAGAGCAGCAATTGCCGGGTTTCCGGCTGCTGCTCGACCGAGAGGCCGGCATCTTCCTCGACGAGCCTGGCGAGCGCGCCGTTCAGCTTCACGTCGTCATTGCGGTTCTCGGCGCGGACAGCGATCGCATGGGCGCGGGGATAGACGGCCGGCCAGTCAGCCGCGCGCGCGCGCTCGCTGGCGGTCGCGATATCGCCGGTTTGCAGCACATCCAGCCGGCCGAGCGCCACGACATCGCCGGCGGCCGCGCGCCCGGCTTTCTCCAGGCCCGAGGCAAGCGGCGTCAGGATCGAGCCGATGCGCACGCCGCCGATCGTGCTGTCCGGGCCAAGCGCGCCCGCCATCACGCGCACATAGGAGAGCTTGCCGACATGGGGCGCGTGATAGGTGCGGAAGACCTGGGCCGTCATGTCGCCGGTCTCCAGGCCGCGCCTGGCCGCCGTTGCGGCGACGCCCGGCGCATCGTGCCGGAGGGATTTCAGGAGCCGGCGCACGCCGCCATCGGTCTCGCCGGAGCCGATCAGCACCGGGGCGGCGATCCCCTCCCGGACGTCGCGGGCGATCGAGGCGTAGATTTCCGCCGGGGCCGGGGTCACGTCTTCCAGCAGTTTCTCCAGGATGTCGTCGTCGAAATCGGCAAGCGCCTCCAGCATGCCCTGACGATCCTCGGCGCCGTCTGCGGCCGGGGCGGAGATCAGCTCGGAAGGCGCGCCGGGCTTGTAGGCGTAGACGCGGTTGCTGACGAGGTCGACATATCCGGCGACCTTATCGCCGTCCTCGACCGGCACCTGGCGCAACACCAGCGGGCGGGCGGACACGGCCTGATAGGCGTCGACGATATCCCGGACGGCGGCCTCGGCCACGTCGAGCTTGTTGATGAACAGCAGATAGGGCACGCGGCGTTCGTTCAGGAAATGCAGGATCGGGGCGACGGCGGGCGCCCGCGCCGGGTCGGGCTCGGCCACGACGATGGCGATGTCGGCGGCCAGGGCGGCGGCTTCGGCGGCGGCGGCGAACTCCAGGGTGCCGGGGCAGTCCAGAAAGGTCCAGCGGTCGCCCAGATATTCGGTCGCGACGACGGCGACTTCGGTGGTCATCTGGCGGGCGCGCGCTTCCTTCGCCGCATCGCCGACAGAGGTTCCATCCTTGACCGAGCCCTTGCGCGGGATGGCGTCGGTCGCCGCGAGCAGGGCTTCGAGTAGGGTGGTTTTGCCGGAGAGCCGGGGACCGACGATCGCGGCGACGCGAGATTGGGCTGGCATGGCGTTTCCTCCTCAGAACAAGCGTTCATTCTCGGAGGCGAGGCGGGCGCGGCGTCTCAAGCGCCCTCACCCCCGCCCGGCATGGTTCATCCCGCCGGCGCCGGCAGTGTGACAGGCATTCAGGTCCTGTGGCAAGTCGTCGCGGAAGCCTGCGCGCCGCGAACTGGCATCGGTCTCAGTCTTTGTAGAAGCCGGTCACGCCAAAGGCGCGGGCAAGGCGCAAGATCAGGTCCGACCGCATGGTCCAGGGATAGCCGTGGGCGAAGACCGGCTTGCCAGCCGTCGCGCGGGCCGCGCCTGCCAGGAAAGGGACGCGGTCCAGCGGCATCGTGACGGCGAGCAGGCTGTTGAGCGGGGCGAGGGCTGTGAAATCCTCTGTCGTGACGCTTTCCAGAAGATACAGCGTCAGGATTTGCGGTTGCCGCGGCGCCCGCGCCGCCATGGCATGGGCGGTCGCGAAATCGTAGGTCTGGAGCACGAACTGGGCTTCTTGCATCGCTGCAGGAACGGTCGCCCTGTAGGCGTCCCAGAAGCGCCAGAAGTCGAATTTTACGTCAGTTACGATGCGACAGTCGGCGCAAGTTCCGGCAATCCAGGCGACGAACGCCTTGAAATCCAGCCGCGTCAGGTCGCCGCCCGCCAGAAAGGCCGTGCGGTCGGGCGCGGCGCCGCCATACGCCTCCCAGTCGTGGGCCAGGACGATGGCGCCGTCCGCGGTCAGAGCCAGATCGACCTCGAAGATGCGCCGCCCGGATCGGTAATTCTGGTCCAGCGCCTCCAGCGAATTGGTATAGGCCGCGCCGTCCAGCAGACCGCCCGCGTGGGTGATGTCGACGCAGCAGGCCTCCCCCGCGAAACTCTGCCGCCAGTCGAGCGGCGCCGTGCCCCATTTCAGGGCGGCCAGGGCGACGAGACAGAGCAGCACAATGGCGCCGAAGACGCGAAGGATGGTTTTCATGGCCGGAAGCTTAGAGCTATCGATCTCCCAGCGAAATCGCCGGCGCTTTGAATGACCGGCCGGGCGCATTAACCCCTATCGATACGCTTTAGCAGGGCCGCGCCCATGCCGGCGACGGGCGTCAAAGGTCCAGTTCGAGGGTCGGGGTCCTGGCGCCGGAACAGCACACCATGACTTTGGCGTTCGCGGCTTTTTCGGCGTCGGTCAGGAAGTCGTCGCGGTGATCCGGCACGCCGGCGAGGACTTTGGTTTCGCAGGTCCCGCAGATGCCGTTCGTGCAGGCGAACGCGGCGTCGACGCCGGCGTCGAGGAGGGCGTCCAGCATGGTCTGGCCGGGCAGGACATCGATCGTGCGGCCGCTCCGCCTGAGGATGAGGCGAAAGCCGCCCTGGGCTGCAGGCGTTTCGGCTGAGGCGAAGCGCTCGATGTGGCCGGCGCAGTCGGGCCGGGCCTGCATGGCGGTTTCGAAGGCGGCGAGCAGGCCGGCGGGACCGCAGCAGTAGAGATGGCTGCCGGCGGGCGCCCTGCCGATCAAACCTGCGAGGTCGAGCGCGCCGCCGCCCGGTTCCGCGTCGAAATAGACGGCCGCTTCCGGGAAGGCCTCGACCCGCTCGAGGAAGGCGGCGCGCGCACGGGTGCGGCAGACGTAATGCATCGTCCAGGATCGTCCGGACGCCGCCAGTTCCTCCGCCATCGCCAGGATCGGCGTGATGCCGATGCCGCCTGCGATCAGCACCGAATGCGCCGCCCGCGCATGCAGGGGGAAATCGTTGATCGGCGGCGTGACTTCCAGGATATCGCCGACGCGCCAGCGCTCATGGACATGGCGGGAGCCGCCGCGGCTCTCGGTCTCCAGCAGCACGCCAAGCCGATAGCGGCTGCGCTCGGCCGGATTGTTGGCGAGCGAGTAGCTGCGCGTCAGGCCAGGGGCGAGCGTCACGTCTATATGGGCGCCGGCCGTGAACGGCGGCAAGCTCGCGCCCGGCAGCGCCTCCAGCTCGTAGGAATTTGCGCCCTCGGCTTCGTAGCGCATGGCGCGAAGCCGGACCTGCATCAGAGGACGTAGCCGAAGTCAGCGCCGACCCTGGCGGTCATCGGGCCGCTCCCGGCGGTCTCCCAGTCCGCGCCGGCCGGAAGATGCATGGAAATGGCGCGGACCATGAAGGTTTCCGGCTTGTCCGCGCCGGCCGGACGCGCGCCGCCGTCCCGGTGGGCCTTGACGCTTTCCAGCAGCATGCGCCGGGTCATGACAATCCCGGTATCGGAGGCGCAGAGGTTTTCCTGGGTCCGGTCAAAGATCGGCGCGACGCCCGATTGGCAGGCGGCGTCCTGAATCCACAAGCCGGGCAAGCCCGAGAACCAGCTTGTCTGCTGGCTCTGGTAGTCGAAGCCGTAGCCGGTATCGGGGCGGAACCGGGTGCGGAAATCGCCATAGGGCGTCGTCGGCGGCTGCGGCTCGAAGGCGTTGACGCTGGCGTGCCCGGTCTCGCGGCCGCGATGGCCGTTGGCGAGGACCTCGCGGGTTTTCGGGTAAAGCGGCGTCGCGGGCGTGTAGGAGAACATCAGGCAAAGCGTAGTCTCGTCGTCGATCGGAACCCATGCGTGGCCCGACAGCTCCGGGAATTTCGATTGCGGCGGCACCAGGGTCCAGAAGGGCGCCATATACTGGTTGACCCGCCAATAATGCGTCTCCGCGTCGACGATCCGGCGCGACGCGATGCTGACGCCGAAATCCCGGCGCTTGCACTCGAACTTCGGGCGGAGATCCTGGCCCGCGACCCATTGATTGATCGCGCCGCCGCCGTCGATGCGGCCATGCAGGATCGGCGCATGGGCGCTGTCGATCTCGCCTTCAAGCGCCTGCAGCCAGTTGCATTCCTGCACCCGGAACGAGATGTGGACGTTCTCTGCCGGGACCAGATTGAACTCGATTTCGGGCAACGCCGGCGGTTCGGCCGCGTCGCCCATATAGGTCCAGAGCACGCCGTTCCGCTCCTGGCAGGGATAGGCCTTCAGACGGACGCGCTCGCGCATCCGGCTTTGTTCGGGCTCTGCCGGCATGTCCATGACCTTGCCGGAGATGTCGAACTTCCAGCCGTGATAGACGCAGCGGATGCCGCATTCCTCATTCCGGCCGAACATCAGGGGCGCGCCGCGATGGGGGCAGGCGTTGGCGACCAGGCCGGGCTTGCCGTCGCTATCCCGGAAGGCGACCAGGTCCTCCCCCAGCAGCTTCACCCGCTTCGGCTGGCTGTCGGGGCTGAGGCCGCCGCTTGGGTAGAAGGGGATCCAGAACAGGCGCATCCATGCCCCCATCGCCGTGCCGGGGCCGACGCGGGTGAGGGTTTCGTTGTCTTCCGCGGTCATCATGCCGGGGGTCTTCCTTATTCCGGATTGAGCTTCGCCGCCTTGCGCTTGCCGGCGCCGGTCAGGAAACCGCCCGCAAGCAGGTCGAAGGACTGGCTGACATAGGCCTTGAGGTCGGTGCTCTGGTCGAAGCGCCAGGACTGCAGCGCCCAGGCGTGCGCCATCGAGGCCAGTTGCGCGCAGACGAGGTCGATATCGACCTCCCGGAGCAAGCCCGCCGCCCGGCAGGCCTCGACATAGCCCGCCATCAGATTATGGATGTCGCGTTCGCGCTTCAGGACATGCTTGCGGCGGTCCGCGTCGAGCGACCGGAACGACCGATAGGCCAGGATCGTCGCTTCCTTGTTGGCGTCCACGACGCCGCAATACGCCGCGTATGCGGCGAAAAGGCGTCGAACCGGGCGCTTCTCCTTGTCCGCCGCTGCTTGCACGTCCCGCCAATATCGGTCGAGCCGTTCCAGCAGGACGAGCAGCAGCACGTCCTCCTTGTTCTTGAAGTACTGGTAGATCAGGCCGGGGCTGATGCCCGCTTCCCTGGCGATGTCCTTGATCGTGACGGTGTAGTAGCCGCGCGCGCCGAAGAGCTTGATCGCGGCGGCGACGATCTGGCCGCGCCGCCGGTCGATCAGCTCGGGGTTCTCGACCTGAGCTTCGACGATGTCATTGGCGCCGAGGGCGGTCATGATGCGGCCCTGAAGGCGAACAAGGGGCCGTCGTCATAATCGAGCACGACGCATTCCATCGCAGCGTCGAGGCTGGGTTCGCCGAGAATGCGCGCGGCGACCCGGAGGCCTTCGTCGAGATCGACGATGCCGTTCCGGATCGGCGCTTCCGCCTGGAAGGCGGCGGGAACCGCATGGATCACCGTTTGGGAATACAAGGCGCCTCGGCCCGAAAGCTCGACCCATTCCACATCCCGGCCCCAGTCGTAGGGGCAGAAGGGTTTCGGGGGAAAGGTCAGGCGGCCGGATGTCCGGCCGCGGGTCGTGGTCAGGCGGCCTTCGCTCAGGGCTTCCCAGAACGTCCTGGTGTGGCTGGTGACGCGGGGCGGCCAGGGGCGGGCGCCCGTCATCCGGATGCGGGGAAGGGTCATGCCTTGGCCTCCAGGATGTGGATCAGGGCGGCGTTGTAATTGCCGAGTTCGCAGCTTGCGGCCGCCAGCGCCGCGTCCTTCACCTGGCGTTCGCCGGCCCTGTGGGTCAGTTGCTCCCAGAGTTCGAAGATCGTGAGGAGGCCGGTAATGTAGGAGGGATGGCCGCGCGACAGGCAGCCGCCGGAGGTGCAAATCGGCAGCCGCCCGCCAAGGGCGGTTTCGCCGTCGGTCGCCGCCCGGCCGGCCTGGCCCCGCGGCACAAGGTCCATGGCTTCGGAAACCAGCGCCTGGACGATGGTGCAGGGGGCGTAGAGCTCCGCCAGATCGAGGTCGGCCGCCGTGACGCCCGCGGCGGCGTAGGCCTTGCTCGACGCTTCCCGGGCGGCGATGAACGCCGTCATGTCGTTCGGGACTTCGTTGATCTGGTGGGCGCCTTCGTGGAAGAAGCCGCGGCTGCGGACCAGCACATAGGGCCGCCCGGTTTCCTTGGCGACATCCTCCGTCGCGACGACGAGGCAGCAGGCGCCGTCGCCGCGCGGCGGCACTTCGAACAGGCCGAGCGGCTCGACGATCGGCCGGGCCGCCAGCACCTCTTCCAGGGTCAGCGGCTTCTTGAATTGCGCGATCGGATTGAGCGCCGCGTGACGACGATCCTTGACCGCGATGCCCGCCAACTCCGCCCGGGGGACTCCGTGTTCGTGCATGTAGCGGACCGCGTCCATGGCGTACCAGGCGATCGGACTGAAGCCGAAGATCGAATGGAAGTCGATATCGCCGACGGCGCGCATCGACCCCATCATGTGGTCGGCGGAGGATGCGGCGCTTTCGAAGTTCACGCCAAGCGCCAGCGCCACATCCGCATGGCCGATGGCGACGGCGTTGACCGCCTGATCGAAGGCGAGGCCGCCGGTCATGCCGTTGCCCAGCACTTCCATGATGCCGCCCTTGAGCGGCATGCGCATGTAGTTCGCCATGAATGTCGCGAAATACTTCTGCAGGGTGTAGGGGCGGCAGAGCGCCAAGCTGATCGCGTCGACCGATTCCTTCGGCAACCCGGCGGCGGCCATGGCGTCGATCACCATCGGCGCCAGGACTTCGTGCTCGACGGTCTGGATCGGCTCGCCCGCCGGCGTTTGAAACTTGCCGTTGGGCGTCGCCGCCCCGCCGACAATGGCGACCTTGCGGAGGCTCATGGGCGCGGCCGGCAGCGATAGAGGCTGGTGGATTTCATCACGTGAACCGCCTCGCCCCGCTGGTTGCGGATTTCCCGGTCGAAGCTGACGACGCCGGTGTCGCCTTTGCTGGTGACCCGCTTTTCGGTCGGCGTCATGGCGACATGCAGGGTGTCGCCGTGCTTCACCGGCTTGTTGATGCGCCAGGCGTCCGTGCCGAGCATGGCGACGATGGTGCCGTCATTGACGCCGGACTGGCACATCAGCCCGCCGGCGATCGCGAGGACGAGGGGGCCGTGGGCGATGGGTTCGCCGTAGGGCTGCTGCTTGCAGAACTCCCAATCGACATGGGGCGCGTTGAAGTCGCCCGACAAGCAGGCGAAATTGACGATATCCGTGTTCGTGACCGTCCGCCGGGGCGTCAGGTAGGTCTTGCCGATTTCCCAGTCTTCGAAGAACAGGCCCTGGGCCTCGCGTTCAGACATGATGCGTCTCCCTATAAGCCCATCCGGCGGGCGATGACGTTGCGTTGAATTTCCGATGTGCCGCCGCCGATGGGGCCGACCCGGGCGTCGCGGAACATCATCTGCATATCCTGGTCGACGATGTAGCCGGCGCCGGCCATGATCTGCATCGCCATGTCGGCGACCTTCCAGTTGACCTCGGTGACGTAGGCCTTCGCGACGGCGTTCTCCATGATCGGGTCGAGGCCGGCGTCCAGCATCTGGGCGACCCGGAACATCTGGGCGCGCGCGGTCTGATACATGATCTGCATGTCGGCGAACTTGTGGCTGACGGCCTGGAATTTCCCGATCGGACGGCCGAACTGCTCCCGCGTCTTGGCGTAGTCCAGCGCGTGCTCCATGATCTTCAGCGTGTTGCCGACGCCGTTGGCGGCGAGGTTCAGCCGCTCGACGTTCAGACATTTCATCAGGCCATGCCAGCCGTCGTTCTCCGGCCCGATGATCCGGTCGGCGGGCAGGCGCACGTCCTCGAAGAAGCAGTGGTTGGCCTCGGTCGTATGGCGTCCGAGGGCGGAGAGCCGCTGGATCGTGACGCCGGGCAGCGTCGTATCAACCAGGAACATGCTGATGCCGTCATAGCCGCGCCCCGGCTTCGTCTTGGCGACGACGACCAGATTTTGCGCCACATGGGCCGCCGAGTTATAAATTTTCTGGCCGTTCAGCACGTAGCTGTCGCCGTCCCGCTTCGCGAAGCATTCGATGCCCGCGACGTCGGAGCCATGGTCCGGCTCCGACAGGCAAAGCGCGAGGCGCATGTCGCCGGCGATCACCTTGGGCAGAACTTCGCGCTTCATCGCGTCCGAGCCATGCATGGCGATATGCATGCCGGCATAGATGCAGGTGATGCTCCAGGCTTGGGCGATGCCGCCGTAGTGGTAGCCGAGCGCCTCCCCCAGCACCGCCAGATCCATGAACGAGCCGCCGAGCCCGCCGTAAGCTTCCGGGTAGACGATCCCGTTGATCCCTGCCTCCGCCAGCGCCTTGCATGCATCTGCCGGATACTCGCCCGCCGCGTCGAGCGCGCGGATCTTCTCCGGCGGCAGGACGCGGGCCAGCGTGCCGAGCACGCTTTCCCGTAGCAGTTTCTGCTCGTCGGTGAAGCCGAAAGTCAGATGCGGATCGGTCATGAGTTCAAGCTTTCGGATGGGTGATGTCGCGCAAGCGCGGCATGACGTCGGCGGCGAACCGCTCCAGTTGCTCGCCTCGCCGCTCATAGGGGCCGGCGAGATCTAGGGTGATGTGGCGCACGCCCGCGTCGAAGAAGTCGTGGATCGTCGCGGCCACGTCATCCGGCGCCCCGATGGCGCCGTAGCGCTTGGCGGCCGGGCGCATGTCCATGTTGTAGCGGGTGGAGAGGTGCCCGGCGGCCTCGTCGAGCGCCTGCTCGTAATTGTCCGAGACGCGCGCGAACAGGAGATGGCCCGTCCCGAAGGTCTCCAGCGCGCGGCCGGTCTCCTCGACCGTTTCGGCGATCGTCCGGATGCCGTCCCGGTACATGTCGGCGGTGATCGCATAGGAATGCCAGCCGTCGCCGATGCGCGCCGCCCGGCGGAGCGCCGGCTTCGACCGGCCGCCGCACCAGACCGGCGGTCCGCCCGGCTGGGCGGGGGCCGGGCGCATGTCGACCTCGTCGAAGGTCAGGAACCGGCTCGCATGGCTGACCTTTTCCCCGGACCAGAGCTTCTTCAGGACGCGGATGCCGTCGGATAGCCGGGCGCCGCGCTCCTCCCGTGGAATGCCGGAGACAGCGTATTCCTTGGGAAACTCCCCGCCGACGCCGACGCCGAAGATCAGGCGGCCTTCCGTCAGAAGATCGAGGGTCGAGACCTGCTTGGCCACCGGCGCGAAATTCCGGAGCGGCAACAGGTAAACCCCGACGCCGAAGGTCAGCCGGCGGCTGATGACCGCCGCCTGGGCGATCTGTTGCAGCGGGTCCAGAAACGGGATCGGCATGGAGATATGATCGCCGCACCAGAAGCTGTCGAAGCCCAGGCGGTCGACCTGCTGCACCATCTCGACCAGTTCGTCGATCCGGGGCAGCCAGGGGCCTTCGGCCGGCTCGCTCCGCCGGTGCATGGTGTTGACGCCGATCTTCAGAGCGGGTTCGAGCGGGAGCGCCATTGGCCTAAATCCTTCCGTCGATGACGCCAGCGCGTTTCAGCGCTTCGAGCGCGGCCTGGTCGAGGCCGAGAGCCTGGCTCAGCACGGCGCCGGTATGCTGGCCGAGCATGGGCGCGGCCACGGGATCAACGATGGGGGTGTCGCGGAAATCGAAGGGCGGCGCAATATTGGGGACCGTGCCGTCGCCGCTTGCGGCCGGGATGCCGCTCAGGCGGCCGCGCTCGCGGATTTCGGGCGCGGCGAACACTTCATCGAGACTGCGAACTTCGCCCGCCGGCACGCCGAGCGGCTGCATCTTGGCAAGCCAGGCGGCGCGGGTCTTCGTCTGGAAGATCGGCTGCATGATCGCCTTCAAGGCGTCCTTGTTGGCCGTGCGCTGCCGGCTCTCGGCATAGTCGGGGTGCTCGGCGAGATCGGGCCGTCCGAGCACGTCCCGGGCGAGGCGATGGAACGACCGGTCGTTGGCGCAAGCCAGATAGAACGGGCCGTCGGCCGCATAGAACACATCCGTCGGCGCGCTATCCCGGCTGGAATTGCCGAAGCGGTCCGGCACGACGCCGCTCATCAGGTAATTCATGGCATGGAAGCCGGACATCTGGACCGCCGTGTCGAACAGCGACGCCTCGACATATTGCCCGACGCCAAGCCGCTCACGGGCCAGCAGCGCGCCCAGGATGACGTTTGACGCCATCATCGCCGTGCTCATGTCCATGATCGCCGGGCCGGACCTGAGCGGATCGCGATCGGGCTCGCCGGTCAAGCTCATGAAGCCGCTTTCGGCCTGGGCGATCGGGTCGAAGCCAAGGCGGGCGGCCAGCGGCCCGACCCGGCCATAGGCGGACACGGCGCAATAGACGAGCCGGGGGTTCGCGGCGCGCAGGGTTTCGTAATCCAGGCCGAACCGCGCCATCACGCCGGCCGAAAAATTCTCGACGACCACATCCGCGGTCGCGGCGAGCGCGCGGGCGATCTCCTGGCCCTCGGGCTTCGTCAGGTCGAGCGCTACGCTTTGCTTGTTGCGGTTGGTCCAGACGAAGGGCGGTCCCATGCCGTCCTTTTGCGGGCCGAAGCCGCGAAAGTCGTCGCCGCGCCCCAGCTTCTCGATCTTGATGACCTCGGCGCCCATGTCAGCCAGAAACATCGTCGCCATCGGGCCGGCGATGAAATGGGTGAAATCCAGAATGCGCAGGCCGCCAAGCGCGGTTTCGGCGCCTTCGGGCCGCTTCCGTTGCGGCGGCAATGATGGCGCTGACATGCCTAGTTTCCCCCCATTCCGTCAATTGAATGACTGTTCATTCAATTCAGGCGCAGGAAATTTCAGTTGTCAACCGGCTGAATTCATTCAGTCGGCGAAGGCTTTCAGGATGGCTTTCGCGGCGAAGATCCCGGCGATGAGCGCGCCGACGAACCAGTAGACGGCGGCGACCCCGGCGCCCAGGGCGGGCAAGGCGCCGCCGGGGCAGAAGCCGGCGATGCCCCAGCCGACGCCGAAGAGCGCCGCGCCGCCGATCAGGCGGGCGTCGATCCGGCGATTGGCCGGCAGTTGAAACCGCGGTTCCGCCAGGGGCGCGGGCCGCGCCAGGACGATGCGGTAGCCGACGAACGTCACCGCCAGCGCCCCGCCCATGACAAACGCCAGGCTCGGGTCCCAGGTCCCGGCGATATCGAAGAAGTTCAGCACCTTCGCCGGATTGATCATGCCGGAAAGCGCGATGCCGAAGCCGAAGATCAACCCGATGCCGTAGAACAGGACAAAGCGCATGGGTTCAGCCGCCGAACACGTGGCGGACGGCATACACGGCCGCGCCTGCGGTCGCCATGAACGTCAGCGTCGCCGCGAGCGACCGGGGCGAGAGCCGGGCGAGGCCGCAGACGCCGTGTCCCGACGTGCAGCCCGAACCGAACGTCACGCCGAGGCCGACCAGGACGCCGCCTGCCAGCAGCATGGGCGTCCCTACCGGAACGGCGATCGTCGGCATCGCGCCCGTCACGGCGGCATAGGCGAGCGGCCCCGACGCCATGCCGAGCAACAAGGCGGCGCGCCATGACCAATCCTGCAAGCTCGCGGGCGTGAGAAATCCGGCGAGGATTCCCGTCGCGCCGAGAATGCGGCCGAAGCCCAACATCAGCAGCACGGCCGCGAGGCCGATCAGGCCGCCGCCGGCCAGGGCGCGCAGGGGTTCGAATTCGGTCGGCATCGGCTTCGGTCCCTTCAGGTGCGAATTCCGAGGAGGCTATAGAGCGGACAGATTCGGACGAGCGCAGTCAGGATCAGCACGCCGCCGACCGCGACCGCGCCATACATGAAAATCGGATCGGCGAAGAACGGCAAGCCCGCGCCGAGCGCGACGGCGATCAGGGCGATGCCCAGGATCAGGCGGAAGACCCGGTCGATGGTTCCAACATTCTTCATGGCGCTTGGCCTCCTTCAGGCGCGGCGACCGTCTGAGCGGCGGTCGGCCCGACTGAAGATGGGACCGCAGGCCGCGATCCGACTTGATTGAGATCAAGTAGCCGCCGGGATTTCGCCGGCATGGCGTCATGCCCGCGACAGGGACCCGGCAGGCAGTAGTGAGGCGCGTCCCGCTGGCTTATGCTGCCGCCTCGACGCCGGGAGCGACGCCGACTGAAGCATCGCCTCGGCCTGAAGGGAGATCGACGAGATGCGTGCAGTCGGATTGCGAGTTCATGGCGGGCCGGAAGTTCTGGAGATCGTCGATCTGCCGGAGGTTCATGCCGGACCGGGCCAGGTGCGCCTTCGGGTGCATGCGGCCGCGGTCAACCCAACCGATCTGATGGCCCGTAATGGCTCGCGGGCGGCGCAACAGCAGGCCGACCCGCCGCCCTATGTGCCGGGCATGGATGCCGCCGGGATCGTCGATGAAGTCGGCCCCGGCGTCACGACCGGCGTCAAGGTCGGCGACACGGTCATGGCGATGGTCGTGCCGAACGCCAGCCACGGCGCCTACCGGGAACAGATCGTGCTGAACGCGCGATCGGTCGCGCCGATCCCCGCCGGCGCGACCCTGGTCGAAGCGGCGACCTTGCCGATGAACGGCCTGACCGCGCGGCTGTCGCTCGACCTGCTTGAGCTGGCGCCCGGCCAGTCGCTGGCGGTCACCGGCGCGGCGGGGGCCTATGGCGGCTACATGATCCAACTGGCGAAAGCCGACGGCCTGACCGTGATCGCTGATGCATCCGACGCGGACCGCGATCTGGTGAAGCAGCTCGGCGCGGATATCGTCGTGCCGCGCGGCGACGATGTGGCGGCGCGCATCCGCGAGCATTTTCCGGACGGCGTCGACGGCCTGGCGGATGGAGCGGTGCTGAACGCGCTTGCGGTTCCCGCCGTCCGCGACGGCGGCGCGTTCACGGCCGTCCGCGGGTACAAAGGGGCGCCGGAACGAGGCATCCGGTTCACGACCACGTTCGTGCGCTCCTATGACGGCGAGTTCGAGAAGCTCGACCGGCTGCGCGAGCAGGCCGAGGCGGGCATCCTGACCCTGCGGGTCGCCCAGACCTACCCGGCGGCCCAGGCGGCGGAGGCGCACCGGCGGCTTGAAGCCGGCGGCACGCGCGGACGGCTTGTCCTCGAATTTTGAGGCGCCCGCGCGTTTCCGGCGTGAGCGACGCCGTGGCCCATAAGTTCGATCCGCGCTACCGGATTGTGTTCGGCGCGTGCCTGACGCAGTTCATCATCGTCGGGATGCTCTTCGCCTACGGCCTGTTCTTCGCGATATTCGAAAAGGAGTTCGGCTGGCCGCGCGCCGTGCTGTCGGGCTCGATCTCCCTGACTTTGCTCTCTATGGGGCTTCTGGCGGCCCTGGCCGGGCGCCTCAGCGATCTTTACGGCCCCCGGATCGTGTTGAGCGTGTCCGGCGTGCTCTATGGCTGCGGCGTCGCGGCGATCTCCCAGGTCAGCGAGCCCTGGCACCTGTTCCTGTTGTTCAGCGGCTTTATCGGCCTCGGCATGGCGACCCATGACGTGGTGACGCTCTCGACCATCGCCCGCTGGTTCGCCCGTCGACGGGGCGCGATGACGGGGATCGTCAAGGTTTCGACCGCGATCGGGCAAATCTGCCTGCCGGCGCTCGTCGCTGTCGTGATCGGGGCGCTCGGCTGGCGCGACGGGATCATGGCGATCGGCTTCGCGGCGTCGGCCCTGCTGCTGTTGGCGGCGCTGACCATGGACCTGCCGCCGGAAGCCGCAGCGCCGGCGCAAGGCGGTCCCCCCGTGGCGGCCGCGCCCGATTCCGTACCCTACAGTACGGCGGTCCGGACACGGGTCTTCTGGATGCTCTGCGCGGTCCAGTTCTTGTGTTTTCCGATCCTGGGCGCCGTGCCCCTGCATATCGTCGCCCACGGCGCCGATCTCGGCCTCGACGGCGCCGAGACGGCGGGCCTCGTCTCGACGATCGGCGCGGCGAGCATCGCCGGGCGGCTGACGGTCGGCGGCATGCTGGACCGGATCGGCGGGCGGCGGGCCTACCTGCTCGGCCTGACGCCGCTCGCCCTCAGCTTGCTGGCGCTGCTCGCGATCGACACGCCCTGGCCGCTGTTTGCGGCGATGGCGATCTATGGGTTCGGCCATGGCGGCCTGTTCACGGTGGTCTCGCCGACGGTTGCGGAATATTTCGGCCTCGCGTCGCACGGGGCGCTCTTCGGCACGGTCCTGTTCTTCGGCGCGTTTGGCGCCGCATCCGGCCCGATCATGACCGGCTTCATCTACGATCGGACCGGCAGCTACGCCCTGGCCTTCCTGATCCTGCTGGTTCTGGCCATCATCGGCCTCGCACTGATCGCCGCAATGCCGCGACGGCTTTGAATCTCCGGCGCGTGGTATTATATGCCCCCGGCGTCCGGTCGATCTCGATCGCGCGCCCCTGCCATTCACCCCCGCAGTTCGGAACAGCATAACCATGGCTAAAACGCCCGCCGCGCCCGCTCCCGCCGCCAAAACGCCTGCCGCCAAGGCGCCTGTCCAGCCGAAGGAAGCGAAAGCCGCCGCGCCGGAAAGCGCCGCCCCGACGCCAGCGGCGGCCGCCCCGGAAGCCGCGGGCGCCGCAGCCGACGCCGCCGCGCCCAAGAAAGCCGCGGGCGCGAGCCGGCCGATCAGCTATTTCTCCAGCGTCTCGACGCCGGAATATCGCCAGGGCTGGGCGGAAATCTTCGGCAAGAAGGATGCTGACGCCGCGCCGAAGGCGGCCGTCGGCAAACGCGGCCCAGCCCTGCCGGTCACCCTGGAGCTCGACGCCGACGCCCTCGACGCCGATCTCCGCGCGCGGCTGGAAGACCTGTTCCGCCGGCAGGCCAAAAAACAGCGCCTGAACTACGACAAGCTCGCCGCCAACAATCAGGTGACTTTGCGCATCTCCTGCGAGATATCCGACTGACGATCAGAGCGGCAAAGTTACGGTCTGTCGGCTGCTGAGCGAACGGGAGACGGCGCTGGTCCATTCCATATAGGCGACGCCGGTCGCGAAATCTGTGTGGGTAACCGCCTCAAGCCCGCGGATCGCGTTGATGAATTCCTCCTCGACGCGCCAGCCGCCGCGCTTGTCGGGCGCGATCTCGACCGGGGCGAGGTCAGCGTCGCCGCGCTTGCCGGCCGATAGGGCCATCTGCCCGCCGACAGGTTGGCGCAAGCGCAACGTGCCTTCGGTCCCGAAAATGTGCACGTCCGCCAGGTCCGGCGCATGGCCAAGCACGGCGGAGACGTTGAAGCGCATCTGCCCGCCCTGCGCCATCTCGCCGATCACGTCGATATGGTCGGGGATGGCCATGGCCGTGCGCGCGCCGGCCTCGTTCAGGCGATGGCGCACGACCGACTGGCCGACCGCCGCGACGGATTTCGCCGGCCCGACCCAGCGCATCATCGCCTCATACCAGATGCCCATGTTCATGATGTTGTCGCCGGATAGCGTCCGGTTCTGGCGCCAGTGCTGCGGGCCGGAGCCATTGGGGTAGGATCGGGCGGCCGCGACGCGGGCGTCGATGGCGATCAGTTCGCCGATATGGCCGCCGGCGATCATCTCGACGATCGTGCGGTCGAACGCGAGCGTATGGGGCGCGGGCACGATCTGGGCCGTCAGGTGCGGCGCCGCGCGGGCGGCCGCCAGCATCGCCTTCGCCTCATCATGGTTCATCGCCATGCGCGCTTCGCAGAGCACATGTTTGCCGGCAGCGAGCGCCGCGATCGTCATGGCCGCGTGGGTATAGGGCCAGGTGCCGATGCAGACGGCGTCGATGGCGCCGTCCGCCAAGAGGCTCCGCCAGTCGTCATGGACGGTCGGGATGCCGTGCGCCTCCGCGACCCGCCTGCCTGACGCAGGCGTGCGGTTGACCACGGCGACGATCTCGACGCCCTTTTGCTTCTGCAGCCCTGGAATGTGCAATTTCGTCGTGTTGCCGCCAGCGCCGATCACGCCGACCCGAATGGTTTCCGCCGTCATGGACTTTCCCCCTCCTGAGGCGGCATGGGCCGCCGGTTTTGCTTTGCGGGCAAGCCTACCGGCGCCGTCCGCCCGCGTCGACCGGTTGCTGGGTCGCGTGCCGGGCCGGCGTCCGGCGCCTGGAAGACAGAATGTCGCCTCGACCCGTCAGCGAACGCGAGGCATATGAAAGGCAGTTGCGGACAATCCTGTCATTCGGCGGACGGATATATGCGCGCGTGAAAGTCTCGGATCGGACTGGCGAAAAGCGGAAGGACACGGCGCCCGATTACGGCGCGCTCGTCCCTTCCCCGCGGCGCCTGGGGCGTTCGGCATGAAGGGGACCGCCGAGATCGCGGGCGGCGGCATCGCCGGACTGGCGGCAGGGGTCGCGCTGGCGCAGCGCGGGTGGCGCGTTCGGGTGCACGAGCAGGACGAAGCGCTCCGCATTCTCGGCGCCGGAATTTACATCTGGGAAAATGGACTGAAGGTCCTGGAGGCTCTGGGCCTCTATGACGCCGTCACCGCGGGCGCGCTCCCGGTCCTCCGCCGGGAGCGCCGGGACCGGTCCAACGCCTTGATTGGCGCGGAACCGTTCGGCGGCCCCGGCGCGCGTCTCTACGTGCCGCTGCGGGCGACCCTGTTGCATGCGCTCGCGGATGGCCTGGCGCGCGCGGGTGGAGAGATTGTCTTCGGCTCCAGAATAGCCAGCGCCGAAGCGAATGGCGTCGCGCGCTTTGCCGATGGACGTACGGCGCAAGCTGATCTGGTGATCGGCGCCGATGGCGTCGGCTCCCCGGTGCGCGACAGCCTCGGCCTGCTGAAATGGCGCCGTCCGGCGGATCAGTACGGCTATCGCATCATGATCCAGCGTCGGCCGGAGGAACTCATGACCCAGGCAGGCGCCAGCATCTGCGAGCACTGGAACGGGTCGCGTCGCCTGCTCTATGCGCCGGCGACGGCGGACCTTGCATATGTGCAGCTGACATCGGTCAAGGGCGACGCGTCGGCAGGCGCCGCCTATAACCGCGACGCCTGGCTGGAAACCTTTCCGCACCTGGACTGGATCATCGATCGTATCCCGGCCGATGGCCGCGGTGACTGGTTCGAATGGGTGCGCCTGCATGGCTGGTCGAAGGGCGCTGTCGCGGTCTTGGGCGACGCCGCGACGGCGCAACCGCCGTTTCTCGGTCAGGGCGGCGGGCTGGCGATGATGATGGCGCTCTCGCTCGCCTGCCACCTTGAGGCTGCGTCTTCGGTCGAGGCGGGACTGGCTGCCTGGGAAGCGCGGGAGAAGCGGTTCTGCCAGTGGATTCAGCAGGTCTCCTATTCCTATGGCCGTTTGGCGCTCGCGCCGGAATGGTATCGGATGCTGGCCCTAAAGGCCTTGAGCGCCAGCGATGTCTTGAAACGCAACACCGTTCGCGCCGCCGCAATGCGGGAACCGACAGGAACCCCCGGCGCCCCGGCGGTCGCCCAATAGGGCAAGGCGGCCGTTTCTCAGCCGTTCGACGGCGACCAATCGTAGGCCTTGGCGCATGCGCCGCCCATCAGCATGGCGCGATCGCTCGCCGAGAAGCGGTCGGTCTGGCGGAACGGCTCGACGCCTTGCTCATAGGTCAGAAGCGCCGAAGTCCGGGTCCAGTCCGTGCCCCAGAGGCAGCGGTCGACGCCCCAGGCGTCGACGATGCGGGTGATCGGGTCCCAGATATCGGGATAGGGGTAGGGCTGCTTGGAGAGCGTGCAGGCGCCGCTGATCTTGATCGCGACATTCGCGCGCCGGGCAAGGTCGAGCGCCCGCGGCAGGTCCGCGAAGGGCGCGTCCGGCGGCGGCGGCGTATAGGGCTGCTTCAGGCCGAGATGGTCGATGACGAAGCGCGTGTTCGGGTTGCCGTCGATGATCGCGGCGGCGTCCTCCAATATGCCCCAGCACTGGAGATTGACCGGTAGGCCGTGGCGCGCCGCGGCGGCGGCGATAATGCCGTGGCCCGGATAATCCGGCGGGCGCGGCGTCCCGTGGGTCATCATGATGCGGACGCCGACAGCGCCGGGCGTCTGTTTCCAGTCTGCGACGATGTCGCCGACGGCCGGGTCCGTCGGATCGACTGGCTTGATCAGGCCGAAGCGGCCCGGATGCGCTTGCTGGACCAGGACGGCATAGGAGGCGTCGAACTGGTACATGGAGAACGCCGAAATCAGGATCGCGCCATCGACGCCGACCCGGTCCATCGCCTGGACCATCTCGTCGCCCGTGACGTGATCCGGCCAGTTCGGCGTGTTGGCCCAGGGCCGCGCCGGCGTATTGGCCGCATATGCGTGAACCTGTGAATCGATGATCGCCATGGCGCCGCCTCCTTCGCTTGCTGGCCGGAAGCCATTGGAAGCGCTGGCGGCGCGGGTGTCCAGCCGCGCGCGCCCGCCGCCCGGAGCCATCAGCGCCTGCGCCGGCCCGCTCAAAATAAAATCGCGTTCATGCAATTATCCGGGAACATTCCAGCGATCTCTGCGTTGTCGCACTTGAGGAGCAGCGCTGGCTGTGCATTGCAGGCAGGCGCTCAGACACCTGGAACTGGAGCGTATCATGAATTTATTCGCCAAAATCGCAATCGGCGCCATCGCCCCGTTGATGCTGGGCGCCTGCGCCTCGGCCATGTATCCGAGCGCGACCATCGCCGACATGTCGTCGCCCGACCAAATCACCATCCGGCACCATGTGGTCGACAGCGGCGGCGCGCAGTCCATGGCGCAGAAGCACTGCGGCTATCGCATGGCGAAGCTGACGAGCCGCGCGCTCGAAACTTCCTTCCCGGACACGAACCTGTCGCAATACGCCTGCGTCGCGAAAAGCGCCTAGATCGAACCAGCCTCGGGCGGAAACGCCTGAGACTGGATGACTGGATCGATCTCTGAAGTTGGAGCGAGGCGCGTCCGCCCGGATGCGCCTCGCTTTTTCATGATGAGAGCGACTACGCAGCCCTGATCCAGACCGCCGTGTCGTGATAGACCGCGCCGCCGACCGGGCTGCCGGGCTCCGCGGAGGTCAGCACATTGATGCCGACGCCGGTTTCGAACGCGGCGTTCGGCCAGATGGATTCGACGATCACGACGCCGGCATTGGTCGCTTCCGTCACCTTCAGGCGCAGCACCGTCTCGCCGCGCTCGTTGCCGACCCGGATGCGCTGGCCGTCGCTCAGGCCAAGGCGCGCTGCGTCGTCGGCGCGCATTTGCAGCGTCGGCCGCCCCTCCCGGGCCTTGGACGTCGGCGTTTCGGTGAAGCTGGAGTTCAGGAAGCTACGCGCCGGGCTGGTCGCCATGCGGAAAGGCTTAGCGACGTTCGCGTTGTCGATCACGTCCCAATGGTCTGGCAGGGTCGGCATGTCGTCCGGCGCATGGCCGCCGAAGCCTTTGGGGCCGGGCAGGGACCAGTCGGCGCGGAAGTGGAATTTCCCGTCGGCATGGGCGAACCCGTCCAGATAGTGCGCCCGCTCGAACGGCGGCTGCACGTCGAACCAGTTCTCCGCCTCCAGGCGGTCGAGGCCCTTGCGGTTCGAAGCTTGCAGCGTCGCCTCGATGAGCGCGCGCGGGCTCATCTCGAAGCCCGGGTGCCGGGCGCCGAGGCGCGCCGCGAGCGCCACGATCACCTCGTGGTTGGAGCGGCATTCGCCCGGCGGCGTCACGACCTGCAGGCCATGGAGGATGTGCTGGTGGCCGCCGCCCTGGTAGAGGTCGTCATGCTCCGTGAACATGGTCGCCGGCAGCACGACGTCCGCCATCTGGGCGGTCTCGGTCAGGAACTGTTCGTGGACCACGGTGAACAGGTCTTCCCGGAGGAAGCCTTGCCGGACGCGGGTATGGTCCGGGGCGATCATCATGGGGTTGGTGTTCTGGATGAACAGCGCTTCGACCGGCGGGCCGCCCTTCAAGGCGCCCGCGTCGCCGGTCAGGATTTCTCCGATCCGGGCCTGGTCCATCAGCCGGACCGTCGGGTCGCGGACGTCCAGGCCTTCGATCAGGGTCTTGTCCCAGGCGAAGATGGCGCCGTTATTGTGGAAGGCGCCGCCGCCTTCATGGCGCCATGCCCCGGTGACGGCGGGGATGCAGCTTGCCGCATGCATGGCGACCGCGCCGTTGCGCTGGCGCGTGAAGCCATAGCCCAGGCGGAAGAAGGTCCGCCGGGTTTCGCCGATCGCGCGGGCGAACGCTTCGATATCGGCGACAGGGGCGCCGGTGATCCGGCTGGCCCAGGCGGGATCGCGGGTTTGCAGATGCGCTTCCAGCGCCTTCGGCGCATCGGTGAACCGGTTCAGATAGTCCCAGTCGGCAAAGCCGTCGCGGAACAGCACATGCATGACGGCGCAGGCGAGCGCGGCGTCGGTGCCTGGGTTCACGCGCAGGAAAATATCGGCTTGCTTCGCTGTGCCTGTTTCATAGACATCGACGACGGCGATGCGCGCGCCCCGGTCCTTTCGCGCCTTGATCGCATGGGTCATCACGTTGACCTGGGTATTGACCGGATTGGTGCCCCAGATCACGACGAGGTCGGACTTCGCCATCTCGCGCGGATCGGCGCCCCGCAGCGCGCCCGTCCCGGCGATGAAGCCCGTGAATGCAAGCGCGGTGCACACGGTCGAATGCTGGCCGGAATAGCGCTTGGCATGGCGCAGGCGGTTGATCCCGTCACGCATGACCAGACCCATGGTGCCGGCATAGTAATAGGGCCAGATCGCTTCCGGGCCGGACTTCGCCTCGATCGCCAGGAAACGCTCGGCGATCAGGTCGAGCGCCTCGTCCCAACTGGCCTGCCGGAACTCGCCGCCGCCCTTCGGCCCGACGCGGATGAGCGGATGCAGCAGGCGGTCCGGGTGATGGGCGCGTTCGGCATAGCGGGCGACCTTGGCGCAGATCACGCCATCGGTATAGCTGTTGCCGGCCGCGCCCCGGACCCGGCCGATGGTCGAGCCGTCCAGGCGCTCGATTTCCAGCGCGCAGGTCGATGGGCAATCGTGCGGGCAGGCGCTGTTGCGGATCTCGATCGATTGGGGGGCGGAATCGGGCACGCGGGCGGTCCTCCGGCAAGGGTAAAGCCTTCGGAGAGTGCCGCGTCATGCGGCTGAGAGCAAGCGCTGCCCCGGTTTCAGGCGGCGCGGACGCCAGCGCGCTGCGGCGGTTTGATGGCGAGATTGACCGGCAGGCGCAAGGTCGCGACGAAGCCGCCGCCGTTGCGATTGGCCAGTTGCAGATCGCCGCCATGGCGGTCCGCTGCGAGCCGGGCGATCGGCAGGCCGAGGCCGAGGCCGCCATGGGCGCGGTCCAGGCCGTTCTCCGCCTGGCTGAAGGGCTGCATCAGCCGGGGCAGGTCCTGTTCGAGCGCGCCCGGCCCCTGGTCCGAAATCGAGATCGCGATCATGTCGTCATCGGTCGCCGCAAAAAGTTCGACGACGCCGCCGAAGGGGGAGAATTTGACGGCGTTGGCGACCAGCGCCGCCAGAGCCGATCGCATCACCTCGGTATCGAACGGGATGCGGATCGGCGCGTTGAGGGGGCGGACATTGATCGCGATGGCGCGGGCGTCGGCGGTCTTGCGGAAGCGCTTCGCCGCGTCCTCAAGCAAGCGCTCGATCGAGGCATGGCTGGGCTTCAGGGGCCGCAGGTTGGCTTCCAGGCGGGACAGCAGCAGCATCTGGTTCACCTGATCCAGCAGCTCGTCGCCCGATTGCCGGATGTCCCTGGCGAATTCCAGATAGCCCTTGGCGCCGATCGGGCCGAGGAGTTCGCTGGTGATTGCGTCGGCGAAGCCGATGACGCCGTTCAAGGGCGTGCGCAATTCATGGCACAGCGTCGCGAACAACTGGCTTTTCACCAAGCTCGCCGCCTCGACTTCCGCCTTGGCGGCGCGCAGTTGTTGCTCGATGGCCGAGGACCGCAGGAGATAGCGCACCTGGTGGCCCAGCAGCGACCATTGCACGGGCTTTGGCACGAACGACGTCGCGCCGACCTCGAACGCGGTCTGGATCGAAGCTTCATCCTCCAGTCCCGTCGCCATCAGGACCGGCGTCGCCGCCAGATCGATGTCCGGTTTCCGACGGATCCGCGCGCAGACCTCAAAGCCGTTCAGGCCCGGCATCATCACGTCCAGAATGACCAGCGCCGGGCGCTTCTCCTGGAACAAGGCGATCGCCGCGTCGCCATCCTCGGCTTCGATGACGGCATATCCTTCGTTGCCCAGCGCCTCGCTCGTCAGCAGGCGTTGGACCGGGTCGTCGTCGGCGACGAGGATCAGGGTGTTAAATGGCATGGGTCACCCGCGAGCCTGTAGCGTTTCGAGCGCGAGCGTCAGATCTTTGAACGCGCGGTTGAGGTCGCTTGCGGCGGCGCGCGCGCCGCCGATATCGCCCGCGCGCGCCAGCGCTTCGACATCTGCGAGCATGCCCGGCAGTTCCGCCGAGCCGACATTGCGGCTGGCGGACTTGAGCGCGTGGGCATGGCGGCGCGCAGCTTCGATGTCGCCGTCTTCGACGGCGGCCTGCAGCTTCGCCGCCAGGTCGGGCGACGACTGCAAATAAATCCCGACGACCCGCTGGACCATGCCTTCGCCGTCCTTGCTGAGCTTGCGGATGGCCGCGAGCGTCGCTTCATCGACGATCCGGCGCGCGTCGGCAGGCCGGACCGGCGCCGGCGCCGGTTTGCTGCGGACGGTCGGCTCTGGCTTCGGCTGAACGGTCGGCGCTTTCTGGACGGGCGCATCGTCCTCCGCATCGTCGCCATGACGGCGCAATTCGGCGAGCAGCGCTTCGAGGGTCACGGGCTTCGCCAGGAAGCCGTTCATCCCGGCCGCGCGGCAGGCGCGCTGGTCCTCATCGAAGGCGTTCGCGGTCAAGGCGATGATCGGGATCTCGCCGACCGCATCTTCCTGCTCCCGGATCTGACGGGTCGCCTCATAGCCGTCCATGATCGGCATCTGGCAATCCATCAGGATCATGTCGAAGCGTTCGGCTCCGGCCTTGTCGGCGGCCGCCAGGCCGTTTACCGCCACTTCGACCGTGCAGCCGAGCTTCTCGAGCATGCCGCGCGTGATTTCGATGTTGACGGGGTTGTCCTCGGCCAGCAGCACCTTCAGGCCGAGATCGGCGCTGACCTCGACAGCTTCGCTCGCCTGCCCGGTCGCCTGCCGCAGCATGGTCAAAAGGTCGATTTCGCGAACCGGCCGAAGCAGGGCCCATTCCGCCATGTTTTCGATCGACTGCGGCAATGCGGGCCCGCCGAAGGCGGAGACCACCGCGAGGCGCGGCCGATCCGGGAGTTCCGTCAGGGCCGCGCCGAGCGCGGTCAGCGCATCGGCCGTCTGGGCTTCGGCCATGATCAGGGTCAGGTCCGGGAATGTGCGATCCCTGAGCGCCGCCGCCGCCGCATCGGGATGATCGACGATGGCGACCGGCACGCCAAGGCGGGCGAGCCGCTCCGCGAGGCTGGTCCGGTCGGAGCCGGGATGCATGGCGATCAGGGTGCGGGCTTCGGGGAAATGCGGCGCGTCGACGACCGATTGCGCGCTCGTCGCGATCCAGAAGCGGAAGGTCGAGCCTTCCCGGCTGGTCTGCGCCAGTTCGACGTCGCCGCCCATGCGGCGCGCCAGATCGCGCGCGATCGCAAGGCCCAGGCCGACGCCGCCGAAGCGCCGGCTCATGGAGCCGTCGCCTTGCTCGAAACGACGGAAAATCCGGCTTTGGGCCTCTGGCGCGACGCCAGGCCCCGAATCCCGGATATCGACGATGAAGCGGCCGGCCGTTTCGCCGTCCTTCGCCGATGCAGGCGCCCATTCGGCGCTGATGTGGACGCCGCTCTGATCCGTGAACTTGATCGCGTTGCCGACAAGATTGACCAGGATCTGGCGGACGCGAGCCGCGTCGCCCAGCGCCAGGCGCGGCAGGTCCGGGGACGGCGCGCTCGCCAGGCGCAGTTTCTTGCTGTGCGCGGCCGGTCCGAAGGCGACCGCCACATCGTCGACGACGCGCGTCGGATCGAACGGCTCGGACGCCACATCCATGCGGCCGGCTTCGATCTTCGCGAGGTCGAGAATGCCGTTCAGGATGTCGAGCAGCACTTCGCCGGACGCCCGGATCGTGTGCGCATACTGCGATTGGCGGATCGAAAGGCCCATGCCCAGGAGCATGTCCATGGCGCCCAGAATGCCGTTCAACGGCGTCCGGATCTCATGGCTCATCTTGGCGAGGAAGTCGGACTTCGCTTCGCTTGCCCGGACGGCTTCGGCGCGGACGCGCTCGGCCTCGGCCAGCGCCTTCTCCATCTTCTTGAAGGAGGTTCTGATTTCAGCGAGCCGCGTTTCCGCTTCCTGATCGAAGCGGTAGCGGCGGCTTTCAAGCTCGATATCCCGTTGGCGAAGATCGCCGGAGAGCCGGTTGACCGCGGCCGCGACTTCGTCCGCGGCGCCCGATCCATAGCGCCCCAACTGGGGATAGGCGACCGAATTCGCCGCGACCAGGTCGTCGCGCAACTTGATGAACGGCTGCTTCGCCGCTTCCGCCCGCCGGACCAGCAGATAGAACGTCACGATCCAGCTCAAGCTGACGGCGACGATGCTCGCGGCCAAGGCTTGGATGGCGTCGGGCGGCACGGGCAGAAACCCGAGCCAGGCGGCGACGCTGGGCGCCGCGGCCGCGCCAATGGCGCTGCAGAAGAAGATGCTCATCAGCGCGAGCGCGATGGTGCTGGCCCGAATTTGACGCCGCTCCGCGGGCGGCCGCCGGCGCGGCAAGCCGAGAGTCAGCGGAGCGCTTGGAGCAGCTGCAGGATCGGCGTCTGTCAGGGCGGCGTCGGTCATGCCTGTCCATCGATTGTTGGGCAGTTCGGCCCAGGTTCATGCATTCATACGAACACAATGATGCCCAGCTCCCCTTAAAATGCGGCTAAAACAGGTCCATAAAGCGTGGCGGTAAATCGGCTTTGGCAAATGCGGCCGCTCCGCCTATCGTTGGCCCGATCAATCAGAGGATTGCGCCGCCATGCCCCGTTTCGCCGCCAACCTTTCCATGATGTTTCAGGAGATGCCGTTCCTGGACCGCTTCGCCGCCGCCGCCGCCGCCGGCTTCAAGGGCGTCGAGTTTCTGTTCCCCTATGAGTTTCCGGTCGATGAGGTCGTGGGCGCGGCGGCCGGCGCGGGCGTCGAAGTCGTGCTCTTCAATCTCCCGCCCGGCGACTGGACCAAGGGCGAACGCGGGTTCGCGGCCCTGCCCGGCCGCTCGCCGGAATTTCAGGCGGCCCTGGAGACAGCGATCCCCTTTGCCGAAGCGCTCGAGTGCAAGCGCCTGCATTGCATGGCGGGCATTCCGGCCGCGACGGCCGACCGCGCCCTCTGCCGGTCCGCATATGTCGCGAACCTGAAACATGCCGCAGCGCGTCTCGCGCCGCTCGGCATCGATGCGCTGATCGAACCGATCAACACCCGCGACATTCCCGGATACTTCATCAACCGCCAGCAGGAAGCCCACGATGTCGTGGCGGATGTCGGCGCGGCCAACGTCAAGGTGCAGATGGATTTCTACCATATCCAGATCGTCGAAGGCGATCTGGCGATCCGCGCCCGGGCGCATATCGGCGGCGTCGGCCATATCCAGATCGCCGGCGTGCCCGAACGCCATGAACCGGACGTCGGGGAGATCAACTATCCCTTTATCTTCCAACTCCTGGACGCCCTTGGCTACGAAGGCTGGATCGGCTGCGAATACCGGCCGGCAGGCGAAACCCTGCCCGGATTGAAGCGCTGGGGCGCCGCCTACGGGCTTGGCTGAGCGCGCGCAATGAAAAACGCCCCGGAAGCTTTCGCTTCCAGGGCGTTCTGTCGGGACCGGCTCCCTGGCGGTCGCCAGGGCTCGGCGTCAGCGGGTGCGACGGCGGCGCATAGGCTCCACGCGCTCGCCGGGTTCGGCGTTTTCCTGCAGGAAGCGGCGGCCGCGGATCTGGCGTTCCGCGGTAAAGCCTTCGCACTTGACCGGGCCGCAAACGCAGGTGAATGGCCGGAACAGTTCGTCTTCCGTTTGCTCGTAGTTCATGGTGACCCAGTCGCCCGGCGCAATCGGCAGCCGCGCCGTAAACGTGCGCGTCGCCATATCGACGTCGCAGTTCGCGTCGCACCGATGCAGGATCTTGCCCATGAAGAATGGGTCGTGCAGATAGAGGCCGGGCTCCACCTGGAGCGTGAACAGCGTTATCTCCGCGCTGTAAAATCCGGTGAAGCGGAACACGATATCGCCGGGGGAGAAGGGCGTGAGCGCGACGACGCCTTCGCCGACATTGTCGCCGATGGCCTTGATGTCGAAACGCTCACGGGTTGGTTCGTGCTCAAAGGAGGGCACGGCCTCCGGATAGAATCGCGTCACTTGCGCAGCAGCGTTTCGCTGACGATGGACTTCGGGGAGAACCAGTCCTCGACCGTCTTGATCACGGTCGCGGCGTCGAAGTCCTTGCACGAGAACACGTCGAGATACATGTCGCGCGCTTCGTCATTGGTGTGAATCGTGATGGCGCTCGTCTGGATGAGCTGCACGGCCGAGATGCCGACCTCGTCGCCGCCGCCAAAGCGTTCGACGAAGGGCTCGCCAAAGGGAACCATGTCGATGCGAACGACCATGTCCTTGCAGAACTCGGCGATCTTCGACTTTTCCAGCAGGGCCGGGTTACAGCCGCCTGCGGTGAGAATAACGTGCTTGCCGTAATGCTTGACGCCGTCGACCAGAATTCTCTTGTAAGGCATCGGGGATGGATCCTCCTCCCGTTGAAATGCGAAATCGAGGTGTGCGGCGAGCCGCAACACGCCTTTCGGATAGGAGGTTGGGGAGACGGCTCAGCCGGTCTTGCGCTCCAGCCCCTTGGGGCGAACGCTATATGAGCAACTTCAGAATAATCTGCAAGCGGAAAAATAGCCAGCCCTGAAACATTAGAAAAACGGCGAATTTGTGCGAGTTTTCGACGCCAGATCGACGGCGCGGCAAGGGCTGGCGCAGCGCGCGCGGGCCGATTAGGCTGAACGCTGAAACGGTGCGGCATAGACAGCGCCGAGATGGAGGATCGCGCCCATGAACATGCGCAAGCTGACCCAGGACCAGAAGGACTGCTGGGCCATCGACGGCTATCTGCATCTGCCCGGCATCTTCGACGCGGACGAGGTCGCAGCCCTCGCGGGCGATATCGACGCGCTTCGCGCCAGGCCCGGCTGGGAGCCGATGTCGGGCATGCTGCCGCGCGGGCATTACGGGTGGGTCGAGCGGAACCCGGACCTCGACCCGGAAGCTTTCATGGACCGGCGCGATGTGCTGCCCTACGGCCAGCGCTTCATCGACCTGATCGACCGGCCAGAGGTCTTCGATCTCGTCGTCGATATCATGGGGCCGGATATCCTGTTCAGCATGTCCCAGGCGATCGTGCGCCCGTCGACCCGGGATTTCCCGGGCTACACCCATACGGACGGCGGCGAGGCGCTCCGGCGCATTCGCGTGACCGAGACCAGCCGGCCGCTCGCCATGAAGGCGCTGTATCTCCTGTCTGACGTGACGGACGACGACGCCGGCGCCTTCACGGTCTATCCCGGCAGCCATTTTCGGCCGTTTCCAGCCGACCGCGATCCGCCGCTCGGTCCGCATAGCCCCGGCTGCGTGCAGTTGAAGGGCAAGGCCGGCGATTGTTTCCTCTTTCCGCACGCCCTCTGGCATGGGCCGGCCCCGAACCATTCCGGCAAGGCGCGGAAGACGCTGCTCTACAATTACTGCCAGCTTTTCCTGCGCGCCTATGATTTCGGCGCGACGCCGACGCAGTATTTCGACCGCTGCACGCCGCGCCAGCGCCGCCTCCTCGGCGACCTCGGCCATGATTGGCGGCCGGGCGATTTCTTCTATGTGCCGCCCGACCAGGAAGCCGTGATCTACGGCCGCGCCTAGCGCCCGGCCTATCAGCGGGAGGCGCCTATGCCGCGCATCATCGACCTTTCGACGCCGATCCGCGCCGGCCATTTCCGCTGGCCGACGGAGCAGACCCTGTCCAAAAGCTTCGCCAGGGGCGACTTCGCCCAGGCGACGCGGATCAGCGTCTCCTGCCATGCCTTCACCCACATGGACGCGCCCCGGCATTTCGATCCCGAAGGCTACACGACCGACAGTTTGAAGCTGGAGCAGACCATCGGCCCGGCCGCCGTGGTCGATATCTCCGGCGTAGGCGCGAATGCGCCGATCCGGGAGGCGGATGTAGCGGCGGCGGGGGCGCATATCCGCGAAGGCGATATCGTGCTGCTGCGCGCCCGCTGGGACCTTCAGGAAAGCATCGAGACGCCGGAATTCTGGACGCGCGCGCCCTGGGTCGAGGCGGACGCGGCCGAATGGCTCTACGGGCGCGGCATCAAGGCGATCGGCTACGATTTTCCGCAGGATTATTGCATCCGCAATCTCGTGCTCGGCGACCGCACGCCGGCTGTCGAGGAAAACGTGACCCACATGATCCTCTTGAAGCGCGGCGTCATCATGATGGAATATCTCTGCAACATGAGCGCCATCCAGGGCGCCCGCTGCATGGTCTACGCGCTGCCGCTCAAGGTGCCGGACGCCGACGGCGCGCCGTCGCGCATCATCGCCATCGAAGAGGATTGATCCGGGCATGCAGGTCAGCGGCTACGCAATCGACATTCTGGTGACCGGCTTTCCCGGCAAGTCCGTCTGCCATGGGGCGCTTGGGTGGAGCTCCATCGTGCTGATCCGCCACGGCGACCGGTTGGCATTGATCGACGTCGGCGCCTTCGGCCACAGGAAGCTGTTGCTCGCCGCATTGGCGGAGCGTGGTCTGAAGCCCGGCGACGTGACCGACGTGCTGTTGACCCATTCCCACTACGACCATGCGCTCAACTGGGTGCTGTTCCCCAAGGCGAGGACCGTCATCGCGAAGGTCGAGATGGACTGGGCCCTGACCGTGCCCTGGGGCGAAACGCCGGTGCCGGAGCTCTATGTCAGGGAACTGAACCTGATGCCGAGCCTGGCGCGCGCCGAGGATGGCGACGAAGTCTTTCCCGGGATCACCATGCATCTGGCCCCCGGCCACACGCCCGGCTGCGTCGCCTTCAAGCTGGCGGGGCCGGAGCATGACGTGATCTTCACAGGCGACGCCGCCAAGAACCGGGTCGAATTGATCAGCCGCGAAACCGACATGACCTATGACGCGGCGATCAGCAGGGCGTCGATCGCAATGATCTGGGACCTCTGGACCGCCCGGCCCGGCGGCATCGTCGTGCCGGGCCATGATTTGCCGATGGCGCTCGACGATCGGGGCAAGCCGAAATATCTGGGCGAGCGCGAAGCTGCGATTTCCGCCTGGTACGGCGATACGCTGGAGCAGACGACCATCATCAACCTCGTGATCTGACAAGGGAGAAACCATCATGACTGGCATCAAACGGGCGACATCGCCGGCGGCGCCGGAGCCTCAGCCGAAAACCTGGTCGAACTGCCTCGTCGCGGGTGGCATCGCCTATATCGCGGGCCAGGTCGCCCGCGTGCCCGAAGCTGAAGGCCCGCTCGACGATTACCAGCAGGCCAGGATCATCTTCGGCAAGATCAAGGGCCTCGTTGAAGCGGCCGGCGGCCAGATGTCCGATGTCGTGAAGGTGACGATCTTCGTGACCGACATCCGTCGGCGCGAACAGGTCTGGCGCGCCCGGGCGGAGTTCTTCTCCGGCGACTTCCCGGCCTCGACCCTGGTCGAGATCTCGAAGCTCGCCGAGCCGGCATTGACCGTCGAGATCGAGGCTGTCGCCCATATCGGCGCCTCCAAGGGCTGATATGGATACGGCCCGGATCCGCCAGAATTTTCCGGCGACGGCGCGCTGGACCTATCTCGACACGGCGTCGACCGGGCCGCTGCCGCGGTCGAGCAGCCAGGCCGCCCAGGCGTTTCTGGCGGATGCGGAGGTCAATGCCCGCTCGAACGCGCTTTGGCGGGATGGGCTGGACCGGGCGCGGGCCGGGTTCGCGGCGCTGATCCGGGCCGACGTCTCCGACATCGCCTTCACCAAGAATGCGACCGAGGGCGTCAACATCGTCGCCGCCGGATTGGGCGCGGCGCCGGGCGACAATGTCGTGCTCTGCGGCGTGCTGGAGCATCCGGCGAACATCACGCCCTGGCTGGCGCTCCGGGCGAAGGGCGTCGAACTCCGGCTGATCGCGCCCGACCGCCAAGCGATCGACGCCGACGCCGTCGCTGCGGCGGTCGATAGCCGGACGCGCGCCGTCGCGGTCTCGACCGTCACTTTCATGCCGGGCTTCCGCACCGACCTCGCCCCGATCGCCGCCGCCGCGAAGCGCCATAACGCGCTGCTGCTGGTCGACGCGACCCAGTCCGTCGGCGTGCTCCAGACCGATGTCGGCGCGATGGGCGTCGACGCGCTGGCGACCTCGACCCACAAATATCTGCTCGGCGTCTACGGTCAGGGCTTTCTGTATCTAGCGCCCAAATGGGCCGATCGGTTGGCTGCGACCTTCGTCGCGACGGCCGGGTATCGGGACCCGGGCGCGCATCCGGCGGCGTCCGGCTTCGACTGGGCCGAGACCGTGGGCGCGCGCCGGTTCGAAACGGGCCATGCCTTCGCCTCATCGGCGATTGCGGCCGCGTCGCTCGACCTGCTGCTCGCCGCCGGTCCGGCAGCGATCGAGGCCCATGTCATGCACTTGGCGGACGATCTGGCGCGGGGCCTCAGCGCGCTCGCCTGGCCGGTCAACCGGGACCCCTTCGGCCAGCCCCAAAGCCAACTCGTGACGCTGGGCGCGATCGCGGACGGCGATCTCTATGCCGTCGGCGATCCGGCGTTGCAGCGGCTCTCCGCGGCGCTGGACGAAGCGGGCGTCCGGCATTCGGCCCGGCGCGGCGCCCTCCGCTTCGCATTCCATCTCTTCAATGACGCCAGCGACGTGGCCGCCGCGCTGGCGGTCGCGGAAGCCGTGCGGCGAAGCGAAAAGCGGCCGCCCGCCGCCTGACGCTTGCTTGAGCATGGCGCGTCCAAGTGGACGCGCCATGCACTAAGATTGGTTTGATCTAGGCGGCGGCCCGGCTCGTCGCTGCGGCATCCTCCAGCATCATGGCGGCGGCCTTTTCGCCGATCATGATGATCGGGGCGTTGGTGTTGCCCGAGACCAGTTGCGGCATGATCGAGCCGTCGGCGACGCGCAGCCCCTCGATGCCGCGCACCCGGAGGCGCGGATCGACGACAGCCATGCGGTCGCCGTCCGGTCCCATCTTGCAGGCGCCGACGGGATGATAGACCGTCGCGCCGGTGCGTAGCGCGAAATCCAGCAGTTCGTCGTCGCTCTGGCAGTCGTCGCCGGGCGTGATCTCGAATTTCACATAGGGCGCGAGCGCCGGCTGCATCACCAGCTCGCGCGCGATCTTCAGGCCGCCGATCATCGCCTGCTGATCCTCGTATTCCTTCAGGAAATTACAGACGATCCGGGGCGGCGCCATCGGGTCCGCCGACTTGATGTGGACGAAGCCCCGGCTTTGCGGGCGCAACTGGCAGGGCGCGCAGGTCATGCCCGGCTCCTTCTCCAGGGCGCGGGTCTTGATGTCGGTGATCGAGGCATGGGCGATGTGGAACTGCACATCCGGCGTCTCGAGCTCCGGCCGGGTCTTGACGAAGCCGTGGACGACGCCCGCGGGAAAGGTCAGCAGGCCGCGCCGGGCGAACGCATATTTCATCACCTCGCCGACGAGGCGAATGCCGCGGCTGTCGTTGTTGATCGACAGGTTCTTGGTCAGCCGCCACATCGGCCGGGACAGATAATGGTCGTGATGGTTCTCGCCGACGCCCGGCAGGTCATGGATGACATCGACGCCAAGGCCCTTCAGCAGGTCGGCCTGGCCGACGCCCGAAAGCTCCAGGATTTGCGGAGACTGGATGGCGCCGGCCGAGAGCACGACCTCGCGCCCGGCCTTGAACTGGTGGATCTGGCCCTTCTGGTTGACCTCGACGCCGATGCAGCGCTTGCCCTCGAACAGCAGGCGCGTGACATGGGCTTCGGTCTCCAGCCGCACGTTCGGGCGCTGCAGGGCCGGCGCCAGATAGGCCTTGGCGGCGGACCAGCGGCGGCCCTTCTTCTGGGTCACCTGATAATAGCCGAAGCCTTCCTGGGTGGCGCCGTTGTAATCGGGATTGCGCGGATAGCCTGCCTGCTCGCCAGCGTCGATCCAGGCGTCGAGCAGGACGTGATGGCTCGGCATGTCCATGACGTTCAAGGGGCCGCCGGCGCCGCGCAATGCATCGCCGCCGCGCTCGAAATTCTCCGATTTCCGGAAATAGGGCAGGCATTGCTCGAACGACCATCCGGAGCAGCCAAGCTGGGCCCAGTGGTCGTAGTCCTGATGCTGGCCGCGAACATAGAGCAAGCCATTGATCGAGGACGAGCCGCCGATCACCTTGCCGCGGGGGATCGGGATCTTGCGGTTATGGGTGCGGGCTTCCGGCTCGGAATCGAACCGCCAGTTCAGGCCGGGCATATCCAGCGTCTTGGCGTAGCCCACCGGAATATGGATCCAGATATTCCTGTCCTTGCCGCCGGCCTCCAGCACGAGCACCTGATGCTTGCCGCTTTCCGAAAGCCGGTTTGCGATCGCGCATCCAGCAGAGCCTGCGCCTATGACGATAAAGTCGAACGTCTTGTCGCTCATATGTTTGAGCCTCCCCCGAAGAGGCCCATCATGCTCTACCTTCCCGATCGAGATCAACTGAGCCGGCGCGGTCCGTCGAGCGGGTCCCGCCGATCGACCGCGACGGCGAGCGCGAGGCCGAGGCCGATCTGCAGGGTGAGCATCGCCGTGCCGCCATAGGAGACAAAGGGCAGGGGAACGCCGACCACCGGCGCCAGGCCCATCACCATGGCGATATTGATGAAGACATAGAGGAACAGCGTCGTGGCGACGCCAAGCGCCGTCAGCCGGCCAAAGCGGGATTCGGCCTTCAGGCCGATCCGGTAAAGCCGGCCGATGACAATGGCGAACAGGATCAGCACGAAAATGCCGCCCGCCAGCCCAAGCTCTTCGCCGAGCATGGTGAAAACGAAGTCCGTATGCTTTTCTGGCAGGAAGGACAGATGCGCCTGGGTGCCTTGCATCCAGCCTTTGCCGAAAGCCCCGCCGGAGCCCATCGCGATCATCGATTGCAGGATGTGATATCCCGCCCCCAGGGGGTCCCGCTCCGGTTCGAGAAAGGTGAGGATGCGGTTCCGCTGATACTCATGCAGCAGCGACCACGCCACCGGCAGGATCGCCGCGCCGGCGGCGCCCGCCAGGCCGAATTTCCACCAGGCGACGCCCGCGAAGAACAGAATCGCCGTGCCGCCGCCGACGATCAGCACGGCCGTCCCAAGGTCCGGTTGCTTCAGGACAAGCGCGGCCGGCGCCAGGATCAGCAGCAAGGCGGGGCCCAGCACATACAGGCGGTCGGTCGAATCCGGTCCGGCGCCATGCAGCAGCCGGGCGAGCGCCAGGACGAGCGCGATCTTCATCAGTTCCGACGGCTGCAAGCGCATGAAGCCAAGGTCGATCCAGCGGGTCGCGCCAGCGCCGGAGCCGGCAATCTCGACGCCGATCAGCAGGAGGAAGCAGATCGCGTAGCCTGGATACGCGAGCGCGAAGCAGCGGCGCGCGCCAATCATGGCGACGCTCAACATGACGATCAGACCGACGCAATAGCGGATGATGTGCCGCCCCGCCCAGGGCGAGGCGCTGCCGCCGGCCGCCGAATACAGCATGGCCGCGCCGATCAGCATGATCATCGTGATCGCCGCCACCAGCAGCCAGTCGATCCGCATGAAGCGCAGGATGACCTCTTCGGCGCGCGGCGGCGGGATGGCGAGCGGGCGATTGGCGGCGACCGAGCCGCGCCAGCGTTGCATCAGCCGCGCCTCCGGAAGAGGCGCGATCCGGCGTCGGGCGCGTGGGACGGCGCTTCCGCCCTGGCGCCGTCATTGGCGGCGCCCTTCAGCCAATCGGCCGAACGGCGCGTCTGCGCTTCCAGCAGGATATCCCGGGCCATCGGCGCCGCGACCTGGGAGCCGCTGCCGCCATGCTCGACCACGACGGCGCAGGCATAGCGCGGCCGGTCGAGCGGCGCATAGCCGACGAATAGCGAATGGTCCCGCTCCTTCCGTGGCAGGTCCTCGTTTTTGATGACGCCGCGCCGGCGCTCCTCCCGGGTAATGCGCCGGACCTGCGAGGTGCCGGTCTTGCCGCCCATCCGCAAGGCGCGGTCCGGGATCTGGGCCTTGCGCGCGGTCCCTTCGTAATCGGTCATGACGCCGCGCATCGCGTCCCGGATGGCTGCGAGATGGCTGGCCGCCACATCCATGCGCGGGGCCTGGGTCGCCAATTCGGCGTCGCCCTGCATCCGCAGCACCCGCGGCTCGACCGCCAGCCCGCCGTTCGCCAGGCGGGCTGTCATGACGGCGAGCTGCAAGGGGGTCGCGAGCACGAAGCCCTGGCCGATGCCTGCGATCAGGGTCTCGCCGATATGCCACGCCTGCTTGTAGCGCGCGCGCTTCCAGTCCTTCGTCGGCATCAGGCCGCTGGATTCCGACGGCAGGTCGATGCCTGTCGGCGCGCCGAAACCGAAGCGCCGGGACATCTCCGCGATCTTGTCGATGCCGACTTTCCGGGAAATCTCGTAGAAGAACACATCGCAGGATTGGGCGATGGCGTCATGCAGCGCCACCCAGCCGTGCCCGCCCCGGCGCCAGCAATGGAACCGCCCGGCGCCCAGTTTGTGGACGCCATTGCAGTGAAACGCTTTCCGCGGCGTGATGACGCCTGTCTCCAGCGCCGCCAGCGCCACCATCATCTTGAAGGTGGACCCAGGCGCGTACTGGCCGGCGATCGCCTTGTTGTTGAGCGGCGCCGCCGGGTCGGTCGAAAGCGCGGTCCATGCAGCCTCGTCCAGGCCCTGGGTGAAGATGTTCGGGTCGTAGGACGGGTTCGAGGCGAGCGCCAGCACGTCGCCGGTCTCCACGTCCATGACGACGGCGCCGCCGGTATCTTCGCCCATCCGGTTCTGCACGAATTGCTGCAGTCTGGCGTCGATCGTGGAGACCAGCGTTTCGCCGCTGGCGCCGGGGTCGCGCTCCAGCTCGCGGACGACGCGGCCGACGGCATTGACCTCCACCTTCGACTGGGCCGCGACGCCCCTGAGCGCGAGATCGTGGGCGCGCTCGACGCCGGCCTTGCCGATCCTGAGATCGGGCAAGCTCAAAACCGGCGCGCCCGTCAGCTCCTCCTTGGCGACCGGGCCGACATAGCCGATGGGATGGGCCGAAGCCGCAGCTTCGGGATAGATCCGCTGGCTGATCTCGACGACATCGACGCCGGGCAGGGTCGGCATATGGGCGGAAACCCGGGCGATCGCTTCCCATTCCAGATGTTCGTGGGTCGTGACCGCGACGAATTTCGCATTGCGGCCGGCCTGGCGCAGGATGCGCTCCCGCTCCTCCGGCGCGATCGGAACGATGGCGTGCAGCTTGTCGAGCGCGGCGTCCAGATCCTTCGCCGCCTCCGGCGTGATCAGCACCCGGTATGTCCGCCGGTTGAGCGCGAGCGGCCGGCCGAACCGGTCCAGGATGACGCCGCGGCGGGGCGCCAGAAACTGCACATTGACGCGGTTGTCGTCGGCGAGCATCTGGTAACGCTCGCCTTTCAGGACCTGCAATTGATACATCCGCGCGCCAAGCCCCGCGAACAGCGCCGCCTTGACGCCGCCGATCAACAGCGCCCGCCGCGTAAATCTCTGCCGATCTTCCTGGGGAGACGTCATGCCTTCCTCAATGTCAGGCCGCATGCAAGGCGGGCCGTTTGTAGCAAGATCGCGAGGGGCGGGTACAGGGCGACCGTCAACGCGGCCTGGGCCAGGGACGGGCCGACGGGCTGCAACAGTACCGAATAGGCCGACGCGATCGTCCAGCCGATGCCGGCGATGGCGACCGCCGTCAGCGCCAGGCCGATCCAGGCATGGCCGATGCCGCGCGGGCTGAGGAAGCGCCGTTGCGCCGCCGCGGAGCCATGGGCCGCCAGGCAGGTGACCGCGCCGAGACCGAAGACCGAGCCGGAGAGCACGTCCAGCAACAGGCCGATGATGAAGGCGAGGGGCGCCGGCAGCGCGTCGGGCCGGCGCAGGCTCCAGTCGAAGACCACGGCATGGGCGACGGCCGGCGGCGCGAGCGCCGCGAGCGCGAACGGCCAGGGCGCGGCCGCCAGCAGGATCGCCAGCGCCGTCAGGCCGAACCCGGCGGCGAGGCGCGTCCAGGCGCTGCGGGGCGCCTGACGCGCGGGATGGCGCGTCTCAACCGCCATTGGCGCGACTCTCGGTATTCGGCTGCGGCGGCGGAGGGGGCGGCGGCGCCAGCGCCGCAGGATCCGGCTGGTCGCCGAAATCGACGACGCGGAGGTAATTCAGATTGCGCCAGTCGACGAAGGTCTGCGCCCAGGTCTCGCCGGCGACATCGCCCGCGACGACGCCGATCGGCAGGCCGGGCGGAAATACCCCGCCATGGCCGGACGTCACGATCAGGGCGCCTGGCTCAAGCGCGCCTTCGCCGTCGATGAATTTCAGCTTGGGATTGTCGCCGTTGTCGCCGGCCAGGATCGCCCGGATCGGCGGGTCGCCGACGATGACGGGCGTGCGCGCCTTGATATCGGTCAGCAGCAGAACCCGCGCCGACCGCTCGCCGACCTGGATGACCCGTCCGACGAGGCCGTCGCCGGTCATCACGGGCAGGCCGGCGCCGACGCCCTTGCCGGCGCCGACATTGATCAGGACCGACCGGGCGAAGGCGCCGCCGACATCCGCGATCGCGCGGGCAGAAATGAAGCGGGCGGCGGGGCCGGGATCGAAGCGCAGCAATTCCTTCAAGGCCTGATTATCGGCCTCGAGCTTCTTGGCGAAGACGCGCCATTGCAGCAGCCGCGCGTTTTCCTGGCTCAGGCGTTCGTTCTCCTCGATCAGATCGGCCAGATCGGCGATATGCTCGGCGCCGGCGCGGGCCAGCCGGATCGGCTCCGACAGCACTTCCAGGATCGGGGCGACGCCGTCGGAGAAATGGCTGCGCACGCGCTCGATCAGGACGGTTTCGATCTTGCCGATCAGGATCAGCGCGACCGCGGCGCCGATCAGCAGCAGATAGGCAAAGCGGCGCAGCAGCGCCTTGATCGGGCGCGATGCATCGACCAGTTCATCGATCGGTATCAGTCCCGGCTCTCGCGCCATTCAGGCTCTCAGCCTCCACGCCGGCCCAGGGCGGCCCGCAAGCGGGCGATCCCCGGGGCGGCTATTCCATCAGCACGCCCGCAAGGGCGCTGCCTTCCTCGAGGCAGCGGCCGGTGCCCATCACGACGCAGAACAGCGGGTTCTCGGCGACCGTGACCGGCAAGCCGGTCGCCTCGCCGAGCGCCACGTCGAGATTGCGCAGCAGCGCGCCGCCGCCGGTCAGAACGATGCCCTTGTCGACAATGTCGGCCGCGAGTTCGGGCTGGGTGTTCTCCAACGCCGCGCGCACGGCGTCGATGATCGCCTGGATCGGCTCCGCCAGGCATTCGGCGATCTCGCCTTCGGATATCGTGATTTCGCGGGGGACGCCGTTCATCAGGTCGCGGCCGCGGATCGCCAGGCGCATTTCCTCCGGCCCGGCCGCGACGAGGGCGGAGCCGATCTCGGTCTTGATGCGTTCCGCGGTGCGTTCGCCGATCAGGAGATTATGCTTGCGGCGCACGCTGGCGATGATCGCGTCGTCCATGGCGTCGCCGCCGATGCGCACGCTGCGGGCATAGACGATGCCGGAAAGCGCCAGCACCGCGACTTCCGTCGTGCCGCCGCCGATATCGACGACCATGGAGCCGGTCGGCTCCGTCACCGGCAGGCCGGCGCCGATCGCGGCCGCCATCGGCTCCTCGATCAGGTCGACCCGGCGGGCGCCGGCGGCTTCCGCCGATTCCTGAATCGCCCGACGCTCGACTTCCGTCGCGCCGGAGGGCACGCAGATGATGACCCGCGGGGCCGCGAAGAACCGGCGATTCTGGGCCTTGCGGATGAAGCGCTTGATCATTTCCTCGGCGATCTCGAAGTCGGCGATGACGCCGTCGCGCAAGGGGCGGATAGCCTGGATGTTGCCCGGCGTCTTGCCCAGCATTTCCTTCGCTTCCGTGCCGACCGCCAGGACTTTCTTCTCGCCCCGCACCGTCGCCATCGCGACGACCGACGGTTCGTTCAGCACGATCCCGATATGCGGCGCGTAGACAAGCGTGTTGGCCGTGCCAAGGTCGATGGCAAGGTCGGTGGACATAAGGCCGAACAGGCGTGCGAGCATTGCTTGAATTTCCGCCGCAAAGTGAATGCGCCCTCAGGGGGGCGGACGACAGCGTCCGTCCCCAGAGGGCGCACTTTTATAGCGGCGCCTTCGATCCTGCGATAGGCGCCGTTTGACTTAACCCCGTCAGGGGCCGGTCGCCCGTTCAGGCGGTCATGGCGGCCGGCGCTGTCTTCTCGCGTTTGGTCATCAGCTTGTTCAGGGCATGCAGATAGGCGCGGGCGGCAGCAACGAGCGTATCGGCGTCGGCGCCCTGGCCGTTCACGGTCTTGCCGTTTTCTTCCAGGCGGACTGTCACTTCCGCTTGCGCATCCGTGCCCTGGGTGACCGCATGCACCTGAAAGAGCTGCAGGCGGGCGGTATGCGGCACCAGGGACGTGATGCCATTGAAGATCGCGTCGACGGGACCGTTGCCGGTCGATTCCGCCTGTTTCACCACGCCGTCGATGTCCAGTTCGAGGGTCGCCTGCTGCGGGCCGAAGGAGCCTGCGACAACACGCAGCGATACGAATTGCACCCGGTCATGCTCGCGCACGATCTCATCGTCGACGAGCGCGATGATGTCCTCGTCGTAGACGTCCTTCTTCTGGTCGGCCAAGGCCTTGAAGCGGCGGAAGACGTCGTTCAGGGCGTTCTGGCCCATCTCGTAGCCCATTTCCTTCAGCTTCTCGCGGAAGGCATGCCGGCCGGAATGCTTGCCCATGACGAGCTTGCTTTCGACCAGGCCGACATCTTCCGGCAGCATGATCTCGTAGGTGCTCTTGTTCTTCAGCATGCCGTCCTGGTGGATGCCGGCTTCATGGGCGAAGGCGTTGGCGCCGACGATCGCCTTGTTCGGCTGCACGGCGAACCCGGTCACCGTCGACACCAGCCGCGAGGCCTTCATGATCTGCCTGGTTTCGATGTCGGTCGTGTAGGGCATTGCGTCGGACCGGGTCTTCAGCGCCATCACGATTTCTTCCAGGGAACAATTGCCCGCCCGCTCGCCGAGGCCGTTGATCGTGCATTCGATCTGCCGGGCGCCGGCGTCCAGGGCCGCGAGGGAGTTCGCGACCGCCAGGCCCAGGTCGTTGTGGCAATGCACCGAGAGCCGCGCCTTGTCGATGTTCGGCACGGAATTCCGGATATCCTGGATCAGGCTGCGGTATTCGGCGGGCACGGTGTAGCCCACGGTGTCGGGGATGTTGATCGTCGTCGCGCCGGCCTTGATCGCCGACTCGATGCATTTGAACAGGAAGTCGCGTTCGGCGCGGGTCGCGTCCTCGCCGGACCATTCGACGTCGTCGCAGAAGTTCCGGGCATGGGTCACGCTATCGATGACGGCGGCATGCACGTCCTCCGGCTTCATCAGCAGCTTGTGCTCCATGTGAATGGGCGAGACCGCGATGAAGGTATGGATGCGCTTGCGGGCCGCGGGCTTCAGAGCTTCGGCGCTCCGCTCGATGTCCTCGCGCCCGGAGCGGGAGAGGCTGCAGATCGTCGAGTTCTTGATGATCTTCGAAACTTCGTTGATCGCTTCGAAATCGCCTTCCGAGGCGATGGCGAAACCGGCTTCGATGATATCGACTTTCATGGATTCCAGGACTTCGGCGATGCGCAGCTTCTCGTCCAGGTTCATCGAGGCGCCCGGCGATTGCTCGCCGTCACGCATGGTTGTGTCGAAAATGTAGACCTTGTCGTCGCTCATGGGATCTTCGTCCTTGGACTGATGGATATGTCGGGAGAGCCGGCCAGCGCCTGCGCGCTTGTCGGACTAAATCAAAAACCTCCCCTGAACGCTGACGGACGAAAACGCCCTGCCGACCCGTTCAGGGGCGGATAAGTCGAAGGAGAAGACCAAGCGAAAGCGCCGGCGCCGAAGGGGCCGGGTGAAACACGGTGCTCATGTCGGGCTTGCGCGACACGCTCAGGGTTCCATTCATTTCGCTGTCGTCGGCGATGACGCTAGCAATCGGAGCGTCGCCGACACACGGTTAACAGCTCCAAAATAGCCGGTCTCCGCCAAGAGGGCAACGTTTTTCTTAGAACTGTGGAGCGGCATGCCCGAAAGTCGCCGGGGCAGCTTGTGTGGCAAATTTACAACACTATATGCTGGAAGCAAGGGATTGGCGCCTCCGCTACGGGAGCCAGGTCGCCGCTGAGCGGGGCCGGATCTGCCGATCGCCTAAAGGAGAACGAACATGAACATGGAAACCTATACGGACCGGCTGCGCGGCTTCCTGCAGAACGCGCAAAATCTGGCGCTCCGTTCCAGCCACCAGCGCCTGGCGCCCGAACATCTTCTGAAAGTGCTGCTCGACGACGACCAGGGTCTGGCGGCCAACTTGATCGCGGCCTCTGGCGGCGACGCCAAGCGCGCCATGACCCTGACCGAGCAGGCGCTCGCGAAGATCACGAAGGTCGAAGGCGAAACCGCCGGCCAGTATGTGGCGCCGGAATTCGCGGTCGTCACGAACGAGGCGGAAGCGCTGGCCAAGCAAGCCGGCGACAGTTTCGTCACGGTCGAGCGGGTGCTCGAAGCGCTCGCGACCTCGAAGCGCGGCAATACGGCGAAGATTCTCGCCGACGCCGGCGTGAAAGCCGACCGCCTGAAGGTCGCCATCGACGATCTGCGAAAGGGCCGCAAGGCGGAAAGCGCCTCGGCTGAGGACGGCTATGACGCGCTCGCCAAATATGCCCGCGACCTGACCCAGGCCGCCCGCGACGGCAAGATCGATCCCGTTATCGGCCGTGACGAGGAGATCCGCCGGACGATTCAGGTGCTGTCGCGCCGCACCAAGAACAATCCCGTCCTGATCGGCGAACCGGGCGTCGGCAAGACCGCCATCGCCGAGGGCCTGGCGATGCGGATCATCAATGGCGACGTGCCTGAAGGACTGAAAGGCAAGCGCCTGCTTGCGTTGGACCTGGGCGCGCTGGTCGCCGGCGCGAAATATCGCGGCGAGTTCGAAGAGCGCCTGAAAGCCGTCCTCAAGGAGATCGAGGCCGCCGCCGGCGATGTCGTGCTGTTCATCGACGAGATGCATCAACTGGTCGGCGCCGGCAAAGCCGATGGCGCGATGGACGCCTCCAACATGCTGAAGCCGGCCCTGGCGCGCGGCGAACTGCATTGCATCGGCGCGACCACGCTCGATGAGTATCGCAAGTATGTGGAGAAGGACGCAGCGCTCGCGCGGCGCTTCCAGTCGGTCTTTGTGGCCGAGCCGACGGTGGAGGACACGGTCTCGATCCTGCGCGGCCTGAAGGAAAAATACGAGCTGCATCACGGCGTCCGGATTTCCGATTCTGCGATCGTCGCGGCCGCGACATTGTCCAATCGCTACATCACCGACCGGTTCCTGCCGGACAAGGCGATCGACCTCGTCGATGAGGCCGCGAGCCGTCTCCGCATGGAAGTCGACAGCAAGCCCGAGGCCATCGACGAACTCGACCGGCGGATCGTGCAGCTTAAGATCGAGCGGGAAGCGCTCAAGAAGGAAACCGACGACGCGTCGAAAGACCGTCTCGGCAAGCTTGAGACCGAACTGCAGGGGCTGGAGAAGCAATCGGCGGAAGCGACCGCAGTCTGGCAGGCGGAGAAGGACAAGCTTGCGTCCGCCAACAAGATCAAGGAAGCGCTCGACAAGGCGCGCTCCGAGCTTGAGGGCGCCCAGCGCGACGGCAATCTCGGCCGGGCGGGCGAACTGGCTTACGGCGTGATCCCGGACCTGCAGCGCAAGCTCGAAGCGGCCGAGTCCGGCGGCGAGACGTCGAAGATGTCGGAAGCCGTGACGGAAGAGGAAATCGCCGCCATCGTCTCGCGCTGGACCGGCATCCCGGTCGAGAAGATGCTGACCGGCGAGCGGGAAAAGCTGCTGGCGATGGAAAGCCATATCGCCAAGCGGGTCGTCGGCCAGCTTGAAGCGGTCAAGGCCGTCTCCGAAGCGGTGCGTCGGGCGCGGGCAGGCTTGCAGGACCCGAACCGGCCGATGGGCTCGTTCCTGTTCCTCGGGCCGACTGGCGTCGGCAAGACGGAGCTGGCGAAATCTCTCGCGGCCTTCCTGTTCGATGACGACCAGGCGATCACGCGCATCGACATGTCGGAATACATGGAGAAGCACGCGGTCTCGCGGCTGATCGGCGCCCCGCCGGGCTATGTCGGCTATGACGAAGGCGGCGCGTTGACGGAAGTCGTCCGCCGGCGGCCCTATCAGGTGATCCTGTTCGACGAGGTCGAGAAGGCGCATCCGGACGTCTTCAACGTGCTGCTCCAGGTGCTGGACGACGGCCGCCTGACCGACGGCCAGGGCCGGACGGTGGATTTCAGGAATACGCTGATCATCCTGACCTCCAACCTCGGCTCCGAGCATCTGGCGAGCTTGCCGGACGGCGCGGACATGGAAGATGCGCGGGCGCAGGTCATGGAAGCGGTGCGCCGGGCCTTCCGGCCGGAGTTCCTGAACCGGCTGGACGAAACGCTGATCTTCCGCCGGCTCGCCCGGGCGGACATGGCGGCGATCGTCGACATTCAGCTCGGCCGTCTCGATGCGCTTCTGGCGGATCGGAACATCAAGCTGAACCTGGATGACGACGCTCGCGCCTGGCTGGCGGAACGCGGCTACGATCCCGCCTACGGCGCCCGTCCCCTGAAGCGGGTGATCCAGCGGGAATTGCAGAACAAGCTGGCGTCCCTGATCCTCGCCGGCGACATTCTGGACGGCCAGACGATCCGGGTCGGCGTCGGCGACGGCGGCCTCGCGATCGGGACGATTGCGGCCAACGCCGCCTAACCGCCAAGGGCCTCACTTCGGGCGCGGTTGGCGCCGCGCCCGAAACCGCCGACCATAGCCGCCGATCAAGGATCCGGCGGTTATGGGCGGAGGAGGCCTCACGCGGTTGGAAAGCCAGTCTTCGGGAGCCGCGCGCGCCGCGGCCGGTTTGGCGGTCGTCGGCTGCGGCGTCGCTGTCGGCCCGCTCGATACCGCGGTCAACATCGCCTTTCCGGCGATCGTCGGGGCCTTCGGCCTGCCGCTGGAGATGATCCAGTGGATCATCATTTGCTATGTCCTGACCTATTCCAGCCTGATGCTGGTCGCCGGCAAGCTTGGCGACCGCTACGGTCGGCGGCGCATCTTCAAGATCGGGTTGAGCGTCAGTTGCATCGGCCTCGCCGCCTGCTCGCTGGCGCCGTCGTTCGAATGGCTATTGCCGGCCAGGGTCGCCCAGGGCCTCGGCACGGCGCTCGCCATCGCCTGCGGTCCGGCGCTCGCGACCTCGCTCTATCCCGAATCCGAACGGCCGAGGATCGTCGGCTATTACGCGGCGATGTTCGCGGCCGCCGGCGCCATCGGCCCCGTCGTCGGCGGCGCGCTTTCGGACGCCTTCGGCTGGCAGGCCGTGTTCTGGTTCCGCATCCCGCTGGCGGCGACGGTGCTGGCGCTGGCCTGGCTCCTGCCGGCCGACCGCCCGGCGACGGGACCCCAGAAGCCGTTCGACATCCAAGGCGCCTTCCTCCTGGTGCTGGCGCTCGCCAGCCTCGCGGTCTCGCTCAGCCTGGCGCGCCGGGGCGAGGGGGCGGCGGCCCTCGCCATGGCGGCGCTCGCCGCCGGCGCTACGGCGCTTTTCGTGCGAACCGAGCGACGGGCCGACGATCCCGTGTTGCGCATGGAAGCGTTCCGCCAGCCGCGCTTCGCGCTGTTGAACGGGCTGAATATCATCGTCTCCAGCGCTTCGTTCACGCCCTTGCTGTTCACGCCCTTCCTGCTGACCCAGTTCGGCGGCTTCGACGCCGCGACCGGCGGTCTGGCGCTGGCGAGCGGCGCTGTCGGGACGACGGCGGCGGCGGCCCTGGCCGGGCGGCTGATCCGCCCGCTCTCGGGCGGCGTCGTCGCGGCCATGGGGGCGGCGCTTTCGGGGATCGGGCTGTTCCTGATCGGCTGGGTCGATGCTTCAAGCAGCTTGCTCGCGGTGATCCTGACGCTGGCGCTCGCGGGCGCCGGGCTCGGCCTGTTTCAGACAGCCTATCTCGACGGCGTGACGGCGGCCCTGCCGGAGCGGGAGCGCGGCGTCGCGGGCGGGCTCGCCATGGCGACCCGGACCATCGGCGTCGTCGCGGCCGCGTCGATGCTGACCCTGCTTTTCGGCCAGACCGAGAGCGCCGGCCTCGCCGCCGGCCTGGGGGCGCAGCAAGCTTTCGAGGCGGCCTATGGCCTCGCCTTCACGGTCGCCGCGACGGCGGCGGCGGCGGGCGCTATCCTGGCCTGGACCATGCGCCGCTCGGAATAAGGACCGCCTCCGCCCATGCCAGCAGACTCCCGCCATATCGCCGATCTGGCGGTCGGCCATGGCCTGCGGAAATGCCGGCCCTGCTGGGCGTCGTCGAGCTTGCTCGGCCTTGCGACATTTGACGTGGTGCGCTTTGGCTCCAGCTATGAGCTTATTCAGGACATGCGGATCGTGGAGTAGGGCCGATGGAAGCAACGCAGCAGTTCGACCTTGTGCTGGAGGGCGGCGAGGTCATCGACGGCGCCGGCGGGCCGCGTCGCCGCGCCGATGTGGGCGTCGTTTGCGACCGAATCGCCGCGATCGGCGATCTCGCCACGGCGCAGGCCGAGGAACGGATCGACGTCTCGGGCAAGATCGTGGCGCCGGGATTCGTCGACGTGCACACCCATGACGACCGCCTGTTGTTCGTCGATCCGGCGATGCGGGCGAAGACCAGCCAGGGCGTGACGACAGTCGTCGTCGGGAATTGCGGCGTCAGCCTCGCGCCGTTTTCGGCGCCGGGCCGGCCCAAGGCGCCGCTGGACCTGATCTTCGGCCTCGACCCGGTCCGGTTCCCGACCTTCGCCGCGTTTCTGGACCAGGTCGACCGCCAGCCGGCCGCCGCCAACGCGGCCTTCCTGGTCGGCCATCAAACCCTGCGGATCGCCGAGGTGAAGGACCTGAACCGGACCGCGACCGGCGATGAAATCGCGGTCATGCGGGCTGGCGTCGCGGAAGCGATGGCGGCCGGCGCGGCCGGGTTCTCGACGGGCCTGTTCTATCCCCCGGCGCGCGCCGCCTCGACGGACGAGGTCGTGGCATTGGCGGAGGTCGCGGGCGCCGCCGGCGGCATCTATGCGACCCACCTCCGGAACGAAGGCGCGTTTCTGCTGGAATCGGTCGAGGAAGCGCTGGAGATCGGCCGGCGGGCCGACATGCCGGTCCTGCTTTCCCATCACAAGGCGTCCGGCGTCGCCCATCACGGCAAGGTCCTGGCCTCGCTGCCGCTGATCCGGGAAGCCCGGAAGACGCAAAAGGTCGCGCTTGACGTCTACCCCTATATCGCAAGCTCGACGGTGCTGCTGGCCGAGCGGCTGCAGGACGCCGCCAAGGTGCTGATCACCTGGTCCGAGCCGATGCCGGCGGCCGCGGGGCGCGATCTGGCGGAACTGGCGATGGAACATCAGTGCAAGCCAGAGGATATGGTGGAGCGCCTGCAGCCGGCCGGCGCGATCTATTTCTCGATGGCGGAAGAAGACGTCCAGGCAGTGCTCGCCTTCGAGGATGCGATGATCGGCTCCGACGGCATTCCCCATGACGAGATGCCCCATCCCCGGCTTTGGGGCACGTTCCCGCGGGTGCTCGGCCATTATGTGCGCGAGGTCGGGCTGTTTTCGCTGGAAACGGCGGTCCGGCGGATGACCGGCGTGCCGGCGGATGTGTTCGGCCTGAAGGATCGGGGCTATCTCCGCGAAGGCGCCTATGCCGATATCGCCGTCTTCGATCCCGAGACCATCATCGACAGCGCCAGCTTCGAAGCGCCGATGACGCCGGCTGCGGGCGTCCATGCGGTGCTGACCAATGGCGCGATCGTCTGGCGGGACGGGAAATCGACAGGCGCGCGGCCCGGGCGGGCGCTGCGCCGGGGCGCCGACCTGGCGCCCCGGGGCTGAGGGGCGGATGCGCTGCCGCATCGCCCTGCTGCTCTGCCTCGCCGCCGGATTGACGGCTGCGGCGGCGGCGCGCGCGGAGACTGAGCGCGACAGCGCCGAAACCCGGCGGGACGCGGTCGGCCAGAAGATCGAAACGACGGCCGAAGCGCGGATTGCGGCGCAGAAGCAGGCCGAGAAGCTTTCGGCCGAAGTCGCCCGGCTCCGGGCGGAGCTGAAGCGCGCCGGGGAGGCGATGCTCGAACGCCGACGCGAGGTCGCGGCCGCGGCCCAGGCCGCCGAGGCCGCCGAAGCCGCCGCCCAGGCGGCGAGCGACGCCATCGCCCGCCGCCGGCGCGAACTGGCGAGCTTGCTCGGCGCCATGGCGCGCCTGACCTTGCGGCCGTCGGAAGCGCTCGCCGCACTGAAGGACGGGCCGGCCGAGGCGGCGAAGGCGAGCCTCGCGCTCAAGGCCTTGCTGCCGGAAATCGACAGGCGGATCGGGCAGGCGCGGACGGCGCTCCGCGAGGCGGCGGACCTGCAGGCCGAGCAATTGGCCCGCCGGGAGGCGGCGGCCGACGCGGTCGCGGCGATGAAGGCGGAACGGCAGGCGCTCGACCGGACCGTCGCGGCCAAGCGGCGCCTGGTCGCGGCCGCGCAAGCGACCGACAAGACCCTGGCCCGCGAAGTCTCCCAACTGGCGGGCGAGGCCAAGACGCTGGATGCGTTTATCAACGCCCTGGCGGCCCGGGAATCCGCGATCGCGGCCGCCAGGGCGGCCAAGGCCGCTCGCGACGCCGCCGCTTTGCGGGAACGGCGCCGGCAGGAACTGGCGGCGTTGGAGGACTATGCCCGTCGGGCGCGGCCGCAAGCCCCGTCGCAGCCCCTGCCGCCATCGGCGCGAACCACGCCGCAGCCGGGGTCGTCGGCCGCCGTGGCGATCCGGCCGCCGGCAGCGCCCGCGCCGCCCGAGTCGAGGCCCGGTTCCAGGCCCG
>ERZ888423.214-NODE-214-length-62956-cov-19.551374_pt1 | contig 62956 bp, 44 predicted proteins | sample MGYA00520523_ERZ888423 | MGnify/ENA primary metagenome ERZ888423 (study PRJEB32303, sample SAMEA104408611) | aquatic metagenome | biome: Brackish water; feature: Pelagic; material: water | place: Baltic Sea | collected 2014-06-08T10:24:00 | depth 30,27 m ... | reverse complement strand
TTCAAGACCTCAATGCAGCGCAAGTATTCCCTAATCCAAGCAATGGTGACTTCTTCATTGCAGGTCCTGCTTTAACGAGCATTACACTTTACAACCAATTTGGTCAAAAAGTAAATGTAACATTCAGCACAATTGGTGAAGGAAAATACCAAGTAATGACTGCACAACTTGCGAATGGCAGTTACATTTTGGAGCTCCAAAATGAAGGCGCTATTGTTCGCAAGTCTATTCAAATTATTCAATAACTGAATTCTGAATATTCCCAAAGACCCGGCTAAATGCCGGGTCTTTTTTTTTGTAATTTAGTGTCGTGAGAATTTTATTCGGAGTCCTCCTTTTTTTATGCATCCCAACTATCTTCGGACAGGTTCTGCTCAACGAAGGTTGCAATAAAAACGCAAGCCATTTTGACGAGAATGGTGATGCCCCGGACTGGATTGAACTATTCAATAATGGGCAGAGTAGCATTTCTTTGGAAAATTGGAAATTAGCTGACCGTTTAAACGGAAACGATGCATGGGTATTTCCAAATGTTACTTTAGAAGCGCAATCCTTTTTACGCATTTTTTGCAGCGGCAAAGACCGCTATGCAAGTATGCCGTTTTTTGCAGCCAATTATACCGCCAATTTTATTCCAACGCTAGGCTGGAATACACATCTATTTGCTCAAAATTTTATCTGGGACGGCATCTCGAATATCGTGATCAACATTTGCTCGTACAATAGCACAGGTTACACAGAAAACTCCGTGTTTTATCAGCATTCTACTCCATTTGCTTCCTGCGCAGCTAGCTTTGTGGATGGTTCTGCTGCAGCTTGCAGCAATAATACCGGACAAACCTATTTCCAAAGACCCAATATCAAACTCAATAATGCAATTATTGGCAGCGGTACAATCACCAACGGAACCACCGATTATCCGGCACCCTATGGAAATTGGTATTGGAGTGCGCGCCATCAGATATTAATCAAGGCGAGTGAACTAACAGCCGCAGGCCTAACTGCAGGTCCTATTTCTTCGCTTTCCTTCCAGGTTGCCAATACCAACGGTGAATTTTACGACTATATTGACATCGCTCTTAATCACACCACTCAAATAGACCTCGATCCTTATTTTATGCCGCTACCAGGTCAGCAATTCCATACAAATTTCAAACTAGATGGCAATGGAGAGCAGATATATTTATGGAATCAAAACAATCAACTACAAGACCAAATAGAAATTAAAAGCCCCCAGCCCGATATCTCTCTGGGTCGTTTTCCAAATGGTTCGAATCAAATTGAATGGATGAGCCCGAGCCCTGGATCAAGCAATAATGCCAATCAAATATTTTCAGATACCCTTCCTAGCCCTCAAATATCGGTGTCTAGCGGTATTTATAACGCCAATTTAAATGTCAGCATTTCTTCCTCTGTACCGAGTAGCGTAGGTAAACTCGTTTATACCATCAACGGTACAGACCCTACTTTCAATTCAACAATTTATTCGGGTCCGGTTTCTATCTCTTCAAATACAGTTTTGCGTACAAAGGTTTTTCCGATTGGTAATACAGCAATACTGGCGAGTGAACAAGCAGTCGAAACGTATTTATTCAATGTATCACACACCACCCCAATTATTCTGGTCAACACACCCAACCAAAATCTATACGGTGCCAACGGTATTTTTGACAACTGGTGGACCGACTGGGTAAAACCAGCCTATGCGGTAATTCTCGATACCGGCCAAACCCATCCCGTTATACACCAAAGTAAAACCGCAATTCGTATGGACGGCGGTGCGGGTGGCAGCCGCTCTCAGCCACAACGTTCTTTTAGACTCAGCTTTGCCCATGGCACCTTCGGGAATAAACCCATTGAGTTGCCAATCTTGCCAGACAGACCCAACAGAAATTTATATAGCGACATCTATCTTCGAAATGGTTCGAATCAATTCCTAAAGTTGCCTTACAAAGACGCCAGCCAGGTGCGCATGATGAGCGAAGGGAGCAACAATTATTATTCGAGCTACCGACCGGTTAGTGTCTACATCAATGGGGCTTATTTTGGACTTTATGAACTGCGCGAGAAATTCAATGCTGAATACTTTGAGCAGCACGATGGAGCAACGCGTGACTCCATCGAAATTCTCTCCTTGAGCTATTGGTATAACCTCGTTTTAAGAGCCGTTGAAGGCGATGTCGATCATTTCTGGACTGACTACATAAGCTTCAATGCGCTAGACCCTTTTTCACCGAGTTATTGGCAAGATGCCGATCAATATTTTGACCTCAAGCACTACACGGACTATATCATTGCTGAATCATGGATGGGCAATGTAGACTGGCCCGGAAACAACATTAAAATTTATCGGTCAGACGCAAGTCAGAAACGTTGGCGTTTTGCGCTCATTGACCTCGAACTATCTTTACAACCACACGGCTGGACAAATTGTACTGAAAACCATATCGCCTACATGATGGGTCAAGGTGAAAACAACCCTTACATCAATATCTGGAAACAAAGTATCCAAAACTTAAGCTATCGCAATTATTTCATCAACCGCTTTGCCGATCAAATGAATACAAGCTACCGTACTGAGCAGCTCATTGCAACAGAAAATGCGTTCTACCAATCCATGTTACCCGAAATGCCAAAGCAATTTGCGCGCTGGGGAGACCCTAGCAATATTGCAGGGCAAATGGCTGATTTCGAAACCGATCATTTAACTTTTCAACAACAACTCGAATGCCGGTCTACTTTTGTTTTCAATCAATTGCGCTTGCAATTCGATTTAGAAAAGAAAGTGCAAGTGCAATTGGCAATTGAGCCACCGATGAGCGGAGAAATCCATTTAAATACGATACAACCAACAACTTACCCATGGTCTGGGACCTACTTTGATGGCGTTCCTATACAAATGCAACCCATTGCCAAACCTGGTTTTGTCTTTTCTCATTGGCTTCCAGCAAGCAATATTCCCGACACCCTTTCTGATAGTTTAGTAGTATACATCACCCAACAGACGCAAACCTTCACTGCCGTTTTTAAAGCTGCGCCCCTTGCGCCTGACGGGCCAGATATTCATTTTAGTGTTCAACCAAATCCAAGCAATGGTTTGTTCTACCTCATAAGCGACAACAAAACAATTGCAAAAACATGTGATTTTGAGGTTTTTGACCTGCAAGGGAGGCGCATTCTAATTGGGCAAGTTTCAGAAAGCAACGAGACCATGATAGATTTAACTACTCAGCAGGCGGGCGTCTACTGGATCAGTGTCTACAAAGGAGAGGAAAGGCTAGAAAACCTGAGCATTTTAAAGTATTAATCTTTCATAAACAAAGCCGAAAGGGCTTCATAAGCAAGCAACTTTCCTTGACTCAATTCTTGTTTGAGACGCTCGAAATCCGCCATTTTATCCGCATTTGTGAAAAACTGTTGTTGTAAAAAATCTTGGAGTAATTGTTCAAATAACAATAACTCTTGCTCTTTACGTTTGTGTTGCAAAGCACCATTAAGCTGCATATGGACAAAAAAGGCTTCTATCTGAGACCAAAGTTCTGTGAGGCCTGTTCCGTTTAATCCGGACGCGCACAGTACCCGTGGCTGCCAGTCGTCTGGCCTTTGGCTAAATACATGAATTGCACTTGCATATTCAGAACGTGCGGCTTTGGCTGCAACTTCATTGGCTCCGTCAGCTTTATTAATGACAATGGTATCGGCAAGTTCCATAATGCCACGCTTGATGCCTTGTAGTTCATCACCAGCACCAGCAAGCATCAAGAGTAGAAAGAAGTCAACCATACCGTGGACTAGCGTTTCAGACTGCCCAACCCCTACGGTTTCGACGAGAATGATATCATAACCAGCCGCTTCGCAAAGTGCAATAGCCTGGCGTGTGTTTTTGGCAACCCCGCCGAGCGTTCTGCCGGCTGCACTTGGTCTGATGAACACATCGGGTTCTTGAGAAAGGCGTTCCATGCGGGTTTTGTCGCCGAGTATGCTGCCTCCCGTGCGCGAAGAAGACGGATCAATAGCCAGAACTGCCACCTTATGGCCTTGGGCAACTAATTGTAAGCCAAAGTTTTCAATAAAGGTGCTTTTCCCGACGCCAGGAACACCGGTAATGCCAATTCGCTTTGCCAATTGGGTTGCTTGTGGTAAAGACTTGAGCAGGAGATGAGCAAGCTGTTGATCGGAAGACTTCGTGCTTTCGATGAGCGTGATTGCTTGTCCGAGGGCTGCACGCGAACCTTTGAGAATACCTTCTAGCAAGATAGCTTCATTGCGCGCCGCGCGTTGAGACTTCCGTGCAGCAAGCCAGCTATCAATATGTGACTGCTCAGGCTTCAAGGAGTTGTTGAAGTGCTAAAATAGCTTGATGGATATTCTGTTGGAGTTCAGGTAAGCTGGCCTCTAACATGTAACAAGGTGCAGTAATAATGCGATTGGGTGCATCGATACATATTTCTTGGATGCTGCAATCTGGTGTTTGCGCACCTTTCGCTTGCAAGCCCGCTTGAAAATCGGATATGCTATATGGAGAAGTTGCAGTAGTACTACCTATAGTTAGTTGCTGACCAATGGCCATATCTTCAAATGCAAGCGCCAAAAGCACGGGGCTCACACATAAGGCAACAATAGGCTTACCAACATTATACATGTTAACCAACAATAGCTTGACGTCGGGGCGCATTTGCCCTTTTGACCCGTCAAAAGCCCAAGTAGAAAAATTTTTAGCACTGCCAAAACCACCTGGAATAACGAGCGCGTCGATATCTGCAGGTGCGACCGTCCGAATTTCTTGTATTTTACCTCTTGCGATGCGGGCCGCTTCTTCGAGCATATTGCGTGGCGCTGGTTGTTCTTCTCCGTTGAGGTGATTGATGACATGATACTGAGGCGCATCTATTCCAATGCAAACCGCTTCGTAACCAAGTTTTTCAATTTCGAGCAGCGTTAAGACTGCTTCGTGAATTTCTGCGCCGTCATAGACACCAGCGCCGGATAAAAGTACACCGATTTTCATGCCTTTTTTTGAACTAATTTACGGTATAATTCTTCGTATTGTGGCAAGATGGCCATTAAACTAAAATTTTGCGAAGTGCGCAAGGCTCCTTCTTTCATTTGAGGCAAATGAGCGGGGTCTAAAATTGCCAAAACCTGTTCGGCCATTTGGTCTGTTTGCCCAACATCTGAAAGATAGCCAGATATACCGTGTTTGTTCACTTCTGGAATACCTCCGGTATTCGAAGATACAACGGGCACACCCACAGCCATAGCTTCTAGTGCTGCCAAACCAAAACTTTCTGTCTCTGAAGGCAGTAAAAATACATCGACAATTGCCAAAACATGTACGGTGTCGCGTACTTTTCCTAAAAAAATTACATCGTTGAACAAATGGAGTTCACGGCACAAGCGCTCGCAGGCATAACGGTCGGGGCCATCGCCTACTAATATAAGTTTACAATCTTTTTGGGCGCGAACCTTAGCAAAAACACGAATGACATCTTCTGTTCGCTTTACTGGCCTAAAATTGGAGATATGACAAAGTATAGCCTGCTCATCATTGGCATATTTACTACGGATATAAGCTCTTTGTAAACCTTGTGGAGGATGGGGAGGCACAAAATTCGGTATGACTTGAATCTCGTTTGTTACCTTAAAATGAGCCAAGGTGTCTTGCTTAAGGCTTTCAGAAACAGCCGTGACCGCATCGGACTGATTGATACAAAATGTAATGACGGGTTCAAAAGAAGGATCTTTACCTACAAGGGTAATGTCGGTGCCGTGTAGGGTCGTGACAAACGGAATATAGATGCCCTCTGTTTTTAGAATTTGTTGGGCCATAAATGCAGCAGAAGCATGCGGAATGGCATAATGCACGTGCAAAATATCGAGTTTTTCGTACTTCACAACATCGACCATTTTACTGGCAAGTTTAGTTTCGTAGGGCTGGAAATCAAAAAGTGGGTAATCGGTTATGGATACTTCGTGGTAGTAAATGTTTTCTCGAAAGGAACCCAAGCGTACAGGTTGTGAATAAGTAATGAAGTGAATTTCATGGCCTTTTGAAGCCAATGCTTTTCCGAGCTCTGTGGCAACCACTCCACTACCACCAAAAGTGGGATAAAGGACAATACCTATTTTCATTCTTGTTGATCTAAAGGGATAAAAAATGTGAGTCTGTAAATAATTGGCAAAATGCGGACTACTTGGCCAAATTCATTTTTGATTTGAAAAGTGTAACTGCTTCTAAACGGGCTATTGGGCGCATTAATAACATCGTAAAATAGGGCTGCATTTAAACGGACTTTATCGGTAAGTTTGAGGTAAAATCCACCGCCAACCATGAGTGTTGGAGACCACGGCCTCACTACTTCTAAAGGATTTACAAAACTAAACGGACTTTTGAGGTATTGAAATTCAACACCACCAAAAATGAGGTCTTGATACCGATAATGTGCAAAAAGACCGCCGCCCCAAGTGGTCATTTGGCTTTGTACACCTAGGTTATTTGCCCAGGTGCGCTGCACGCGAAACGAAGGCCCAACCAACAAATTTTCAGAAAGTCTTGCGGCATATTTGAGTTCACCACCAACCGCGCCACCCATATTGGAGAAACCAACGTAAGGCTCAAGACCGAGTTCAGAACCCATATAACGCAGTTGGGCATGTGCTGGTACGGACGCGAAAAATGCAAAAATGAAGATAAATTTATTCATATTGAACGTTTGTACAAAGATACAGGATTTGCAGCCACCGCGCTTCTTTGTATCTTTGTAAAAAAGACAAGAATGATATTACTCGACGGAAGAGCCACCGCAGCTCAAATTCAAGAAGAACTCAAAGCAGCAGTGCAATTGCGTAAAGATGCCGGTCAAAAAATACCACATCTTGCTGCAATTCTAGTGGGTAATGACGGTGGGTCTGTATCTTATGTCACTTCGAAAGTCAAGGCGTGTGAGGCTATCGGTTTTGAAAGCACGCTTATACGGTACGACGAAACGGTACCCGAGGACATCCTTTTAGAAAAAGTAGAAAGCCTCAACCAAGATCGCAGCATTGATGGTTTCATTGTTCAACTGCCCCTGCCTAAACATATTGACGAACTAAAAATTACCCAAGCAATAGATCCTAAAAAAGATGTCGACGGATTTCACCCTAGAAACATTGGCAACATGATCTTAAACCTACCTGGTTTTTTACCCGCCACACCAGCCGGTATATTAGAACTCATGCGCCGCAATGAGATTCCTACTGAAGGAAAAAATTGTCTGATAATCGGTCGCAGTAATATCGTTGGGACCCCACTTTCTATTATGCTGGGCAGAAACAGCAACCCAGGGAATTGTACGGTAACGTTAGCTCATTCCAAAACACGCAACCTCAAAACGATATGCAAAGAGGCCGACATCATCATTGCTGCAATAGGCAAACCTAATTTTGTAACTGCCGATATGGTCAAAGATGGTGTTGTCATTATCGATGTAGGCACCACGCGCGTAGAAGACTCAAGCCGAGAGCGCGGCTGGAGGCTTGTTGGCGATGTACATTTTGACGAAGTTGCTCCGAAGGCAAGCTTCATTACACCGGTACCTGGCGGTGTTGGCCCCATGACTATTGCCTCACTCATGATGAACACACTCAAAGCCATGGAGCTCAAAGGCAAATAAGATGCAAGAATTTCAGATCAACGGCCCATACATCGAACTCATTGGCTTGCTTAAAGCACTAGGTATTGCCGAAACAGGAGGCCACGCCAAGGCAATTGTGGAAGAAGGTTACGTTCTAAGAAACGGTGAGCAAGAATTGCGCAAGCGTGCCAAACTCATCAGCGGAGACCTCATCGAAATTGATGATCTTCAGATCAAATTGATCTAAACAGCGCTCCTAAAAAAATCAACCTATTTCAAGGTTCTAAAATCTTGTCCTGCTTTTAGGCGCAATAGCGCAGCATAAATGAGGCGTATGCAATTTTCTACGTCCTCTTTTTGCACCATCTCTACGGTAGTGTGCATGTAGCGCAAAGGCAGCGAAATGAGCGCAGAACTCACTCCCTCATTAGAATAAGCAAATGCATCGGTGTCGGTACCCGTAGAACGCGAAACCGCTGCGCGCTGAAATGGAATCTTTTCGGCATTGGCAGCATCAATAATGAATCGCAACAAGTTATTTTGAACTGCCGGGCCATAAGTGAGTACAGGGCCCTTACCGCTTTGTTGGTCGCCATTTTCTATTTTATCTACCATTGGTGTAGCGGTGTCGTGGCAAACATCTGTGATGATAGCAAGATCAGGCTTGATGCGGTGGGCCATCATTTCTGCGCCTCGCAAACCAATTTCTTCTTGTACTGAATTGACGATATACAGGCTAAAAGGTAATTTTTTCTTTTGTTCTTTGAGCAGGCGTGCTACCTCGGCGATCATGAAGCCACCTACTCGGTTGTCCAGGGCACGTCCGACGTATTTGGTTTTGTTGAGCACCATAAATTCATCTTCAAAGGTTGCCACACAGCCAACGTGTATTCCTAGCGCTTCGACTTCATCTTTAGATGCACAACCGCAATCCAAAAAGATATTTTTCATGCTTGGTGTTTCCTCTTTTTGTTGACGCATATGAATGGCAGGCCAACCAAAAACGGCCTTTACCGGTCCTTTGTCGGTATGGATGTTGACGCGCTTAGAGGGTGCAATCATGTGGTCTGAGCCACCGTTGCGGCGCAAATAAATAAAGCCATCTTTGGTGATGTAATGCACAAACCAAGAAATTTCATCTGCATGCGCTTCTATCACTACTTTATAGGCCTGGCCAGGATTAATAATGGCAGCAACAGAACCGTAGGCATCTGTGATGTATTCGTCCGTGTAGGGCTTAATGTAATCTAACCACATTTGCTGACCAGAGGTTTCAAAACCTGTTGGACTGGCATTATTAAGATAGGATTCTAGAAACTTTTCCGATTTTGGTGTGATGATTTTTTTCATGTTTTTATCTAATGAGCGTAACGTTCCCTTTGATGATATTCTCCAAGCCGCCGATACAGGTTACTTGTAAATAGTAGTCATAGACATCGGGATCGAGGAGTTTGCCTCGGAAGGTGCCGTCCCAGCCTTCTGTCAGGTTGGTTGTTTCCCACACGAGCTCGCCCCAGCGGTCATAGACTCGGAAAACAAAACTTTCGATGAAAGGCCCTCGGACATAAAGTTTGTCGTTGTTGCCATCTTTATTAGGAGAGAAGGCATTTGGAATAAAAACAAAAGGCGAAGCACAAATACTGTCGTAAACCTTAATTAATACGGTATCAGAACCGCTGCAAAGGCCGTCTGAAACGGTAAGTGTATAGAGTGTAGTTTGATCAATTAAAGCCTGGGGATTGGCTATATCCGGATTGGAAAGTCCGGTTGTAGGTGTCCAAGTATAGACAAATGAACCAACAGGAAAACCACTCAATTGAGAGGTTGTGTTGGGCAAAAGAATAGTTGGGTCTGCGCTGGCCGCTACGGCTAACGGATTTAGTGCCGAAACGTTCACAAAAATAGAGTCTTGTAATAGGCAATTTTGGGTAGTCAGCACCTCGACATAAATATATTGGCTGGCTGACAGCGCTACGCTTGCAGTTGGTAGCGCATTGGACCCTAAAATTAGGTTTGTTGGCGACCATTCGATACTTAGCGCATTGGTAGCACCCCCGAGCAAAAGTTCAAAAGGATCTTGTGAACAAACCAAGTTTGGGCCAGAAATAGCAAGCGAATCAGCGGTAATCAGGAGTTGAAGACTATCGATTGCAGTACAAAAAGGGGAGGCTACTTGAATATAATACCAACCTGTTTGCGGATCAATTAGTGTCAGATTTGGCTGATTGTTGAGGTTGAGGGTATCTTGGAATGCTGCTGTACTCGACCAAATAACCGACGATGGATTGCCCACAATAATAGGTTCAATATTGGTTTCTGTTGATGAACAAAGTAAAATGTCTACAGGCGCAGTTACTTGCAAAGCAGGGCCAACAGTAATTTGGATACTCATTTGGTCAGAACCCAAACAAAAAGTATCGGAAATAACTAGCGTTATGGTGTAGGTGCCGGGTTGGGCATAGGTAATTGTTGGTTCAAAAGTGGTGCTGTCGAGTGTGCCATTTCCAAAATCCCATAAATATGCGCTCGTAAGCGTTGAAGAATTGTTGATCGAAATACTCAAAGGAGCACAGCCCATTGTATCAGTTGTTGTAAAGGAGGCAGTTATAGGTGTATCAAAAGCAACAAAAACAGAATCCGCCAACGAACAAAAACCATTACTGACTTGGCAAAAATACCAGCCACCTTGCGTAATTGTAATGCTTGAGTCTTGGAGGGTATTCAACGGATTCGATAGGTCGTTGGTCACGGACCAAATAAATTGCTGCGCAGTTCCTTGGGTTGCCGCAATCAAGCTATACGGTAAGGAACTACAGAGGCTAATGGTATCATTTAATTGAAGTACAAGTGAGTCCAGGACAAGAATTTGAATTTGAGCGGTATCCGTAATGAGACAAACACTGTCCGTCACATACAACAACACCTCGTAAGTTCCAGGATTCGTGTATATGATACTTGGATTAAAAACGACACTTGTGGTATCTCCGTTACCGAAGTCCCAGAGATAGGAGTCCCATTGGGTAGAGGTATTCTGAAAATTGACGCTGAGGTCTTCACAACCTTGAACATTAGAGCTGGTGAATTCTGCCGTCGGAATAAGTTGAAAATCGAACTTAAAGACCAAATTATTGCAATTGGCACTGTTATTTGTGCTTGACCAAGCTTGTGAGGAAGTTGGAAAATCGGAAAACCCGCCACAACCACCGCAAACGGATTGGTACACTACACCGTTTTTATCAAAACGAGACGTACCGCCATCGACGTGTTCTTGGGCAATTGCACCTCCTAGATAAGAACCGTAAAGTAAACCATTGAAATTATTTTGTAATACCATCAGGTAAAAATCAAAACCGGTTGTTGTGGGTTGAAAGGCATTTGGAGAAACGGGCATACCACTCATTGGCGTAGACTGTAATATATTGGCTCCCCAGCCGGATATATAAACGTTACCACAAATATCAACTAAAAAGGCTGCAGGAGATATATTGATTTGACTGCTTCCATTTCCGATGACAGTAGAAGCCAAATTAGATGTGAGCGCCGAATTGAGCTTCAAAACAAACTGACTACTACCTGGATTACTATACGGCGCATTGTTGACCACAAACCCACCACCTACCGCTTGGCCTAGTAAAAAAACGTGGTTATTGCGGTCAATTTCCACAAAAAATACTTGATCGTAATTTGGCGTGCCAACATAACTCGCTTTTATGATAGACGTTCCGTTGGCATTGAGCTTCGCCACAAAACCATCTGTTTTACCGCCATTGTAGGTGCTTTGATAAGCACCAGTGGTACCAATGAGGTTATTTGAACTCGTTCCACCCGCAAAAACGATTGCCCCGAGTGTATCGGTCTTTACTGAATAGGCAGCATCGTCTTTGTTACCGCCATAAAAGGAGGAAAACTCCAACGCAGAAAAAGATGGATTCAAGCGAAAAACGACAGCGTCTTGCCCCACACCTTTTACCCCTTGAAATGCATTCTGAAGCGGAAAATTTACCGACCTAGTGCAACTCGAAACGAGAACAGAACCGTTATGATCTAAATAAATTTCTCCTCTAAATTGATCACCGTAATTGGTGGTTAAAGAATCATACGCAACGACAGAATTATAGGGCAAGCCCAATGTTCTGTAGTTGACACCATCGTTGGAAGAACCACCAATATAGGTGCTGGCCATAAGATTTTGCCCACTAGCACTGAGCTTCGAAACAAAAAGATCTGAACCCTGCGCACCAAAGTAGATGCCGTTATAGAAGAAATTGGTATTTGGAGTACCGCCCGCGTGAGCTGCTTGAAACGCACCTGTGCTAACCGGAAAATCCAAACTTGAAGTTGCTCCAAATAAATAGAGGTTATTCAGCGAGTCGCAGATCAAACTATGCGCGGTTTCAGTTCCTTGAAGATGATCTCCTCCACCTAAAAAACTCGACCAAAGCATGGTGCTTCCGTCAGCAGAAAAGCGCGTGACAAAAACATCTGTTATACCATAGTTGCCCGAAATAGAAGTAAAATTAGAACTCGTGTCGAAACTTGCCAGGCTTGGCAGCGGAAAATTATTACCGTAGACAACGCCTGCAGAATAAGCTGAACCGTCATTCCCATAGGTTGCCGTCATGCCAAAATTGTCTGAAACGGCTCCGTTGTAGGTGGCAAAAACCAATATGGGGTCAATCACTAGGGGATAATTTGGATCATAGGCTCCTACCTCGTAATGAAAAAGGCCGTCTTTTGCGATGTTATAGGTACAATTGACCTCTTTTCGTTGCCCATTGATTTCTTGATAGGCATACGGGCGTTCTTCTCTGACTTCACCTACTGTTGTTTTTAGGTACAAAGCGCCTTTTTTGATACTGAGCTCTTGAGCGCCTGTATACTTCCATTGTATTTGATTGACTGAGGCGCCAGGCGACACTTCAAAAGCATATTTGTAGTGCCCGTTCTCATTTTGCCATTTCAAATTGACACCCGGATAATAATTTTGATAATTTACCTCCTTAAAAGCTGAAACTTTGCTAGCCCATTTGTTCTGGTCTTTACCTAGGAAAAAGTTATAGGTGTGAGCGTAAGGTTCATAACCGCTGCTTGATACGCCCAGATTTATACCTATAAAGCGCTGTTCAATAAAATTTGAGGCGAGCGTTGGGTTATCTATTTGGAGGTGTTCGTGATGCGCTTTTTCTAAATGAGAATAATCGGTGAGTTGATACAAAAAACGGTCTGTGCCCATCCAAATTTTGACAGGGCCTTCTTTGGCTAAAAATTGGACGTCGGAGGGCCATTGCCCTTTGTTTTCTACGAATTCTTGACCCTGAAATTGCGCATGTGTTGGCAAGCCAAAGAACAGTACCATGACACAAAACCATAAAATCCGATATGAGGTCAACTTCATTCTCGCTAAGTTAAGCATTTCGACTAATTTTGCAGGAGGCATTTCTTTATGAATTCAATAAGCAACAAAATTTGCGCGCTATTCGGCATCAAATACCCCTTAATACAAGGCGGCATGATCTGGTGTGCCGGATGGGAGCTCGCGTCGGCGGTTTCTAATGCAGGCGGCTTGGGTCTTTTGGGCGCAGGATCGATGTATCCTGAAGTACTTGATGCGCAAATTATTAAATGTAAAGGAGCAACCAAAATGCCTTTTGGTGTCAATTTACCCCTGCTTTATCCTAATATCGATGCGCATATTGCCACCATTATCCGACACAAGGTACCTATCGTTTTTACCAGTGCCGGCAATCCTAAAACTTGGACCGAAACACTTCAAAAAGAAGGCATTACGGTGGTACATGTAGTGTCAAGTGTCAAATTTGCACTTAAAGCAGAGGCCGCTGGCGTCAACGCAGTGGTAGCAGAGGGCTTTGAAGCAGGAGGCCACAACGGTCGCGACGAAACCACTACGCTTTGCCTGATTCCGATGGTGCGTAAAGCCATATCCATTCCGCTTATTGCTGCTGGTGGCATCGGCGACGGCCGCGCCATGTTGGCCGTCATGAATTTAGGAGCAGATGGCGCACAAGTAGGCAGCCGCTTTGTGGCGTCTATTGAATCTAGTGCCCACGAGCACTTTAAAAAAGCTGTGGTCGATAGTCAAGAAGGCGATACCCTTCTTACGCTCAAAGAACTTACGCCTGTTCGCTTATTACGCAATCCGTTTTTTGACGAGCTCATGGCTGCCTATCAAAACGGGGCCAGCGTCGAGGCGCTCGCCGCTCTTCTCGGCCGGGGCCGAGCCAAAAAAGGAATGTTCGAAGGTGACCTCCATGCCGGAGAACTCGAAATTGGGCAAATTGCTGGTAACATCGAGACCGTTTTACCGGCTGGTGCTATCGTTCAAGAATTTATTACCGATTTCAACGCTGCATTAACAGCACAAACTACATTTCTACTATGATTCATTTTGAGCGTTTTACCCTAGAAAACGGCCTGCGTGTTTTGTTTCACAAAGAACCCTCCACGCCCATGGCAGTTGTTAATTTGCTCTATGATGTGGGCGCGCGCGATGAAAACCCGAAACAAACCGGCTTTGCCCATCTTTTTGAGCACCTTATGTTTGGCGGCTCTGTGCACATTCCAGATTTTGATGCGCCTTTACAAGCAGCAGGTGGCCAAAGCAATGCTTTTACGAGCAACGACATCACCAACTATTACGATGTATTGCCCGCACAAAACCTCGATACCGCCCTTTGGCTCGAAAGCGACCGAATGCGCTCCTTGGCCTTTACACCTAAAAGTTTAGAGGTCCAGCGTCAGGTAGTTATCGAAGAATTCAAGCAGCGCTACCTCAATCAGCCCTACGGCGATGCCTGGCTCCAATTGCGCCCGCTCGCTTATCAAAAACACCCATATCGCTGGGCCACTATTGGCAAAAACATCAAACACATCGCCGATGCCACCATGGAAGACGTTCGCGCTTTTTTTCAGAAGCACTATCACCCGAGTAATGCGATCTTATGTATTGTAGGCAATTTTGAATTAGCAGAAATCCAACAAAAAGTCGCTTACTTTTTTGGAGACATCCCTGCACAAATAAAAGTGGAGCGCAAACTGCCACAAGAACCGATTCAAAAACGGCTCAGGCAAAAAGTAATTGTACGCAAAGTACCTGCAGACTCTTTTTACTATGCGTTTCAGATGGGCAAACGCTTAGACAACGACTATTACCTAGCTGATCTCCTATCGGACCACATCGGCAATGAGAAAACAGGCCTGCTTTTTATAGAATTGCAGCGCAAAAAACGCTTGGTTTCTGAAATCACGGCATATATAACCGGTTCTATAGATAATGGTTTGTTTGTGATTACTGGTAAAATCAATCCTAAGCGAACATTAATGGAACTTGACGACGCACTCTGGCCCTTGCTCGAAAAATATAAAGGCAAGAAAATGAGCAAAAGTGCCCTACAGCAACTCATATTAAAATTACAAACCGCAAAAGCATTTCAAGACCAGGGCTTACTGAACCGTGCCATGAACCTCAGCTTTTTTGAGTTACTCCGAGACGCTGAACTAATCAACAAGGAAAGTGAGCGTTTTACAAGTATTCAAACTGCAGATCTCCAAACCTACGCCCAACAACTCTTCGATAAAAATCGTTGTGCATTGTTGCAAATTCAAGCCCAAATACCATGAAGCAACAAACAAATCGTGCTATAATCGATAGAACTATTGCACCTACGCTGCGCCCAGTAGAACAAATTTCTTTTGTTGCGCCCAGTGCGCACCCACTCAAAAACGGCGCCGTACTCTATTTTCGATATGGCCTTCAAAATGAAACCAGCAAAATTGAACTCCATTTTGCTGCAGGATCAGCAAATGACGACCCACTTAGTGCTTCATTGTGCGCCGGTCTTCTGATCAACGGTACCCAAAATCAAACAGCCAAGCAAATCCAAAAAGCGCTAGACGCGGTTGGTGCCTATTACGATGTATCGCTCAGCCAAGAAACAACAGTGGTAACGCTTTATGCACTTAAAGACCAACTGTTGAAGGCATACCGAGTTTTCCATGACAGCTTATTTGGGGCAAGCTTTCCGCAGAAAGAACTCAACGAACTGGTACACGAGCGCCAACAAAAATTCATGGTACAACAACAAAAAGTGAGTTTTTTAGCGCAGCGGCTATTTCAGCGCAGCCTTTTTGCCGGATCTATTTATGCACAACAAATTCAATTAGAAGATTTCAAGCGTGCAGATCGGAGCGCAATTATGGCTTTTCATCAACAACATTACCTAAAGGGGCTCAAAAAGGTTTTTCTTATTGGCGATATTTCAGCCGCACATTTCGATACATTTCTTGGCTTATTAAATGAATATCATAGCGAAATACCCAAGCGAACCGCTTTTGAGTGGAAACCGGAGGCAGGTTCAACGCATATTGAACAAGAAGCAGCCTTGCAAAGTGCCGTGCGGATTGGACGGCCGCTCTTTAACAAAACACACCCCGACTTTTGTGCTTTTAGCGTCCTCAACACAATACTCGGCGATTACTTTGGTAGTCGCCTCATGAGCAACATCCGCGAAGACAAAGGCTATACCTACGGGATCGGCTCACATATTGTCGAAAATAGCAAATTCGGATATTTCGTTATTGGGACAGAGGTTGGCGTTCAAACCCGAACCGCTACTTTTCTCGAAATACAAAAGGAGTTCGAACGCCTTCAAAACGAACCTGTTTCAAACGCAGAACTTGAACTCGTCAAAAGTTATCTCATGGGGCAATTGCTCAAAAGCGCCGACGGCCCTTACGCCATGCTCGACCTCTTCGCGAACGTCGAAACACTTGGGCTTGACCTCAGCTTCTACGACCATTATATCGCTGAAATCAAGGCTGTTGACGCCAAAAAACTTCAAGAATTGGCAAAGCAGTACCTCAATTGGGACCAAATGTTGATTATTTCTGCAGGATAGCAACCTTTATAAGCCTTTGTCGTTATACTAAATAAGTAAAAAATACGTTATTCAACGGATGTTTAGGGCGCTTATTGTATTGGTCATGCTACTCACGGCTTTCACAGGTCTGGGCTCACATGTCATGGGCGGCGAAATCACCTACAAACATCTCGGCAACGGCAACTACCAATTTGAACTTGTTTTTTACCGTGACTGCAATGGCGCCGATGTCAATGCCGTTTCTGAAACACTACGTGTTTGGAACCACCCTAGCCTTACTGCCATTCCAGTCTTATTTGTACAGCGACAAGATTTATCGCCAAATTGTACACAAGTGCCAGGCGGGGCGGGGCCATTACTTTGCGGCACAGGCAATAACGGTGGAAACGGAATTGGAGCTATCGAAAAAGTCATTTACCGCAGTGCGCCTATTGCACTTAATGGCAATCCTCCAGCTCAAGGATGGGCTTTTACTTATGAAAATTTCTCGCGCAGCGGCGCACTCACCAATCTCAGTAATCCTTCGACCTACGGAATTACGCTTGTGGCTAAAATTTTCAATTTGTCACAACCCGACGACTCCCCGGTCTTTAATGAGGATCCCAATTTTGTGACTTGTGCGGGTTTACCTTATCAATACAATGCGGCAGTAAGTGATGCAAATCTAGATTCTTTACATTTTGAATTTGGCGTGCCCTATGACCACTTCCCGTTGGGCACTTATAATCCGCCAAGTAATCCAGCACCTATTCCGTTTAATAATGGGTTCTCCTACCTCAACCCGACACCCGGGCCCGCCGTCAATGCAAGCAATGTAGCTGCAGCGCTCGACCCTGGCAACGGTAATCTGACCTTCAATAGTTTTACGATCGGTAATTACGCACTCAAAATTGTTGTTAAAGCCTACCGATCAGGGGTGCTTGTTTCTGAGACGGAACGAGAAATACAGCTGGTACTTCAGCCTTGTAATAGCAGTAATTTTCCGCCTACGATTGCACCTCCTTTTGTTGGTGGCACTTCCTATGAACTCACTGTGAATGCCGGTGAGCTCATCAATTTTGATTTACTCGTGACCGACCCAGACACCCAAATGAATGGCAGTGCGCAAAATATCACATTAGAAGGGAACTTACCTTGTACAATTGGGCCCTGCCCTAGTTTGAATGTCGGACTTCCATTTACAGCTGCTGCACAAATTCAGGCACAGTTTACATGGCAGACAACTTGCGATCACATTTTAGACGGACAAGGCCAAGCACAAGCTCAAAAAACGTATCATTTTGTATTTAAGGCGTCAGATGACGTTTGTCCTATTCCTCAGGTGCAGTACACAACCATCACCATTCACGTATTGAATTCAGGTATCATTGCTGCACCAGAAATTGCCTGTATTCAAACCAATAATGCCAATGAGCTGACGATCAATTGGCCATCCATCAATTCAGGAAGTACCTCCGGATTTACCGCTTTTCAATTGTATTCCCTCCAAAATGGTTTATTATACGATACATTAAATGTGAATGCCACTAATATGACCATTCCACCTATTTGGAATAGCCATGACTTCTACATTGCTGTAGCCTCAGGTTGTGGGGGTTCTTTTTTAAGTTATTCAGATACGGTCAAAAACATACTGCTCACGCTTAACAACCCCAATAACGGTACAGCAGTACTCAACTGGAACAAACCCAAAACCACACCCTCACCACTCTACAGCAGCCATTATTATATCTATCGCGAATACCCAACCAATTTCTTTAATTTCTTGGATAGTGTACCCTACAACCAAACAAGCTACATAGATACGATTGACCTCTGCAATGAATACTTGCGTTACCGCGTCAATTTAAAAACCAGCACCTGTAATTTTAATTCGAATAGGCCCGGAGACTCACTCACCGACATGATGACGCCATTCATACCGGTTTTATCGAGCGTTGGTTTTGACACCAGCACACAACAATTGCAAGTGCAATGGAACGTCAATGCCGCGCCCGACACCTACGGCTACGTTATTTATACTTTTGATGTAAATGGTTTTCTAATTGAACTCGATACGGTTTACGGTCAAAATAATACCTCTTACCTACATAATGTTGCTTTTGATAACGGCCCGTACACCTATACGGTTGCTGCATTTGACTCCTGCTTTACCACCAGCAATCCACCCTCCTTTCAGACCTCGGCAAAAGCCAATCTTCATACATCTATTCATGCCAGTTACCTCATCGATATGTGCCCTCAACGCGTAGATTTGAACTGGAGTAAATACGGAGGCAATACTGTTCTAGATTACGAAATCTGGAGCAAAAACAACAATACCTGGACGCTTTTATCCAGCACTACGGATACCAATGCAAGTATCAATCTGCTCAAAAACGAAAGTTATTGCTTGTATATCAAAGCGAATCTACAAAATGGGTTTTCTGCGTTTTCGAATCCTTTATGTTTTGTCATGCCGCAGCCAACGCCACCCAGCTTTCATTATTTCAGCGTTGCGAGTGTACTAGACAGCGACATTGAGCTCAAGGCTTGGGTAGACCAAAGCGTTGGTATCACGAGCGTGCTTTTCGAAAGAAAAGACACAAACGGTGTTTTTGAATTAATTGGCGAAGGACCTATTTTAAACAACACCGCTTATTTTCTCGACGAAGACGTCGACACCGATTGGGGCCCCTGGACCTACCGCAGTATTTACCTGGACAGCTGTGGCAACCCAGGTGCCTACGCCAATGAAAACAGCACTATTTTTGTGCAGGGCAGCGCTGATCAGTACAACATGATCAATTCCCTTTATTGGTCGCCTTATAGTCAATTTGCCGGGACCATTGCAAACTACCAGGTATTCAGAAACGCCTACGGAACTTGGGAGGCCGTGCCCGTTCAAGTGTTACCCGACGGCAGTTATGACCTCACCGACGACGTTTCTCAATTGCGCAACAAAGGCGAAGTATGTTACAAAGTAATGGCCCTAGAAAACTTGAATCAATTTGGTTTGATAGACAGCAGTTATTCCAACGAATTTTGCCTGACCTACGACCCCCTCATGTTTGTTCCGAATGCCTTTACGCCAAATGGCCTGAACCCTATTTTTTTACCGGTGGTGCAAAACGTCGATCCTGAAAAATATACGTTTAGCATTATTGACCGCTGGGGCAAAATAGTTTTTGAGACCAATGACCCTCAGGAAGGTTGGGATGGCATTATTGGCAGCTCTGGCCTACCTGCCACCAACGACGTATTTCAGTACCGCATCGAAATTATCCTCAACAAAACCGATGCCATTGTCAAACTTGGCTACGTCACGCTCATCCGATGAATTTAGACCGCATTCTTGTTATTCAAACTGCTTTTTTAGGTGATGTTATTTTAGCCACTCCCATTTGGGAAAACATACATGACGCTTATCCTCATGCGCAAATCGATGTCGTAGTCAAAAAAGGAAATGAAAGTTTATTAACTGGGCATCCGTTCTTGCACCAAGTTTTTATTTTGGATAAAAGGAACAAGGTAAAGAACCTCTGGAATTTGAGTAAAACCTTGCGTTCTCAACAATACGACCTCGTTATCAATTTACAAAGATTTGCAAGTTCAGGTATATTAACGCTTTTGACGAGAGGTAAAGAAAGTCGTGGGTTTCAAAAAAATCCGTTGTCGCTTTTTTTCTCCAAGCGCTATCCACACGAAATGAAGCCTGATTGGCATGAGGTGGACCGCAATTTATGTCTGATTTCAGATTTGGTCACTGCCCCTATCCGGCGACCTCAGTTATTTCCAAGTAAAGATGATTTGAATTCAGTTCAAATTTATCAAGATGATCCGTATTGCTGTCTGGCTCCCACTAGTGTTTGGTTCACCAAGCAAGCGCCGCTAGAAATCTGGCTGGAGTTGATAGAAAAGTTGTCGCAAACAAAGGAGCAGATTTTCCTTTTAGGAGCGCCTTCCGACCGCGCTTACCTTGATGAAATTGTAAAAAATACAAGAAGCGCACAAGTCATCAATTTAGCTGGTCGCTTATCGCTTTTACAATCTGCCGCACTCATGGCTGGGGCCAAACACAATTACGTCAATGATTCTGGCCCCTTGCATTTGGCTTCAGCCACCAACGCTCCAGTAAGTGCTTTCTTTTGCTCAACTGTACCCGAATTTGGTTTCGGCCCACTTTCAGACCATTCTGATATTATCGAGGTTAAAAATTTAGATTGCAGGCCCTGCGGTTTGCATGGTCATAAAGCATGTCCGAAAGGGCATTTCAAGTGTGGAAAAGATTTAAAAATTTAGTTTATTTCAACTTTCCTGCCTCGTACATCGGAGGATGGCTTTTCAAATATATTCAAGTTTGGAGCTTAAGCCAGAACTTCTTTCACTAAGTCGGCAGCTTCTTGGAGTTGTACTGCGGAGTGTACGTTGAGGCCAGACTCGTCAATTAAGCGTTTGGCTTCTTCGGCGTTGGTGCCTTGGAGGCGTACGATGAGGGGAACAGGTAGTTGACCGATGTTTTTGTAGGCGTCTACGATGCCTTGGGCAACGCGGTCGCAGCGAACGATACCACCAAAGATGTTGATGAGGATTGCTTTAACGTTCGGGTCTTTTAAGATGATGTGAAATGCTTTTTCTACGCGCTCTGCGTTTGCCGTACCCCCAACATCGAGGAAGTTAGCAGGGTTACCGCCAGACAACTTGATGATATCCATTGTGGCCATGGCGAGGCCTGCACCGTTGACCATACAGCCTACGTTACCATCTAATTTAACGAAATTGAGCCCAGCTTCGTCGGCTTCTACTTCTGTAGGATCTTCTTCTGATTTGTCGCGCAAGGCAGCGAGGTCTGGATGACGGAACAAACCGTTGCCATCTAGACTAACTTTTGCATCAACTGCGATGATTTTGTCATCGGAGGTTTTGAAGAGCGGGTTGATCTCGAACATAGAAGCGTCGATACCGACATATGCGTTGTATAAACAAGGTACGAATTTGACCATATTTTTGAAAGCCTCTCCGGAAAGGCCAAGGTTGAAAGCAATTTTGCGCGCTTGGAAACCTTGAAGACCTACGCGTGGATCGATGTGCTCTTTGAAGAGTTTTTCTGGTGTGTGCTCGGCAACGTGCTCGATGTCCATACCACCTTCGGTAGAATAGATGATGACATTGCGGCCAGACTCGCGGTCTAGGAGAACGGACATGTAGAATTCCTGAACCTCTGTTGGACCCGGGTAGTAGACATCTTGTGCGATGAGTACTTGATTGACTTTTTTGCCTTTGCCGTTGGTTTGAAGCGTTGTAAGGTGACCACCGAGGATGCCTGCTACTTTTTCTTCAACTTGGTCAATACCTTTTGCAAGTACCACACCGTGAGAACCTGTTTCTTCGACCGTTCCTTTACCACGACCACCCGCATGAATTTGGGCTTTTACCACATACCATGAGGTACCGGTTTCTTCTGTAAGCTTTTGAGCTGCAGGAACTGCTGCTTCAATACTGTCAACTACAATGCCTTCTTGTACGGCCACGCCGTATTTTTTGAGAATTGCTTTTCCTTGGAATTCGTGTAAGTTCATACTGTCAAATTTGCGCCGTAAAAATACGCTTTTTTCAAGAGCCAAAGACGGCGGTTCTTTAATATTTTATATGATTTGGTTTTTCCAAGAGGAGGAAATGTTGCGAGAAGCAAATGCGTTTTTCTTTTGTTCTTGAACATCTTGCCAAATGGTATCTAGCGCAGAAATTAAAGCACGCTCCTCTTCTTGCATGGCATCTTTGAGTAAAGCCGGATCTGAAAAATGTGTTTTCACAAAATTGGTATCGAAATTGCCACTTCGAAACGCAGGATGCTTCAAGACAAATTTGCCAAAGTCTAGGGTGGTTTTGACGCCTGAAATTTGGTAATTGTCTATGGCTGCGATACAGCGCTCTATAGCCTCCTCACGGGTTTTTCCCCAAACGACGAGTTTGGCAATCATAGGATCATAATAAATAGGGATTTCCATGCCCTCTTTAAAAGCGTCGTCAACACGAATATAGCGTCCGGACGGAATACGGTAGCGATCTAGCGTACCGATGTCGGGGGTAAAACCACCGAGGGTATCCTCTGCATAAACGCGCACTTCAATGGCGTGCCCATTGATATGTAATTCGTCTTGCAATTTGGGCAAGCGCTCCCCCCTCGCCACTCGAATCTGCCATTCGACGAGGTCAAGACCAGTGATTTCTTCAGTAACTGGGTGCTCTACTTGCAAGCGCGTGTTCATTTCTAAGAAATAAAAATTAAGCCCTGCGTCGATCAAAAATTCTACAGTGCCCGCACCTTCGTAATTACAGGCTTTGCATACCGCAACTGCCGCCTCGCCCATTTGATGGCGAAGAGCTGGGGTCAAGACCGCGCTTGGAGCCTCCTCTACTACTTTTTGATGCCTACGCTGAACCGAGCACTCGCGTTCGAACAAATAGACTACATTGCCTAGTTGGTCTGCGAAAACTTGAATTTCAATGTGGCGCGGTTGGTCTACAAATTTTTCAATGAAAACAGCGTCGTCGCCAAAAGAAGAGCGCGCTTCGTTTTGGGCAAGTGTCATTTGTTCTTCGAATTCTGCATCATTTTGTACCAAACGCATGCCCTTTCCGCCGCCTCCGGCCGAGGCTTTGATCAGAATTGGATAACCGACCTCTGCTGCAATTACTTTTGCTGCAGTAACATCTGAGATTGCTTCGTCGACCCCCGGTACGAGCGGCACATTGTAAGATTTTACCGCTTGTTTGGCCGATAGTTTATCGCCCATAATTTCCATAGATTCTGGCGAGGGGCCGATGAGTTTGATACCTTCAGCCTTTAATTTGCGTGCAAAACCTGCGTTTTCAGAGAGAAAACCGTAGCCCGGATGCACCCCATCTACACCGAGGTCTTTACAAATCTGTATGATTTTATCCTGCTGTAAATAACTTTCTGATGACGGGCTTTGCCCCACATAAACAGCTTCATCGGCTTCGAGCACGTGTGGTGCATTGGCATCGGCATCGGAATAAATGGCCACACTGCGGATGTCCATTTTATTGAGGGTTCTAAGCACGCGTCGAGCGATCTCTCCGCGATTGGCTACTAGTACTTTTTTCATCTTGTGGTAAAATTACAGGTTGTCGATGTCTTTTGGGTATGGATTCTCCAGATTTTTTTGAATCATTTTTAATGAACTGTTTGAGTTGTTTGATCAATAAAAGATCGGAAAACTTATGAAACTCTTCATAATAAGAAACCCCAAAGCCTTGGGTAAATGGACCCTGATTTTCATTTACTGAGTTGGTATTGGACTGGTTAAACGCCTTTACACGAAAATTATCTTGAATCTTGTATTCAATATTTACATCCCCGATCATTGAATTGGTGTAGGCCTGCGCACCATTAGCCGTTGCAGCACTGCGGTTTTCTACCCCAAAACTTCCTGTAATTACGAGCTTATCGTCAAGGAATCCTTTCGCTACACCGAGTTCCACTTTACTCTCTCCGGCAACTTCATCGGCACCGTAATCTACATTTAGTTTGTAGTTATCAGACAATTTACCGAGTGCCGCATTGATTTGAGATTCGAGCAGGTCAAGTGCCGCTGAGCCTCCAGCTGAAAGATTGCCCTTGAGGGGTTGAAACTTACTGACCAATAACAAGGAGAAAAACTGTCTGTTTAACTCATCTGGGTCTGACTTCACCCGATCTATGAGTGCCTTTCCTGTTTCGGTCACTCTTGGTGCAATGAGATCAAATGTAATTTTAGGAGCCAACAGAGATTCGGTTAATTTGAGATAACACAAGATTTCTTGATTGACCAATGTATTGTCTTGGATTTCAGGGCTGAGCTCTAAAATGGAAGCGCGCTTAGGCGTTACAGTGGTGATGGCAATGTCTGCATTGTAAGGGTCGCCGGTCCATTCAATTTTAGAACCTGCTTCAATATCAAAAGTTTGCTTGATAGAACCCAATGCAAAATTGTAACGGCTACCTTTCGCTATAACATAAGGCCCGTTCATGGTAAGTTGATTGTACTGATCGAGTTTAATATTGAGTTCGCCACTTCCCTTCGCTGTAATTTCATCGCCGGTTTGCTCATTAAAAATGAGCTTCATGCTAGCCTCAGGCGTTACATGAAAATTAAGGTCAAGGAATAGTCCAGTAAAATCGATGCCTTGCTTTTCTATTTGGCTTGAAACGCCTTCTTGAACAAATTGAACAAAGTTATCTTCGTCGTCAATTTCAGACATCCCATACATTGGGAAAATCACTTCTGTACCTTTCCGCGTAGTGGCGTCAACGGTGATTTCGGTATTGCTCATAGTGCCAAAAATATCGGCAGTACCTCTTCCGTAGGCTTTGCCATAATAGATATCGCCCTCCTTAAATTTAGTATTGAGTACCAGGAAGCGCTCTATCGGAACTAATTGATTGGTGCGTGAATCTATTTTATTGAGGTCATCTTCAAAGTTGATTTGGATGTCGTAGTTCCATTTGTCAAAATTCGTGTGGTTTACAGCACTCGACAGGTAAGCAATATTGCCCTCTGGGTCTTTAACTGGAATATTATCCATGAGAAAAGCATCTTCTGTCACTTGTATAGCACCCTCTAGTTGATAATTAACGCCGAGAATAGCAACCTCAGCGCCACCATTTTGTAGGCGCAACTTTCCGGATAATTTTGGTTCATTTGGACTGCCTTTTAAACGCAAACGACCACTCAGTTTACCTTGAATACCTTGTACCACCTCTGGATCTAAAAAAGCATTGACAAAAGAAATGTCAGTTTGCTTAAAATTTAGCCCCAGGTCGAGTTGGTCCTCTTTAAACTTATACAACCCGTCAAAATCAAAAGTGCGTTCATTTCGGTATTGTAACGTTCCTTCTAAGACAATGCTTTGCCGCTCATCGTTCCAATCTGAGTGCATCATGATATCACCAACGGTTTGCCCGTCTATTTGCAACTGCTCCATATTTGCATCAGCGGTAATGCTCAAATTGGTATTCGGTGTGGCTATTGTTCCCCAACCACTAAACCTACCGCTGTACAAATTAGGTAGGCCAAGAAGCGCGCTCAGCTCTCCTAGATCGAGACCTAGGATATCAAAACGGAGCTGATCTCGCTTGTTATCGGATAAACAACCGTTTAATTTGATGCGTTGAAAGCCTCTATTTAACTCAAAGTTATTGATATTAAGCTCTGATGCTGTGAGCGTAATATCGGATTGATTCGCTATTTGCCATTTGACGCCATTGACAGTAAAGAATGAGGGCTGTAGGGCAAAACTTATGTAGTCGTTGGGTAAAATTGTGGTGCGCCACGTGAGCGCAGAGTAGTCATCTGTATTTGGGTCCCAGGACAAGATGGCATCTTGGATACCGTGAGCGCCCGAATTGATCAGCTTGAGCTCATGAAAAGAAGTGGAGTCGGCAATGCTGAGTTTACCCACTATTAAAAGGCCATTTACCTCATCGTGCTGCACATTTTGTTCTAAATTGAGCATTTCAAAATCTAGATCGGCATAGCTCAATTTTGGACAATTGAGGTTGAGGGTGAATGATTCAAGTTTGGAATTAAAACTTCCATTGAGAATAGTACCCGCAGCTATTTCTATTTCTGGCAAAAAGATTTGAAATAATTCTTGGGTGTTACGCGTCAGTAAATTGAACTCAAAATTTGCGTCGGTATGAAGAAAGCCCCGATCTTGTCCCTCTATTGGCGGGTAGAGTATCGCGAGGTGATGCGTGAGGTCTTCAATTAAAGTCTGCTCCGCTAAAACACCCTCAATAGCAAAATCTAGGATGGAGCTGCTCAAATCTATATTCGTGTAATTATCTTGATAACGGTAATGAACTTGCGCCAACTCTGAAGCCACTAAGCGGTCATTGGCGCGATATTTAAAGTCTTTAAGACTTGCAAAAGCAACCATTGAGGACCAATTTGGACCTTCCACTCCTACATTGAGTTGGGCACTAAATTGATCGTTTTTTATCGTACTGAGTTTTAAGGAACATAAGTCTGCTTTTTCGATATTTGCCTGAACTTGGTAGCTCGGGGCAGCCCCTAAATGGAGCTGTAAAATACTTGTCATATTTAAATGTTGATCGGCAACTTTGACACTAGCCAAAAGCTGATTATCTATGATTTTAGCATCTTGTATATTGATGTCGGTATAATTGTAATTATTGACATAAAGCTGCGATAGGCTGGCCTGTGCATGTTCTAAAGCATAAGTACCTTTCTTAAGTAAACATAAATTAAACTTTAAATCACCGGTCACCTGACCAATTGCTGAAATATCTACGAGTTGCCCAATATTGAACTGATCGAGACTCAGAAAGCTGCTATCTACAAGTCCGTTGATCCTTATCAAATCAGGTTCTTGATCAATGATGATGGGTGCTAGTGCTAATGATCCTAGTGCCGTATTGACCTTGTCAATGGATACTTGCAAATGAGCTGGGCTTCCTGAAATTTTGGCGTTTTTTAACTCAAAAAACCTAGCTTTTTGAAGTAATTGAGGTATATGAATAGCAGCACTACCTTGCGGTAAATGTAGCAGCGATACATCTTTTAAATCGATATAGGCCGTGGTGATTTGTTCTTGAAGCCACTGTTGACTTGTTGGTTTTCTGAAATCAGGTAAGCGCAAGTTTGCTTGTATTTGAGTTGCTTTGCCAAATCGTAGATTCAAGTTTTGAATTTGCAGCGCTCGTAGCCTATCCTTGACAATGCCTGAAACATGAACCGTTTGGTCCATACCACGCATTTTCGGGGCAAAGTAAGCGATATCGTTCAGGTGAATTTTGCTTGGCGCTAAGGCAGCATCAAAAACAACACAGTCATCAAAATGGTTAAAATCTTTACTTGAATGGGTCCGCAAAGCCAGTTTTGGTAGATTAATTTGAGATTTTGCTGTCTGTATTTTGGCCTTTCTGAGCACAAGGCCTTTCTCTGAAAAATATGCGTCAGCAGCTAACTGTTCTAGTTTAAAACCAGAGCGCTCGATAAAACTCAGGTTTCGAATTTGACATTTGAAATCTGAGCCATTGGTGCTAATTTGCTTGGCATTTAACTGCAGCTCTTTGAGTTCAATATGATCAAAATCGACACCGAACGTGGCGGTGTCTTTGCGTAAATCATGGTAACTAAAATCGATGTGTTCAAGTGAAAGATTGGCTAATTGAACCTGAAAATTTGTTGAAGACCGACCCGGTGAATCAGATGAAAAGTAATCTGCTAGAAAAGTAAAATTATACTGGCCTTCTTTTAAACGATGAGAGATCGCCGCTTTGCCTCCATACAGGCGTAGCTCATTAATAAGTAGTTTGTTTTGAAGCAGCTTAAATTTATCGAGACCAAGAAATAAATGCTTCAACTTCAAAATAGGCTTCTGAGCTTGATCTTCTATGTATACATTTTTGAGGTCAACAAAGCGAAACAAAACGATATCAACCGCACCAATTTCTACTTTCGCATGGAGTTCTGAACTCAGGTAGGCGGTGGCTTGGTTTGCGAGGTAGGTTTGCATCCAAGAGCTGCGGATAGCAAAAATAAAAACAATGACAAGGATCAGCAGCCACTCGAAAAGAATGGCAAGTGCCAGGCCCGTGATTTTAAGTACCTTTGTCATGTTTGTTACAAAATTAGCAATCTTTTGACAGCAAAACCCACCATAATTCTAGGTATTGAGTCGTCTTGCGACGACACCTCCGCGGCCATCCTTGTTGGTAACGAAATTCGTGCCAATATCATTGCTGGGCAAGCTGTTCATGAACAGTTTGGTGGTGTAGTACCCGAGTTGGCCAGCAGAGCGCATCAAGAAAATATCATCCCAGTAGTTCAAACTGCTCTCCAAGCTGCTCAGATCAAACTATCCGATCTCGACGCTATTGCGTTTACCCAAGGGCCCGGCTTGATGGGTTCACTTACCGTAGGAACCTCTTTTGCCAAAGCACTTGGTCTAGCACTTGATGTCCCACTAATTGGTGTGCACCACATGAAAGCACATATATTAGCCCATTTTATTGACGACGCCAGCGATTACAAACCGGATTTTCCTTTTTTGTGTCTGACGGTAAGCGGTGGTCATACCCAAATTGTGCGCGTCAATGATGCCCTCGATATGCAAGTCATAGGCAGTACTATTGATGACGCCGCTGGTGAAGCCTTCGATAAAGCTGCAAAAATGCTTGGCCTGCCTTATCCCGGCGGGCCACTAATAGATCAATTGGCGCAACAAGGTAATCCAATGGCGTTTTCCTTTGCTAAGCCTCAAATTCCGAATTTGGACTTCAGTTTCAGTGGGCTCAAAACATCTATTTTATATACCCTTCAGGCCGCTGAAAAAAAGGAGTCGGCGTTTCGTCAAAACCACCAAGTTGACCTCTGTGCTAGTATTCAAAATAGTATTGTAAGTATTTTAATGAGCAAATTGGAAAAGGCTGTAAAGCAAACTAAGATTCAAACGGTTGTGATTGCAGGAGGTGTTTCTGCCAATTCTGAACTTAGAAAACGCTTGCTTGCCAAAAAAGAAAACGGCTGGCAAGTAAGTATTCCAAAAATGAGTTATTGCACTGATAACGCTGCCATGATTGCCATGGCAGGTTCTTTCTATCTAGCTGCGGGCCTCACTGTTGGTCAGGATATTGCCGCAGATCCGCGCCTTAAATGGTAACCTATGGCACAATTTGTTGCCAATATTTTTCGTAACTTCGAAAGTTCAAAGTTACCGGTTATGTCGTCAGCACTGAAATCTGTTTTATTTTTCTGTTTCTTAAGCATTTGGGCTTTTGGGCAAGATAAAATTCAATGGCATTTTGATTTCTTACCTAACCCGGCTTCGCTTCAAATTAGCGCAACAATTGAAAAAGGCTGGCATCTATATGCCCTTGATTTAGATCCAAGTATTGGACCCGTTCCAACACAAATTGTTCTTGAAAAAAATAAAGCAATTCAAGTTTTGGTTCCTTTTGTAGCTTCCACCAAAGCACAGCAATCTTTTGACACCAATTTTGGAGCCGAAGTTTCCTACTTTGAAAATAGCTTCGAAGCGCGCAACCGCATCAAAGTCAAAAAACCAACGACCGTCTCTGGTGAACTCACCTACATGCTTTGCGACGACAAACGCTGTTTACCCCCGAAAACCATTCCATTTGAAGTGAGGGTAAGTCCATACAAACTAGAAAAACCAAATTAACACAATGAAAGCTCTTCTTCTTAGCCTCCTCTTTATTAGCTTATCCTTCTATGGATCTGCTCAAGATTTCATGAGTCAATTCATCAAATGGAATTGTAGTGTAGAAAAAATTGATGAGAGCCATGCCAACCTAGTTTTTACAGGTAAACTGATTCCTGAATACCACATTTTCAGTATCAAGCATGACCCAATGGCTGCAGATGGCACAGGTATTGTTCCTGAGTTCAAATTCAAGGCAGACAAAAACTTTAAAACAGTTGGTAAAGTATTTGAAATAGGTACACCACTTGTGCAAAAAGACGAGCTCGGTACCTCTTTGTATTTCGAAAATAAAGCCGTCTTCAAACAAAAAATCGAAATCTTAAGCGACGACGCTTTTACCGCTAGCTGCAATTTGTTCTTTCAGTTGTGCAACCACGAAGGTTGTTTACCTCCATTTGACTACACCGCAAAATTCAAAGTAAGTGGCTTTAAAGCATCCGTTGCTGCGCTTGTAGAAATAGATACCACAAATAACGCACAAGTAAACAATACTGACACCAATAATGCCAAGTCCACTATGGACCAAGCGCCTGCGCCGATCCAACAAAAAGAAAAAAAGAAAGATTCTAACATGGTGATTTTCATCGCTGGTTTCATTGCTGGTTTAGTTGCGCTACTTACACCTTGCATGTTCCCAATGATTCCAATGACCGTTACTTTCTTCACCAAGCAATCTAAAACACGCAGCGAAGGAATTTTCAAAGCCTTGATATATGGCGCTTCCATTGTCTTGATATACGTTGCTTTTGGTCTCGTCTTCACCGCCATTATGGGTCCACTTGGCCTCAACGACCTCTCTACAAACGTCTGGATGAACCTCATCTTCTTCAGTATTTTTGTGTTGTTTGCCTTTTCTTTCTTGGGTGCTTTCGAAATCCAATTACCGAACTCTTGGGTCAATAAAATGGACAAACAAGCAGACCGCGGCGGCTACCTCGGCATCTTCTTCATGGCTTTTACGCTCGGCTTGGTCTCTTTTTCTTGTACCGGCCCTATTATCGGCAGCTTGCTTGTAGAAGCAGCAACCTCTGGCTCCTACCTCACCCCTGCTGTGGGCATGACCGGCTTCTCTTTGGCGCTTGCCATTCCATTTACACTCTTCGCCATTTTCCCAGGATGGCTCAATAGTTTACCACAGTCAGGAGGTTGGCTCAATTCAGTCAAAGTTGTCTTAGGCCTCACCGAATTAGCTTTGGCTTTGAAATTCTTGTCATCTGTAGACCTCGCCTACCACTGGGACCTCCTCACCCGCGAGTGGTTTGTCGGTATTTGGTTTGTGCTCTTCTTTATCATGGGCATCTACCTACTCGGCAAATTGCAGTTCTCCCATGACTCACCCGTTCAAAAATTGAGCGTAACCCGCTTTATGTTTGCACTTTTGGCACTTGTTTTCTCCGTGTATCTATTCACAGGTATGTTTGGCGCTCCGCTCACACTCATCGATGGCATTGCGCCTCCGCGTACGCACTCCGAAGACAATTTCCGTTGGGTAAACGGCGGGCAAGAAACCGGCCTAGTCGAAGACTCCGTATCCGCTGCATTTGCTGCAGATATGCACCCAGTGGGTGATGGTTCTATTTTAGTGTTCCATGACCTCGAAAAAGGCCGTGCTTATGCTAAAAAACGCAACTTACCAATTTTGTTAGATTTCACCGGACACGCTTGCCAAAACTGTCGCAAAACAGAAAGCACCGTCTGGACCAACGACGAAATCCGCCCGTTGCTGCAAAAGAAATTTGTCATCATTTCTTTGTATGTAGACGACCGTGAGCTTCTGCCTGCAAACGAACAACGCGTTTCTAAACTCAGCGGCCCGATCCGCACAGTAGGCAACAAATGGGCCGACTACCAAATGACGCGCTACAAAAGCTTCCAACAACCTTTGTATGTCGTCACCGACCACGAAGGCAACGACCTCACACTCGCCATTGGCTACACCCCAGACATCAAGTCTTATAAAAAGTTCTTAGAGGGCGGCATCAAGCGTTTCGGCAATTAATGATTGTCTGCATTGCCGAAAAGCCAAGTGTTGCCCGTGATTTAGCGGAGATTTTAGGAGCCAAAAATCGCAAAGATGGTTACTTAGAAGGTAATGGCTATGCCGTTACTTGGGTCTATGGACACCTGTGTTCACTCAAAGACCCAGAAGACTACAACCCCAATTGGAAATACTGGAAACTAGAAGATTTACCAATTATACCTGCCCAATTTGGCATCAAGCTGCGCGGAGACGACGGCGCCAAAAAACAATTCCATGTTATTGAGCGCCTGATAAGCCAAGCTACGGAGGTCATTAACTGCGGCGATGCCGGGCAAGAAGGAGAACTCATTCAGCGTTGGGTGCTGCTTAAGGCCAAATGCAAAGTTCCGGTTAAGCGGCTCTGGATTTCTTCTTTGACTGAAGAAGCCATCAAAGATGGTTTCAAGAAACTAAGGCCTGGCTCAGATTTTGACCGCCTTTTCGCCGCAGGCAACGCCAGGGCGGTTGGCGATTGGGTCTTGGGGATCAACGGTACTCGGCTTTTTACCCGCAAATACGGCCGCGACAAACAAACCCTCTCCGTGGGGCGGGTACAGACACCCACTCTCGCGCTCATTGTGCAGCGCCAAAAAGAAATCGACGCTTTTAAATCTGATATCTTCTTTGAACTCAAAACTATTTACAGAGAAACCGAGTTCAGTTGTCAGATAGACCGCCTCAAAACCAAAGAAAAAGCCCAAAAAGGCCTAGCATACCTCAGTGAGCAGCCCTTCGAGGTCACGTCCTTTGAACAAAAAGATGCCAAAGAAGGAAACCCGCGTCTTTACGACCTCACTTCCTTGCAAGTAGACGGCAACCGTTATTATGGCTACTCAGCAGAAGAAACCCTCAATAAGGTCCAAAGTCTTTACGAAAAAAAATTAGTCACCTATCCGCGCGTAGACACCACCTACCTTTCTGAAGATCTACACCCAAAAATTCCAGGTATCCTCTCAGGGCTCCGAGACTACAAGCGTTTTACGACAGCACTTGAAGGCAAGCCAATTAAGAAATCCAAACAAATTTTTGACGACAAGAAAATCACGGATCACCATGCGATTATTCCGACAGGTGTGGCACCGTCGGGCATTAACCCAGAAGAACAGCGCGTTTACGACCTCATTGTACGGCGCTTCATTGCCGTGTTTTACCCAGAATGCAAAGTATCTAATACTACCGTTTTGGGCAAAGTTGTTGCCTTGGAATTTAAAGCAACAGGCAAACAAGTCCTGGACAAAGGCTGGCGCGTGCTTTACGAGGATCTCAAAGCACAGCAAACCAACCCCGAGGATAAAATTTTACCGCTTTTTACCAAAGGAGAAACTGGCCCCCACGCGCCGTATATCCACGAAGGTAAAACCAGCCCTCCCAAATACTACACTGAAGCTACCTTACTGAGGGCGATGGAAACAGCGGGCAAACTCGTAGAAAACGAAGAAATGCGCGAAGTCATGAAAGAAAATGGCATCGGGCGCCCTTCTACGCGTGCAAGTATCATTGAGACGCTTTTCAAGCGCCAATACATCGAGAAAAAGAAAAAAAACCTAAGTGCGACACCAACCGGAATGGCACTCATCGACAAGATATCCTTTGACTTATTAAAAAGCCCCGAATTAACAGGGCAATGGGAACACAAACTGCGCATGATCGAACGCGGTACTTATGATGCGCAAACCTTCAAGGATGAATTGTTCGTCATGGTGCGTCAACTTACCGATGAAGTCATCTTCGGTAAGCACTAAATGTATGTTACTTTACATGCGCTGGGGTGCTTCCACTCCCAATAAACCTAATGCTTGAGCTAGCGCCTGACGAACCGTGGCACTTAAAGAAAGTCTGAACTGACGTACGGCTGCATCGGGTTCAATGACAATTTTAACGCTTTGGTAGAAGGTATTGTACAACTTCACTAATTCATAGCTGTAGTTAGCGAGTAGCGCGGGTGAATATCCTTTGGCAGCCTCTTCCAAGGTGGTACCGAACAAGGCCAACTGCTTGATGATTTCCTTTTCTTCTGGGCGCATTGTTATGGCTAGTGAAAGTGTGGTTTGTTCGTAAGCCGCCTTCTCTAGGAGTGTAGAGATACGCGCATGGGCATATTGCAAGAAGGGGCCGGTATTGCCCGTAAGGTCGATAGATTCTTCCGGATTGAACAACATGCGTTTTTTCGGATCTACTTTTAACAAGTAATATTTGAGGCCACCCAAGCCAATTTGTGTATAAAGTTGCTCGCGGGCAGCGTTGTCGAGGCCTTCTAAGTGGCCACGCTCTTGGGTCATTTCTTTGGCTTTCTCAATAACTTCTGCCATGAGGTCGTCGGCATCTACAACTGTTCCTTCTCTAGATTTCATTTTACCGCTCGGGAGATCAACCATGCCGTAGCTCAAATGAAAGCAATTATTTGCCCAGGTGTAGCCTAATTTTTGAAGGATCAAGAACAACACTTTAAAGTGGTAATCTTGTTCATTGCCAACGGTATAAACCATACCGTGTAAATCCGGAAAATCTTTGAAGCGGTCAATGGCGGTTCCGATATCTTGGGTCATGTAAACAGCAGTGCCATCTGAACGCAAAACTAGTTTTTCATCGAGCCCATCTGCCGTCAGGTCTATCCAAACAGAACCGTCAGGTTTCTGATAAAAAACGCCGCTTTTAATGCCCTCCATGACTTGGTCTTTTCCGAGCAAAAAGGTGTCGGATTCGTAATAAAGCTTGTCGAAAGACACACCCATTTGCGCATAAGTTTGGTCAAAACCTGCATACACCCAACCGTTCATGGTAGACCAAAGCAAATAAACTTGCGGGTCACGAGCCTCCCACCTCACCAACATATCTTTGGCTTCTCGTAAGATCGCTGTTTGGTTTTTAGCTAATTCCTTGATTTTATCGTCGAGCGCAGCTACTGCTTTTTCGTCTTTACCTTCCTTGGCTTTTTCAAAATGGAGTACTGCTTCTTCAATGGCAGTTGGGGTGTCAGAAAAGTTCCCACTTTGCCATTGTGCCATGATTTCTTTAGCCTCTATTTGCATTGCTTTGTCGAACTCAACGTAGTATTTCCCCACGAGCTTATCGCCCTTCAAGCCTGTATTGGCTGGTGTTTCACGCTCACCGCGCGAATTGACGGGGGAGAACTTTTCCCACGCAAGCATGGATTTACAAATATGAATGCCACGGTCGTTGATGACTTGCGTACGCACTACTTTGTGCCCGACGGCACGCAAAATTTCGGCGACCGATGCACCCAAGAAAATATTGCGCAAATGACCCAAGTGCAAAGGCTTATTGGTATTTGGTGAGGCGTATTCCACCATGACTGTAGGTCTAGAGTTGGCTGGCCTTAGCCCATAGTTGGGTTGAGCCTGCATTTGAATGAGCTGTTCTAGCCAAAACGCATTCGTAAATACAATATTTAAAAAGCCACTCACTACGTTACAATGAGAAACACCTTCGATATTTTGTTCAATCCAATTTTTGAGTTTTTCTCCTGCTTCCTGTGGAGTACAACGCAATAATTTGATAAAAGGAAAAACAACCAATGTGAGATCGCCTTCCATGTCGCGGCGGGTTTGTTGAAACTGAATGAAGGATTCCTGGATTGGCACACCAAATAAATCGGGTGCAGCGGCAAGTAAGGCTTGACGAATATGTTGTTCCATTTTAGGAGAGTTGGGTAATGATGTTTTCGATGAGGTCAAGCGTGCGCTCTGCCATTTTGTTTTTTTCGTCGTCCAGACAAGGATTCACCTCTACAATTTCCAAGGCACAGAGTCTTGGATCTTGTGCAAAAAATTGAAGTAAGGTATTTGCCTCGGCGAAGCTAATACCATTGGCAACAGGTGTGCCTGTTCCGTAAGAAGTTTCTAGTGGGTCAATACTGTCTACATCAAAAGAAACGTAAATAAGATCGCAAGCCTTCAGTTGAGAACTCATCTCAGCCAAACAAACAGAAAGCCCCTTTTGGCGCAATTCAGCTACAGTGTAATTTTTTAACTGTAATTCTTTCATCATGAGCTCTTCTTCTGATTCTGTGTCACGCACACCAATATAGACAAGGTCTTGAGGTAAAAATGCATGACTTTTAAGATCATTCCAATGACCTACAGTAGCAGAATCTGGCTTGTTTTTAGCCAAATGAAGGTGATCGAGCCCAAGGGCTGCCGCGATCGGCATACCGTGAATATTGCCAGATGGGGTGGTGTACGGAGAATGAATATCGGCATGTGCATCTATCCAAATGACACCGATACGCTGCTGACCATGTAACTTGTGAAGCGCAGCTAAAGTGCCTGCTGCTGCACTGTGGTCCCCAGATATCAATAAGGGCATAGCTTTATGAGCAGTACAATTTTGTATTTTTTCTTCAAGAGAATCAAATACACTGCGCAAACCGTCGATATTTTTGGCAAAAACAAAAGGGCTTTTGTGATCGAGTAGGTCATTGTATTGATCAACAATTTGAACGGGATAATCGGCAAATAAAGTGCTTCCTTTGGAACGGGCAGCAGCTCGAATTGCTTCTGGGCCTAGCGAAGCGCCACGTGTGCCTGCTCCTAATTCAGAAGGATTGAAGATAAATTGTAAATTTCTCGGCATAAAGGACCCTTTGGGGGCTGATACAAAGATAAGGCTATTTTGGCAATGCTTTTGACCATTTTACTTAGCTTTGTTTATGCCGAAGTACATATTTCTGTTCTTATTTTGCGCTTTAGTTCAAATCTATTCAGCTCAAAAACCATTTATTGGTAGTTTAGAATATCATTTAATTAGCGTAGACTTCATCAGTAAAGATACCACCGAAGGCAAACTTTTTATCTATGCACTAGACTCCATGGTGCGGTACAGCTACCTCATGACAGATGGCAAAAAGCAAGAAAGTATCCATCATTTGAAAAGAAAAAAACTACTCTCCTTAATCGAATTAGATGGGCAGTTTTTTGCAGTTCAAATCGTTGATTCACTCTCTGAAAATAGCAAGCTCGACTACAAAGCCAAACGCGGAAAAACAAATTTCAATGGGCTCATTTGCAAAGAAGCAATCATAGAAAATACCCAAGGCACAACACCCTTACTTTATTCCAAGAAAATAGACTCAAGGTACTTTGTTGGACTCAAAGGTGCACCTGGTTTACCGGTTAAAGGGCAAATTCCAACAGATAACGGTTATATGGCTTTCGAGCTTCGAAACTGGAATGAGCGCACCCCGCCTATTCAATTATTTATCCCTGACAAAAAATACAAAGTACTCCCAATCGAGGCATTTTTAGAACAGATTCAAACTCCAAATAACAACGCTACTCAAGATTAACTAACAGCTTGCTGTTTATAGGTTTGCAGCCTTTTCATTTTTGGTGTACCGCTTTACTGTATTTTCGTTTGATTAGACGCTAAAGCCTCATGGAAGAAAACGAATACATCCCAAAATCAAGCTCCAAACCTGCTTCAAAAACAGAGGAACCAACTCGTGCGCGTGTTAAAAAGCAAGAGGAGGCTGAGCCCGGGCGCCAGAAGGATAGCAAAAAGTCTTCAAATGATGGTCCTTCGGCTACTGCCAAGCTAAAGGAACGGATCAACTTCCCAAAAATTAAAATTATTGTTGGTGCGCTTTTAAGTTTGTTAAGTATTTACTTATTTTTAGCTTGTATTTCTTACCTCTTTACCTGGACCAAAGACCAAGACCAACTGCTCAACAGAAGTTTTGTCGCTTATATTTTTAATAACGACCTTCCTACAGCAGAAAATTGGCTAGGGAAATTCGGTGCCTGGACTTCTCACCTTCTTATTTACCGCGGATTTGGCCTAACCTCTTTTGGTCTTATTTTCCTTTTGTTTCTTGGAGGTTTTAAAATTCTATTCGGGACAGCCCTGCTACCTTTAGCCCGGGCAACAAGTGTAACGATCAGCTATGTTCTTTGGGGTTCTATATGCTTAGGTTTTTTTAGCCCGCAAATGAGCTATGCTGGCGGTGCCTTTGGCTTCTACACCAATCAGTGGCTGCAAATTACTTTTGGTGGATTTGGAACCTTATTTATGCATATAATTGCATTTTTTGTTCTCACTACGCTTCAATTCAGCCCTAATTATCGAGCGCTCTTGCAGCGTATTTTTGGGACAAAAGAGCAAGGCAACGATTCAGATGAAGAAGCCTTGAACGATGACGCTGCGTCTTTTGACGATATTTACGTAGTCAATACAATCAAAGCGGATCAAATTAAAGCAGACAACATCTCCCAAACTGTTGTCTTTGACGACGGCGATGAGGATGATATTTTTGAGCAAGAAAGCGAATTAATTCTTCAAGTAGACAAAGATCCAATCCAAGAAAACAGCTTTGACTCGGACTTTGAAATTGAATTAGGGGCAGATCCAATTCTCGATACCCCCATTAAAACCCCAATGTCTGAAGAGGAAGACCGCGCATCACAGTTAGTGAGTGAACACGGCGAATACGATCCCACCAAAGACTTAGAAGGATATTTACTACCGCCACTAGAACTCATGAAGGAGTATGTATCTACGGGCGTCTCAGTCAGTAAAGAAGAACTTGAGAATAATAAGGATAGAATCGTAGAAACGCTTTCACATTACAAGATTGATATCGCAAAAATTAAAGCAACCGTAGGGCCCACCGTTACACTTTACGAAATTGTACCAGCACCTGGTGTTCGCATTTCAAAAATCAAAAACCTCGAGGACGATATTGCCTTAAGTCTATCTGCTTTAGGCATCCGAATCATCGCTCCCATTCCAGGTAAGGGCACAATCGGTATTGAGGTGCCAAATTCAAATCCAGAAATGGTTTCAATGCGCTCACTTATCGCCTCCGATAAATTTCAGAACTTCGACGGCGAGCTGCCAATCGTGATGGGCAAAACAATCACCAACGAAACATATGTTTTTGACCTCACCAAAATGCCACACCTACTCGTAGCAGGGGCAACCGGGCAAGGAAAATCAGTGGGTCTTAATGCTATTTTAATATCCATCCTTTACAAAAAACATCCGGCGCAAGTTAAATTTGTCTTAGTCGATCCTAAAAAAGTTGAACTGACCCTCTTCAATAAAATTGAACGGCACTTCTTGGCCAAACTGCCGGGAGAAGAGGACGCCATTATTACCGATACTTCTAAAGTCGTCAATACACTTAATTCTTTGTGTATCGAAATGGACGATCGCTACGAGCTGCTCAAAGACGCAAGTGTCAGGACGATAAAGGAGTACAACGCTAAATTTATTGGGCGTCGTTTAAATCCGGAAAAAGGACACCATTACCTTCCCTATATTATAGTGCTCATAGATGAATTTGCCGATCTCATCATGACTGCAGGAAAAGAGGTGGAACACCCTATTGCGCGCATTGCGCAGTTGGCACGCGCCATTGGCATTCACCTCATCGTGGCTACGCAGCGGCCGTCCGTTAACGTGATAACGGGTATGATTAAAGCCAACTTCCCCGCGCGCATTGCCTTTAGAGTTTTATCAAAAATTGATTCGCGTACCATACTTGACGCTTCAGGTGCTGACCAATTAATTGGTCGTGGCGATATGCTCATTTCTACTGGCTCCGAAATGAAGCGCTTGCAGTGCGGTTTTGTGGATACCCCTGAAGTTGAAGAAATCTGTAACTTTATTGGTTCGCAGCGCGCGTATCCTGAGGCTTTAATTCTACCTGAATATATTGCAGAAGGATCAGAAACCAGTGGGGATATTGACATGAATGAGATAGACAACATGTTTGTCGATTCTGCTCGAATTGTTGTTATGAATCAACAAGGCTCTGCAAGTTTATTACAACGTAAACTCAAACTGGGTTATAACCGCGCAGGGCGTATTGTGGATCAGCTCGAAGGCATGAATATCATTGGTCCTTTTCAAGGAAGCAAGGCCAGAGAAGTTTTGTTTTCAGATATCGAAAGCCTCGACGAATTCTTGCGCACTAAAGGCCTGCTTTAAGAATTACTACTTTACCCGATTTAGGCCCAAAGCCTTTAACATGAATTTTGGCAAGTGCTTCGGTTTTGCACCTTGTTTTAAGCGAAGATAAATCCCTAATTTCTTCAAAATAGGAACCTTGTGGGTCTCCACAAATTCTATCCAATAACCGTCCGGATCCTCGATATAGGCAAAACGCCCGGCTGCCTCGCCCATATCAAACGAATTGTCAGAATCTACGGTAAATGGATTGCCAAATTCAGCACAACGCAATTTTAGAGCATCCATACCCTGTACATCAAAACAGAGATGAATAAAACCCCAGTCTCCCCAAAAACGATTTTCAAAAATTTGACGTGCGCCATTCTGATTACTGAGCGCTACCAATTCTATTTCAGTAATGCCTAGAAGCGCTGCAAAATAGCCTTCTCGAACTTTTGGATGCGCTAACAACACCCTTCTAAATGACGCATTGCCTCTTGGTAAAAAATCAAAATCTGAGAATACCATTTCTTTATCGTAGTCCACTTGATCAAAACCAAGTAGTTCCTGATAAAAAGGTTTGCTACGCTCCATGTCTGAAACACCAATGACAGCTCCGGCCACACCTCCACACTTGGAAGGGTGCTTAGAAGAGGCAAACCAAGATCTGGCCTCTACAATTTGAAAATAATTACCGTTAGGATCTTGAACATAACAAGTCCAACGACCCGCTGGGTCTTGCTGAGCTGGGCTTACTTTGGCACCCATTTGCTGGAGGTGTCTTTGCGTGTGACGCACATCCTCGGATTTGATCTTACAAATAAAAACACCGTAGTCTCCAAGCTGAGGCTCAAAATTTGCTTGAACAGTAGGTCGAGATGTAAATTGCCAAATTTCAAAACCGCCGCCACCAGCCATATTCAAGGCTAGTGTTGCGGTTCGATGCTGTACTTCTCCACCCGTGTAACGGGTCATGAGGGGTGCTGGTGCCGCCTCTTCAAAAATACGTACATCCAGACCAAATGCCTTTCTATACCATGTCCAGATATCTTGCACTTCGGGTACACCAATACCAATTTGTTGAATACCGTTAATGTAGAATGTATGTTTCATTTTATTTAGCGTATTGCGCGTTCATTGAATAAGAGATAACCAAAACTCAGTTGAAGCTGAATGGGTTGGACATATTTAGGCAAATAATTAATCGTAGCTCTTATGGGCCCAACAGGTGAATGATAAATGATATTTGCCGCCGCCAATATACTTCTTCCATCCAGAGGTTTCGCATAGGTAAATGAACCATCCGGATTCAAAACCAATTGAATGATCGGTAAAAATGCATAAGCATCGAGCCTTAAATCTATATTTTTAAGCGGACTCACTATCAATTGTGCACCGCCACAAACATACTGCGTTGACCGATACGCTGAAATAAAATAGGTATCTAAATCTGGCAAAACATTGATGCCGGGCAAGGCGAGCATACTCGCAGTATAATTTGCAAATAAAGACTGACTATTGAGCACGGATTTAAGGTGTAAGCCTAAATTGACCACTTGTTTCTTTTGAAATGGAAAAGTAAGTAGCTCAAACTGTAAACTAAGCCATTGGTGATTTTTGCTAACGGTATCAGTAGAGGTGGAGGTGGTTCCAGGAAATGTAAGTTCTTTACCCCGAACATAGGTGGCTTTGAACTCTAGAAGGGTTCCCGAACTTGCGTATTGTTTGCGATTGAGTGTATTACTTGTGTAGGCCAAACGTATACTTTCACCAATAAAAGACGTATAATCTGCGGTGTCTTCTTTTGTAAAGTAATCCGTCTGGTAGTAGGAGTCGTCTAACCAAAATACACGCGTATTTGCCGTAAAAATACTATGTGTTCCGGTTGGGACTTTGAATTGCAAACCTGTGTAGCGCTCCTCTTGTATCAAGAAAGAGGGCTTCACATCTTCGAAAAAAGTCGCAAAACTCTTAAAATAGTCCCAACGATTCAGCACAAAATAAGCGCTCAACGAAACAGGAATACTACCCGGAAAAACCAGTTCGTAATTGATCTTTCCAGAACCATAAAATTTTCCAAAATAAGAGGAGAGGTCTATACGCTGACCCACAAGTCCTGCTCTTCGATAAGTCAAACCTAAGAAACCTGTGTTGATTGCTCTGGAGGAGATGATTCCGCCGAAATCTACCCGAAATGCATTTGCTTTGTTGACCTTCAGCAGTAAGGTTAGCGTAGAATCGTTGCGGAGCTCAAAATTTGGACTGACAAAACTATAATAAGGAGCTGCTAGTGCTCGTAAATAACGCTTTTCTAGAGCTAGACTATCTAATATTCGCTTGCTGTATTTTGGTAAGATAGCCGTTCTTACAAATGGCAGGTCAAGCTTGCGACCCGAATTAGAACGCACCTCGCTCACGGCTAAGGGCAACAATTTTGCTTTGAAATTTTGTCTCTTTATCGAGCGTTCGTTTGGGTCTACCCGGCTAGATACATGTGCGAGAATGCTGTCAATTTGAAGCATGGTTGCCGAATAACCATCTTGTATTGCTTGTTGTACATCGTCAAAATCAAAAGTGCCAACAGCTGTATTTGGTTCGATAATTATGCCCTCTTTACATGGCATCGTATAGTTGGTCGGTGTGGTCATCATGCTGGTGAGCAGACCTAAAAAATCGCGATCGGAAACTGGGGGCAAATTTTTGGAAACATTACTCCCAATAATAAAGTCAGGTTGAAATTCGCTGTACAAAACATCTATTGGGAAATTATTATAGAGCCCTCCATCAAAATACAAAACACCATCTATCCTTACCGGATTGAGGTATAATGGAAAAGTCATGGAAGCGCGAACCACTTGATTGAGCTTGCCCTCAGAAAAAGTAATACTGTTCTTTGATTCTACTGCTGAGGCCACGCAACGATACGGAATAAATAATTGGTTGAAATCTTCTTGAACCGACGCGCTTGCTCGACCAAATATTTTGAGCATTTCAAAGTCCAAATAGGTCGGGTCTATTAAGGCAAGGGGCAATGATTTTTGCAGAATACTATCTTGTGCAACGCTGAAATTAAACATAGAAGCGTTTGCAGCATCTTGATAAAATAAAAATTGCTGTTCTGCATCTTCTTGGCCTTTGACCATGAGCTCAAAAGATTCAGAAAGCACGTAGGCTTCAATTTCTTGAGGTGAATAACCGCTGGCATACATGGCGCCTACCAATGCACCTGCCGAAGTGCCTACGATAAAGTCAATAGGAATATGATTATCTTCTAGCGCTTTTAGAACGCCAACATGGGCCACACCTGAAGCGCCGCCGCCGCTTAAGACCACCCCTACGGTTTGTCTTCCTTGGGCCAAGAGCTGCAAAGTAAAAAAAAGGAAGGGTAAGAGGTATTTGGTCTTCGACAAATTCGTTCTTTTGTACAAAGTTAACGAATCCCTAAACAATGCAATCCACCACCAGTTCAAAAAGCGACTTACTCACCATCACCCTCAAAAGTTTTTTTGGCTTTGAGGCTACTCTTGCCGAAGAGCTACAAGAACTCGGATATCCAGAGCCCGTATTGCTCAACAGAGCGGTTCAAATCAAGGGTACTTGGACAGATGTCTATAAACTCAATCTATATTGTCGTTGTGCGATTTCCGTTTTGGTAGAAATTGAAAAGTTCTACATACAGACTGAAGAAGATTTGTACAAACGCGCGATGCGCATCAAATGGCACGAACTTTTTGACGTCAACAAAACTTTCGCCGTTAAGGGAGCCATCTTTTCGCCAATTTTTAGCAATACACACTACCCGTTCCTTCTCATCAAAGATGCAATTGTCGATGTTTTTAAGGCTAAAACTGACGAACGCCCCAACATTGACGTCAAGAAACCAAGTATTCTTTTCGACCTCTACATCAAAGACAAAGAAGTAACGCTCTCCGTAAATACCAGTGGGCTTCCTTTGTTTCAGCGCGGTTACCGAACTGCAGTAGGCCCAGCTCCTATAAATGAAGTTGTTGCTGCTTGTCTGATTAGAATGTCTGGTTGGGACCGCAAACAAACGTTGGTCGATCCTTTTTGTGGCTCTGGAACCCTACTCGTGGAGGCTGGGCTTTTGGCTAGCGGTATTCCGAGCAACATAGAAAGACAGCATTATGCATTCAAAAACCTCAAGAACTATGATGCCGCTATTTGGGAAGAGCTTTATGAAAATGCGCCTAGAATAGCAAGAACACTTCCCTGCACGCTTATCGGTGGCGATATCTCAGATGAAATGGTACTAAAAGCGCGAAGAAACCTCCGAACTTTCTCTTTTGGTCGTTTCGTTGAAGTTTTTTCCACTCCCTTTGACAAACTAAAAATAGAACCGCCTGTATTTATTATCACAAATCCGCCCTACGACGAGCGCCTATCTACAGATATCGAAGAACTCTACGGAACTTTTGGCACTTGGCTCAAGCACCAAATGACCGGCAGTAAAGCCTGTGTAATTAGTGGTAGCATCGAAGGCTTTCATGCCATCGGTCTTAAAGCCGCAAAAAAAGATCGAATTTTTAATGGCGATATCGAATGTGAATTTAGACAATACGACTTGTTTCAAGGAAAAAAGGGGCTCAATTGAGCCCCCTTTTTTTTGTAATATCTTGAAAGTTGTATGTTAGAATAAAAACACAATTAGCGCTCGTCGACTGGTAAATAGTTACGGTTGGTATGGCCCGTATAGATTTGACGAGGGCGTCCAATTGGCTCTTTGTTTTCGGTCATTTCTTTCCACTGTGCGATCCATCCTGGTAAGCGGCCAATTGCAAACATAACAGTAAACATTTCTGTAGGGATGCCCATTGCCTTGTAGATGATACCTGAATAGAAATCTACGTTTGGATATAAATTTCGTGCTTTGAAGTATTCGTCTTCAAGGGCCACTTTTTCTAGTTTCTTCGCAATTTCTAAAAGTGGGTCGTTGACGCCTAGTTTTTCTAGGACATCGTCACAAGCTTTTTTAATAATTTTAGCCCTTGGGTCAAAGTTTTTGTATACACGGTGACCAAAGCCCATGAGGCGGAATGGATCTTCTTTGTCTTTGGCTTTGGCGACCCATTTGTCGACGTTTCCGCCATCGGCATGAATTTGCTCGAGCATCTCGATAACTTCTTGGTTGGCTCCACCGTGAAGAGGACCCCAAAGTGCAGAAATACCAGCTGAAACAGATGAATAGACATTGGCGTGAGAGGAGCCAACAATGCGAACAGTTGAAGTAGAGCAATTCTGTTCGTGATCGGCATGAAGAATTAAAAGTTTGTTGAGTGCATCTGTGACAACAGGATCTACATGGTAGTCTTCAGTAGGCATAGAAAACATCATGTACATTAGGTTATTACAGTAGTCGTACTCATTGCGTGGATACATGAAAGGATGGCGGATGAGATTTTTGTAAGACCACGCCGCAAGCGTAGGTAACTTTGCAATCAAACGGTGAATCGTGAGATTTTTAGCTTCGGGGCTGCGGTTAGGATCGAGAGACTCTGGGTAAAAGGTGGCCAATGAGGCAATTGTTGAAGAAAGTACGCCCATCGGATGCGCCTTTGAAGGATAAGCCTCAAAAAACTGTTTCATATCTTCATGAACCAGGGTGTGTTTACGGATGCTATCTTGAAAGGCATCTAGTTCTGCACGATTTGGTAAATTACCATAAATCAGCAAATAAGATACTTCAATAAAAGTGGCCTTCTCTGCGAGTTGTTCAATAGAATAACCTCTGTAATGAAGTATTCCTTCTTCACCATCAAGATAGGTGATAGAACTTTTGGTTGCCCCGGTGTTTTTGTAACCCGTATCTAAGGTGATGTACCCCGTTAGATCGCGCAATTTGGAGATGTCAATTGCTTTTTCGTTTTCGGTTCCTACAACAACTGGTAGCTCATAAACCTTGCCGTCGAGTTCAATTTTGGCTGTTTCACTCATGTGATGAAAATATGTAGTTTGATAATGTGTGCCTAAATTACAAAAGAATCAGCAAATGAAGCGCAAGAAGACCGATAAAAACTATTAATGATGATGAAAATTTATAGTTCCTCTAATATGTAGGAATGAATCATATTAAAAAGGTGATTTCGTGTATTGCCTCCATAAATACCATGGTTTTTATTAGGATAGATAAATAAGTCAAATTGCTTGTTTGCCTTCACTAGCGCGGAGATCATTTCCATGCTGTTCTGGTAGTGAACGTTATCATCTGCTGCACCATGAATGAGTAAATATTTACCTTGTAAGTCTTTGGCAAAATTTATTGGTGAGTTGTCGTCGTAGCCGTTCGCATTCTCTTGAGGTGTGCGCATGAAGCGCTCCGTGTAAATATTATCGTAGAAACGCCAGTTTGTAACGGGGGCCACCGCAATCCCCACCTTGAATAAACCGTTTCCTTTCGTCATGGCAAGCGAAGACATAAAACCACCGTAGCTCCAACCCATAATTCCTAATCTAGAAGGGTCTACATCTTTGCGCTTGGCAAAGACTGTGGTGGCATCGATGATATCTTGGATTTCTAGTTTGCCGAGTTGTAAATAGGTCGACTTTTTGAAATCAGCGCCCCGGAATTGGGTGCCTCTTGGGTCTATACTCAAGACCATATATCCTTCTTGAGCCAGCAGTTGGTGAAAGAAATAATCATTGCCATCCCAGCTATCCAAGACTTCGTTGTGGCCCGGGCCACCATAAACATTGACAAAAACGGGATATTTTTTTGTCGAATCATAGGAAGTCGGCAAAAGAAGAGAGGCGTTGAGCGTTGCACTCGAAGTGTTGATAGAAATGAATTTTTTACGGCTTAGGTTTTCTTTTTTCATCTTAGCAACTAAGGCCGCGTTATCTTCAAGAATTTGAACCAACTCGCCGCTTGCTTGTCGCAAGGCAATTACCGGAGGTGTATTGGCATTTGAAGTACTGTGAATAAAATATTGCATGCCGTTTAAAAATTCTGCATTGTGATAACCAAGGTCAGGCGTGAGGTTCTTTTTTTGGGTGCCATCTTGACGAATGCTGTAAATCGATTTGTAAATTGCTCCTGGTTCTGCGCTTGCATAATAAATGGTTTGGCTCAATTCGTCAATGCCTAAAAATTCGATGACGTCCCAAGCGCCCGAGGTAATTGCTGTACTTTTACCATCGAATCCGAGTTGGTAGATATGGTTATAACCACTCACTTCACTCGTTCTTAAAATAGACTTTCCATCTTGTAAAATCAGTAAATTGTTGTCGACATCGACGTAAGTAAAAGAAGCCTCCGTGAAGAATTCCTTGCTTGATATCTGTTTTTGACTTGCGTCAATAAGCCAGTAATGGAGTTCGTTTTGATGTCTATTCATCGTTTGTACGATTAGCTGATTGGATTTGGTCGACCAATTCAGTCTTGGTATATACTCATAGGCTCCTAAATCGATTTTTTGAAGCTTTTCACTTTTTACCTCTAGTAGATTTAATGTGACAACACTGTTTGCCTCGCCAGCTTTTGGATACTTGTATTTAAATTGTTCTGGATAAAGATCGCCGTATAATGCCATTTGAAATTCCGGCACTTCTTGCTCATCAAACTTTAAAAAAGCAAGGTATTGGCTATCAGGCGACCAACAATATGCTTTGGTGAGTGCAAATTCTTCCTCATAAACCCAATCCGTAGTGCCATTGATAATTTTATTGCGCTTGCCGTCTTGGGTCATTTTGTGAACCTTCCCAGTATTGAGGTCTTTAATAAAAATATCATTGCCATGAATAAACGAAACCATTGTGCCATCTGGGCTGTATTCTGCTAAAGTTTGCGGTGTATGTTCGGCATCGAGCGCATCGAGTTTTTTGGTTTTCAAATCATAAAGAAAATAAAACGCTTCAAAACTGCGTCGATAAATGGCTTTTGGAGCGGTCCAGAGGAGTACTTTTTGTTCGTTAGAATTGAATTCAAAACCGGCAACTTCTATTGGTTTATCTTCCCAAACAAGGGTGGATTTAGAAATGAGGATTTGCGCTTGGTGTCTTTCTTTTGAAATATTACCTTTTACTAAATCCCCATTAACTCCCCATTCTACAAAATGAACGCCGTCATTGAGCATCCGATAAGCACTGGCTCCTTTTGCACTGAATTCATAATTACGCCAAATACGCTCAACTGTTAAATTTTGAGCAACAACTTGCTGAAAAAGAAAAGAAATAAATAAAACGCTAAGTAGAATTTTCATGACCATTTAATTGAATCCTAAAATTACATAGATTTCTGATGTAATATTTAGCTCATGGAGCCTTAACAAATAAATCACTTATCTTTTTTTAAAGTATTGCGTAATTCCACCTAAAAGCACTAAATTTGTTGTAGCTTTTTTATGACCTCCTTGACGCCTCATCTGTGCCGAAACCATAAAAACAGCACCACTAAAACCAAAGCTGATTGTCAGTTGAATTAAACTTAGCATCATGAAGCAAACTCTACTTTTATTTTCCGTGTTATTTACGGCGCTTACTTTTGCTCAAAACACATGTAATGAGCTATTTATTTCTGAATATGTCGAAGGTTGGTCTAATAATAAGGCACTTGAAATCTACAACCCTACCAACAATCCGATTAACCTATCCGGTTATTTCGTAAGTCGCTATTCGAATGGCGCTACAACGGCAACAGTTGCCAATTCAGTTCAACTTTCCGGAACAGTTCCTGCAAAAGGTGTGTACGTTGGTGTTATTGAGAAGCTCGACCCAATGGGAACAGGGCAAGAAGCCCCAGTTTGGGACTCTCTCCAAGCCAAAGCAGATGGTTTTTATTGCGCAGATTACAATACTTCAAACGCTTGGTATTGGAATGGCAATGACGCTATTTTATTAGGGAAAGGAACCCTACCTGCTTCTCAAACCGCAGTGATCAATGCGACCAACGTAACTGGTTTTGCGGTAGTTGACGTCTTTGGTAAAATAGGAGAAAACCCAGCCAACGAAACCGGTACTTCTTCCGGCAACAATGGCGCATGGTCCACACAATTTCCGTACAGCACAGGTCTAGGCGTTTTGCTCACTAAAGACCACAGTCTTCTTCGTAAACCTACCGTTTTAAAAGGGCAAACAAGCAATCCATCTTTTTTTGATCCCTTACTCGAATGGGATAGCATTCCGCCTGTTATTGTGCGTTTAGATGCAAACGGCGACACCCTTTTCGGCATGAGCGGCAATCCAATTTTGGACGGAAACTGGTCTTCGTTGGGCGTTCATGAGTGCGATTGCAACACGATTGGTTTGAACCCAGCTACAAAAGCTGCACCAAGTATTTACCCCAATCCAAGCAATGGTATTGTTTTTGTAAATACACAAAATGAGATCCGCAAAATTCAAGTAGTCTCTGCACTTGGTCAGCTTGTAAAAGAAATCAACGTAAGTGCAGCACAACCAAGTGTTGAAATCAACCTTCAGGAATATCAGGGTGTCTATTTCTTGCGTATGACCTCACTTTCAGGTCAGCAAAGCCTTCACAAAGTGATCATTCGCTAAGATGCGCCTCTTATTTATTGGGTTGCTCTTTGCACTATCTGGAGTTTCCTTCGGTCAACAATTAGGTAAAATAAGCGGTGTGGCTCAAATGTCACCTGGCGAGGTTTTTGTGGCGGGAGCCAAAATTACCCTTCTCAATCAAGGTGCTGCAATTGCACGCGTTGCTACCAACGATATCGGCTCCTACGAAATTCCAAACATACCATTTGGCAACTACCAAATCATGTTTACCCTCCCTCTTACCGATACCATTCGCTTCGCTATTCAGCTCAATCAGGCAAGTCTTGTGCAAAACTTTACCATCAGAGCCACCCAAGAAGTACGTGAAATCCGCGTGATAGGCAACTTAGTCAATGGTCAAAATGTTCCTGTTGCCGTTACTAAAATAGATACCAAAAAAATTACCGAAGAACTAGCCTCTAGAGACCTACCTATGCTCTTAAACGGTACGCCAGGCGTTTATGCCACCAACCGAGGAGGAGGAGACGGAGATGCGCGCATTAATGTGCGTGGCTTTGACCAGCGCAATGTTGGCGTTATGATCGACGGCGTTCCTGTAAACGATATGGAGAACGGCGCAGTTTATTGGTCCAATTGGTTTGGTCTAGATGCCATTACCTCTCAAATGCAAGTACAACGCGGTTTGGGTGCAACAAAAATTGCTATGCCGTCAATTGGCGGAACCATTAATATCATTACGCAAGGTGTGGGCACCAAAAAGGGTGGAAGCTTCAAACAAGAATACGCTACGGGTAATTTTTTGCGTAGTTCACTCTCTTACAACACCGGCATGACCCCTTCTGGGTGGGGGCTTACTTTTTCTGCCTCCTACAAGCAAGGCCAAGGTTGGGTAGACGGCACCCCGACTCAAGGTTTTTTCGGCTATACCAAAATCTCCAAAAGACTCGATAAGCATTTACTTACGCTTTCTGCTTTTGCTGCTCCACAACAACATGGTCAGCGTTCCTTTTTTCAAGGAATCCAATATTGGGATGCCAATCGTTCTCAAGCGCTTGGCGTGCAGTTCGACTCCACCCTATTACTCAACGATATGGGTATTCGTTACAACCAACACTGGGGCTACGTGACCAACGATGCAGGTGAGCGTGAAATCCTCAACGAACGTCGTAATTTCTACAATAAACCACAAATTACACTCAAAGATTTTTGGTCGGTCAACGACAAATTAGATATTTCAAATTTGGCCTACCTCTCTGTCGGGCGTGGTGGAGGAACCAGTATCTTCAATTCTTCAGCCATTCTGCGTGATAGCAATTTTAACATCGACTGGGACCAAATGATCACCGAAAACCAAGTGAATTCTTTATTCGGAACGCCAAATATTGACCCGCTTTATTCAGATACAGAGATCAAAGCCAGCCAGATATTATTAGCGAGTATCAACAACCATTTTTGGCTAGGTTATTTGGGGCAGTTCAATTACCAATATTCCAAAAAAACTTCTTTTTCAGGTGGAATCGATTACCGCTATTATGAAGGTCGTCATTATCAAATTATCACCAACCTTTTGGGTGCCGACTACTTTTTAAGCGCAGCCAACTTCAATGATCCCGATCCAATGCAAAGGGTTGGAGATAAAATTGCCAAAAACACCTTCAATGCAGACCGCGATGGGGTCGTGACCTATGCCGGTGTTTTTGGCCAAGTAGAGCACAGTGGTGAACGCATCAATTGGTTTGCAAACGTTTCAAGCATCCTTAACGGATACAAAGGCATTGATTACTTTCAACGTAAAGTACTCGAACTCAGTGATACCACCCTCAGAATTGGGGCACTCGACACCATTCAATACAATGGTCAGACCTATCATGCGGGCTCACCAGGGCTCAATTTCTTCGAAACTGATTGGAAATACATTCCTGGCGTCACCGTAAAAGGCGGCCTGAGTTACAAATTGAACAAATATCAGGACGTCTATTGTAATTTGGGTTATCTCAACCGCACGCCGCAATTCTCTAATGTCATTGACAACAATAGCAATAGTTTTTTTGGCGAAATCGTCAATGAAATCATCTATGCGGCAGAAGGTGGGTACCACTATTCCAACAAACATTTTGGGGTCAATTACAATGCTTATTTCACCAATTGGAAAAATAAACCTTTCCCTTATGGCGTCGCTGTTCCTGACCCTAACGACCCAACAGAATTCATTCGGGTCAATATCAATGGAATGGATGCCATACACATGGGCCAAGAAATCGATGTTGCTTGGGAAATTTCACCTAAACTTTCTATTGACTTCATGTTCTCTATTGGTAACTGGATTTGGAATTCGAGTAAAACCGTGTTTATACCACAATACGACTCCTTAGAATTTACTTTTGACGCAAAAGGTGTACATGTCGGAGATGCTGCGCAAACTGCAATGGCGGCGTCTTTACGCTATGAACCCATTAAAAATGCCTACATCAAGCTTCAAGGTCAATTTTTTGATCGTTATTATGCCAACTTTGATCCATTCTCCCTGCAAGGTAGCAACGGAGGCCGTGATTCCTGGCAAATCCCCTCCTACTCATTGATCAATTTATTTGCGGGTTACCGCTACAAACAATTTAGTTTTGGAGGTGCCATTACCAATCTCCTCAATACCTCTTTTATATCGGATGCCACTAACAATGCGAATGGCATTTATGATCAATTCGATGCGCGCTCTGCCTCAGTTATGTTTGGCCAAGGTTTGCGCTTCAATATCAACCTCGCAATACAATTCTAACTATGAAAAAATTATTACTCAATCTGGCTATCTTGGCGCTCGGACAACAAGCTTTTGCCCAAACCATTGCCCAAGTTCGTAACCTCGGAATTGGTCAAACTGTAACCGTTACAGGAGTTGTAACCAACGGAAGTGAACTCGGCCCTATTCGCTATTTACAAGATGGGACAGCAGGAATTGCCTGTTACGGATCCAATCTAAATACCATCCAAAAAGGAGACTCCATTACGGCAACAGGTGTCTTATTTGAATTCAGTGGTTTACTCGAATTATCACCAACCAACAGTTTTATCAATCATGGACAAGCAATTGTTCAGCCTGCACCTCTCGTTATTCCTATCTCAAGTGCAGGAGAAAGCTTAGAAGGTCAATTGGTGCGTTTAGACAATGTCAATTTTGTGCAAACCGGCAACTTTTCTTCCGGAAATAGCACTGTTCAAGTATTTGATGGCTCCAGTACTTTTGATGTGCGCATCAATGGCACCACCAATATCGATGGATCTGCTATCCCATCAGGCCCAATCAGCATCATTGGTCTAATGGGACAATTCAATGCGAACTACCAATTGATACCACGCAGTACCCAAGATATGTTCACTTATGTCGCACCTGCAAGAGAAATCAATGTAAAAATCAATGGAAATAGTGTGCTCACTGGCGATACCTATGTAGTTGGAACAAGTTCAACTACAACCATCACAATTGAAAATTACGGCGTCCAAAACTTAACTGTTTCCGGTGCTAGTTTCAGTGGGCCAAGTGCAGCCGACTACAGCTGTAATGCAAATGTTGTTGTTAGTGGCACAAGCAGCCAAAACGTTACCCTCAACTTTACACCAACAGGAACAGGTTCTCGCTTAGCAACACTTTCTATTGCCAACGACGATGCCGATGAAAATCCATATATGATCAATCTTTATGGTATTGGTTCTAATAACCTAGCAACCGAACCCGCTTCCAACCCTGCTGCGCTTACCTTTCCTAATGTTAAGGCTTACACACTTTCTGGTGAATATCCTGCCGTAAGCACAGAAAAATACATCGTACTGTGGCGCCAAGGAAGTGCAGTTGCTGGCTTGCCAATAGATGGGACTAACTATAATCGTGGAGATGTTATAGGTAATGCTAAAGTTGCTTACATCGGATCCGGAACAGGTTTTACGCCGCGGCACATTGAGGCAAATACAAATTATCATTTTGCAGTTTATGCATTCAATGGCCCAGCAGGTTACGAAAACTACCGAACAATGAACCCTGCGACAGGAAACGTAACAAGTGAAGGAAGCCAGATTGGAAATTACTATAACGGAATCTATTCAGGTACAAGTTCATTCTTGCCCAACCTAAGCGCATTGATCAATTCACACACATCCATCACTTACTACAACTACCTTACCACCATGATGAACCAATATGAGGTGCGCGACACCATCAATGGTCAGTCTTATGTAGAATGTGTTTACTCCGGAGAGCGCAAAGTGTTCAATGATCCATTCTCCTGGACAGCTACTGGTTACTCCAGAGAACACACCTTCGCCCATTCTTGGATGCCTACTTTCCCTTGCGATAATCCAGAAAAACCTGAATACAATGACCAACACAACCTATGGCCAACCAACCTTCAGCAAGCCAATACACCTAGAAGTAACCTTCCATTAATGGATATCGATGGCAATGTTGTATTTACTTATCTAGGTGGCAGCGTTGGCTATTCTGGTAATCAATTGGTATACGAACCACGCCCAGAACAAAAAGGAAATGCAGCGCGTTCTATCTTTTATATGGCAACCTGCTACAATGGTATTTCTGGCAATAACTGGCAACTACCTCCCACCCAAAGCCAAGAATCTTTAAAAACATGGCATTTTGCAGATGCTCCTGACAGCTACGAAATTGCACGTCATGAATATGCAGCTGTTTTACAAGGCAACCGCAATCCGTTCATTGACTCCGCATATTTTGCCTGCCATATCAATTTTGCCAACATGAGCTACTTGAATTGTGACATGGGTCTAGAAGATAAACTAGACGTCAACTTTTCAGTTTTCCCGGTACCCACAAGTGAAAAATTATATGCCCAAGTAAATGGCCTCGATATCATTGCTTACAACATTGTCGATATCCAAGGTCGATTAATTGCCAACGAAAAAAACATCAAACTACCTGTTCTCGAATATACTACTACAGATTTGAAAGCGGGTATTTATTACTTAAATGTTGAAACCATCCACGGCTCAGTACAACGAGAATTTGTGATTGAATAACAAACATCATACTATTTAATTCTTAGTTCCTTCTTTTTAAAAAGACTCAAGTCTGAAATTGGCTTGAGTCTTTTTCAATTTACTATCTTTGCAACCTAGAAAAAATATTATGTCTTCAGTACCTGTTCGCGTTCGTTTTGCCCCATCACCTACTGGGCCACTCCATATGGGAGGTGTGCGCACCGCTCTTTACAATTACCTCTTTGCTAAAAAACACAACGGAACCTTTTTAATACGTATCGAAGATACAGATCAGACGCGTTTTGTGCCTGGAGCACAAGACTACATCATGGACGCTTTAGCTTGGTGTGGCATCATGCCAACTGAAGGCCCCGGCTTAGGAGGTGAATACGGCCCATATGTGCAATCCGAGCGCAAAAAGATGTATAAACCATATGCCGAGCAACTCATTGCCGAAGACAAAGCATACTATGCATTTGACACCGCTGAGGACCTAGACCTCATGCGCGACCAAGCCAAAACCATGGGTATGCCCAATTGGCAATACAATAGCGTTACGCGCAACAGCATGCGCAATTCACTCACACTTCCACAATCTGAAGTTGAGCAACTTTTAGCAGCGAACGAACCGTATGTCATCCGCATGAAAATGCCGCGCAACCAAGACGTTCGTTTTCATGACCTTATCCGCGGATGGGTAGTTGTCAATACCAACAACCTCGACGACAAAGTCCTGTTCAAAAGTGACGGTATGCCTACTTACCATTTAGCGAATATAGTAGACGATCATACCATGTCCATAAGCCACGTTATTCGCGGTGAAGAGTGGTTGCCCTCAGCACCACTGCACGTATTGCTTTACGAAGCTTTTGGCTGGCCTTGCCCCGAATTTGCACATCTTCCACTTTTACTCCGCCCAGATGGCAATGGTAAACTCTCAAAGCGCGATGGCGACCGACTCGGCTTTCCTGTTTTCCCAACAAATTGGCTGACCTCAGAAGGAGAACTCTACTCTGGTTACCGCGAAAAAGGATACTTACCTGAGGCCTTTATTAATATGCTCGCACTTTTAGGTTGGAACCCCGGAACAACCCAAGAAATTTTTAACCTAGACGAACTCGTTGCTGCTTTTTCACTTGAACGCGTGAGTAAAGCTGGTGCCAAATTTGATCCTGAAAAAACGAAATGGTTTCAACAAACCTATTTACGCGCACAATCCAATTCAGCTATTGCGCAGCAACTGCGTCAGATTCAAAATCTTGACTACACTGATGCTACTCTAGAACAAATTTGTCACCTCATGAAGGAACGTGCCACCTTTGCACAAGACATTCTAACAGAAGGAGCCTATTTATTTGGCCAACCTGCTTCGTTCGACGCGGAAATTATTCTTAAAAAGTGGAAGCCAGAAACAACAGAATACATTCAAGAATGGAAAAATGTTGTCGCTGATCTTTCTGATTTTTCAACGGAAGCGATCGAAGCGGCATTTAAAACGTTTTTAGCAGAAAAGCAATTAGGAATAGGCGCAGTGCTCCTGCCTTATCGTTTGGTACTCACCGGTGTTGGTGCAGGTCCGGGCATGTTTGAAATCTCAGCGTTTCTTGGTAAAGAAGAAGTACTCGCGCGAATAGAAATGGGTTTACGTGCTGTAGAAAGTATCCTCCATGAAGCATAAAATTTTTGTAAGCGGTATAAAGTGCTACGCCTATCATGGCTGTTTACCTGAAGAAGGGCGTATTGGTGGCCATTATGAGGTAAATATCGAAATTCAAACGAACTTTAGCAAAGCTGCTGAACAAGATACATTGGCAGATACCGTAGATTACGTTGATGTCAACCGTATTGTAATTGAAGAGATGGCCATACGTTCCAAACTCATTGAGCATGTTGGCCAACGCATCGTAACGCGCATGAAAACTGAATTGAGCGGTATCGACAACTTAAAAGTTCAGATTACAAAAATTTGCCCGCCCATCAACGGTGATGTCGCTTCTGTAGCCATCACCATAGAAGCTTAATTTAAAGCGCAACCCGCTCTTCTAAAAATTTCAAAAACGCCACGGTTGCTCTTGCTCGGTGGCTAAACTTGTTTTTATCGGTCAACGGCATTTGTGCAAATGTCTTATTTTCATCCTCAGGAAAAAAGATAGGGTCATAGCCAAAACCTTGGGTTCCGATCTTCTGAGTCCCAATTCTTCCTTTCACAATTCCAGTAAATTGATACTCCTGATGACCATCTAAATAAGTAATAACTGTTTTAAACTGCGCACTGCGGTCTGCGCTATCTTGCAATGCTGCCAATAATTTATCCATATTGGCATCATCACTGCGCGCTTCGCCTGCATAGCGGGCTGAATGTACGCCTGGTGAGCCATTTAAAGCCGTAACTTCTAGGCCAGTGTCATCGGCAAAACAAGGCAAACCGAAATGCTTGAAAACCCAGTTTGCTTTAAAAGCAGAATTGGCCTCTATGGTGGGTTCATTCTCTGGAATTTCCTGCTTTAAGTCAAGGTCATTTAAAGTCAAGAGGACTATACCGACAGGTAAGAGGGAACGGATTTCTTCTGCTTTTTTTAGATTGTGACTTGCAAATATGATTTTCATATTCTAAAAATAGGAAATAAAGCCAACGTGTAATTTACCCGCATTTAATTGTAGGACATTGCCTACTTCAGCACCAAGTGCATAACTCAATTTAAACTGACCATTTTCCGAGCCGATGACCAAACCTAAGCCGAGGGCATAAATTGAATTTTGTTGACCAAGCACTTGATTTTCTAACCAAGCCCAATCTGTAAATACCGAAAAATGAGCGTATTGATCTAATAAATAACGATACTCTAAACCTGCAAAGGCTATAGTCGACGCAAAAAAAGCATCTTCGTCGAAACCACGCATACGTTCTAAGCCTCCAAAACGATACAACTCATTACTGAAAATGGTCGTCGCTTGAACATGCTCAAATTGTTGATTGATACTTAGCACCTGACGTTTGGCTATTGGCAAAAAATAGCGCTGTGCAAGTTCCAAGCGCCAGGTGAGGATATCGTTTTGAGCACGTTTATTACCCACCAGATAATTCACCTTAAACAACATGCCTTTTCTTGGGTTTGGCAGAAAATCGATTTGCTGGCGTTGAATCCCGATTCCGTAGGAATTCGTTCTAAAGGATGCTATACCGTTAGACAAAGTTGAAGTAGCCAATGTATTCGATTGCCAAAAGTCAATGAGCGCCAATAATTGCCAATTTTTAGCCAATAAATAACTCAGCCCCAGATTGGCTTTTACTTCGAGAAAAGAGGTGTCTCTTCTATACAAAGCAAAGCCTGCATTCATACCATAAGATGAACCACCGATATATGGCCACCCCAGCGTAGCTTTGAGCATTTGTGTCTGGGGTGCAATACTGCGCCAATGCAAAAAGAATTTTTCGTTTCTCTGCCAAGTATTTTGGAGTTGTAAATGGAGCTCGCCTACTAAGGCATTTTTCTGAGTTCCTGGATTTTGCTGCAAACCAATAATTCCGGTAGCGGAGCTCATTTTAATGCGTTCTAAGTAAAAGTAAACATCCGCTGCTTGGTTATCTAGCATCCATTCAGGAGCTCTGCGTAATTTAAAAGGTAAGCTTCCCTCAACTTGAAGCTGGGCTTGCTGTAATTGTTGCTCATTAAAAAGACTCCCTGGTTCTATTTGTAATAGGTTGGCAAGTACTTTTTCTTTAATGACGCCCTCAGGCTTAACCACCAACTTGCCCCACCTGACCTCTGGGCCTGCTGTGATGCGCATTTTTGCAGTAGGTGTTTGGCCTGAAGTAAAGATCATTTTAACTTCAGTAAACGGATGGCCGTTATTTAAGTACCAACTCAAAGAATCTTGAACCAAGCGCTGTAATTGTTTGGCATCAATATATTGCTGATCTAATTCTGTTACAAGTGTAATCCCTTCAAAAAAAGGACCGACCTCAATTTGAAAATACTGACAGGAATCTTTTTGCCCAACAGCTTCGAGTCTAAATAAAAAATAACCCTCAGCAATGGCCAACGACTGCCATTCTCTATTTTTTTGCAACCATTGGTTGGCGGTATATTTAATTGATACAACTTCTTCAATGGAAGAAAGTGCGCTGGGAATAGACTCTTGGGGCGCTTGTAATACAAAAAATGTTTGCCCTATTGCAGCGCAAGTCATGCCTAACGAAAAGAATAGAACTATAAGAGTGCGCATGCTAAAATATCCAAGACTTAACGTGCTATTTTTTTAAAAATTGTAACTTTGACGAATATATTCCGTTAAACGCAACAACAACAAAACAAACACCATGAAAAACAAAACAACATTCATATTAGCAGCGTTTGCAACTCTTCTGATCATGACCTCTTGCGGAGCTGGTCGTAAAGCAAGTTGCGACGCATACGGAAAATTAGAGCAATCCACACAAAACCAAGATTTAGCCACGCGCTAAATACAAATTACCATTTGAAGCGCTGAACGTGCAATGCCATTTGAGCTTGTACCTTCAGCGCTTCTTTTTTTGCAGCTTCTGCAAAATCTCGTCCAGCACTTGCATAAATGATGGCACGCGATGAATTTACGAGTAAACCACATTCCGTATTTGCACCATATTGAACCACTGTATCCAAATCACCACCTTGTGCACCTACTCCGGGTACTAAAAAGAAATGCTTCGGGGCTAAGGCCCTTACCCGAGCGATATCTTCAGCACGCGTAGCTCCAACCACGTACATCATATTTTCAGGGCTACCCCATCTTGCTGATTTTTCCAAAATAGTTTCAAATAGCGCTTTGCCATTGTTTTGCTCTAATTGAAAATCTTTTGCCCCCTCATTGGAGGTAAGCGCAAGCAAAACCACCCATTTATCAGCAAATTGCAAAAATGGCAGGACTGAGTCCGAACCCATGTATGGTGCAACGGTTAATGCATCAGCTTGCAGGTGCTCAAAGAATGTTTTGGCGTAATAAGATGAGGTGTTTCCGATATCTCCACGCTTGGCGTCTGCTATAATCAAACAATTCTTGGGGATGTATGCGATTGTTTTGCGCAGTGATTCCCAGCCAACGGCACCATGGCATTCAAAAAAAGCAGTATTGGGCTTAAATGCCACTGCAAACGCATGAGTAGCGTCTATAATTGCTTTACAAAACTCATAGAGTGGATCTTCAGTTTGCAATAAATGTTGCGGTATTTTAGTAAGATCTGGATCGAGTCCAACACATAAAAAACTTTCCTTGTCCTTTATTTGTGCGATGAGTTCTGCTTTGGTCATGCGGTTTCTCCTTTAAGTTTCTCTGCATTTTCTGCCATTTTGAGCGCGTCGAGCATCTCTTGGATATCACCGTTCATAAATACACCAAGGTTGTACATGGTTTTGTTAATCCGATGATCAGTAATACGCCCCTGCGGATAATTATACGTTCTGATTTTAGCAGAGCGGTCTCCGGTAGAGACGAGGGTCTTTCTTTGGGCTGCGCGTTCGTTGTGAATGCGATCAAGCTCCAATTGATACAAGCGCGAACGCAATACCGAAATGGCTTTTTCTAGGTTTTTGTGTTGCGAACGACCATCTTGACATTCTACCACTAAACCAGATGGAATATGAGTAAGGCGAATTGCCGATTCAGTTTTATTGATGTGCTGCCCACCAGCACCTGAGGCACGGAAGGTATCTTTTCTAACGTCGTTCATATCGAGTTCAAAATCGACTTCTTCTGCTTCAGGCAATACCGCAACTGTAATTGCAGAAGTATGAACCCTACCTTGTGATTCTGTTTCGGGAACGCGCTGCACACGGTGAACGCCAGATTCAAATTTTAAAGATCCGTAGATACCAGCACCGGTGATTTCCATAGAAATCTCTTTGTAGCCTTTTACGGATCCTTCCGAAGAGTTGAGCACCTCGCAGGTCCAGCCCATGGCTTTAAAATACATGGTGTACATGCGGTAGATATCCTCTACAAAAATACAAGCTTCGTCTCCGCCTGTTCCTGCCCGAAGTTCAATAATGGCATTTTTGTCGTCCTCGGGGTCTTTGGGAATAAGCAGCAATTTGATTTCTTCTTCAAGAATGGGCTTGGCTTGCTCGAGTTCGTCAATTTCGGCCTTGGCCATTTCACGCATTTCAGCATCTTGTTCTACTTCGAGCAAAGATTTGGCGCTGGATAAATTATTTAGTAACAATTTGTAGCGCAAATATACTCCGTCCAAGACTTCGAGATCGCGGTATTCTTTATTGAGTTTAACGTACCGACTCATGTCCGAGATGATATCGGGATCTGTAATCATTTTGCCGACTTCAATGAAGCGAAAATGAATGGCTTCTAACTTATTCAGTAAATCTGACATGCCGCAAAGATAGGCATAAAAAAACCACCCGAAGGTGGTTTGAAGTTAGTTAATCGATCCGGTTACCCGTTTCATGAAGCCATTTAAGGCATCGCGTTTAGGTACGCCATTCTGAATTTCTTTGTGCACTTCGAGTGCGCCTGAGAAATTAGAGAGCAATTCGCCAATGACATCGAGTTCTTCGTCTTTGATACCGGGTGCCTCAATTAAGAATTCTAATGTTTCCATTGTTTCATTGAGGTAGTCTTCATCGTTTTGCTCGATAAAATCTACGAGGTGTTTAATGACTGGTAAGCGCATCTAGAACTTCTTGAATGGTTTCTATTTTATTTCCTTGTGCTTCGGCCACCAACTTGCCGCCTTCAAATGCTGCAAAAGTGGGTAAATTGCTCACATTGGCAAACTGACGAGCATTCGGGTAATGTTCGGCATCGACATAGATGAAGGCGATGTCGGTATGGCTTTCTGCCAAACGCTTGAATTTGGGTTTGGTAATTTTGCAATTGCCGCACCAACCCGCACCGTACTGCACCATTACTTTGGCATTTGTAGCCAAAGATTGGTCGAGGGTGTCAGAAGTAAGGTCGCTGAACATGCGTTTAGTGATTACTTAGATAATCTGCTACACCGTCGCGCGTTTCTTTCATGGCATCTTTTCCTTCTTCCCAGTTTGCCGGGCAAACCTCACCATGTTTTTGAACATGTGTAAATGCGTCGATGAGGCGGATATATTCTTGAACATTACGGCCTACGGGTAAGTGATTGACTGAATCATGGAATACCATGCCCGTTTCGTCGAGCAGATAAGTTGCACGATAAGGGACGTTATCGCCAGCCATGTTGTCTTCGTCGAACATATCGTAGTCTAGTATACCCAATTCTTGAGCTAACAAACGGGTAGAATCTGCAATTAATGGAAAGCGAACACCTTCGATACCACCGTTGTCTTTTGACGTATTTAACCATGCAAAATGCACCTCTGCTGTATCACAAGAAGCGCCTATTACAATTGTATTGCGTTTTTCGAATTCTGCTGCAGCTTCTTGAAATGCGTGAATTTCTGTTGGGCAAACAAACGTAAAGTCTTTGGGATACCAAAACAAAACAACTTTTTTATTATTGTCTGTGGCTTGCTTTAGTACATTCAACTGAAAAGTATCGCCCATTTCGTCGATGGCTTTTACAGTGATGTCTGGGAATTTTTTACCTACTAGTGTTGACATGTTTTTTATTTTTATGATTACATATTGGGTAACAAAGATACGGTTCATAAGTTGCTCAATTGATATAATTTATTTCAATTTATTTTATATTTGCATAGATTCTATCTATATGATTTCTATCCAACAAATGAACTATATTGTAGTCCTAAGCCAAGAACTACTCTTTCAACGAGCCAGCGAGCGCTGCTTTGTTACCCAACCTACCCTTTCCATGCAAATCAAAAAAGCTGAGGAGACTTTAGGTTATACCATTTTCGACCGCGATAGCAACCCCCTACAACTCACGCCTTCTGGACAAAAACTCATACCAATTCTTAGAGAAATCTTGGCTGAAACCGACAAGATAAAATTACTCACTAACCAACTCAAAGGAAAAGTCAAAGAAGAGGTACGCATTGGAATTATACCAACAATTGCAGCCTATTTATTACCAGACCTTTTTAGCACTTGGATAAACGACTTTGGCAATATCAAGCTCAAAATTAGCGAGCTCAAAACCAAAGATGCACTCGATGCATTAGAAAGAAAAGAAATAGATTTGGCCATTATAGCGGGGCCGCATCTCGATCCAAGACTACAAAGTGTTCCGCTTTATCTAGAGGAAATACAGGTGTATTGTCCTGAGGTAAAGACCAAAGAAATTCACTTTGAACAAATTCAACAAAAACATCCATGGCTGCTCAATAAAGGAAATTGCTTGCGCACTCAAATGCTACATTTTTGTCAATTAAAACAAGAAAGTACGGCACAAGATTGGGATTACGAAGGTGGGAATTTGCCCTTACTTATTGATATGGTCAATAAAAATGGTGGCTATACTTTAATTCCTGCTCATTTCAAAATAATGCCAGAACTTCAAACGGGTATCAAAACCATAGCTAATTTAGAGGCTGCACCAGCTCGGGAGGTGATTGCCCTAATGCCCAACCGAAGTATGAAAATGCCGCATCTCGAGGCTATAACAAAGCAAATCGAGCATTTCTATACGCATAAAAAAACCAACAAAAAATTGTTGGTTTTAGATTGGGACGTCGCTTAAAGTCAGTCTATCTTTTTATAAAAAGTTAAGCTTGAGCAAGCGCCACGAAATCATCATAAGCCAACTCTTTTTGAACCAAAGTAACTGTACTTTTGAAGAAAGTAGTCAGTTTGGCCTCGGCTAAACGATCATAGATTCCGTTTGCTTGTTCTTTGTTTTGCAATAAGCGCTTGGCTGTATC
>ERZ888423.213-NODE-213-length-63120-cov-13.550702_pt1 | contig 63120 bp, 62 predicted proteins | sample MGYA00520523_ERZ888423 | MGnify/ENA primary metagenome ERZ888423 (study PRJEB32303, sample SAMEA104408611) | aquatic metagenome | biome: Brackish water; feature: Pelagic; material: water | place: Baltic Sea | collected 2014-06-08T10:24:00 | depth 30,27 m ... | reverse complement strand
TGTTTTTTATCTTCAAAATAGCATTTTTATAGTTTTTATGTTTATAAAAAGGCCTTTTCATGTGAAATTTACCTCTCTTTTTTTAAATTATTATAATCTATTGTAGCATAAAATTAAAATAATCACAAAAAAAGACTCCAATTGGAGTCTTTTTTTGTGATTATGATAAAAATTAATAATCTAGCAATTCTAATAGTTCTTTTTCAAACTTATTTTTAGGTAAATATTGATCTTCTAAAGATTTCATGAACGGTATTGCCGATTCAATACTCCCTACTCTTTTAACAGGCGCATCAAGATATTCAAAACAATTTTCCATAATCATTGCTGAAATATCACTAGCTACTCCGCCAAATAATGTATCTTCTTGTAAAATGATTACTTTACTTGTTTTTTTAACTGAAGTGTAAATTGCTTCCCAATCCATTGGTTGCAGCGTTCTCAAATCCAATAAATCTGCCTTAATTTCTGGATGCTTATCTAATGTTTCTAAAGCCCAATGTACTCCTGCTCCAAATGAAATAATTGTTACCTCCTCGCCTTCTTTTAATAATGCTGCTTTTCCAAAAGGTAAAGTATAATAATCTTTCGGGACGTCTTGATAAATACTTCGATACAATTGCTTGTGTTCGAAAAACAATACCGGATTTGGATCATTTATAGCTGTATTTAACAATCCTTTTGCATCATAAGGAAATGCTGGATAAACTACCTTTAATCCAGGAGTTTTAGTAAACCACGCTTCATTCGTTTGTGAATGAAAAGGTCCTGCTTGAGTTCCTCCGCCGCAAGGCATACGAACAACTACATCCGACTTTTCTTGCCAACGATAATGTTGTTTTGCTAATAGATTAACTATTGGATTAAAACCTGTCGAGACAAAATCGGCAAACTGCATTTCTACAATTGCTTTATATCCGTTAATTGATAGTCCGTTTGCAGCAGAAACTACAGCACTTTCACAAATTGGTGTATTTCTTACTCTTTCGTTTCCAAATTGCGCAACAAATCCATCTGTAATTTTAAAAGCACCGCCATATTCAGCAATATCTTGACCCATAATTACTAAATTATTATGACGCTCCATTGATTGGCGTAAACTTGATGAAATAGCATCAATTAGACGTATGTTTTCAGTTTCTGAAGATGATTTAAACTCTTCATATTCAAAGGGTTTGTATACATCATTTAATTCTTCATCTAAAGTAGCGACAATTTCTGGTTCTTCTTGTACTTTAGCCCAATCGGTATCAATTTCATTTTTTATTTCAGAACGTATTTTGGATTCTTCCTCTTCGGTTAAAACCGCTGTGGCTTTTAAATAATTTTTAAAATTTTCTACAGGATCTTTAGCCGCCCAAACGTCCATCAATTCTTGCGGAACATATTTTGTACCACTCGCCTCTTCATGGCCACGCATTCTAAAGGTTTTAAATTCAAGTAAAACAGGACGAGGATTTTCAATCATTGAAGATTTTAATTCTGAAATCAAATGATACACTTCTAAAATATTATTTCCATCTACAATATGGCTTTCCATGCCGTAACCGATTCCTTTATCGGCTAAATTTTCACATCGATACTGCTCATTAGTTGGTGTGGATAAGCCATAACCGTTATTTTCAATAACAAATAACACTGGTAATTCCCATACAGCTGCAATATTTAGCGCTTCATGAAAATCACCTTCTGAAGTAGCGCCTTCGCCAGTAAATACAGCTGTAATTTTATTGTTTTTTCTTAGTTTATTTGCTAATGCGATTCCGTCTGCGATTCCTAATTGAGGACCCAAATGCGAAATCATTCCAATAATTTTATATTCTTGTGTTCCAAAATGAAAACTACGATCTCTACCTTTCGTAAATCCGTTTTTCTTTCCTTGCCATTGCGAGAATAAGCGATGTAATGGTATTTCACGTGTGGTAAAAACACCTAAATTTCGGTGCATTGGTAAAATATATTCGTCTTTATCTAAGGCTGCTGTAATTCCAACCGATATTGCTTCTTGCCCAATTCCTGAAAACCATTTAGATACTTTTCCTTGGCGAATTAAGATTAGCATTTTTTCCTCAATAAGTCGAGGCTTAAGCAGTTTTTTGTATAAATCTAGTAATTGTAGGTTCGATAATTCTTTTCTTTCAAAGTTCATATTTTGGAACAATTAAATTTCTTCAAAAGTAATAAAAAATAACATTTTTAGCGTTAATTGTTATAAAAGAACTTCACTTTTTTTAATGATATATTTATACGATTTTGCTCCAAAACACAAGAAATTTAAATTACTAATTTTCTATTTTCTTTATAAAAAATAGTATATTTGTTTGAGTTGAGTGAACCTCAAAAAAGAATTATTTTAAATAAAATTAGTATGCAACAAATTCCTAGTGTTGACTTACGTGATTTCCTGTCAGATGATCCGGCACGTAAACAAAAATTTGTAAATGAAATCGGAAAAGCCTACGAAGATATTGGTTTCGTAGCGTTGAAAGGTCATTTTTTAGATGACAAATTAGTGGAAGATTTATATTCAGAAGTGCGTAAATTTTTTAGTTTACCCCTTGAAACAAAAGCTTCCTATGAAAACCCAGAGATTGGTGGACAAAGAGGTTATGTTTCTTTTGGGAAAGAGCATGCTAAAGGTCGTTCTGCTGGGGATTTAAAAGAGTTTTGGCATTTTGGTCAGTATGTGAGCGAAGGTTCAAAATATTCAGGTGAATATCCAAATAACGTAGAAGTTACGGAATTACCTAATTTCAATAGTGTAGGAAAAGAAGCCTATGTGATGTTAGAAAAAACTGGAGTATACGTTCTTCGAGCTTTATCTCTTTATATTGGTTTAGATGAATACTATTTTGATCCATATATTAAAGATGGTAACAGTATTTTACGACCAATTCACTACCCTCCTATTACAGACGAGCCTAAAGACGGAGCCGTTCGTGCAGCCGCTCATGGAGATATCAACCTAATCACCTTATTAATGGGTGCCCAAGGGAAAGGATTACAAGTTAAAAATAATGATGGAGATTGGGTTGACGCCATGGCTCAGCCTGATGAGTTAATGATCAATGTGGGCGATATGTTATCGCGTCATACTAACAATAAATTAAAATCTACCATTCATCAAGTTGTTAATCCGCCAAGAGAATTATGGGGTACCTCTAGATATTCTATTCCTTTTTTTATGCACCCTGTAAGTGATATGAAATTGAATTGTTTGCCTGAATGTGTAGACGAAAACAATCCTAAATTATATGAAGATATTACAGCTGGTGATTACTTAAATGAACGATTGGTGGAGTTAGGATTGATTAAAAAATAAAAAGAAGAAATTCCAATAATAAAATTCCAACTAGCATTGGGGTTTGATTTTTTCATAAAAATTAATATTTACACGCCACAATGGAACGCGGATGAAACCGATTTTACGGATAACCGCAGATTAATAATAAAAATTATGAGTAGCATACTTCACAAAGAGTTGACAGGTTCAATTTTGAAATTATTTTATGAAGTTTATAACGAATTAGGATATGGTTTTCTAGAAAAAGTATACCATAATGCATTATATAATGAGTTAAAAAGTAATGGATTTGAAGTTGAATCTCAAAAACAAATCAAAGTAAATTACAAAAATATTGAAGTGGGAGAATATTATGCTGATTTGATAGTAAATAATAAAGTAATTATAGAATTAAAAGCTTCAGAAGCAATTTGTGAAGCTCATGAATTTCAACTGATTAATTATCTTAAAAGTACAAATATTGAAGTAGGCCTTTTGCTAAACTTTGGAAAAAAGCCTGATTTTTGTAGAAAAGTATACCAAAATTATAGAAAATAAAATCAGCGGTAATTTGAAAAATCAGCGTTATCCGCGTTCTAAAAAATTAATTATGAATGATTTAGAGGAACAATTAAAAAAACTTTTCCCTGACCATGAAGTTTCAAACGAACCAGAATTAGTTGATGAAACGCCTCATGAATTATTTGTTCTGACAGCACCCATTCTTTGTAAATATGAAAAACGAAAAGGAAAACCGACTACCATAATTTCTGACTATGAAGGCGAAGAGGAAGATTTTAAGTTATTAGCCAAAGAAATCAAAAGTAAATTAGCGGTTGGAGGCACATTTAAAGATGGTGAAATCATCATTCAAGGCGATTATAGAGACAAAATCATGAAACTTTTGCAAGATAAAGGTTTTAAAACCAAACGAGTTGGAGGATAAATTTGTTTCAAGTTTCAAGTTCAAAGTTAAGAAACTGAAACCTGACCCGAGGTGAATCCGAACAGAGCGAAGCTAAACTTTAAACTAAAAAACAAATGATAGCAGCATCAGAATTAATACTAAATCCAGACGGAAGCGTATACCACATCAATCTAAAACCTGGAGAAGTGGCTCAAGATATTATTTTCGTAGGTGATCAGAATCGTGTGGATAAAATCACAAAACACTTTGATTCAATCGAGATTAGTACCCAAAAAAGGGAGTTTAAAACACAAACTGGAATATATAAAGGCAAACGAATTACAGTCATGTCTACAGGCATTGGTCCAGATAATATTGATATCGTAATGAACGAACTTGATGCACTGGTAAACGTTGATTTAGAAACTAGAACCGTCAAAAAAGAATTAACTTCATTAAATATCGTTCGCATTGGCACTTCGGGTTCATTACAAACAGATATTCCTTGCGATAGTATTGTAATGAGTCAGTATGGTTTAGGATTAGATAACATGCTTCGCTCCTATTTAGTTGCTGAAATTTCCGAGATTGAAATGGAAGATGCTTTTATTCAGCAAACGAATTGGGACCTAAGAAAAGGGCGTCCATATGTAATTGCAGGTAGTAAAACTCTAGAGAAACGATTAGAAAGCGATACAATTTTCAAAGGTTTCACAGGAACAGCTGGCGGATTTTACGGACCACAAGGGCGCGTGATACGATTAGGAATTCAAGATCCTGAGTTAAATTCTAAAATGGATCGTTTCAATTATAATGGCATCAAAATGACTAATTTAGAAATGGAAACAGGTGCAATTTATGGCTTAGGAAAATTAATGGGTCATAACTGTTTATCGTTAAATGCCATCATTGCCAATCGTGCTACTGGAACTTTTAGTGAAGATCCCTACAAAGCTGTTGATGAATTAATTATATATACTTTAAATAAGTTGGTTGAATAAATGGATTTAACACTCGAAACAGAACGCCTACTCTATCGCCCTTTTGAATTATCAGATGCGCAAGCTTTATTTGAAATGGATAGCAATCCGAATGTTCATAAATACCTTTGGCAAAAGCCAACATTGGATATTAACGAATCGATTCAAATAATTGAAATGCTTCATAAACAATATAAAGAAAATGGTATTGGTCGTTTTGCAACTATTTTAAAAGAAACAGGCGAATTCATCGGTTGGACAGGTATTAAATTTGTAAACGACCACGTAGAAAATGGAAATACTAATTTCTATGATTATGGCTATCGGTTGAATGAAAAATTTTGGAATCAAGGTTTTGCTACAGAAGCCACTAGAACTTGGCTATATTATGGCTTTAACGAAATGAAAATCACTGAAATGAATGCCTATACTCATTCAGAAAATGGTGCCTCAAATCATATTTTAAGCAAATCAGGGTTTCAATTTATTGAAGATTATCCGGATAAAGATGGTATTACTTGGAAATGGTGGCAATTAGAAAATAAGTCGATAAAATAGCAGTACTTTTGTTTTAAATTAAAATTGGAATGAAAATAATCCTTACAGGTGCAACAGGTGTTTTAGGTTCACATATCATGTATGATATTTTAGAGCACTATATCAACAACAACATCGACGGAAAATTATATTTAATCACACGAAATAAAGGAAAAGTTACAGCAAAAGAACGAATAATCGAATTGCTGTCTAGTAACTATACCCCAAAAATTCTTTTAGAGAAAGGAACTATTTCTTTATTAAAATATATTGAAATTATTGACACCGATTTAGTACAACTTCAGGACACTTTTACTGAAAAGTTGAAAAATTCTTATTTTATACATTCGGCAGGTTATGTAAATTTATCTACCGATGAAGATCAAAAAGAAAAAATATTTATTGAAAATGCCGTCATGACTAAGACTATTTTTCAATTATTTTCACCTTTTATTAAAAAATTTATTTACATCAGCACCGCATTTTCATCCGGAGCTCGTAAAGGTCTAATTGACAACGATTTTCATAATTTAGACTTTGAAATAGAACATCGAAATGCCTATGAAAATGCTAAATTTCATTCGGAAGAATTTGTCATTGAACAGTGTAAAGCATTAAATTTACCCTATCAAATTTTACGACCTAGTGTTATTGGAGGTAAAATGTTAGGTACTGAAAACCGTTATTTTATCCCAAAATACATGGTGTTTTATTTGATGGCGAAATTTTTTCATTTTACTGCACAACGAAAAGACCAACAACAAAACGTACGCTTTGCAATTAGTGAAAACACGGGTCTAAATATTATTCCTGTAGACTATGTTTCAAAAGTAATTGTTTCAACTTTTGAAAGAACTGATATTGTGCAATTGAACATAGTGCATAATCAAAGTTTTAATTTGGTTAAAGGCTTACAATTAATTATGAAAGAAGTTGGTTATTCAAATTTCAGTATTATTTCTAATTCGTTAGACTTCGATTATAAAAACACGATTGAAAAATTATATTATGAAAGTATTGGAAAACATTTAAAACCTTATTTGACTTCAGCTGCTAACGAATATGATACTACTTTATTAAATTCAATTTTAGAAATTCCAAAATTAGATTCTGAATCGTTTACTAATATGATTCGCTATGCTAAATTGCATAATTTCAAAGATATAAACGTTTAATAATCATATGAAAACAATAAAGATTGCTGGAGTCCCAGAACATTTCAATCTACCTTGGCACTTATGCATCGATGATGGCGAATTTGAAGCTGTGGGAATTGATTTACAATGGACAGATATTCCTGAAGGCACCGGTAAAATGTGCCAAATGTTGCGTGATGGTGATACTGATATTGCTGTAATTCTCACCGAAGGAATTATAAAAGATATTACAGAAGGAAATCAAAGTAAAATTGTTCAGGTTTATGTTCAAAGCCCTTTAATTTGGGGAATTCACGTTGCTGCTAAATCTAATTTTAAAACACTTTCCGATATAGAAAATTCTAGAGTTGCAATATCACGAATGGGTTCAGGTTCGCATTTGATGAGTATTGTAAATGCGGAACATCAAAATTGGAATACCGAAAGGTTATTATTTGAAATTGTCAACACTATTGATGGAGCTGTTGAATCTTTAACCAATGGTAAAGCCGATTATTTCATGTGGGAACGTTTCATGACACAACCGTTAGTAGATGAAGGAATTTTTAGAAGAATTGGTGAATGCCCTACTCCATGGCCTTGTTTTGTAATCGCTGTTCGGAACAAAGTTTTAGAGCAACATCCTAAAGTAGTTGAACAAATTTTAGAAATTATCAATACTACAACAGAAGAATTCAAAATGATTCCGAGTATAGACAGAACCTTAGCATCCAAGTTCAATCAAAAGCTTGAAGCTATTCAAGAATGGTTAAAACTAACCCAATGGTCTCAAAAACAAATGAATGAGCAAACCTTAGACAAGATACTTGAACAACTTTTAAAGTTACAAATCATCGATAACAAACTGCCTAAAGAAGCGTTACTTAAATAATTTAGTATTTTTATTGTTTTAAATGAAATGACACTAAAATTTCCCACTACAATTGAATTAAAAGATAAGCTTTCATTGCCAAAGCCTTGGGATATTGTTGTTATTTTTATATTGAATATTCTTATTGCAATTCCTATTTTTTTAATTGCACATCAAAATTTTATAGATTTAGAATGGCCAATTCATTTAGATCGAATCCTACTTTTTATTGTAATTATAGCTGGAATTCAACTTCTATTGCAATTGGTAAAAACAATATTAATACTTATCATTTTTATGTATTTAGTCGTTCTATTTATTGGAACTGTTATTGGAAATTATGGGTTTGTAAGGGTTTTTGAAGATTACCGCTATATGATTTATTCAATGAGTGAAAACCCAAATCCTCAAGATCTTATAATTGCTAAACTATTACCATTCCCAAACAAATCAAAAATTATTGATGCTGTTGATTTTTCAAATTCTAAGGTTCGAAATTTTGCTTTGAGTGCCACAAGAAAGAATTTCAATCCAACAAATCAAAAGGGCCACAAAAGGCTTATGATCCAATGTTTTGCAGTATTTAAAGAAATAAATAGTAAATGGAATTATGTTAATGATCCAAAAGGAAGAGAATATATTGCTTATGCTTCTGAAAGTTTGCAACATTTTTCTGGGGATTGTGATGATCATGCAATTTTAATGGCAGCTTGTATTAAAGTAATTGGAGGAACTCCCAGAATAATTCATACTGGCGGACATTTATATCCTGAAATGTTAATAGGTGATAAAAATGATTTAGAATCTGCTATTTATTTTATTAAAGAAGAATTTTTTGCTATTGAAAGTAAAAACCAACAAATTCATTATCATATTGACGAAAGAGGGCAAATTTGGCTCAATTTAGATTACACTGCAACCTATCCCGGTGGGAAATTTATGAGCGATGAAATATTAGGTGCTTTAACTTTTTAATAATTACCATTCTATTTCCTTTTTTTCATTATTCAGTAAGTATTCGTTTATCAGTTTAAAATGATTATTTCCAAACCAAAACCCTCTATTCGCACTTAATGGAGATGGATGTCCTGTTTCAAGTACTAAATGGTTTTCTCTAGTAATCATTTTTCCTTTTTTATGTGCAAAACTTCCCCAAAGTAGAAAAACCAAATGAGTACAATTATCATTTAATAGTTGGATTACAGCATCTGTAAAAAGATTCCATTTTAAATGTTTGTGACTGTTTGCTGAATCTTTTCGAACTGTTAATCCGGCATTTAATAATAAAACACCTTGTTTTGACCAACGTTCAAGATTTCCAGAAGTGGGAAATAAAATTCGATCGTATTCTGAATTAATTTCTTTAAAAATATTTTTCAACGAAGGCGGAATAGCTACTCCATCATTAACCGAAAAACACAAACCATTAGCTTCACCCGTTCCATGATAAGGATCTTGACCAATAACAACAACTTTCGTTTCTTCAAAATCAAATTGTTCAAAAGCATTAAATATTAAATCTTTTGGAGGAAAACAAGTTGTTGTAGCATATTCTTGTTCAACTTGTCGCATCAATTCCAAAAAATAAGGTTTTTGAAATTCAGACTTTAATTGATTATTCCAGGATTGATTTTTAATAAACATTTTATAAATTTTACCAAAAATATAAATTTCTATTGCAATATGGCTTTATTACTTTGTAACTTTGACCATATAGAAAAAGAAAAATGATTTCGATTACTCAAAAGACACTTCAAGATTTAGAATTTGAAACCATATTAGAAACTGTCGCAAGTCGCTGTAATACAGATATTGGCGAAACAAAAGCTTTGGCAATTACTCCATTTAATGATAAAACGGAATTGTTAATCAATTTGCAACAAACAGCAGAATATCTCTCATCTTTTTCAAATAATAATGTAATTCCAAATCATGGGTTTGAAAATATTAATTACGAATTAAAATTTTTAGGAATTGAAGATAGCTTTTTAGAAGTCGCTAGTTTTAAGAAAATTTCTAACCTTACCGAAACAGCCATTACATTAATTCAGTTTTTGAAGAAATTTGAAACCTATTATCCAAATTTATACAAACGAACTGCATCAATTGAATGTGTAAAGTTAATTATTCAACGAATTGATGAAGTAGTTGATAAATTCGGAATCATAAAAGACAACGCATCACCTGATTTAATTGACATCAGACGAAGTATTAATGTGGTGCGTGGAAAAATAAATCAAAGCTTTGGAACGGCTTTAAGCCAATATAATTCATTAGGATATTTAGACGATATCAAAGAAACAGTTGTAGAAAACAGAAGAGTTTTAGCTGTTTTAGCCATGTATCGAAGAAAAGTAAAAGGATCCATTTTAGGAACTTCAAAAACGGGAAGCATTGCCTATATTGAACCCGAAGCTGCTCAGCGTTATTCTCGGGAACTGAACAATTTAGAATTTGAAGAACGTGAAGAAATCATGCGTATTTTAAAACGTTTAACCAATGACGTCAGACCCTTTATAGAAACCATAACCGCTTATCAAGAGTTACTTAGTGATGTAGATGTTATCGCTGCCAAAGCCAAATATGCCAATAAAATCAACGGAATTCTTCCCACAATAACTGATGAAAAGAGATTGTTTTTTAGAGAAGCGTTTCATCCCATTTTATATTTAAATAATAAAGAGAAAAACGAAATTACCTATCCACAAACGATTGAATTACAAAATGAAAATCGAATAATTGTAATTTCTGGTCCCAATGCCGGAGGAAAAACAATCTCATTGAAAACAGTTGGCCTACTCCAATTGATGCTGCAATGTGGCATCTTAATTCCTGTTCATGAACGAAGCGAAACCTTTTTATTTGATCGAATATTAACCGATATTGGCGACAATCAATCGATTGAAAATCATTTGAGTACCTATAGTTATCGTTTGAAAAACATGAATTACTTCTTAAAAAAATGTAATTCAAAAACGTTATTTTTAATTGATGAATTTGGAACTGGTTCTGATCCAGAATTGGGCGGTGCTTTAGCTGAAACCTTTCTAGAAGAATTTTATGATAGAGAAGCATTTGGAATTATAACAACACATTATAGCAATTTAAAAATTCTAGCCAACGAATTACCATTTGCTTCAAATGCGAACATGCTTTTTGATGAAAAATCATTAGAACCTATGTATAAATTAATACTAGGTCAGGCAGGTAGTTCATTTACATTTGAAGTCGCTCAAAAAAATGGGATTCCGTATGGATTAATAAATCGTGCAAAGAAGAAAATTGAAGGAGGAAAAGTACGATTTGATAAAACCATAGCTACCTTACAAAAAGAGCGTTCTAAACTTGAAAAAACGTCTTTAAATCTTAAAGAAGAAGAAACAAAAGCACGTGAAGAAAGCAAAAAAATGGAAACTATTAACGCGAAAATTCAGGATAAATTAGAGCGCTATCAAGAATTATATGATGCTAACCAACGATTAATCTATATTGGACAAAAAATTGATGATATTTCGGAGAGTTATTTCAATAATAAAGATAAAAAAATACTCATCGGAGAATTTTTAAAAATGGTTGAAATTGAAAATTCCAAACGTAGAAAATTATCTGTAAAAGAGAAAAAGGTTAAAGAAGTTATTCAGAAAAAAGTTGTTGAGGAAGTTAAAGTAAAAGTAGAAGAAATTCGAACCGTTAAAAAGGAAAAGAAAATCAAGGCTAAAATTGAAGAAGATAATAAACCAAAAGTAATTCTAAAAGTAGGCGATCGAGTGCGAATGATAGACGGAAAAGCAATAGGAACAATCGATACTATTGAAAAAAATAAAGCCACAGTCAATTACGGAATTTTTACTTCAAAAGTGAGTTTGGAACAATTGGAATATGTGCAACCTGTATAATGTTTTTGTCAAGTCGTAATTGTGTAAACTTCTATTTTTTTTGAAATTAATTTTTGAAATTTGGATTTTAAAATATTGTAATTTATAGATTTATGGAACTTCAAAATTTACCAAAAGAAAAGAAAATCATACTATTCGATGGCGTTTGCAACCTTTGCGATGCTTCTGTCCATTATGTAATAAAACATGATAAAAACGATCTTTTTAGGTTTGTCGCACTACAATCGGATTTAGGACAAGCTATTTTAAAACACATTGGCATAAATGCTTCGCATATTGATAGTATTATTTTATACGAACCTGGAGTTGCTTATTATTATAAATCTTCGGCTGTAGCAGAAATTGCAAAAGGATTATCTGGAATTTTCACTTGGTTTACTTTATTTCAAATTTTACCAACTGGAGTGCGAGATTTCATATATGATATTATCGCCAAAAACAGATATAATTGGTATGGTAAAAAACAAGAATGTTTGGTTCCAAATGAGGAAGTAGTCTCAAAATTTTTATAGCATGACAATTATCATATTTCACGTGTAAAATTTAGAATACATTTGGATAATCTAAATTATTGAAATTATGAATAAACTAGTCTTACCACTATATTCACATGACAACGGCACATTTATTATGATTGGCGTTTTTGCCATAGTAATTATAGGTTTAGTTGGAGCTGTCCTCTTAATGATGGGAAGTGATAAAAAGAAAAAAAACGACCAGTAGTTAGCTAGTCGTTTTTTAAAATTGTTATTATAAAAAGAAATTATTGTTTGATAAATTTCTTAGTTGTTTTTCCTTCTGCAGCTTCAATAGTTACAAAGTAAACTCCAGCATTCAAATCAGAAACGTTAATTTGAGATAAAGAATTCGATTGATTTTTTACAATTCTACCATTAATGTCAACAACTGATATGCTTTTAATTTCAACATTATTAGGATTTGAAATGTTTAAAAAGTTTTCAGTAGGGTTTGGGTAAATGTTAATATTTGATATTAAATTACTAATTGTAGATAAATTTGTTGTTAAACTAATTGAATCTAAAAACAAGAAAGTCTCTATTGAAGCTTGAGGAGTATTATTATGAATACCAAAATAATAAATTCCAGAAGTAGGAGCCGTAAATGTTGCTGTATGAGTTGTATAAGCAGCAGCACTTGAATTGGTATAACTTTGAACAACAGTTGCTTGTCCTGCAGCACTTTGACTATCTCCAATAGTTAAATTAAAAGAAATTGCCTCTGCAACATTTGGAGCAAATGCAAAAAGTCTAGTTTTAAATTCAACGGTGACTTGTTCTCCTGCTGTTAAGTTCATTCCTCTAAAGTAAGCTCTTGTATCTTGTGCTGCAGTAGTATTATTAAAAGTATACATTGCTGAACCTGCACCACCATCAGCATAGTTAGGAGGGTTGGTTGTTCCAGAAGTAGTAAATAAAGTAAAATTAATAAATCCATCAGTATAGTTTTTTGAAGCATCTTCAAAATCATTACTGTATGGTAAAGTTACCGGTAGATATCCATAATAAGGACCAGCCCAAGAACTTAATTCAGGATTACAATTAGCTCTTACATAATATCTAAAATTAGATGAAGCAGTAGCTCCTGAAATGTTAGCTGTTGAATAAGCTAATGCCCCAGCAGATGCAGATACAATTGTTCCAGAACCAGCAGGTGTAGCAAAGTTATTACTCCAATCTACATCGTAAGTAGCAGGAACTGGGGTTGATTGATCCCAATACAAATCCGCACTTGTAGTTGATAAGTAATCTGGTAAATAAAACAATGGTGGCGCAAAACAAGAAGCACCGGTAAAAGTTAGATTAAATGTAAATGAGGTATCTTCATATCTATCGTCCCAAACAATATAATAAGTTGTTCCAGAAGTAACAGGAACATCTACTAATGCAGAACGATAATCAGATGCAGAAACATCATCATTTTCATCAACACATGTCCAAGGACCTCCACAAGCACCTGTTAAAATACTCAATCTTGTATCACGACCAGTTGTTCCTCCTGGGTTAGCAGCTATGGCAGCAGTAACTGTTAATACACCATTAGTTGCAGGAGTAAAAGTGTACCAATTAGCATTAGGACTTGATGAATTAGTTGTCCAACACCATCCGTTTCCAGTTCCAGGATGTGTACCCGATATTGCTCCAGTTACATAATCACCATTTGCAGTAATATTCAGTGCAGTAGCACAAGTTCCTTGTGAAAACACACTTAAACTAACAAATGATAAAATAAAAAGTAAAGTTTTTTTCATAAAAAAATAATTTAGAGTTTATACAAATTTAAGGTTAATTAAATTATTTTTCCTATAATAGTATTAAATTTTTATGATTTTATCCAACAAATAATAATCGGCAATTACTAAAGCAGCCATAGCTTCAACAATAGGTACTGCTCTTGGTACCACACAAGGGTCATGTCGGCCTTTGCCTTGTTGTTCAATGACTTCAGCATTATTGGTTAAAACTTCTTGTTTTTGCAACAATGTAGCTACTGGCTTAAAGGCTACCCTAAAATAAATATCCATTCCGTTTGAAATTCCGCCTTGTATTCCTCCTGAAAGATTCGTTTTAGTGGTACCATCTTCATTATATAAATCATTATGCTGACTTCCTGTCATCGTTGCACCACAAAACCCGCTACCAAATTCAAATCCTTTAACTGCATTAATAGACAACATCGCTTTTCCTAATTCAGCATGCAATTTATCAAATACAGGTTCTCCTAAACCTATGGGTACATTTTGAATAACACAAGTTATGGTTCCTCCTATTGTATCTCCTTCTTTTTTTACTTGCGTAATTAATTGCTCCATTTTTGCTGCTGTTTCACTATCCGGACAACGAACAATATTAGTTTCAATTAATGAAAAATCTAGATCTTGATAAGGTTTATCGATAAAAACATCACCAACAGAAGATACAAAAGCATTAATTTTAATATTAGAAATTATTTGTTTAGCAATCGCACCTCCTACTACTCTAGAAGCTGTTTCACGAGCCGAACTCCTTCCTCCTCCTCTATAATCGTGAATCCCATATTTTTTTTCATAAACATAATCTGCATGACTTGGACGATAATTTTCTTTAAGATGCGAATAGTCTTCAGACTTTTGATTTTCATTAGGAATTATAAAACCTATTGGCGTACCAGTGGTTTTACCTTCAAAAATACCAGATAAAAATTGTACGGTATCCGATTCTTTTCTTTGGGAAACAATTTTGGATTGACCAGGCTTTCTCCGATCCATTTCTAATGTGATTTTCTCGAAATCAAGAAGTAATCCAGCGGGACAGCCATCAATAATTCCTCCTATAGCCTCTCCATGCGACTCGCCAAAAGTGGTCAACTTAAATAATTTTCCGAAAGTATTTCCTGTCATAATTCATAAATGTATGTTATTACAAAGTTACTATATTTCTATAAATAGTAGGTCTACTTCTAAATTTAATCTAAATATTAAATAATATGAAACTATTGGCATATTATTTGCAATAAATTGACTATATTTATAAAAACAAATTAATATGAAAAAAGTTATTTTATCTGCTTTTATGCTATTTGGAATAGCATTTAGTTTGCAAGCACAAGACATTTCTAAAAATGCAATCGGTTTACGTTTAGGAGATAACGATGGATTTGGTACTGAAATTTCGTATCAAAGAGGTTTAAGTGCAAATAATAGATTAGAACTAGACTTGGGTTGGAGAAATAGTAAAGAAGTTGACGCCATCAAATTAGCGGGTTTATACCAATGGGTATGGAACATTGATAAAGGTTTGAATTGGTATGCCGGAGCTGGTGGCGGACTAGGAAGCTGGAGCTATTCAACAAATGGACAAAGTGATAGTGGTACCATCTTATTTATTGCAGGAGATTTAGGAATCGAATATAATTTTGATTTTCCATTGCAATTATCGCTTGATATTAGACCTGAAATTTATTTAAACTCAAATGATTACAGAGAAAATAATTTTGGTCCTGATTTAGCATTAGGCGTTCGCTATAAATTTGATTAATTAATTTGTAAAAAAAGGCTCCCTAACAGGGGCCTTTTTTTATTCTTCAATGATTATACTTTTTGCCTTTGGAATTATTGTAATACAATACGGATTTGTTATGGCCATTGTAACTGGTTTTCCAGCCTCAGGAATAGTTTCATTTTTTTTAACCCATAAAATATCTTTTTCCCAATGAATTGACGCAACATCAATTGAGTAACCCCCTGTATTTTTTTGTCCTTGATTTAGAATGATAATATCATTTTGTTTAAAATTGACAGTAACTAATTTATTAAATTCAGATTCGTCAATTTTCAAAGATTCGATTAATTTGATATAATCTTCATTATTAGTAACGTGAACATATCCCAACTTTTCATTTCCGCCATTTGAATTTTTATAAATTGTGGAGAAAGTTGGCGCTACCACATTTACCTTTGGAGCAATGCAAGAAGTGAAAAATAAAAATAGTATTGAGAGTGCTTTAATCATTTTTGGATTGAATTGCTTGATAATAAACTTGTTCATATAAAGGCATAATTTGCTGAATATCAAATAATTTAGCGGTTTCTAATGCATTAACTTTAAATTGTTTAAGTAGTTCCTCATTCGTTAAAAGAGAAATAGCATCTTGACTCATTTTTTCTACATCGCCTACATCGCTTAAAAAACCTGAATAACCCTCTTTATTTACCTCAGGCAAACCTCCAGAATTGCTAGAAATAACAGGTACTCCACAAGCCATTGCTTCTAGTGCCGCTAAACCAAAACTTTCGGTTTCAGAAGGAAGTAAAAATAAATCTGAAAAACATAAAATTTTATCAATCTCATTGCTATTTCCAAAGAAGATCACTTTATGTTGAATACCTAATTCTTGACATAAATATTCTGCTTGCTCTTTTTCAGGACCTTCACCTACCATCATTAATTTTGAAGGCACTTTTTTCTGAATTTCATAAAATATCTTAACCACATCTTCAATGCGTTTTACTTTTCTAAAATTAGAAATATGGGTTATAATTTTCTCATTTTCAGCAGCCATCAGTGAACGATGACAGGGAGAAATCTCTATCGCATTTTCTTTGGTTAGTTCAATGAAATTTGGAATAACCAAAATCTCATTTTTAATATCAAACAGGCGATATGTATCTTCTTTCAAACTTTGTGAAACACTAGTAACCACATCTGATTTATTGATACTAAAACTCACCGCAGGTTTGTAAAATGGATGATTTCCTACTAAAGTAATATCAGTTCCATGCAAGGTAGTCACCATTGGAATATGGATACCTTCATCAGCTAACATTTGTTTTGCCATATAACCTGCATAGGCATGTGGTATCGCATAATGCACATGTAAAACATCAATTTTATACAACTTAACCATGTCAACCAACTTGCTCGAAAGCGCTAATTCATAGGGTTGATAATGAAAAAGTGGATATTCTGGCACATGCACTTCGTGATAGTGCACATTTGGGTTCAACAAGGCTAAACGCACTGGCTGACTGTAAGTAATGAAATGAATTTCGTGTCCTCTTTTAGCTAATTCTAAACCAAGTTCAGTAGCAACTACGCCACTTCCGCCAAATGTAGGATAACAAACTATTGCAATTTTCATTTATTTATAATTTGAATTAAAATTACCAATTCTATTTTGGGTAATAATAAAATATATGTTAATTTATTTATTGAAAGTTTTTTCGTAGGTTTCAATCCATTCGGCAACCGACATTTTTTTTGCTAATTCCCCAATTAATTCGAAGGGAATATTTTCAGGCTTTTTAATTCGTAAACAGCTCTTTCCAATATCTAATTTTTGTTTAGAATGTTTCGGATATTCTGCTACAAACCAATTATACAATTCAGGTTTTGCATAAATTCCCATGTGATAAAAATTGATGCTATTTTTTTGACTTGCAAATGACATGAATGGTAAAGGCAATTCGGGCGTGCAATGATATCCTTTTGGGTAAATAGAATGCGGAACAACATATCCTATCATTCCGTAACTAATTTCTTCTTGAAATCCTTCTGGAAGATTCTCTAAGATAATAGATCTTAGCTTTTGCAAGGCTGCTCTTCTATCCTCTGGAGCTTCGTTGATATATTGATCTACTGATGTTGCTTTCGAAGTCATATTAATGAATTATTGCTTCATAAATTATTTTTTGAATATTTTCTCTGATATTCTCTTTTGATAATTTATTGGATGTATTAGAATCGGGATAGGTTCTGTTAGATAAAAATACATACACAATTTCTTGTTCTGGATCAGCCCAAGTCATGGTTCCAGTAAAGCCAGTGTGACCAAAACTTGTTAACGAAACACATCCACATGTTGGTCCTTCTGCACCTAATTGTGGTTTATCGAAACCAACACCTCTCCTATTACCATCTTTACAAAAATAGCAGGTATTAAATTTCTGCAAGGTTGTTGCCGATATATATTGCTTTCCACCATAACTTCCTTTTTGTAAATACATTTGCATCATTTTTGAGATATCTAAAGCGTTTGAAAATAATCCGGCATGACCCGAAATTCCGCCTTGCATTGCTGCAGCCATATCATGAACATAACCATGCACGGGCTGGTATCTAAAATAGGTGTCATTTTCGGTAGGAATGATTACATTTTTTTCAAATTGATGCAACGGATTATAAGTAATTGAAGTCGCTCCTATTTCATCATAAAAATTATTTTTTGCCAAATATTCTAGCGATTTTTCATTTTGCTTTTCTAAATATTCTTTGAATAAAATAAAGGAAAAATCACTGTATTTGTATTGTTTTTTCGGAAGTAACGGACTGTCTGATATAGCTTTAATAATGGTATCGTTATAGTCTCTTCTTAAATATAAATCTTCGGCAACTTTTGATTGAAATTCAACTGTCGGCCTAGTTCTATAATATATCTCACTAGGTCGATTTAAACTATCTAATGTTGCTTTATAAAACGGAATCCACGGCTGAAAACACGCTTGATGTGTTAACATATCTAAAACCGTTGCATCTTCTTTATTTGAACCTCTAAAAACAGGCAACATCGATTTTAATTTGGTTTCCAAAGTTATATTTCCTTTATCAAATTCTAACATAACATTTGGTAATGTGGCAATAATCTTTGTTAATGAAGCAATATCATACAAATCGGTGTTTTGAACTTTTATTGCACCTTCTTCATACGTATGATTTCCAAATGATTTCTGATAAATTACTTTTCCTTTTCTTGCAACAACTACTTGTAAACCAGGTGTCATTTTTTTATCAATTGCATAAGTGGCTATCGAATCTATTTTGGTTAAAATTTTAGAATTCATTCCAACATTTTCAGGTACTTCAAAACCTAAACGCTCAATGGCTAGTGTTTCGATTCCTTCATTGACTTTAAAATGTTCTTCTATTGAAACAGGCAATTTCCCTTTTGCACCAAGAGCTCCAAAAATAACTTGAGGCACAACCGTTTGAGCAATAGCATTATTTTGATATCCAATAATTATTGATTCAATTGACTCAAAATTTTTGATGTTTAATAACGAATAAGGTTTGGTGAAAAATGATAAAATAACATCGTTTTGCTTTGCAATTTGGTTAATCCAAAGTAATTCTCTAAACGTTAAATTATGATTTCTCCAAGCACCATCCGATTTATGATAACCAATAATAACCTTTGTATAATCTTGTAATTCAACTAATGCTGAATCTAAATTTTTTGTAGTAATTTCGGTAATCGAGGCATAATTTTTAAGCTTTGTTAGAAATACATCCGAAGTGTCATTTCCTAATTTTACGTAAGCAATTTTTTCTTTATTTAATTGTGCTAACGGAATTGATTTGGTTTCATTTTTTATAACCGTTACGGCATTTTCATACAACTGATAATTTAATGCTTCATATTCAATTGCATTTAAATCTTGGTACAAATTATCTAAAACGATCGGTTGATAGTTTTTTAAATTGGCCTTGTATTTATAAGCTAAAATTTTCTTTACCGAATAAGCTAAACGATCTTCAGTTAATCGGCCATCCGCTTTTGCTTCGTTAAATTTTTTAATCGCAACCGGAACATTTTCAGCAAAAAGCAATACATCATTTCCGGCTAAAAAAGCTTCTAAATCAATATCACCGGGTTTTTTAAAATTACTTGCTCCTTTCATATTAAGGGCATCAGTAAAAATTAAGCCTTCAAACTGTAATTCAATTTTTAGAATATTGGTAACCACATTATAAGAAATAGATGTGGGATAATTTTCTCTAGCTTCAATACTTGGTACATTCAAATGCGCAACCATTATGCTTGTTAAACCATTTTTAATCAATTCTTTATATGGATACAATTCTACTTCATCTAATCTGTTTTTGTCAAAGGAAACGATAGGTAACGTATGATGTGAATCGCTAGAAGTATCACCATGTCCAGGAAAATGTTTTGCAGTTGCATAAACGCCTTCATCTTGTAAACCTTTCATTAAAGCCAATGCTCTTAGGGTGACATTTTCTTTTGTTTCGCCAAAAGAACGATTGCCAATAATAGGATTTTTTGGATTAGTGTTAATATCTACAACCGGTGCAAAATTAAAATGAATTCCCATTCGCTTGGATTGTTTTGCCATTTGATTTCCTGCCTTTTCAATCAATTTCATATCTTGAACGGCGCCAAGGGTCATATTCCAAGGATATCTATAGGTAGAATCTAAACGCATGCTTAGCCCCCATTCTGCATCAATTCCAATGAACATAGGTACTTTAGATTTTGCTTGATAACGATTCGTTAGTTTTGCTTGTCTAACAGGACCGCCTTGAAAAAATATTAAGCCTCCAATTTTATTCTCTTCAATTAATTTATCAATCGATTTGTTATGCGCTTCATCTTTATTAGAATAAGCCGCTACCATAAATAATTGGCCTATTTTTTCATCAAAAGAAAGTTGATTATAAACACTATCAACCCAAACTTCTTGCGAAAGATTAGATTTTATTTGTCCGATTGAACTAATTGAAAAAAGTAAAAAAACGAGTATATATCGCATGTAATCAATGTTTTTGTAATGAAAAAATCATCATTAAAGTTGAACTAATGATGATTTTCAAATATAGTGTAAATATTCGTTTTAGAAAAATCTATTGTGCCAACTTTCACCAGCAGGAACTTCCCAAAAATCTTGCCATTCTCCTACTGTATTTACTAAATTATTAAAAACAACGGTATTTGCAGAAACTGCTTTTTCTTTAGCTAATTTTTTAAATTCTAATAGTGTCTTAAAGGTAACGTGTTCCCCCATTTTAAAAGTCACATTCATTTTGTCTAATAAATCAACAGCATATTTTTGCTCTATTTGTTGAATAAACTGAACCGAGGCGTCTATAGAACAACCAGTTGCCGCTTGTACTTCTTGATTAACAGCAATAATAATAAACCGATTGTATTTGGTTAGAAAAGAGGCTTCTAGTGCGTGTCCGTGAGCACTCCAATTTTCTAAAAATAATCCTAAATCACGTTCAATATCTTGAGTTTCTTCGTCAGAAAATTTTCTATTAGATTGATAAATCCAAATTTTAGCTTCTTCTGGTAAGGTATCAAAGGGTACGTACATTATTATTTTTTGATTATATCAGTTACTACTTTATAAGATATAAATTTTGATAATTTAGCATCATATAATTCTAATTCATAATAATAAACTTCTACAGCGTCATTTACTTTTACTACTTTATCTGTTAATAAAAAAGAATTTTCAAAACTACTCAACAAAATAAAGTGATTCATTTTTCCTGTATCTTCTTTAACAGAGAATGTTAAAAATTGTTCCGATTTTAATTCTGTAAGTTTGCCTGAAATCATTTCATCGGGAGTTTCTTCTACAACTTCCTGATTTTCAGAATCGTCATCAAACATAAATTTAAAAATTGCAGGACAAGTTTTAGCCATTTCTTTGCCAACATCATAGCCTAATTCCTCCATCTTTTTTTCATTGTTAATAACATCTTTTCCATAATGTCTATCAACATCTTTTTCAAAAGCATTAATAGCTTCAATAATGCAAAGTCCTAAAGTCATTTCAAAATTATCTTTTGAAATTTCTTCTTTATTGGCACATTCACAAGATTTTTCTGACATTTTTACAGCCAATTCTTCTTTTGATAATTTTTGCGCAAAAACACTGCTAGAAGTAATAATTAGAAGAAGTAATATGATTTTTTTCATCATTTAAAAGTTTATTGTTTGGGTAAATATATATTTTGTAAGGTCTATAGTGATCTAAACCTGTATTATTTATAAATCGTGAGCATTCGCAATTAATTCGGCAATGTCATAAATTTTAACATCACTTTCTTTTTCTTTATGTTTAATTCCATCGGTTAACATGGTATTACAAAAAGGACAACCAGCAGCAATAATTTCGGGCTGTGTTGCTAGAGCATCTTCTGTTCTTTCAATATTTATGTCTTTATTCCCTTTTTCAGGTTCTTTAAACATTTGAGCTCCACCTGCTCCACAACATAAACCATTAGCTCGAGATCGTTTCATTTCAACCAATTCGGCGTCTAATTTTTGAATTAAATCCCGAGGCGCTTCATAAATATTATTAGCACGACCTAAATAACAAGGATCATGAAATGTAATGCGTTTTCCTTTAAATTGACCGCCTTCAATGGTTAATTTACCTTCATTTAATAATGACTTAATGAACTCAGTATGATGTAAAACTTCATAGTTTCCTCCTAATTCTGGATATTCATTTTTTAAGGTATTGAAACAATGAGGACAAGCTGTAACAATTCGCTTAACTTCATAAGCATTCATAACCTCAATATTGGTCAACGCTTGCATTTGAAACAAGAATTCATTACCTGCTCTTTTAGCGGGATCGCCTGTACAACTTTCTTCGGTTCCTAAAACTGCAAATGAAACATTAGCACTGTTTAAAATCTTTACAAAAGCTTTTGTAATTTTTTTTGCTCTATCATCAAAACTTCCAGCACATCCTACCCAAAACAAAACATCAGGCTGTTTGCCTTGTGCCATCATTTCGGCCATTGTAGGAACTAATAAATTTTCTGACATAATTATATATTATAAAATTAAAAGTAGTTGATTTTATAAGTTTTATAAACTTAACATTATTACTTAATTATTATTGATTTCCGTCATCAAATACTTGAATGGTTACTTCTTTGTCAATCAAATCGGTAAATTTACCGTTGTAGCGAGTAGCTTTAACTAAATGATTATCAATCCAATGATAATTTCCCCCTCTAGGTTTTCCCATTAGCATTCCGTGATATTTGAACCCATGTAATTTCAACCAATCTTCGGTAACTGCTCTATACGCTTCAGTACGTGAGGTAAAAAAGAAAATAATATGTCCTTCATCATACCATTTATTGAGGGTTATCATTGCGTCGGGATAAACCGCAGCGGTAACCATTCTTTCTGGTTCCTCATTTGGAATATCATCACAAATAGTTCCATCTATATCAATTAAATAATTTTTAATGCCTTCAGGTAAAATAGGACTTAATTGTTCTCCATTTACAGATAATGCTTGTAATTTCCCTTCGATTTCTTCTTCTTTCATTATAAAAATTGTTGTATTTATGCTTCAGTAGACCAATTCAATCGATCCATTTGATTGTATTGCCATGGTGCGCCATTATTCTCAATATTGGTCATCACATTATTTAATTCGTTTGGAGCGGCGCTTTGTTCCATTACTAAATAACGACGCATATCAATAATAATTGAAAGCGGACTAATGTTTATTGGACATTCTTCAACACAGGCATTACAGGAAGTACAAGCCCATAGTTCTTCGGTTGAGATATAATCATTCAATAACGATTTACCATCATCAACAAAAACGCCTTTATTTAAATCTATATTTTTCCCCACTTCTTCTAAACGGTCTCTTGTATCCATCATTATTTTTCTTGGAGACAATTTTTTACCCGTTTGATTAGCTGGACAAGATGAAGTACAACGACCACATTCGGTGCAACTGTATGCATTTAGTAATTGTACCCAATTTAAATCTTGCACATCGGAAGCACCAAATTTTGCAGGAACATCAGAAGTATCTGTAGGCGCTGCAAATGGATCGGCATTTGGATCCATCATTAATTTTACTTCATTGGTAACACTTTCTAAATTATCTAATTTACCTTTTGCGTTTAAATCGGCATAAAAAGTATTAGGAAATGCTAATAAAATATGTAGGTGTTTAGAAAAATATAAGTAGTTCAAAAAGATTAAAATACCAACAATATGCAACCACCAAGCAACTCTTTCAATACTTACAACAATTCCTTCGCTCATCCCATTAAAGAATGGTGCTATAAATTGTGATATAGGAAAACTCCCTACTTGATTGTAATGTCCTATTCCTAAATGTTGCAAATGAAAATCAGCGGCATTCATTAATAAAAACAATGACATTAAAATGACTTCAAAATATATAATATAATTTGCATCTTTTTTAGGTTTTCCCGTTAAATCAGAACTTGCAAAACGAGCTAATTTGATAGTGTTTCTTCTAATCCAAAATATAAAAACAGCAAGAAGCACTAATACTGCTAAAATTTCAAATGAAGCGATTAACACATCATAAAAACTTCCCATGAATGACAATACTCGATGAGTGCCAAAAAGTCCGTCAATAATAATTTCAATCACTTCAATATTGATGATGATGAAACCTGCATATACAATAATGTGTAATATACCTGCAATTGGACGTTTTACCATCTTAGATTGACCTATAGCAACCATTGCCATGTTTTTCCATCGTTCAGAGGAATTGTCCTTTCGGTTGACATCTCTTCCGAGGTTGATATTTCTAATTAGTTTTTTTACGTTCATCGAGAAATAACCAACACCAATGGCTAAAACTAATGCGAATAAAATATTATCTAAAAAACTCATAAGACGGATAATTTATTTTTTAATTGTATCATTAACAGGAGCTACGTAAGGTTTATTTTTCTTACCAAATAAAGAAACATTTACATAACGAGTTGGGTGCAATCGAACATCTTGTAACAATAATTCCAATTCTTTTGATGTCTTAGCAAAATTAGTGTAAATGGTTTCGTCCTTAATCAATTTACCCATTGTTCCTTTACCTTGTTCTAACTCGGCCATAATTTTATCAACCTTAGCTAATGTTTTTTCTAAATTTTTAACTGTTTGACCCAAATTTGCTTTTGCTAATGAATCTGATATTGTTGCAAAATTTCCAGTTACTTTATCAACATTTTTAAGTGTGTTGTTAAATTTAGATTTGTTTTCAACAAGCAATTCATTAATATTTTTTGAGGCAACACTAAATTCAGAAAGCGTAGTATTAAGCGAAGCAATACTATTTTTCAGATTTTGGCGGGTTTGCGTATCTAAAATATCATTAACATTTGTAAACATTGCATCTGCATTCACAAGTAATTCCTGAATTTTTGCTTGTAACGGTTCAAGTTGTTGCGCTAATGCATCAGTCAGACCTAATTTACTTGAAGCCTGCAAATAGTCTCCAGAAACGGTATAATTTTTATCCAATAGATTCGGTTTAATAGCAATTTGTCTACCTCCTACCAATCCAGAATCATAGATTTCTGCGATGCTTGATTTTGAGATTGGAAAATCAGTAGTAATGTGAAGTTCTACTAATAATTTACCATCTGGATTAATTGTAATTGAATTGACTTTTCCAATGGTTAAACCATTCAAAGTTACTGGTGCAGATGTTGCTAATCCTGCTACATTTTCATAGACTACAAACAATTTATTGCTGTTGTCAAATAAATTTTTTCCTTTCAAAAAACTGTATCCCCAAATAAACAATATAATGGATATAATGACTAATACGGCAGTTTTAATTTCTCTAGATACTTTCAAAGTAATATATTTTTAACAAAATTAATCTTTTATTTTATTTTATTGGCTTCTGATAAGCTTATTTTTACACCATCTTTATAAGCAACTATGAAAGCGGAATCAAACCCTTTTTTCTTTGCTTCTTCTAATCTTTTTTGAGCCGCTTCATATTTTTTTTCTTGACTAAAATAGTATTTAAACAACTTACCAGCGGGTTCTTTAAAAATGGGCGATAATCCTTTAAAATCAACAGCTGTTGGGTCTAGATCACTAGGGCTTGCAGAAATTTGTACTTTATAAACAATTCCTTTAGAACTAATTATAGTTGGTTTAACTTGTTCTTTACGCTCCGTTTTTTCTAAATCCTTTTCATTAACAACCGTAACTACTGGTTTAGATTCTTTTGTAGCAGCAAAAAATTCTTTTTTATATTGAATAATTGCTTCAGCAATAGCTTCGGCTAATTTATCTTGTCCTGCCTCAGAATTTAAAAAAGCACCTTCTTGTTTGTTAGATACAAATCCCATCTCTATCAAGACTCTAGGCATGGTTATTTGACGTAATACTAGAAAACCAGCTTGCTTTATACCTCTATTTTTATTTTTCGATTTCTTAGTAAAGAAGGATTGAACTTTATCGGCTAATTCGATACTTTGATCTAAATATTCTTCTTGTAAAATATTTATTCCAATAACCGATTCTGGCGATTTTGGATCAAAACCATCATATTTAATTTTATAATCGGACTCTAAGGTTACTACTTGGTTTTCATGCTTAGCCACTTCTAAATTTGAAGCATTTCTAGTAATCCCCATAACATAGGTTTCATTTCCAGCTGCAACTTCACTTTTATTGGCGTTGCAATGCATCGAAACGAAAATACTTCCTTTAGATTTGTTTGCAATCGTTGCTCTTTGTTGAAGTTCAATAAAAACATCCGATTTTCTTGTAAAAATAACCTCAATTTGTGGATCGTTTTCTAAAAGCGCACCTACTTTTAAAGCCGTTTTTAAGGCTATATTTTTTTCAATATTTCCATGATAAACGGCGCCATAATCTTTACCTCCATGACCAGCATCTATAACTACTTTGAATTTAGATGTTTGTCCGTATCCAATTAAGACATAAATAAATGAAAGGAAAAAGGTTGCTTTTTTTATCATAATTTATTTATTGTCAAAAGTTACTATATAAGCAGATTTATATCCTTTATTTTTTGCCTCTGTCAAACGTTTTTTACAAGCTTCATAATCTGTTTCATCACCATAAAAATATTTATATATTTTATTTTCTTGGGTAAAAGAAATTGGTTCTAACCCTTTAAAGTTAGATGGTTTTGTATCTATTTTTTTAGTGCCAGCTTCTAGTTGTACTTTGTAATGAATTCCTTTTGCTTCATGAGTTGTCTCATTATCATTGTTCGATATAGATGCTGTAGGTGAATTAGATTCAATTGGTGCAACTATAGATTCATTAACATCTGACGGACTAAAAAAAGTGTTTTTATATGTAATAATCGCATTATAAATGGATTGTGCCATTTCATCCTTTCCCACATCTGAACTAATATAAATTCCTTCTTCTGCATGAGAAACAAAACCTAATTCAATTAAAACACCAGGCATTACTGTAGCATCCAACACCCAAATCGGTTGCTGTTTTACACCTCGAGAAAAACGATCTGTTTGAACAAAATTCTTTTCAATTTCTGAAGCCAACTCAATACTTTGACCTAAAAATTCTTCTTGCAATATCTTCAAGCCTAATAATGTCTCAGGATTATTCGGATCAAAACCTTTATATTTTTGGTTGTAATCATCTTCGAGAAAAATAACACCATTTTCTTTCTTGGCAATATCAAGGTTCGTATCTGTTCTTGACATTCCCATCACAAAAGTTTCTGTACCCTTTGCAGCCGTACTTTTAACACCATTACAGTGAACGGATATGAATAAATTTGCTTTTGCTTTATTTGCAATGTTTGCTCGTTCTCTGAGCTCTATAAAAACGTCTGTTTTACGAGTATAAAATACTTTAACACTGTTATGCTGTTCTAACAACTTTCCAAGACGTAAAACCACGTCAAGAACAATGTCTTTTTCTCTAATAGATCCTCTCATTGTTCCAGGATCTTTTCCCCCATGACCAGCATCTAAGACGACTTTAAACGGATTAGATTGTTGAGCAAAAAGTGCGCTTGGAACAAATAAAATGAACAAAAGCAACACAAATTTTATAGCGTTTTTAACTAACATAGAATAATTAAAAAGTATTATAAGTTATAATTTTATTAAAACATTATTTTTGCAAAAAAATATATGTAAGTTTGACACTTCAAAAAGTAAGCCAAATTTTTACAAAAATAGCATTAAAAGCATTGTATACAAAGTTAAGTCATATCGTTTTATTAGTAATTTTACTAACAATTGGAAATACCACTGTATTTTGTCAGGAAATTATAGTAATTGATACACTTAAATTAAACAATTCTAGCTTAAATAGCCCTAAAAACAATACTAAAAACGATTCTGTAAAGAAGAAAAAAAATGTTTTAGAAGGTATTGTTAAAATGAATGCAAAGGATTATGAAAAAATAGATCAAAAAAAGAAACAACTTACCTTATACAACGAAGCTTCAATAAAATATACTGATTTTGATATCAAAGCAGGAATTATAGTATATGATTATGAAAAAAAACAAGTGTATGCCGGAAGAATAAAAGATACTGCGGGAAATTATATTCAAAGACCTGTATTTACTCAAGGATCTAATATTGTTGAACCTGATTCTCTTGTTTATAACAACACCACTGGAAAAGCACTGATTTGGAATTCAAGAACCAAGCAAGGTGAAATGAATATCAAAGCTGAAATTTCGAAACGAGAAAATGATTCAGTTGTTTTTATGAAATCGGCTCGTTTAACAACAGCAAAAGATATTGATGACCCTGAATATTATTTCTATGTTACAAAAGTAAAATTTGTGCCAAAAAAGAAAGTTGTGGTTGGACCCACTAATCTGGTTATTGCCGATGTTCCTACTCCACTATTTTTACCCTTTGCTTATTTTCCAATGAGCGAAAAAAGCACTTCAGGTTTCATTATTCCAACCCCTGGACAAAATAATCAACAAGGCTATTTTCTTCAAAATGGCGGCTACTATTTTGCTTTAAGCGATTATTATGATTTAGCCGTTTTAGGCGATTATTATACAAATGGAAGTTACGGTCTACGGGCAGAAAGTAGCTATGCAAAACGCTATAAATTTAACGGAAGATTTAATTTTAGATTTGAAAATAATATACAAAGTGAAAAAGGTTTTCCTGATTATGTAAAATCAAAACAATATAACATACAATGGTCGCATAGTCAAGATGCTAAAGCTGCAGCAAATTCTCGTTTTTCGGCTTCAGTTAATCTGGGAAGTAGTCAATATTTCAGACAATCAGTTAACATGAATAACGTAGGATCTACATTGAATAATAACCTGAGTTCATCCGTTTCTTATTCTAAAACATTTCAAACTGTGCCTCAAGTGAATATGTCTTTATCGGCAACTCATTCTCAAAATACAAATACCAAGCAAATAGACATGACCTTACCTACATTTCAAGCAAGTGTAGATCGTATATTTCCATTTGCACCAAAAGACGGAATCAAAAAAGGAATTATTAAAAATATTAATATTCAATATAATGTTAGAGGGGAAAATCGAATAAAAACAGCAGATTCGCTTTTCTTTAAACCTCAAATGTTTAGAGATGCAAAAACAGGTTTTCAACACAGTATTCCTATTACTACCAATTTTAAAATATTAAAATATTTTAGTGTAACAATGGGAACTGCTTATAATGAAGTATGGGCTTTTAATACCATTCAAAAATATTTTAGTACAATTGAAAATAAAGTTGTTACTAGAGAACAAAAAGGATTTGAAACGTATAGAACCTATAATTTTTCTGCCGGAATAGGAACAACAATTTATGGTACCTTTAATTTTGGAGAAGACAAAAAAATTCAAGCAATTCGACACGTAATGAGACCCAATGTTTCATACGGCTACACTCCTAGTTTTGAAAAATATTATGACACCTATTCCATTGATGCAACTGGTTTAACTACTGAAGAATATACTAAATTTGATGGTGGTATGTTTGGAGCTCCCGGAAAAAGTTATTCAAATAACGTAGGAATTTCCTTAAGTAATACCTTTGAAGCAAAAATGATTGATAAGGACAGTAAAAAAGGAGAATCAAAAAAAGTAATGCTTATTAATAATTTAAACTTGAGCACAAGTTATGATTTCACAGCAGACTCATTAGCATGGACCCCTATGAGAGTAAGCGGTGGAACCCAATTTTTTAAAGATAAATTAAATCTAAATTTTGGCGCTACATTAGATCCATATGCAATTGATAACGTTGGAAAGAGAATCAATACCTTTAATATTGATAATGGTGGTAGCTTATTTAGAATGACGAGTGCCAATATGACTATGAATTATGCCTTTTCAAGTACAGATGGTGAAGACAAATCAAATAAACAGAATCAAAATAACGGTGGAACTGGTGATGATTTATTTGGAAGAAACACCGATTTAAGTGATACAAGACAAAGTTTGTTTGATAAAGATGATGCTAAAAAAGAAGATGAAAATATTGAATGGTACAACACAAAATTACCTTGGGATTTACGCCTGGCCTATTCAGTTACTTACAATAATTCTAACAGGCAAAAGGAAATATCTTCTCATTCAGTAATGGCATCTGGAAATATTGAATTAGCTCCCCGATGGAAAGTTGGATTATCATCTGGATATGACTTTAAACAAAAAGGTGTTACGTTTACTCAATTGCGTTTTGAAAGAGATTTAGAAAGTTGGCGCATGAGTTTTAATTGGGTTCCATTTGGTACTAATACATATTGGGGATTCTTTATTGGGATTTCATCTTCTGTTTTAAGCGATATTAAATATGATAAGCGTCAATTACCAGATCGCGTATTCCAATAGAAATTAATACTGTTTTTTAAAAAACTTATTTACCCTAATTATGAAAAAAATAATTTATACCGAAAATGCACCAGCACCAATAGGTCCATACAACCAAGCTGTACTTGTAGGAAACACACTTTATACCTCTGGACAAATTGCGCTTAATCCTCAAACAATGGAATTGGTTTTAGATGATATTGAAACCGAAACCAAACAAGTTATGGAGAATATGAAAGCGGTTTTAGCAGCTGCAGAAATGACTTTTGAAAACGTAATAAAAACCTCTATTTTTATTATGAATATGGAAGATTTTAGCAGAATTAATGCTGTTTATGGTGCTTATTTCAATGAAGCAACTGCTCCCGCAAGAGAAACCGTTCAAGTAGCGTGTTTGCCAAAAAACGTAAACATAGAAATTTCAATGATTGCTATTAAATAAAGAAAGATTGCCATCATAAAAAAATCTGTTACAAAATCATGTAACGAATTTTTTATTTGATTTAGATGATATTATTTTCTTAAAAACAAAACGATCTAAGTTCATAACTTTTGTCCAAGCAGTCACAAAATCTTTTACAAATTTTTCTGTAGTAACAATTTTGTAATTTAGACAACTCATAAAATAAAAATGATGATTATGAAAAAACAACTATTCTTAATTCTTGCGTTGCTCGGAATTTACTATTCATTTGCTCAAGAAACTACAAGAAAAGATTCACTTCAAGGCGGTTTACGTTTTGAACGTACTTGCTATGATGTCCTTCGATATGATCTAAATATTAAAGTTGATCCGGTAAAAAAATGGATATTTGGAGCAAATGAAATAACATTCAAAGTAATTGAGCCTACTAAAAAAATTCAATTGGATTTGTTTGACAATATGATCATTGATGGTATTACCTCTAAAGAATTTGGTAAGTTAGAAAGTACTCGAGATGAAAACGCCGTTTTCGTTCATTTCAACAAAGCACTAGAAAAGGATAAAACCTACACCATCCGTTTTTCATATTATGGCAATCCAAAAGTAGCTAAAAATGCGCCTTGGGATGGCGGTTTCGTATTTAAGAAAGATAGTAAGGGACTAGATTTTATTGGAGTAGCTGTTCAAGGTACTGGTGCCAGTCTTTGGTATCCCTGCAAAGATTCTCAATCGGATGAACCTAATCTAGGTGCTTCTATAAAAGTAGCTGTACCAAACGGATTAATGAATGTTTCGAATGGTCGCTTTTTAGGATCAAAAGATTTGGGTGATGGCTATACAAGATGGGATTGGGAAGTAAAAAATCCAATCAATAATTATGATATTACACTAAACATTGCAGACTATGTTCATATACATGATCAACATAACGGATTGGATTTAGATTACTATGTATTAAGAGAAAATGAAGAAAAAGCGCGTAAACATTTTGAAGCCGATGTTAAACCAATGTTAGACTGTTTTCAATTAAAATTTGGAAAATATCCTTTTTGGGAAGATGGTTACAAGTTAGTTGAAACACCTTACTTAGGAATGGAGCATCAAAGTGCTATTGCCTATGGTAATAAGTTTAAAAAAGGCTATATGGGCTTTGATTTATCAGGGACGGGTATTGGGATGAAGTTTGATTACATTACTATTCACGAAACCGGTCACGAATGGTTTGGAAACAGTATTACCAGTAAAGACATTGCCGATATGTGGATCCACGAAGGGTTTACTACCTATACCGAAACCGTTTTTATCGAATGTACTCAAGGGTATGAAGCAGCAATGAAATATGTGAACGGACAATCAAAAAATGTGAGAAACGACAAGCCAATCATAGGGCAATTTGGTGTCAATAGAGAAGGTTCTGGTGATATGTATTACAAGGGTTCACTCCTATTAAATACCTTGCGACATGTCATTAATAATGATGAAAAATGGTGGTCGTTATTATTGAAATATGCCGAAACATATAAAAAACAAATCATTGATACACCAACTGTAATTGCATTTTTTAATCAAGAATCTGGATATAATTTAACGCCTATTTTTAATCAATATTTAAATTACACCACATTACCTCAATTAGAAATTAAAACACAAGGTAAAAGTTTTCAGTATCGTTGGGTAACAGAAGAGCCTAATTTTAATATGCCAATTGATATTGAAATAGCTTCAAAAAAAATAAGACTTGAACCTTCTAATGATTGGAAACAATCTAAAGAACCGATTAGTTCGTTGGATGAAATTAAGGTATTGACCGATAAATTTTATATAAAAACAATCAAATAGTAAATTATAACCCTATTAAAAGTAGGGTTTTTTTTATGTTTATTTTATCTGTTTCTGTACGAATGAATTTCGGAATAAAGTAAATAGCTTTAGGCTGTTCATATTTTTCTAAGTCCTTAAATATCTCATCTTTGATTGATACAGGTTCTCCTTCAATCAAAAGTATAACCTTTTGACCTAGTGTATCGTCAGCTTCACCTGCAATAAAAAATGGTTGACTTAGATATAATGATAACTTGGCTTCAATTTGTTCTGGAAATAGTTTTACTCCGCCACTATTAATAACATGGTCATATCTCCCCTTCCATTTGAATGTATTTGGTGAAGTAATTTCTACAATATCATTCGTTATAATAGTGTTTACTGAAATGGATGGAACATTGACTACTAAACAATTTCGATCATCGTTGCTAATCGTAACATTGGGCAATACATTAAAATCAACAGCATCAACAAGCTTAGCAGCTATATGTGTAATAGTCTCTGTCATCCCATAAGTTTCATATATTTCGGAAGGCAAACACTGTAATTGCTTAGAAAGCAAACCAGAAACGGGAGCGCCACCAATTATTATCTTTTTAAACTGACTTAATTTTTCAATACTCTGTTGGGCTTGTAAGGGAACTAAAGCAACAAAATCATACACCTTATTTAGACATAAATCATCCAAAGTGGAAGTAGACGGAATAATATCTAACTCAAGTCCAATAATAAATGTTCTAACCAACATCATTTTACCTGCAATATATCGAGAAGGCAAACAAAGTAATGCTTTGTCTCCTGGATGCAAATTAAAAAAATTGGCAGTAGCAAGTGCCGATTCAACCATAGCTTGTTTTGAAATTGAAATTAACTTTGGTGTTCCGGTAGTCCCAGAAGTTGACAATTCTATAGTTTCTGAAGGATCTAACCAGTTTAAAATAAAAATCCCAATTTCTTTTTCAAATTCTACTCCTTCTTTGATATAACTGTAGGCCAAATCAAATAAACCTTCACGATCAAAATGATCTCCATTTATTTTGAATGAATTATGAAAATTATGAAAAGTAGGAAGCATAGAATAAAATTAATTAAAGTGATGAAACATTTTTGGAGCCTATTAATTTATCTTTCCAATTATTCCATTTATATATTTTGGAGAAAAAATAAACTAAAATTGGAAATAAAACTAAAACCGGGAAAAAGACTTCAAAATCTATTGAAGGCTCAGATACATCCTTAAAAATAGAGTGCGTTTGAAATACGGTAAAATCAGTAGTGATAAGTAATGAGGCAACAATATTATTAGCCGCATGAAAACCTAGTGCTAATTCAGTACCTTCATCCATCAAAGTAATAATTCCTAAAAACAATCCTGATCCTATGTAGTAAACTAAAATAAGATATCCTAATTTTTCCACTTCGGGATTCATAATATGCATTGTGCCAAAAATCAAAGAAGTCATTAGTAAAGGAAACCATTTATTAAGCGACAAATTGTAGAAACCCTGCATCAAATAACCTCTAAAAATTAACTCTTCTGCAGTTGTTTGAATAGGCATTAATAATAATGTGATGGCAAATAAGATTAAAAATGGAATCAAATTAAATTGCAAAACAACATTTGTTGAATCATAAAAATAAGACGAGAAAAACAAAATAACAGAAATAATTAACCACACCCCAAAAGAAAAAAATATTCGAGCCCAATCAATTTTTTCTCTTGATGTAATAATAGTTAAATACTTTTGTTTATGTAATTTTTCAACCACAAGATATAATCCTATAATGACAAATACAAAAGAAAGTAAGGCAAAAAACAAAAACACATTTGAATCAAATAGTGAATAAAGATCTGCATTATTTTGAGGCATTTTTCCAGATAATAATACCGCAATACTTAATGGCAGTTGACCTACCATTGCTGCTAAAAATACCAAAAGAGAACCTCCTAAATACTTAATAAAAGTAAATAATCGAAAATTTAAATTGGTTTCTTTCTTAAAAGATTGCTCTATAAACATATCAGAAATATTACATTTGTACTTTAATCTAACAAAAATACAAAATGATTACCATTTACCATAATTCAAGATGTACCAAATCAAGAGAAGGTTTATGTGAAATTGAACTTTTTCAGCAACCATTTACCATTCGTAATTATATGATTGATCATTTTACTTCAGATGAATTAAAAGAGGTAATTAAAAAATTAGGAATATCACCTATAGAATTAGTGCGCACCAAAGAATCTGTTTGGATTGAAAATTATAAAAATAAAGAATTAAGCGCTGCAGAAATTATTGAAGCCATGCTGAAATACCCAAAACTAATTGAACGTCCTATCATTGTTTTAGGTGAAAAAGCAATTATTGCAAGACCAAAAGAGCGAATTAAAGAACTAATTCGATAGTTTTAACAAAGATTTAGGAATTAAAGGATAAACCTCAAAGTAAATTTGCGGCTCTAATAAGAAAAATCATTTATGAAAAACACTTTTTTATTACTAGTACTTTCACTAGTAATTTCATTTACATCTGTTGCACAAAAACCTTCAGAAAAAAAAATAACGATTAGCGGAAAAGTTATTGAAAAAGGAAACAAGATTGCAGTAGAATATGCAACTGTTTCTTTTAAAAACATTACTTCTAACCAACTTTATGGCGCAATGACCGATGCAACAGGGTTCTTTACATTTGAAGTGCCAGCTGGTGATTATACAGGAGTAATTGAATTAATGTCTTATAAAAAAGTAACTATTCCTCAGAAAAAAATTACCGAAAATACCTTTTTAGGAGCATTTGCATTAGAAGCAGATATTTCACAATTGCAAGATGTTGTGGTAATTGCAGAAAACTCTACAGTAGATATTAAATTAGATAAGAGAGTATACAATGTAGGAAGAGATATGATGGTTAAAGGCGGAACAGTGAGTGATGTTTTAGATAATGTTCCTTCGGTTACAGTAGATACAGAAGGTAATGTTGCCCTTCGCGGAAATGAAAATGTAAAAATATTAATCGATGGAAAACCTTCTGGTCTAGCGGGTATCAATGTAGCAGATGCCTTAAAATTATTACCTGCTGATGCTGTTGAAAAAGTTGAAGTGATTACAAATCCATCGGCACGATATGATGCTGAAGGCGGTGGTGGTATTATTAATATTGTACTTAGAAAAGGAAAATCAAATGGAATAAATGGCTCAATTATTGTTTCGGCAGGTGATCCAGAAACGTATGGTGTAAGTACGAGTTTAAATAAAAAAGGAACCAATTTTAATTTGTTTTCAAACTTTGGATACAACTATAGAAATAATCCTGGTAACTCTTTAACCAATGCCGAGTATTTTAACTCAAATGGTACAACAAGCCGTTTTATTAATGAAAGACGTACAAACGAGCGATTTAGTGAAGGTTATAATGCTAATTTCGGTATTGATTTAAATTTAAGTAAATCATTAACTTGGACAAATGCTATTACCTTTAGAGAAAGTAATGGTGAAAATCCAGATAATGTTTTCTTTTATAATTTTGATGCATTATACAATCCTACATTTGTTAGAAATCGTTTAAATGATGCAAAAAGTGAAAAATTTAGTATTGAATATTCTTCGAATTTTACAAAAAAGTTTAAAACTGATGGTCATCAATTAAATGTTGATATAGCAGTTTCTCAAAATAGAGAAAACGAAAATGCAACGATTACCGATCAAATTCTTGGAAATCCATCTTCTTTATTTACAGAAGCTACAAGTAACAAGCAATCCCAACAACGCAATCTTCTGCAAGCTGATTATGTATTGCCTATTGGAAAAGACGGCAGATTTGAAGCAGGTTACCGTGGTAGCTTTCAAGAAAATTTAACCGAATTTGAAATAACACCAACATCAGCTTATTCTAATACACTTGAATATAACGAATATGTTAATGCGTTTTATACGCAATATGGTTCAAAAATTAATAAGTTTTCCTATTTCCTAGGTTTGCGATTTGAAGACAGCAATATTGATGTAAATTCTTTAACATCAAATAATTACAATAATAAAAAATATAATAATTTCTTTCCATCGGCAACCGTTAATTATGAAGTGTCTGATAAAAGTTCATTAAGTCTTAGCTATAGCAAAAGAATTAATAGACCTAGAGGAAGATTTTTAAATCCATTTTCAACGTTTTCAAGTAATATCAATATTTTTCAAGGTAACCCAGATCTAGATCCATCATTAACCGATGCAATTGATTTAGGATATTTAACCAAATGGGATAAACTAACATTTAGTACATCAGCTTATGTTAATATGACCAATGATTCTTTTCAATTTATTAGAAAAGAGTCGGGTCAATTTGTCGAAGGAGTGCCTGTTATTATTAGTACTCCAATTAACTTAGCAAAAGAATATCGCGCAGGTTTTGAATTTAACTTAAACTATACTCCATATAAATGGTGGCGTTTGAACGGAAATTTTAATATGTTTCGCAATGAAACGCAAGGAAATTATAACTATATAAATTATTTAGGGACAGCTGTAAGTCAAAATTTTGATAACACCGCTTTAACTTGGACTTCACGTGTGAGTTCAAAAATTAATTTACCCTATAAAATAGATTGGCAAACAAATGTATCTTATGAAGCGCCTCAAACAACCGCACAAGGAAAGCGTTTAGGTGTTTATGGTGTTAATCTTGCATTTAGTAAAGATGTTTTAAAAGATAAAGGAACAATTGCATTCAACGTAAGTGATTTATTCAATTCTAGAAAGCGTTTGATTGAAACAAATATTGAGAATGTAGTAAACTCATATAGCGAAATGCAATGGAGAGTGCGACAAATTACATTATCATTTACTTATCGTTTTAACAAACAAAAAAATGATAGAGATAAACCAAGACGAGAAGAAGGTGGCGAAGGTGAATTCATGGGCCAACCCTAATTAACTCAAATAAAAAAGTCCCAAATTTATCGGGACTTTTTATTTTCAGGTAAAAATTTAATTTTTACGCTTCTTTGTTTTTGTTTCTTCTCTCTTTAATCAATTCTATGATAGCACCGCCCAACCAATATTGAACAAATCCTACTAAGAAAATCATCAACCAAAAACCAATGGTTAAAATGGTTAAGAAAAGTAAAAAACCTAGGTACTGTTGAAATTCAAACATGATTTTTCCGGAATTTATGAATTCTTGTCAAAGATAATAGGATTATTTATTTTGAACAATAGATTATCGAATTATTTTATAGGATTAATTCAATCTAAAACCATTTTTTTATTTTAAAATAAGCAAACATAAAGATAACCGTTAAAATCATTACTCCCCAAATAATAAAGTAGCCATTCTCCCACTCTAATTCAGGGAAATTCCTAAAATTCATTCCGTAAACACCTACAATGAATGTCAAGGGCAAGAAAAACATCGAAACAACGGTCAACGTTTTCATTACTTCATTCATCTTATGATTTTGTGCCGAAAAGAAATAATTAGATGCACTATCTAGCGTACTCAAATCGGATTCAATTTGTTCTAATAACTCTAAACACTTTTGATGCAGTCTAGAGAAAAAAGAATAATTTTCTTGCTCTATCGAATTAAAAACATTGTCATCTTTAATAGTTTTAATGGAGTATAATGAGTCACGCAACGGAATAATCGATCGTTTTAAAAAGTTTAAATTATCACGATGCTTTTCTAAATGCTCTAACGTTTCTGGCTTTGTATTTATTTTAATTAAATTGATTAGGTTATCTATTTTATCTTCTTCACTTTCAAGGGTAATGTAGAAATTTTCAATTATAGCATCAAGTAATAAATACAGTAAAAAATCAGCTTTTTTAGATCTTACGATACCCGAATTGGCACGAATTCGTTCCCTAATATGCAAAAAGAAATCACTTCTTTTTTCTTGAAATGAAAGTAAAACATGGTCTTTTAAAATGAAACTAATTTGCTCAATACTTATATTATCAGAAGATTTCATGGGTAACAGTGATTTTACATTGAAAAATAAAACATCACTATACTCCTCTAATTTTGTTCGTTTAGTAGTATTTAAAATATCACCAATTATAAAATTATCCGCTCCAAATCTTGTTCCGATAGATTGAATAATATCCGTATCATTCAAACCGTGAACATTGAGCCAATTGACTTTTTTAAAATCCAAATGGTCATTTATTTCTTTATCCGTAATTTGATGAAACTCGGTAATATCATCAACATTATACACAAATAATTGTAATTCTGTAACAGTATCTTTATGGATCCCTGTGTATTCTAATACTGCAGGTTGAACTTTTCGTCCTTTTTTGTATTTAATTTTTCTCAAAACAAATAAATTTTGACATAAAGATAGGAGTTTTTAAAAATGAGAAGTATTTTTACTCAAATTTATTTTAATGAAAACATTATTCATCAATATAAAAGAACTTATACAAGTTAGAGAACAGCACATTGATAAAGTTTCTGGTGCTGATATGTCGGTGTTACCAAAAATTGAAAATGCATTTCTATTGGTCGAAAATAATATCATTATCGATTTTGGTCCAATGGAAAATTGTCCAGCACTTCAAAATACAAGTATAATTGATGCAACTGACCGCGTTGTACTTCCTACATGGGTAGACAGCCACACTCATATTGTTTATGCCGGAAACAGAATTCAGGAGTTTGTAGATCGAATCAACGGACTTTCATATGAAGAAATTGCCAATCGCGGCGGCGGAATTTTGAATTCAGCTAAAAAACTTAACGAGACTTCAGAAGACGAAATTTACGAACAATCAAAAGCAAGATTAGAAGAAATCATGCAACAAGGAACTGGTGCTGTTGAAATAAAATCGGGATATGGCTTATCAGTAGAAGGGGAAATCAAAATGTTACGCGTAATTAAACGATTAAAAGAAAATTATCCCATTGCAATTAAAGCAACTTTTCTTGGCGCTCATGCTTTTCCTCTAGAATACAAAGAAAATCATGCTGGTTATATCGATTTAATTATCAATGAAATATTACCAAAAATCGCTAATGAACATTTAGCTGATTATATCGATGCTTTTTTAGAAACGGGTTATTTTTCAGTTGATGAAACCATAAAAATAATGGTAGCCGGAAAAAAATATGGCTTGCCTGCAAAGATTCATGTTAACCAATTTACGGCTATTAATGGTATTAAGGCCTGTGTTGATAATGGTGCCCTATCAGTAGATCATCTTGAGCTTGTAAACGATGAGGATTTAGATGCTTTACAAAATAGTAAAACTATGCCTGTAGCGCTTCCATGTTGCTCCTATTTTATAAGTATTCCTTATACGCCAGCTCGAAAAATAATTGATGCAGGATTACCTCTAGCTCTAGCAACAGATTATAATCCAGGAACAACACCATCAGGTAATATGAACTTTGTGGTGGCAACTGCTTGCATTAAAATGAAAATGACACCAGAAGAAGCAATCAATGCAGCCACAATAAATGGAGCTTATGCAATGGGTGTTTCTGAAACGCATGGCAGTATTACAAAAGGAAAAAGAGCAAATATAATCCTCACAAAACCAATCAAGAGTTTTTATGAACTACCCTATGCTTTTGGAACCAATCTAATTGAACGAGTAATGATTGAAGGACAATTTATTTAATTATGATAAAAACAATTATTCTTGTAGGCTTAGGCGGCGCAATTGGGAGTGTATTACGCTATTTATCGGGTTGGTTCGCTTCAAAATATTTTCAAGGCTCCTTCCCTATTAGTACTTTAGTAATTAATATATTAGGGAGTTTACTTATTGGTGTTTTTATTGGTATTTTAGCTAAATATTATCCCGAAAATCATCCATTAAAATTTCTTTTAATCATTGGTTTTTGTGGAGGTTTTACTACTTTTTCAAGCTTTGCGGTTGAAAATTATAATTTGTTTCAAAACCAGCAACAATTATCTGCTTATATTTATATTATTACTTCAGTAATTCTGACCATTTCTGCTGTAGGAATTGGTAATTATATAACTAAATTCATATAAAAAAATCCTGAAGTATTACCTCAGGATTCTTAATATTTATAATGATAGAATTATATTATCGTAAGGTGAAACTTGTTTTGGATACTAATTCCGAATTTTTATCAAAAACATTTACAAAATAAGTTCCAGCAGCAAAATCTTTCCCAGTTACTTCTTCATCAACTTGAACTGTTTTATTTTCATATTTCACAGTTGATATAAAGCTATAAGTTAAGGTTTTATCTCCAGCAGGAATCGTTTTCTTTTCGCCCAAGATATTATTTTTACTGTCTATAATTTGAACATAATATTCTCTGCTACCGGTTTTTGCAATTTGATTTTCAGCGATTAAAAAACTTACTTTCAATTTATCAGCACGCCCGGCTTTATCTGTTTCAATTTGTTTTCCAGAACTTTTTTGTTTTACAGCAAATGCTTTCAAATATAATACGGCAAGTTTAGTGCCTTTCTCTACTGTTTTTGTCAATCCTTCATTTTGAACTAACAAGGTATCGTTAAATTTCTTAGCATCATCTAAAACTACTTTGGTACTATCTAAACTAGAAGTTAAAGTAACATTCTGCTCTTTCAAAAGTTTATTTTCTGCTACTAAATTATCCATTTCGCCTTTAAGCTTTAAATAAGCGCCTTTGTATTTAGCCATTGCTGCAGCATCTCCTTTAGATTTTTCAACTTGTTCTAAAAGCGCAACCATTTTAGCTTGATCTGCTTGAATTTCATCTTTAAGTGCTGTGTTATCAGCAAGCATTAAATCGTATTCCGAAATTTTAGCTTTTAACTCTTCGGCTAAAGTATCTTTTTCAGAAGTTAATTCAGTTACCTCTTTTTTGGTATCCGAAGTAATTTTATAAATATAGCCAATACTAGCCAATAGCAATAAAGCCAAAACAACTACTGCTGCTTTTAAGCCTGAATTATTTGAATTACTTTCCATAATTTAAGTAGGTTAAAAATTAGATGTTCAAATTTACAATTAAAAAAAGAAATTAATAAAAATATAACGATTTTTATTTTAAAATAGTACATTTGGATTGCCAATTTTTTAACATTTTTATGGAAAACATATCTATACTTACTCCTTTTGAGTTAGCTAAAATTACAAATCACAGAAGTGGTGAAATTAAATTTGGTGAAAAAATACATACCCTTCCAAAAGATACCAATGATTATGAATATATCGCAACTTCTGAAGCTAAATTTGTATTAATTGGTCTCCCAGAAGATATTGGTGTTAAAGCAAATTTAGGAAGAACCGGGGCTGCTTCTGCATATCAAAGTGCTTTGAATAACTTGGTCAATATTCAGCATAACAAATATTGTAAAGGAAGTGATTTATTAGCACTCGGACATTTAAATTTTGACCAAGAACAAGCTATTGCGCAATCATTAGACCCAAAAAATAAAGAAGACCGAAAAAAACTTTTTGAACTAGTTGAAAAAATAGATAAAGAAGTATCTCACGTTATTCACCAAATCTGTAAAACGGGGAAAATTCCAATTATTATTGGTGGCGGACATAATAACGCCTACGGAAATATTAAAGGACTTGCTTTAGCGAAAGGAAAACCAGTCAATGCAATTAATTTTGATGCGCATACTGATTTTAGAATTTTAGAAGGTCGCCATTCCGGAAATGGATTTAGTTATGCTTTTGAAGATGGCTTTTTGAAAAAATATTTTGTGTTTGGTTTGCATGAAAATTTTGTTTCTAAAAGTGTTTTCAATACATTGAAAGAACTAACAACCAGAGTTAAATTTGTCACTTACGAAGAACTAGAAGTCAAAAGAGAAAAAATATTTGAAACAGAACTTGAAGAAGCGCTTGAATTCATAAAGCATGAACCTTTTGGCGTTGAATTAGATTTAGATGCGATACCTGGTATTCCTAGTAGTGCTATGACTTTAAGCGGATTAAGTGTGGACAAAGCACGCAATTACATTTACTTTATGGGCAAACATGCCAATGCTTCTTATTTACATATTTGTGAAGGCGCTCCAGAATTAGATGATTCTAAAAACAATCATTTAACCGGTAAACTAATTGCCGCAATGATTACCGATTTCATGAAAGCAAAAGCTTTATAACGTTTCAAAAATCAAGTTAAATAAAATAACACTACCTTTGTATACTATTGCTACGATGCATTAGTACTAATTATTTTATATGACATTTAACGATTTAAAACTATACAACAATATTCAACAAGCTTTGGAAGAGGAAGGGTATTCCAATCCAACGCCTATTCAGGAACAAGCAATCCCGGAAATTTTATTGGGACAAGACTTAGTGGCTTGTGCACAAACTGGTACGGGTAAAACCGGAGCGTTTGCTATTCCTATATTAAACTTAATTCATCGAATTGTAGGTTCGGCAAAGAAAGTAAAACACATTCGAACCCTAGTAGTAACGCCTACTCGTGAATTAGCAATTCAAATAGACGAAAGCTTCAAAACCTACGGAAAATATACCAATGTAAAATCATTAGTTATTTTTGGTGGAGTCAATCAAGTACCGCAAGTTAATGAACTTAAAATGGGTATTGATGTTTTAATTGCGACGCCAGGAAGACTTTTAGACTTACACAAACAAGGATATATTGATTTAGACCACCTACATCATTTAGTATTGGATGAAGCTGATCAAATGCTAGATATGGGGTTTATAAACGATGTAAAAAAAATCATTAAATTAACGCCTGATAACAGACAAACCTTATTGTTTTCGGCGACTATGCCCTTAGCAATTAGAGAACTAGCCGATACTTTTTTAACCAAACCAAAATACATTTCGGTAACACCTGTTTCAAGTACGGCTGAAAACGTATCTCAAAAAGTATATTTCGTCAATAAAGATGATAAGCGTTTGCTTTTAAAACAATTGATCATCGAAGAAAGTTTGAGTAATGCTTTGGTATTTACAAGAACTAAACACGGTGCTGATAATATTGTAAAAGTATTGAAAAAAGCCAGTATAAAAGCGGAAGCTATTCACGGAGATAAATCGCAAAATGCACGTCAACGCGTTTTAGAGCAATTCAAAAATAAAGAAATTGATATTTTAGTTGCCACCGATATTGCCGCGCGCGGAATTGATATAGAACAACTACCTTTTGTAATTAATTTTGATATCCCAAATATTTCAGAAACCTATGTTCACCGTATTGGTCGAACTGGTAGAGCAGGGAATTCAGGTTTAGCGATTTCGTTTTGCGGTAAAGATGAAAAACCCTTTTGGCAAGACATCGAAAAATTAATTCGAATGAAAGTTAAAGTGGTTACCGACCACTCGTTTACTTGGAAAGATGAAGAAGTGAATCCGGATGCAAAACCAGATTTAAGAAATAAAGACAAAAATAAAATCAATCCGAATTCAAACTCTAGAAAATCGGAAGCATCTAAGAAAAACAAAAAACGCTGGTATTAACCAGCGTTTTTATTATCTATTATCGAATCAATTTCTTGTATTTAATTCGAGTTGGCATAACATCTTTACCTAATCGTTTGCGCTTATTTTCTTCGTATTCCGAGAAACTTCCTTCAAAACAATATACTTGTGACTCGCCTTCAAAAGCTAAAATATGAGTACAAACACGGTCTAAGAACCATCTGTCGTGTGAAATAATTACGGCACAACCTGCAAAGTTTTCTAAACCTTCTTCTAAGGCACGAAGCGTGTTTACATCTAAATCATTCGTTGGTTCATCTAAAAGCAAGACATTTCCTTCTTCTTTTAGCGTCATGGCTAAATGCAGACGGTTTCTTTCTCCTCCAGATAAAGTTGCTACTTTTTTATTTTGATCACTTCCACCAAAATTAAAACGAGATAAATACGCACGAGAATTCACTTGACGGCCACCCATCATAATCAATTCTTGTCCATCGCAAAAGTTTTCCCAAAGCGTTTTATTCACATCAATATTAGAGTGCGATTGATCCACATAAGCAATTTTAACCGTTTCTCCGATAGCAAAAGTTCCACCATCAGCTTTTTGTTCGCCCATAATCATTTTAAAAATGGTAGATTTACCAGCGCCATTCGGACCGATAATTCCAACAATACCCGCTTGTGGCAATACAAAATTTAAATCGTCGTATAATAATTTATCACCAAATGCTTTCGCCACATTTTTGGCTTCAATTACATTGGTTCCTAAACGAGGCCCATTAGGAATATAAATTTCTAATTTCTCGTCTAATTCTTTTTGATCTTCGTTTAATAATTTATCGTAATTTTGTAAACGTGCTTTCTGCTTGGTTTGACGGCCTTTTGCTCCTTGACGCACCCAATCTAATTCGCGTTCTAAATTTTTTCTTCTTTTAGAAACTACTTTTTCTTCTTGCGCCATTCTGTTAGATTTTTGCTCCAACCAAGACGAGTAATTTCCTTTCCACGGAATACCTTCACCTCTATCTAACTCTAAAATCCAACCCGCAACATTATCTAAGAAATATCTATCATGCGTTACGGCAATTACAGTTCCTGAATATTGTGCTAAATGTTGTTCTAACCAAAGTACCGATTCAGCATCCAAGTGGTTGGTTGGCTCATCAAGTAATAATACATCCGGTTGTTGTAATAATAAACGACATAAAGCCACACGACGCTTTTCTCCACCAGACAATATATTTATTGGTGTTTCAGGGTCTGGAGTACGAAGCGCATCCATTGCAATTTCTAACTTAGTATCAATTTCCCACGCACCACAAGCATCAATTTTATCTTGTAATTCTGCTTGACGATCCATAAGTTTTTCCATTTTCTCTGGATTCTCATACACTTCAGGCAAACCAAAATCGTCATTAATTTTATTAAATTCAGCTAATAATTCAAACGTTTCAGCAGCGCCTTCACGAACGATATCAATAACCGTTTTTGTTTCATCTAAAATTGGCTCTTGTTCTAAATAACCAACGGTGTAACCAGGTTGAAAAACCACATCGCCTTGATAATTTTTATCAACTCCAGCAATGATTTTTAATAAAGAAGATTTTCCTGAACCATTAAGACCCAAAATACCAATTTTAGCTCCGTAAAAAAAACTCAAATAAATGTTTTTTAATACTGGTTTATCTGCACCTGGATAACTTTTACTCAATTTTTGCATTGAGAAAATTACTTTCTTATCGTCTGACATAAAATATATGTTTGATTTATGATTATTAAAACTTTGTACTTTTACTTTGTATTTTTTACTTTGTACTTTTTAAACCCTTCCTTTCAGAGCATTAAATACCCAAGCTATTGCAAAGAAACCAACACCTACTGCTGAGAATCCCCAACCTGCAACATCGGCATATCTGTAAATTCCTAGGCCAATCAATAATAATCCCATTAAAATCATAATGAAAGTTGCCCAAGCTAAAACTGTATTTTTATTCATTCCCATAATTCATTTTGTTTACTTAAGATTCGAAAAATTTAGGTTTGCGAAGTTACGAATTTTAAATTTTTTACACTTCAGAAATTAATTAAAAATTGTAATTAATAATTCTTTTAATAAATCATGTTGTGAGGTAGAGGCTGCACCAACACCCTTGCTTTTAACATCTATGGTTCGAAGTGCGGATACAATTGCACTCACTTTTTTCATTGGATAATTTCGAAAAGCAACTTCATAATCTTTAACAAAATAAGGACTTACTTTCAATATTTTAGCCGCATTCATTTGTGATTTATCCTTTAATCCATGATATTGCAACAATTGTGAAAAGAAGCCAAACACCAAACCCGTTGTTACAACCAGCGGATTATCTTTTGGATTTTGAGCAAAATAATCAATAATCTGATACGCTTTCACCTGATTTTTTTCTCCAATGGCTTTTCGCAACTCAAAATTATTAAAGTCTTTACTAAAACCAATATTTTCTTCGATATCGTTTGGAGTGAACGTGTGACCTTTTGGAAGTATGATTTTTAATTTGTCTAATTCATTATTAATTTTAGATAAGTCTGTTCCTAAAAATTCAACCAGCATAGCTACTGCTTTATTGTCAATAGAATAACCTTGTCCAGATAACACTCTTTTAATCCAATCACCAACTTGATTTTCATAAAGCTTTTTACTTTCAAAGACTACTCCTACTTTATCTAATAATTTAGTAATCTTTTTACGCTTATCTAAGGTTTTATATTTGTAAGCAAAAACCAAAACCGTGGTTGGCTGCGGATTTTCGGCATAAGCTTCTAATTTATCAATGGTTCTTGATAATTCTTGTGCTTCTCTCACAACTACAACTTGCCGATCGGCCATCATTGGAAACCGTTTAGCAGTTCCTATGACGTCTTCCATGGTAACATCACGTCCGTATAATATAGATTGATTAAAATCACGTTCGTGTTCCTCTAAGACATTTTGCTCGATAAATTCGGTCAATTTATCAATATAGTAGGGCTCTTCACCCATTAAAAAATAAATAGGTTTCAGGTTACCTGCTTTGATATCTTTCGTAATTTGAATTACTTGATCCATATTTTAGTATTCAGTGGTCAGTAGCAGTTGACAGTTAGTATAAAATAACTATTTTTGTTTCATGAAAAAGTTGAACTTTCCGGTTTATTCCTTTCGGTTCAAAAATAGTGAAAATAAAGTAGCTATCTTTGATGAAATCAGAAAAAAATTTATGCTGCTTACACCAGAAGAATGGGTACGTCAGCATACAGTTCAGTTTTTATTACAAGATAAAAAATTTCCAAAATCATATATTAATGTTGAAAAATTAATCAAATTTAATGATTTAAGTAAACGATATGATGTAGTTGTATTCCAGCCTAATGGAGAGATATTTTTACTCATTGAATGCAAAGCACCAGAGGTTCCAATTTCCCAAAACACATTTGATCAAATTGCCCGTTATAATTTAGTTTTGAAAGCAAAATATTTAATGGTAACCAATGGACTAAATCATTATTTTTGCCAAATGGATTTTGAGAATGAAAAGTATATTTTCCTGAAAGAACTTCCAGAATATAAATGATGGGTGCTGGAAGATGGATGCTGGAAGACTTTTTTTGAAATCAAAACAACTTGAAACCTGAAACTTGAAACCTGAAACAAAAATCACTTGAAAAAAATAGCAGTAGTTATATTGAATTGGAACGGAGCAAAATTGTTAGAACAGTTTTTGCCTTCGGTACTTGCTTTTTCAGAAGATGCAACTATTTATGTAGCTGACAATGCTTCGACTGACGATTCAATTGAAGTGATTAAAAGTCAATTTCCTTCCGTAAAAATTATTCAAAATACCGGTAACTTTGGTTATGCAAAAGGGTATAATGAAGCTTTACAGTTTGTTGAGGAAGAATATTATGCATTAGTGAATTCAGATATTGAAGTGACTGAAAATTGGCTTGCTCCTATTTTAAATCTATTTGAAACCCAACCTGAAGTTGCTATCATTCAACCTAAATTATTAGATTACAAAAAGAAAACCCATTTTGAATATGCTGGAGCGGCTGGCGGTTTTATAGATAAATTTGGATATCCGTTTTGCCGTGGTCGAATTTTCGATACCATTGAAGAAGATAAACAACAGTATGAGGATGAAATCGAAATATTTTGGGCAACCGGAGCTTGTTTTTTTATTAGAAAAGAAGTATACCATAAATTAAATGGCTTTGACGACTCTTTCTTTGCACATCAAGAGGAAATTGATTTGTGTTGGAGAGCATTTAATTTAGGATACAAAATAAAATATACTTCAAAATCGGTTGTATACCATGTGGGGGGCGCTACCCTAAACGAGGGAAACCCAATGAAAACTTACTTGAATTTTAGAAATTCATTATTAATGCTAACGAAGAATCTTCCGAAAAACCAACTACTACCGATACTTTTAATTCGATTACTATTAGACGGATTAGCAGGTGTCCAATTTATCTTCAAAGGAAAATTCAAGCATTGTTTGGCAATTATACACGCTCATTTTGCCTTTTATAAGCTAGCAAAAGTGTATTATAACAAACGTACAACCAATCAGAAAACCAATTATTTCAAGATAAATAGTATTGTTGTGCGCTATTTTTTAAAAAATGGCAAGGTGTTTGCAGAATTGTTTTAACAAGAGTTTATGCTTAAAATTTTTATTTCCTTAAACTTCTTTATAACTTTGTAAAAATAATCAATCTCATGAAAAAAGTATTGTTAATCATCACTTTAGTTTCTATCTCTTTAACCTCGTGCGTTTCTAAAAAGAAATTTGCGTTATTGGAAACTAAAAACAAAGAAATTCAGGATTTGTTAAACACTGCTACTGTGAAGTTAAATGTATGTTTATCTGAAAAAGAAGCGTTAACAGGTCAAGTGAACTACTTAAAAGAAAACAACACTGAATTAATCAGTAGTTCAAAAGAATTAACGGTTTTAACTGCAAAAAATTCGCAAAACTTAGAAAAATCTCTTGAAAGTTTAAAAGAAAAAGATTTAAAAATCAATCGCTTACAAGATGCTTTAACTAAAAAAGACAGTGTAACGTTGGCTTTAGTGACCAGTTTAAAACGCGAAGTGGGTATCGACGATCCAGACATCAACATCAATGTTGAAAAAGGGGTAGTAATGATTTCTATTGCCGATAATTTATTATTCAAATCAGGAAGTTATGAAGTGAGCGACAGAGCAAAAGAAGTATTAGCTAAAGTTGCAAAAGTAGTCAACAGCAAACCAGATTTTGAATGTATGGTAGAAAGTCACACAGATAATCTTCCTTTTAAAAATGCAGTATTGTTAGACAACTGGGATTTATCGGTAAAACGTGCCACTTCTATTGTAAGAGTACTTCAAATAGATTTAGGTGTTAATCCGAAACAATTAATTCCTGCTGGTAGAAGTTCTTACATCCCTCTTGTGGCAAATGATACACCTGCTAACAGAGCTAAAAACAGAAGAACACGCATTATCATCATGCCTAAAATTGACCAATTTTATGATATGATAGAAAAAGAAATGAAAAATTTCGAAAAGAAATAACAAATAGAATTATAAAAAAACGCTTTCAATTGAAAGCGTTTTTTTTATTTATAATACATCCAAACTCCCCTTGCCTTCCCGAATTACTTCAGGTTCATGTCCAGTTAAATCAATAATAGTTGAGGCCACATTATCCCCGTAGCCACCATCGATAACTACATCAACTTTATTATTCCATTTTTCAAAAATTAATTCTGGATCAGTAGAATATTCAATAACATCATCTTCATCATGAATAGAAGTAGATACTATTGGATTTCCAAGCATTTCTACAATTTGCAGCGCAATATTGTTATTAGGAACACGAATACCTACCGTTTGTTTCTTTCTGAATTCTTTTGGTAAATCATTATTACCTGGCAAAATGAACGTATAAGGTCCTGGTAGCGCCCGTTTTAATATTTTAAAAGTAGCAGTGTCAATTTGCTTTACATAATCGGAAAGATGACTCAAACCAGAACACACAAAAGAAAAATTGGCTTTTTCTAACTTAATTCCTTTGATTTTCGCTAATTTTTCCAACGCACGAGAATTGGTAATATCACAACCTAATCCATATACGGTATCTGTTGGATAAATCACTAAACCACCATTTCTCAATACGTCAACTACCTTTTTAATAGCCGCTTCGCTGGGTTTATCTTCGTATATTTTTATGAATTCTGCCATATTTAATTTTGTTTCAAGTTTTATTTGTTTCAAGTTTCAAATTAACAAAAAGAACCTGAAACCTGAAACTTTTTCTACCCAATCACTTCCAACTTTGCAAAACGCAACAACAACTTCTTCAAGCCACCAACATCAAAACGAATTTCAGCTTTTCTATCGGCACCAATACCTTCCATACTTACAATTTGTCCTTTACCAAAACGCTCATGCATAACGATATTTCCAACCGCTAAATTTGAATCGGATATATTGGAACCTCCTGCATTACTTGAAACTGGTTTTAACTTTCTAATATTTAGAATATTGATTCCGCCTTCGGGGCTTAAAGGGCTCTTTGGTGGTGTTCCAGCAGTCGGTTTAGCTAATCGTAATTTCGATTTATCAATATCACCAAAAACATCAATATTCATTACCGGTTTATATCGATAACCCGAATCTACAGGATTCAAATATTCTAAGTATTGATCGTTTATTTCTTCTATAAAACGCGAGGGTTCGCTATCGACTAATTTTCCCCATCGATAGCGCGATTGTGCATAAGTCAAATACGCTTGATGTTCGGCACGAGTTAAAGCCACATAAAATAAACGACGCTCTTCTTCTAATTCGCTTCGCGTGTTTAAACTCATTGCACTTGGAAATAAATCTTCTTCTAATCCTACAATAAACACATGAGGAAATTCCAATCCTTTCGCTAAGTGAATGGTCATTAAGGCTACTCGATCATCGTCTCCAGTATCTTTGTCTAAATCGGTGGCCAAAGCTATATCTTCTAAAAACTCGTCTAAAGCACCTCTAGCGCCATCGATTTCCTTTTGCCCTTCGGTGAAATCTTTAATACCGTTAAGTAATTCTTCAATATTTTCGATTCGAGCAATACCTTCTGGCGTACCGTCTTTTTTTAATTCTTGAACTAAACCAGTTTTCTTCGTTACGTGGTCAGTAAGTGTAAAAGCATCTTGTTGTTCATTGATGACTTGAAAACTTTTTATCATCGTAACAAAGTCTTGCAACTTGGTTTTCGTCCCTGAGTTTAATTTTAAATCGATTCTATCAATATGTTCCATCACTTCAAAAATGGAAAGTTTGTAATGATTGGCTGCAACTGTAAGTTTTTCTAAAGTTGTATCGCCAATTCCTCTTGCTGGATAATTTATAACTCGAACTAAAGCTTCTTCATCTTTCGGATTGATTACCAATCGTAAATAAGATAAGACGTCTTTAATTTCTTTACGTTGATAGAAAGACAATCCGCCATAAATTCGGTACGGAATATCGCGTTTTCGCAACGCATCTTCCATCGCGCGAGATTGCGCATTGGTACGATACAAAATAGCAAATTGGCCATTAAGCATTTGATTTTGCATCTTTTGCTCAAAAATAGTAGCGGCTACAAAACGACCTTCTTCACCATCGGTTAAACTTCGGTGTACTTTAATTTTTGGTCCATCAGCATTAGATGTCCAAACAATTTTATCCAACTTGGTTTTATTCTTGTCAATAACGTTATTCGCTGCTTCTACAATATTTTTTGACGAACGATAATTTTGTTCCAAACGATACAATTGCACATTTTCATAATCCTTCTGAAAATTTAAAATATTGTTGATGTTGGCACCCCGAAAAGCATAAATACTTTGAGCATCATCACCTACCACACAAATATTTTGAAAACGATCTGACAACGCCCGAACAATTAGATACTGCGAATGATTGGTATCTTGGTACTCATCAACTAATATGTAGCGAAAACGGTCTTGGTATTTCGCTAAAACATCAGGATACAAATTTAATAATTCATTGGTTTTCAATAATAAATCATCAAAATCCATGGCGCCCGATTTAAAACAACGTTCCACATAATTCTGATAAATTTCGCCCATACGCGGTTTTTTACTCATCGCATCGGCTTCTTGCAATTCAGGATTATTGAAATAAGCTTTAACCGTAATCAACGAATTTTTATAAGAAGAAATCCGACCTAAAATTTGTTTGGGTTTGTATATCTCTTTGTCCAATTGCATCTCTTTAATGATAGCGCCTAATAATCGAACAGAATCTTGAGTGTCATAAATGGTAAAGTTTGAAGGGTACCCTAATTTATCGGCTTCGCTTCGTAAAATCTTCGCAAAAACCGAGTGAAAAGTTCCCATCCAAAGGTTCTTAGCTTCGTTTGTTCCCACAATATCGGCAATACGTTTTTTCATTTCACGTGCTGCTTTGTTGGTAAACGTTAAGGCCAAAATATTAAAAGCATCGACACCCAGACTCATTAAATTAGCAATACGAACGGTTAACACACGTGTTTTACCAGAACCCGCTCCCGCAATAACAATCATAGGGCCTTCCTTCTGGAGAACAGGTGCTTGTTGTGCTTCGTTTAATTGGCTAATATACCGTTGCATTTCTTTCATAGTCAATAGGTGCTTTAATCTATTTTACAAAAATACATTATGAAAGGGGTTATTACAAAAGAAGTTATTAACCATTAGAACAAGAATACAAACAACCGTTGTACTAATTTGATATTTAATTTTTTTACTCTTAATTTGCATTATATTTAAATCGTATTTAAAATGATCATCGAAGATAAATTACTAGAAATAGCAGCTTATACCTTACCAGCTTTAATAACTGGCGGAGTGGCTTTTGTAATGATGCAAAAATTCTATAACAGTGAAGAAAGCAAACGCAAGTTTGAATTGCTAAGAGAAAATCAAAAACAAGCACTACCCATTCGCTTGCAAGCATACGAACGAATGGTATTATTATTAGAACGCATCAATCCAACTCATTTATTATTGAGTGTGGCGCCTGTAGGAAAAAGTAAAGACGATTATGCTACTTTATTAACGCATCAGATTCAAACTGAATTTGAACATAATTTATCGCAACAAATATACCTTACTGCTGAAACGTGGCAAATTATCTTAAAAGCGAAAAACAGTACCATACAAATGATCAGAAAACAAGCACTAAGAGAAGAAGTGGCCGATGCTGATAAAATGAGAGAAGCCATCATGCTTGAATTAACAGAAGTTGAAGCCCCAAGTTCTATTGCAATCAGTTATTTGAAAGAAGAATTGAAAAGGGTTTTTTAGAAATTTGTGTTTTATAACTTTACTCTTTTAAAAACTTCAGATATAAAGCAGCCGTATTTTCATCAGCCGTTTTGGACAACTCTTCAACTCGACTTCTAAATGCTGTGTTTTTTAAATTTTCTCGAATAGTATCTCTACAAAATTTAGTAAACTGCCATTTGTGATGATTCGTTGCTGAAAACAACAATTCAATTACTTGTTCATCATTCGGATTGAGTTGCAATAACAATTCTAACGCATTTTGTCTGATTGAACTTTCATAGTTTTTTGAAGCAAAATCTACTAGTTGATTATAGGATGACATTTTGACTTGCTCCGAAACATTTTCAGAATTAATGGCTAATGCCAACCAATTCAATCGAAAACTCATATCGTTAGTACCAATAATATCTTTAGTTTGTTCTAAATAACGTAAGCAGTCATCTGGAAAATTTTGACACAAATGGTTGAGTGCAATTTCTTTAGTTATATAGGAATCGTCTAATAATAACGTTTCATAAGCCGCTTTAAAATCGAGTGGTATGACTTGCATTGTTTCGGCTACCGCTTGTCTCACAGGAATAGAGTTTGTAGCTAATGCGGCATCCAATAGTATTTTACGTTCCTCATAAGGTAAACTTTGAGTTTGGAAAACCACATATTGCTTAATCGGATAATAGGCATCAGATTTCATTATTGCTACAAATTCAGACAAGGATTTTTTACTTTTTCGGAGCGTTGAAAAATCTTGAATAAAGCTATTTTTATTCAAGTACTTTTGAGCCAAAGCTCGATCAAATCCTGCCGTTTCTAACCAAACCTTTTTGAAATTCTCCACGTCATAACCCGAAATATCTTTCACAATTTTCAAGAAATCATCCGTATTCACGTTTTTATATTGGTATTTCTTCAAATACTTTTTTACGGATTTTTGGAAATTCTTTGCTCCAATGTCTTCTCGCATCACATGCAATGCCCAAGCACCTTTCTTATAAAAAGATAACGAACTTGCTTTTTCATTCATAACGGGAATTGTATCGGTTTTAGAAGCACGTTTTAGCTGTTCGGCATAATCGTTTAATTCTTCGTAGAAATAATCATCACCAAACAAATGACGCTCCGCCAATAAAGCATAATAGGTAGCAAAACCTTCTTGCAACCAATGGTGTTTTCCTGATTGCGCTGTAATAAAATTACCAAACCATTGATGGGCCAACTCATGTGCGTTGACATTGACATAATTCCGATCATTAAAACCTATGGAATCCACTACAAAATCTTGTGCAAAAATCGTAGAAGTCGTATTCTCCATTCCAGCATACAAAAAATCACGAACAGGAACTTGTCGGTAAATACTCCAAGGATACTTTACGCCTATTTCTTGTTCCAAATAATCGAATAGTTCTACAGAATAGCGATATGTTGGTTTAAATTTTGAAATATCTATTTTATCCAAATAAAACTCTAACGGGGTTCCTGATTTGGTTGTGGCAGTTTGCTTTTCGAAATTTCCAATGGCTAGCATGACTAAATAAGAAGACATGGGTTTTTGCATTTCATATTCCCACAATGTTTTTTTTTCGTTTGAAAGTTTTGGATTTATTTTATTTATAAGTTTACCATTAGATAAAACATGATGTTTTTGATCAAAATAAACACCTATTTTAAAAATCACTTTCTCATTAACATCGTCAAAACTTGGCAACCAATGACTCGTGTACTTTCCTTGGCCTTGTGTCCAAATTTGAAGATTTTCTCTTTCTCCCGTAAAATAAAGAGTTTGCTTGGGTTTTGCAAAATAGCTAAAAGTCACTCTGTTTTTACCTTTTTTAAAGCCTTCAAATAAATCTAATGTTTTTCCATAATTATTAAATTTCACCAATTCATCATTAATCATCACATTAGATAACTCCATATTTTTTGCATCAATTTTAATGGTGTCAATTGCTTTCTTTACTTTAAATTCATAAGTAATGGTTCCAGAAATTGATTTGTCAGAAGCGTTAGGAAGAACAAATGCATCACATTTAATAAAATCAACTTTATCAATTTGTTGAGCAAAAGATAGAGGAAAAAAAAACAAGGCCAAAAGTACACGAAACATCTTCATGGATTTAATTTGGTACGAATATAACCATTTTCATTTTTTTGCGTTTCTAAATTAACAAATTATCTAGTATCTTCGCTTTTGGTTTTAGAACACAGATGACACAGATTTATCGGATTCACACAGATTTGCTATGTTAACTCTGAAAAGTGAAACGGTCTAAATATACAGTTAGTATTACTGATGTGTCTATGTGTTTCAAACTATAAATGTTGAATACTGAACACTGAACATGAGCTTACTCGAAACTCCCATAGAATACCTCAAAGGCGTTGGCCCCCAACGTGGTGATCTGTTGCGTAAAGAGTTAGGCATTCATAAGTATGCCGATTTATTGAATTTATTCCCTAATCGTTATATCGACAGAACCCGTTATTACAAGATAAACGAACTCCAAAACAGTAATTCGGAAGTGCAAGTTGTGGGCAAAATCATCAACATCAAAACAGTTGAGCAAGGCAAAGGTCGTTCACGATTAGTCGCCACATTCATAGATGATACAGGGCAAATGGAACTCGTATGGTTTCAAGGTCAAAAATGGATTCGCGAAAGCATTAAAATCAATGTTCCGTATGTGATTTTTGGAAAAGTAACGCAATTTGGAGCTACATACAACATGGCGCATCCCGAAATGGAACTGTTAGACGAACATAAAGCAAGTCTTCGTTCTGCCATGCAACCCGTGTATCCCAGTACCGAAAAGTTAACCAATAAAGGTGTTTCAAATAAAGTTATCAATAAAATGATGCAACAATTGTTTGTGGAAACGCAAGCTTTGTTTTCTGAAAACTTACCGAACTATCTTTTAGAAGAATTAAAGTTAATTCCAAAAAATGCGGCTTTATTCAATATTCATTTTCCTAAAAGTCAGGACCTATTAGCAAAAGCACAATTTAGATTGAAGTTTGAAGAATTGTTTTTCATTCAATTGCAACTCATTACTAAGAATCTCATTCGCAAACATAAAATCAAAGGAATGCCGTTTGAAAAAGTAGGCGATAACTTTACTGATTTTTATACCAATCATTTGCCATTTGAGTTAACTAATGCGCAAAAACGTGTGCTGAAAGAAATTAGAAACGATTTAGGAAGCAATGCCCAAATGAACCGATTACTGCAAGGCGATGTAGGTTCCGGGAAAACTATAGTAGCTTTAATGTGCATGCTTTTAGCAAAAGACAATGGCTTTCAAAGTTGCTTAATGGCACCCACTGAAATTTTAGCCAACCAACATTTTAACGGTATTTCTGAATTAGCTAAAGATTTAAACATCAATATTAGAATTTTAACAGGTTCAACGAAAACTTCAGATAGAAAAATTATACATGAAGAACTCGAAAACGGGAGTTTAGATATCATTATTGGTACCCATGCATTGTTAGAAGATAAAGTCCAATTTAAAAATTTAGGCTTGGCCGTCATAGACGAGCAACATCGTTTTGGTGTCGAACAAAGAAGTAAGTTGTGGAAGAAAAGCGGTTTACCTGCTGGGGCGGTTGAAGGGGCTATTATCCCACCACATGTTTTGGTTATGACCGCAACACCTATACCTCGAACCTTAGCCATGAGTTTATATGGTGACCTTGATATTTCAGTGATAGATGAATTACCACCTGGTAGAAAACCCATTCAAACCGTTCATCGCTTCGATTCCAATCGACTACAAGTGTGGAAATTCATTAAAGACGAAATTGCAAAAGGTCGCCAAATCTACATTGTATATCCGTTAATTCAAGAATCAGAAAAAATGGATTACAAAGATTTAATGGACGGATACGAAAGTATTTCTCGCGATTTTCCTTTACCTCAGTATTCTATTTCCATCTTACACGGGAAAATGAAACCTGCCGATAAAGACGAAGAAATGCGTCGATTTGCAGCTGGTAAAACAAACATTATGGTTGCCACAACGGTTATTGAAGTAGGTGTAAACATTCCCAATGCTTCCGTAATGATTATAGAAAGTGCCGAACGCTTCGGGTTATCTCAATTACATCAGTTACGTGGTCGTGTAGGGCGTGGGGCCGAACAAAGTTATTGCATTTTAATGACGAGTCACAAACTCAGCAACGATACCAAAATTAGAATGGAAACCATGGTGCGCACCAATGACGGCTTTGAAATATCGGAAGTCGATTTAAAATTGCGCGGACCTGGCGATATTATGGGCAAACAACAAAGTGGTGTATTAAATTTACAAATTGCCGATTTAGTCAAAGACAAAGACATCTTACAATTGGCAAGACATCATGCCATAAAATTATTAAAAGACGATGCCCCAATGGAAAAACCAGAACACGCTAAACTTCGGGAAGCATTCATCGAACTGAGCAAAAAGAAAACCATTTGGAATTATATCAGCTAAAACAATAAAAAAACAAACAAAATGATACAATACAACCCTAAAGACTGGATTACCTTTATTTTTCGATTCCATAAATCGGACACTTTCCGTCAATTAATACCAATGATGATTTTCATAGGGATTTACTCTGGAGGTATCGCCTATCTAGAACTTGAATATTGGAAACTTTCCGAAAACAGCCACGTCAAAAACCTGACGCTAATGCATACTACTGTAGGATTTGTATTGTCGTTGCTTTTAGCTTATCGTACTAACACTGCCTACGATCGTTGGTGGGAAGGTCGTAAACTATGGGGAGGATTAGTAAACAACAGCCGCAACTTAGCGCTGAAACTATCAACTTATTTAAAAGAGGAAAACGACAGAACTTATTTCAGAAAAGTTATTCCGGCTTATTCTTCCGTACTTTCAAAACATTTACTCAATGAAGAAGTAAGCCAAATGCTGTTTGAAGGACTAGATTTAGAAATAGACCATCACAAACATCGTCCGAACCAAGTGGCAAAAATGTTATTTCAAAAAGTAAATGATTTGTATAAATCAGGAAAAATTACAGGCGATCAGTGCTATCTAATCAATGCCGAATTACAATCGTTTACCGATATATGTGGGGCTTGCGAACGAATAAAAAATACACCTATACCCTACTCGTATAGCTCATTTATTAAAAAATTCATTTTCTTTTTCGTGATGACTTTACCGTTTGGATTTGTATTCAGCTTAGGCTATTATGTAATTCCGGTGGTTATTTTTATTTTCTATGTTTTAGCCAGTTTAGAACTCATTGCCGAAGAAATTGAAGATCCATTCGGAGGTGATGCAAACGACCTACCCATGACAAAAATAGCTTCCAACATTAAAAAACACGTCGAAGAAATTTTATAATTTCTATTATCCATTATCCATCATCAATTAATCAATTATCTAAACCTCTAATACATCAAATACTTCTTTTCATTGTTTCTCCATCCTGCTTGATTTTCATAGGCTATAAAGAAAATTTTCAAATCCGCTTGATTTTCGTAATCCACAAAATAAATTTTCTTTTTCGCCTGGTTTTCATATGTAGAAAAAAACCACTTACCGTTATTCTCACCCACTTGGTTTTCATACTTCACCTTAAAGACTTTTAAGTCTGCTTGGTTTTCATATTTCACCACAAAGACTTTAATTTCTGCTTGGTTTGCATATTGCGTACTAAATACTTTTTGCGCATTAGCCAAGCTGCTTATGCATACAAACGCAAGAATTATAATATATTTCATATCAATTAGTTTTAATTAAATTTACAAAAACCGTTCCATTTTTGATTTTCGCCTCCTTCGTTATTTCAAGTGGCGAAGCGTATCGAAAAGCCTAGAATTTTGCACGGGTTAAAAAAGACGTAAAATTTGGTACCTATTTGATTGTTTTAAAGCTTAAATGTTCTTCCATTTTATGAATTGAAAATTAATATTATGTAAACTTTTTGGGTATTCTTTGAATATTTAAAATAATTTTAGTAGTTTTATGCTATTATTAAAAAATTAATTAATAAAAAAAGTATGAAATTATTTATTTTGAAATGGTATCCCATTATTCTAGCCTTCATTTGCATGTTGTATTCAATTTCATTGGCTTTATTCGGAAATTATGATGAGGCCTTGTATTCTGCACACTGGCCAGGAACCATTTTATTATTCGCAATAGCAATCCGTCAAAGAAGAACGACATGAGTATAGGCTTTTTTATCATAGGTGGAATTATTTTTCTTGCGTATGTTTATTTAACCATTTGGAATATTTATTATTCGGGTAAAAAGCAAAAGGAAGAAAATTATCCTAAAGTAGACATCAGGGAAGAGATCAAGAAGAAATAAGCTTCAGATCTCTCTCTCTGAATAGATTATGTAGTAAGCATAAAAAAAACATGAGTTAAAGAATCTCATGTTTTTTGTGTTTCAGACTGTTTATAAAATATAGTCGGTGTTGATAAAATTACATTTTTTACTATCCAATAACTCTTGCAAAATTTCATTGTTGTAAGCATTGTCTTTAGATGCTACAAATGTTCGTATCGAAAAAGAACGCAACGCATCATGAATACTTAAAGTTCCTACTGCAGAATCTTTTCGTCCAGTAAAAGGAAATACATCAGGACCTCTCTGACACGAACTATTTAAATTGACTCTACATACCAAATTAATTAAGGCATCAATTAGTGGTGCTATAACTTCGCTGTTTTTTCCAAACAAACTCACTTGTTGTCCATAATTAGATTCTGACATGTTTTGCAAAGGTGTAGCTATATCTTTAAATGCCATTATAGGCACTACGGGACCAAATTGCTCTTCATGAAACAACCGCATGCTAGCATCAACAGGATAAATTACGGCAGGATAAATAAAATTATCGGTAACGACTCCTCCTTTGGCATTCATTATTTTAGCTCCTTTTTGCAAGGCATCGTCTATTAATTCTTTAATGTATTGCGGTTTTTCTTTTTCGGGTAGTGGCGTTAAAAACACGTCTTTTTCCCACGGATTTCCATAAACTAGATTATCGACTTTCTCACAGAACTTTTCTAAAAATTCGTCTTTTACCGCTTCATGCACATAAATTAATTTCAAAGCAGTACAGCGTTGCCCATTGAATGACAAACTTCCCGATATACATTCTGAAACTGTTAAATCCATATTGGCATCCGCTAAAATAATAGCAGGATTTTTAGCTTCTAAACCTAAAATTAAACGTAATCTATTTTTATTTGGATGTAAATCTTGAAGTGCCACTGCAGCTTTGCTATTACCAATTAATGATAATACGCTAACCAATCCAGATTTCATTACTGGTGCAGCTAATTCCCTTCCACGACCAAAAACAATATTGATGACTCCTTTTGGAAATGATTTGTTAAAAATTTCTAGTAAAGGTTCAATAAGTAACACTCCTAATTTTGCAGGTTTGAATACCACCGTATTTCCCATAATAAGTGCCGGAATAAGCAAGGTAAAGGTTTCGTTTAATGGGTAATTGTAAGGACCTAAACATAAAACTACGCCTAGCGGACTTCTTCTAATCATTGCATTAATACCTTGAACATTTGAAAAATGAGCGTTTCTGGCATTTAATTCTTTATAACTTTTAATAGTTTCAAAAATATAATCAACCGTTCTGTCAAATTCCTTTTCACTATCGGGCAATGATTTTCCAATTTCCCACATCAAATAGTGCACCACCTCTGTCCGAGTTGCTTTCATTTGGTGCGCAAAGTTTTCTACACATTTTATTCTGTCACTAACTTTCATGGTTGGCCAAATTCCTTGACCATTATCAAAAGCGTTATTAGCTGCTTCAACGGCTTCTAATCCTTCCTTTTTAGTTAAATCAGGAACTTCACCTAAGAAGGTAGGCGCGTACTTTTCGGTAGTTGATATAGTTGAATACACTTGATTAAAGGCTCCGTTCCAAGTTTTAATTTCCCCATTAATCAAATATTTATCTGCTTTCTTTGGTGTGATGTTACTATTGTAATTGTTCATTTAATTTATTTTAATGCCTAAATATAAAAAAAATACTCAAAAAACGAATTGAAAATGAGATATTTAACAACTGTTTAATTTCTATTACTGGCACCAACCACCCATTATCAATTATCCTTTTTCCCTTTCAATATTCGTTATTCCTTGTTCATCATTCCTTGTTCAAAATCAATTTTTAAACATATAAGTCATATAAGCTACTATAAGTTGGTTTGCGTAGAAGTAAGTTCAAGTTCATAAAAGAATAATAGTCTAAGCTCCCTACTCTCATCTCCAAACTCCCCACTAACCACTGTGACTGAACACTTTTTACTTTTTACTTTTTTTTCACTCCCCACTCCCAACTTCCTACTCTCATCACCCATCAATAATTATCCTTTTTCCCTTTCAATATTCGTTATTCCTTGTTCATCATTCCTTGTTCAAAATCAATTTTTAAACACATAAGTCATATAAGTTAGTTCAAGTTCATAAAAGAATAATAGTCTAAACTCCCTACTCTCATCTCCAAACTCCCCACTGACCACTCCCACCCCCATCACCAAAAAAATTTTTTTTATCCAAAATTATACGTACTTTTGTTTAATTATTTATTACAAACAATAAACAAAGTGAAGCCCATCATCAGCGCACCCAATACCAACGAACCCCTAACCGAAATCCAAATCGATAGAATCATTGAGATGGCATGGGAAGACCGTACGCCTTTTGATGCCATTACTTTCCAGTTTGGTTTAGTAGAAGCCGACGTGAAAGCGCTGATGAAAAAAGAGCTTAAATGGAGCAGTTATAAATTGTGGCGCACCCGTGTCGAGAATTGCAAAACCAAACACAGCGCTAAACGCAGTACCGATATCGACCGATTCAAATGCACTAGACAGCGCGCCATCACCAACAATAAAATTTCTAAAAGGTAAGTTCATGGAATCTAAAAAACCAGATAATGTTGTGTATTCTGAAACAGAAGGTTATAACGCAAGCCTGATGAGTTATGCCACCAGTGTTGGTGCTCCTGTAATTCAAATTGAAGATGTTGTAGCTTTTAAAAGTAGAGGCATTAGAAGTGTTAATAAAGAATTTGAAAATAAGTTCAACGAACTCAAGATTCAATACGATAAATTAATGAAAGAGTATGAATACAACGAATTAGTGTACAGTGCAAAATTCGCCTTTGAGCCCGTTATTGGTGAAATATACCACCTCTATCGTGGAGCAGACGGAATCAACTTTTTATCATTAATTGCACCCTTTGAATGTTCCCGAGAACACCTAGGCTCCTTCCACCTCAATAGTGATAAAAAATGGGTCATTGTCGAGTAAACAATCTTAACTCATATTTCGTAACACTGACCACTTTTTACTTTTTACTTTTTACTTTTTTTTCACTGACCACTCCCAACTTCCAGCTCCCAACTTCCAACTTCCTACTCTCACCACCCATTATCAATTATCCTTATTCTCTTTCAACATTCGTTATTCCTTGTTTAAAATGAATTTTTAAACATATAAGTCATATAAGTTGGTATAAGCTGGATTGCGTAGAAGTAGGTTCAAGTTCATAAAAGAATAATAGTCTAAACTCCCCACTTCCTACTCCCAACTCCCCACTCCCAACTTCCTACTCTCACCACCCATTATCAATTATCCTTTTTCCCTTTCAATATTCGTTATTCCTTGTTCATC
>ERZ888423.212-NODE-212-length-63487-cov-36.442963_pt1 | contig 63487 bp, 63 predicted proteins | sample MGYA00520523_ERZ888423 | MGnify/ENA primary metagenome ERZ888423 (study PRJEB32303, sample SAMEA104408611) | aquatic metagenome | biome: Brackish water; feature: Pelagic; material: water | place: Baltic Sea | collected 2014-06-08T10:24:00 | depth 30,27 m ... | reverse complement strand
GCATGAGCAATAGAGACGAGGTTGCTGAGTTCATCGCGCTGCGAAACCCTAACGAGCTGATTGACTAAAATCCCCCACGTGATCAGTGAAGGGGTGAGCAACGCGAACAGGCCAAATGCAGAAATAGCCGTGCGGATAGACACGCTCTGATCTGGGCTTGGCCGGATCCAAAGCCGGTAAACTAGTGCCAGCAATACGGCCATCAATACATTGAGGACTCCATTGACTGCTTGTTTCAGGGCAATCAAGGTGGTGGGGATGATGTCAACATCAAGGAATATATGACAGAAAACGAATGCAAGAGGAATGCCAACAAGAAGCCAAAACGCGAGGTCGTGAAGAATGATGCGGTCGTTGATTAAGTGCTGACGATTCCTTGACTCCCTGTTTATAACAACCGATAGCCAAGTGATTTCAAGTACATAGATAATTGCTCCCCACGGATGCCCCACAGCGACCACGTTACAAGTGCTGCACTGACACCAATGATCAATCCCCACCATTGCTGCCAGAGGAGAAGGGCTAAAACAGCAAAAATTGAACCGAAGACTATATTAACACCAATCGTGACTGGGAAATTAATCAGGTTGCCAAAGACCCCTCCCCAGAGGAGCATGGCAAAGACCGCGACCGTGGGATTTGGTTGACGGGCCCTCAAAAAGTGTTTTCCGGCAGGAAATGACTCTAAGTTGAATATACACGATTACGGATTGAGGCGCCTTTCAGGTTTCGTGTGGACCGTTATTAGGCTCCTCTTAACAGATGAATTAGTGGTTCGTCTGCCACCCCAGGCAAGGTCCTCAACCTCAGCAGAAGCTGTCCCTGGTGCGGTCCGTCCGATCCCTTGCGCCGATAAGTGGACGTTGCCGGCCCCGGCTCCTGAGAATTCCATCGGTGGCCTCCGTCAGGATGGGAGGACCCGCGTGTTGGGCTTGCTGATGACCCCCTCTGCCCTGTTTTGGAGCCAAAAACCCTGGTGGTGTCAGCCTTGGTCAATTATTAGTACCGGCCTTATCGTGAGTGCGTCCAGCTGGGTGATGCTCCAGCGTTGGTGGATTACCGCACCTGTCGTGGCTGGTGTCCTCGTCTGGTGGTGGCTGTTCCTTGTCTTGGTGCCCACCGCCACGGCTGCGGATCAACAGCTGCGAACCATCGCCGCTGAGGCTGACCGGAGCCAGGCCTCAGGTGCCGTTCCAGATCCAAGTGCCAGCACATCTGCGGATCTTGACCCGTAACAGCCTGTGTCCAGCGCGTGAACAGCTGTTGAAATGGCAACCGATCCGACAGCACGGGAGTGCTCACACCCTTGAATGGAGGGAACGCTCATGGCGCCACCGCAGGGACCCTGCCGATGGCTTTCCCCATGAGCTCCGATCAGAGAACGACACCATGAGCTACGAACCGGGTACCAGCGAGTGCCGGTTGCTGATCGACAGCAAGGCCCAGATCGAACTGGCCCTGGCCAACCTGGCCAGGTTGGAGAACACCGATCACATCCGCCAGCAACTGCTGGCGATCTACAACCAGCTCGAAAGTCTCCACGACCTCAGGCGGGCCCAGCGCCCGGGTCCGATCCCCGTTGCGGCTGGCCTGGATGAAACCGATTGACGAAATCCTCCAGGGGCATCGGTCCGCAGCATGGCCTCCAGGCCGGCGCCTCCTGCGAACGTGACCACATTGAGATCCGCAGAGGCCACCGACCAGAAGCTCTGAACACAATGCGGTACCGGTACAGGCACTCAAGACAGTGATCGGGGGATGGCACCGGCTCCCCTTCTCCATACCGGCGCAAGAACCCTGTCAGTAGTCCGCCCTTTCCAGCAGGAAAAGCGCTGCCATCAAGGCTCGCCCTCTCTAGCCGGAGCGCGGCGCCGGCCGGATAGCCGGCATGGGGCAGGTGCAGGTGGAGGGCTCCCCAGCCGGGGAATCCCAGAAAGGAGAACACGGCTCGGGTGGCCATGACGGCAAGGCGCAGAAGATTCACCCCGCCAGTGCCCTCTCTGTCTCAACAGTTCCTGGATGGAGGGTGCCACAGACGCTCTGCCTGCCCGCTGCTGGTGGCGTTGGCGGGCCTGCTGGGTACCGGACTGCTGCTCACCGGCTCCGCTCCAGCAGCTCCGTCGCAGCCGCCGCTGCAGGGCCTGTTGCAGGTGGGCTGGTCGATCGAAGCCGCCGACAGCCATCTGCGCCGGATTGGTTGGAGCCCCGCTCCCGTGCGCCAGCCGGATGCGCTCGATCGCCTGCTCGCCGGCACCCGCTTGACCAGCCTGAGCGACTGCTCTGGCACGGGAATGGGCTTCTGCCGCTACGACTACCGCCGCGGTGCCGTGAACCTCAGTGTGATCACGCTGCCTGAGCAGGCGATGCTCGAGCTGATCGAGCCGCAACAGCCAGGAACCACGAATGGCGCTCGCGTGGTGCGTTGGCTCCAGGCGGATTCCGAGCGGTCCTGGGGCCTGTGCGCCAGCAGCAGCACGCCTAACCGGTTGGTGCCCTGCCCGGATCACTGAGCCCACCGCCGCAGCGTGGTCCCTGGCCTTCACGGTGCCTGCAATGATCAATCCAGTGGCGGCAACGGAGATGGTTCCGGAAGACAGGCGTCGACCGGCCTGGCTGAACTGGCTCTTCCTGCTGGCGTTCCTCTGGTCGTCGTGGCAGCTGGCCGGGCTCTGGCTGGCCCGGCTCAACTGACGTCGCTCCGGCAGCCGGCCAAGCCAGGCGCTTAGGCGGACCCGTCGTTGGGATCGGGTGAATCGTTCAGCGCCTGCCGCAACCGGCCCAGCAACACTTCGGTGGCCTGCTCGCGGCTGAGCCCACGGGCGCAGGCGGCATCTCGCCAGGTGCGGCTCGTTTTGATCAGTTCATCCAGCGGCCCAGCCCCGGCGCGCAGGGCTTCGAACGCGCCCAGCAGACGTGCGCGCTCCGCCGCATCGGGCTCGCCGCAGACGATGTACTGCATGCCATCGCTGCCGGTGTAGAGCAGCGTTCCATCGGGCCCCAGCAGCGGCGCGGTGGCTGGAATGGCCGGAGTGTGGTCGCCCCCCTCGTCTTCCGGCGCATCGCCAGCGGGGAGATCGGACGGACGGGCTGGGGGCATGGGGGGCGCGGCAGGTGGACAGCGAGGCGGTAGCAGGCAGGCGATGACTTCCCCATCATCACCGTCCCCAGCCATGGGCTGGGTTCAGCTCGCCTGGCGCGGGCTTAGCGAGTGCCCCGTGAAGCGCACGCAGAAGCCGCTGGATTCGCCCGCGATCAGTGACACATCACCGCCATGGGCGCGGGCGACCCGCTGGGCGATCGACAGGCCCAGGCCGCAATGCCCGTGGCCGCCGCGTGCCTGGTCAAGCCGCTGGAAGGGCAGCAGGGCCTGGGAGCGCTGCTCTTCGGCGATGCCCTGGCCCTGGTCCCAGACCTCCAGCTCGAAACCCTGGCGTGGCAGGGGACGTAGGCGGAGCCGCACCGGGGGCTCGCCGTAGCTGAGGGCGTTGTCGATCAGGTTGGCAACGGCCCGGCCCAGGGCAATCGGTTGCACCCAGGCCTGCACAGGGCTCAGATCGAGTTCGAGCGGCCGGCCGTCGTAGCGCGCCGCCAGCTCTGCCAGCAACGCTTCGAGCGGCACCTCCACGGCCTGCTCGCTGCCGCCGCCGCCGGCGAACAGCAGGAACTGGCCGGTGATCCGTTCGAGGTCATCGAGATCGGCTTCCGCTTTGCTCCGCTCGCTGCCATCTAGAACTGGACCCTTGCCGAGCGAAAGGCGCAGCCTCAAGCGGGTGAGCGGGCTCTTGAGATCGTGGGCGATGCCGGCCAGCATCGTGGCCCGGTCCCGTTCGCTGTTGTCCAGCCGTTCGAGCATGGCGTTGAAGTGCCCCGCCAGGCGGCGCACTTCAGGCGCTCCCCGCTGGGACAGGCGATCGGGCTGGGTTTCGAGGCCGACGCGGCCCAGCGCCCGCTCCAGCTGCCGCAGCGGCCGCTGCACTTCCAGCAGAAGAAACAAGGCGCCCGCCATGATGCTGCCGCTCACCAGGGAGAGCGTGACCAGCTGCGGATCAGGCGGCCAGCCGAGCTGGGGGCGGATCGCGGCATAGAGCCACACCGGCTCGAGCGGTGAGGCCAGCTCAATCCACACCCCGCGGTTCTCGCCCTCGGTGGGCACCACCACCGGGCAACGCGGCAGGCGGCGGCAAAGTTCGAGCTGCAGCTGGCTGGCCTGCCGGTCGAGCAGGGCATCACTGGCCTGCTCCTGCCACCAAGGCCGGCGTCGGGGCCGGGGCGGCTGGCCCACGCCGAGCTGCAGGCCACTGAGCTGAGAGACCGTGGAGGGCGGAAAGCGCTCCAGCGCCAGCTCCGAAAGTCGCAGATTCAAGGCCACCTGTGGACCCATCTGATCGATCTGCGAGCGGCCCAGGGTGGAGCCGAGCAGCATCTGCAGCAGCAGCAGGCTCAGGCCCCAACCGCCCAGGAAGAAGCCGCCCAGGCGCCAGAGCAGTGCCGCCGAACGCAGGGAGGCCGCCATGACTCAGCGGCCCCGCGGGGCTCCATCCGGCACGAACACGTATCCGTAACCCCACACCGTCTGCAGGTAGCGGGGGCGGCTGGCATCGGGTTCGATCAGCCGGCGCACCCGCGACACCTGCACGTCCATGCTGCGGCTGTCGGTGTCACTGTCAGGACCGCGGGCCAGTTCAATCAGGCGCTCGCGTGACAGGGGGCGGTGGGGATGTTGCACGAAAGCAGCCAGCAGGCTGAATTCCCCGCTGGTGATCGTGACGCTCTTGCCTTCCCGTTCGAGCGTTCGCGCGGAGAGATCGAGCACGTTGTCGCCGAATTCCACCAGCTCACCGCCTGCTACTGGGGTGCCGGCCGGCAGGTTGCCGCGGCGCCGCAGCACCGCCTCGATGCGGGCGGTGAGCTCTCGCGGCAGAAACGGCTTGGCCAGGTAGTCGTCGGCACCCTGCTCAAGGCCGATGATCCGGTCCACGGCTTCGCCCTTGGCCGTGAGCATCACCACCGGCAGGTCGTCCTGGTTGTCGCGTAGGCGGCGAAGCAGGGTAAGGCCGTCCTCACCGGGCAGCATCAGATCGAGCACCACCAGATCGGGGCGCTGGAATTCGAGCCGCGCGATCAACTGGCGGCCGTCGTTCAAGCAGCGCACCTCGTAGCCCTGATCGGTGAGGTAGCTGCTGAGCAGTTGGCGAAGTTCAGGGTCGTCATCCACCACCCAGATGGTGTGGGCTCGGCTCATGGCTGCGGAAGGTCCCGTTCTACACCGACTGTATGGAGGAATGACCTGAGCAAGGCTGAGGGCGCGGGCGAGGGACATGTTCAAAGATGACCCAAGCCGGTACTGGTCGGATCCGGTCATGGCTCGCTGAAAATCGGCTGGCGCGCGGTCGCCCCATGGCAGCACCTTCTCCATAAGGTGCTGCCATGCAACGGCCAGGTCTTAGATCCCGACCCCGTCGCGCCGTGCTTTTGGCGCGACGCGACCCTGCGGCGCAGCGGCCGACGTGGCGCCTGCTGTCTCTGCTCGCTGTGGGGTGCCTGGTGGTCAGCCCCGCTGCGGTGCAGTGCAAGGAGACGTTGCAACTGCTGCGGTATCAACAGAAATTGGAAGCCTGGTTTCAGCGGCTGGATCGGGATGGCGATGGCCGCCTGACCCCAGCCGAAGTGAGGGGACATCCGTTCCTGGAAATCAATTTCGATCGGCTTGATTCACGCCGACGGGGGTACCTAGTGCCCTCCGATCTGGCGCCGAAGCAGCATCACTTTCTCGGCAACCGCGTGCAGGAGATGTTCCGCCGTGCCGACACCAACCGCGATGGACGGATCAGCCCTGCTGAAGCGGCCGCCTTCCCCTGGCTGTGGCGGCATTTCACCGAAGCGGATCGCAACCGAGACGGCAGCGTGACCCTTGAGGAGCTGTGGTGGTTACGCCGCTCACTCGCTCCTGGGAACTGACGGGCCAGCAGTGGAGCTGGTGGCTGATGTCCGGATTCAGTGGGGCGGTCGCGTGGGCGGTCGGATCGTGGTGAGCTTGGCCATGGCCCGGCCCATGGCAGACGGCAGCAGCAGGCTGTTGCCCACCCCCGGAATCAGCAGGCGCACCAGGCGGAACAGCCCGTTGCCCATCAGCAGCAGCGCACCGAGCGCCACGGCCACCACCACGAGCAGACCCAGCAACTGGGCCATGCCGGCGAGCAACTGCACGAGGCCCAGCCCGATCTGGCCAAGGCCGGCGAGCACGGCACTGATCACCTTGCTGACCAGCAGCAGGGAGTCGAGCCGGGAAGGTAACTGCAGCAGCGCCACCAGCAATCCCAGCCCGATCGCCGCATTCAGCAGGGCGAGCAAGCATTCGCGCCAGGGTGAACGGGTGCGTCGCTTGCGAAACACCTTGCGAACCGACGTGGGGGTGAACCCGGAATCGGGTTTGCGGTTCATCGCCACGGGTTTTAGGTGTCGAAGGTGTAGCCGGCGCCTCGCATCCAGCGTTCGAACTCAATCAACACCAATTCGTTCGGACAATCCACCAGGCTGAGCCCTTCAACAGTGCAGTCGCCCTGGCCGCCGTGGTGCAACGACAGGTGAAAATCCTTGCCGCTGAGGCCACACACTTCCGGATCACTGCGCACCACCACGTCAAGAGAGGCCCCCAGGCGAATCACCCGCCGTCGCAATTCTGACCAGCTCTTCGTCATCGGGCCGTGTTCAATGCTTCATTCTCCGCTTCAACACTCGAGGCTCCATCGGCTGATGCTGCCTGGAACCTTGCAAACAGTAGTGGGTGTTTCATGGCCCAGGTGTTGGGATCGCGACGCCAGCCGCCGGCTCAGGGGGCGGCTGGGGCCTGCGGTGTCGTTGGTGCGCTGGTGGCGGCCGGTTTTGCCTCTCCCTGGGGAGCGGCCGGCTTGGGCAGCGGCAGCATCAGGCTGAGCGATGAGGTGATCACCAGCGCCGCCAAGCCGGCCGCCGGCGAGAGCAGTCGTCGTCGCAGCGGCACCCGCTCGAGGATTTCGCGGCGCTGCAGCGGCACCTCGGCGGGAATCACGAAGCCGAGCTGCACCCGCGGATCGAGCCGCAGTTGGTCGAGGCAGCGCACCAGATCCGCCAGTTCGGCATCGTCGAAGTCGAATTCCAGAGGAGGCGTGTCTGGCTGGCTGCTGAACAGCCGCAGCCGGTGCCGGCTCTGCTCCCCGTTGACCAGGGGTTCGATCTGCACCGGGGAGCCATCGGCACCGAAGGGGCGCGGCACCCCACTCACCAGGTGGCGGGCATAGGGCAGCACCACGGTCAGCAGGGCCTCAAGGTGGTTGCGTTTCCCCTCCAGCGATGGGCGTCCGATCAGGTCGAGCTCCCAGCCCATCAAGATGCCGATCGCATCGTCGGCTTGGGAGGCAGATAGATCAGGAAGGCCGTCGATGCGCAACCGGCAGCTGGTCTGCTCGTAGCGATAACTCTGTTTCACGCAGCGGCATCCATGAGGCTGGCCTTGAGACGGTCAAATCCTCCCGCGCCGGCACCGAGCGCCAGACCCTGCACGAGCTGAAGGCGGTGGCGGGCGCCTTCCTCCGGGTCGAGCAGCTTCTGCACCCCACCCCGGCGAGGGTTCAGCCGTTCCCGCACCAGCTCGTCGAGGCGCTGGCGGAACAATTCCCAACGCTGGATGCTCACCACATCCGGCTCTGACGACGACAGCAGCTGGCGCAGCATCGGATAGATGCGCTCGGCGAGGGCGCACAGCACCGAGATCAGTGCGTCGGTTTCGGTCTCGCTCAGTTCACCCCGGCGGCAGGCAAGGCGCAGCGGGTTGTAACAACGGCGCTTCCACAGCTCCACGCGGTTGGGAAAGAGGTCGCCAAAGCCGAGTTGCTGGGCCATAAACACCATCGCTTCGCCCCCGTTGAGATCGAGGGCTTCCACGCTCAGCAGCATCAGATCCAGTCGTTCCAGGCCGCGGCGGTTGAGCCGGCTGGGGGATCGGGATTCGGTCAGGGGTGCATCGGCCATGGCTGCGATGATGCCAGCGCCTGAGCCGATCCGTCATCCGCCCCCGCCATGGCCGCCCAATCTTCTTCGCTCGAAAGGGCACAGCCGCCCGATCTGCGCCTGCTGGTGCGTGACATTCCTGACTTCCCCAAGCCCGGAATCCTGTTCCGGGATCTGACCCCGTTGATGCGGGATCCACTCGGCTGGCAGGAGGTGATGCGCCGGCTGTCCCAGGTGTGCGAGCGCCTTCAGCCCGATCTGATCGTGGGGATCGAATCCCGCGGCTTCATCGTGGGCACCGCCCTTGCCACCGTGGTGGAGCTGGGCTTCGTGCCGGTGCGTAAACCCGGCAAGTTGCCCGGGCAGGTGCGTGGCGTGGATTACGCGCTGGAGTACGGCACCGATCGCCTTGAGATCCAGCACGATGCCCTCGCCGATGGCGCCCGGGTGTTGATCGTCGACGACCTGCTCGCCACCGGTGGCACCGCCGCCGCCTGCGCCCTGTTGGTGGAGCAGGCCGGCGGAGCGCTCTGTGGCTTCGGGTTCGTGGCGGAGCTGGCAGGCCTGGAGGGCCGGCGGCGGCTGCCCGACGGGCAACCGGTGGAGTCGCTGATCATCTACAGCTGAAGAACGGCGACGGGTCTGCGCAGCGCAGCGGCAGACCTGCGGCGTCAAGCCAGCGGCAGCATCCGCGCAACCCTTCACGCCAGCCGGGGTCTGAACCGCCGTTAGTCCTGGCTGTCCTGCCAGCCGAGCACCTGATCAAGTTGCTCCAGGCTGATCAGCCCGAAGCGCCAGAGGATCACTGGCAGTGGCGCCTGCTCCAGCTGGGCCTGCTTGACGCCCAGGGCCAGAGCGTTTTCGCTCAGACCCAGCTCCCGGCGCAAGTAGCGCACCATGGCCGATGGCGGCACCGGCTGGGGGGAGGTGCTGTTCACCATGGCCCGGAAGCGAAGCAGCAGCAGGAGTTCGCCATCACTCTGGCCAGCTCGCCAACAGCTGGCAAGGACCGAGGGTCATGCTCCGGAGGCTGAGGCGCCGCAGCAGCGGCAGCCGGCCCAGCAGGCGAAGGGCGAGCTGGCGCATGGTGCGCTGCGGCCACTGCCGGGTCGAGAACATTCGCACCAGCGCGTCGGTGGCCAGCAGGGTGAGCAGCACATCGGGCCAGCGGCGACGGCCGTAGGCCGCCGGCAGCCGGCTGCACCGCAGCCGGCCCTGGGCTGTGCGGGCGGCCAGCTTGTGCAGCACGGCCACATCGCGCCAGCACAGGTTGAGGCCCTGCCCCCCCACCGGGTGGCAGCGGTGCATGGTTTCGCCCACCAGCACGGTGTTACCCCGGTGAAAGCCTCCGCTCAACTCCAGGGCGGCGGGGAACGCCCGGGGCGCGTCCAAAAGGGCGTCGGCCTGCAGGCCATCGGGCAGAGCGCCAGCCAGCCGGTCGAGAAAGGCCACGGGATCGAGGCTCTCCAGGCGCCGCATGCGCTGGGCCGGGCCGCTCCACACCAGCTGGAAGCGATCGCCGCCCAGGGGCAGGACGGCAAAGGGGCCCTCGGCGCGGAACAGCTCCCAGGCCTGATCACTGGCGGAGCCGCGCAGGCGCACCTGCACGCTCAGGCACGACTGGCTGTATGGAAGGCGCCAGTGAGCCAGCCCCAGGGCCTGACGGGTGGAGGAGGCGGCGCCCTCGGCCGCCACCAGCAGATCCACCGGCGACTGGCTGCCGGGGCTGCCGAGCGCCAGCTGCACCTGGGTCGTCCCCTCCAGCCGCGTCAGCAGCAGCTCCATCAGAGGCGTGTGGCGCACCACCCAGCCCACGTCGCCGCCGCTCGACTCCGAACTGGTGGACCCCGAAGCGCTGGACGGTGAAGCCGCCCGGCGGCCAAGATCTCGGACGGTGAACGGCACCTGCAGGCCCAGCTCAAGGTCGTGGAGCTCAAGCGCCCGGAAGGGCGCCAGCGCGGGAATCAGCGCTTCCCAGAGCTGCAGGCGCTGCAGCAGGCAACGGCTGGAGTGTGTGAGCGCGTAGGCGCGGCTGCGGACCATCAGCTGGCTGACGGTGAGCGGATCCTCCAGCTCCACCTGCCAGCCGGCCTCGGCTAGGGCCAGGGCCGCCAGGGCGCCGGTGGGCCCGGCGCCACGGACCCGGGCGCGAAGCTTGCTGCTGTGATGCTCGGAATGCCGGTCCAGGGAGTCGCCCATGAAAAAGCCGCAGCAGAATTCTGCTGCGGCTGTTGGAAGGGCGTGGCCGGTGATCCTCACCAACCAAGGCGGGCCGGCGATCAGCCGATGCCGAGCAGACCGCGGGTGAAGGCTTCACCGCCGAGGGCGAATTCAGTGGCGAGCAGGGCGATGAAGCCGAGCATGGCCATGCGGCCGTTGAGCTTTTCGGCGCGCTCGTGGAAGCCCCAGCCGCTCTCGGCACTCACCACTTCCATGCGGGGCTCGGTTGCGAAGGCGTTAAGGCGGCCACCGTCCTCGGTGGTGACGGTGGCGCCGCGGATGGTGGCGCGCTCAGTGGCGGAGATGGGGGTAGCGGTAGTGGTTTGGGCCATGGGGCTCCTTGGTGGTGATGGGCTTAATGTAACAGATTATTTCGCAACGTAAACGGATGTCGCGAAAGCTCAGGTGTGTGACGGCTCGGGAGGCTGCCGGCGCTGGGCTGACGGGGATCGCTTATGGCCGGCTTCAGCGCAGCCGGCGCAGGCAGATTTCTTCAAAGGCAGGCCGCAACAGGTAGGGGTATTCGCCCACCCAGAGCTTCAGCTGCGGCAGCCAGGCGTCGGTGAGGGCGCCGATGCGCACGAAATCGGGCCGCTCGCTCAAGGCCAGGCAGCGGATCACCATGCCCCTGCGGATCAGCTTGTGCTTCTTGTCCATCGGAAAGCGGATCTGGCCCAAGTAGCCGTCGTCGTCTTCCAGCTCCAGACACAACCAGGTGCGACGGTTCTCCACCAGCTCCAGCCGCCCGCGGGCATCGGCCTGTTCGTTGCGCTCCTCCACCAGCTCACGGGTGAACAGATCAGCTACCACCCCTTCGAAGATCGCCCCTGCCGGGTAGCGGCGCAACACGCTGTTCTTGCGCCCCGCCTCCAGGATCGGGCCCCACAGCACATAAAGCAGAAACACGAAGCCTGCCACCAGCCACACCGGCCCGAAGCGGTAAGCGAACTGGCTCTGGGCAACCAGCAGGGAAAGCACCCCACCGATCACGGCGATCAGCACCCGCTGCAGGATCTTGCGGGGGTTGCCGCTGCAGGCGTTGAACTGCGGGCCGCTGGCCACCGCCGGGATCAGTTTCTGCAGCTCAGCGGGCTTGACGGGAACCAGCATGGCGTCAGAGCAGGCGTTCGAGGCCGTAGACGAGGCCCTGCAGCTGCCGCACCCGGCGCACCGTGAGCAGCACGCCTGGCATATAGGCAGAGCGATCGATCGTGTCGTGGCGCAGGGTATAGGTTTCGCCCGCCGCGCCGAACATCACCTCCTGGTGGGCCACCAGCCCCGGCAGGCGCACCGAGTGGAGCCGCAGGCCGCTCGCGCGCAGGCCGCCGCGGCAGCCCGAGAGGGTTTCGCTCTCCTCCACCTGGGCGGCGTTGAAGGTTTTGCCCAGTTCCTCGATCAGTTCGGCCGTCTTGATGCAGGTGCCGCTGGGGGCATCGGCCTTGCGGTTGTGGTGCAGCTCGGTGAGTTCGGCGAAGTCGTAGAAGCGGGCGGCAGCGGCAGCAGCCTGCTGGAGCAGCACCATGCCGACGGAGAAATTGGGGATTACGGCACCGCCGATGCCGGCTTTGCCGGCAAAATTGGCCAGATCCTCCAGCTGCGTGGAGGAGAGGCCGGTGGTGCCGATCACCGGGTGCACCCCGTAGGCGATGGCGGCGCGGGTGTGCTCGTACACCACCTTCGGATGGGTGAAATCCACCAGCACGGCGCCGGCGCTCTGGGTGCGGGCCGCCTGGCTGGCCTGGCAGAGGCAGCCTTCCAGGTCGGCCGTGACCGCCACCTCCAGCGGCCCGAGGCTCAGCCGCTCGCCCACGTCGTCGCCCTCCGTGCCGGGGGTGGTGTCGATGGCCCCCACCAGAGCGCAATCCGGGGCGGCCAGCACGGCCTTGATCACTTCCGCACCCATGCGGCCGAGGGCGCCGGCCACCACCACGGGAATCGGCTCCGCCGGGATGGCGGCTGGCAGAGAAGGCGCCGGTGGGGGCGTGGCAGTCATGGGCGCAGGCAGGCTCTTCGCTGGGGCGAGCCTATGGCCGTCGCGGGGCGCGGCGGCTGGGCGTGGGCCTGTTACGCCTTGGCCGGAATCTCCACCTGCCGCCGACGGTTTCCGTAGGCTGCTTCACATTGCTCAATCTGGACGCCCATGTTCACGCAGGTCCGCTCCGCCAGCCGTCGGGTCAGCCCGGCCGGGTGCGCCGCCCCTGCCGGCTCGGAGGGCCGCCCGGTGATGAAGGCGGTGTATGTGGTGCTGGAGCCCCAGTACCAGAACGCCCTCACCACGGCTGCCACCAGCCTCAACGAACACAACCCGGCCCTGGGGGTGGAGCTGTGTGGCTACCTGATTGAGGAGCTGCGTGATCCGGAGAACTACGCCGCCTTCTGCGCCGATGTGGCAGCCGCCGACGTGTTCATCGCCTCGCTGATCTTCATTGAAGATCTGGCCCAGAAGGTGGTGGAGGCGGTGGCCCCCCACCGCGACCGGCTCAAAGCGGTGGTGGTGTTCCCCTCGATGCCCGAGGTGATGCGGCTCAACAAACTGGGCACCTTCTCGATGGCCCAGCTGGGCCAGAGCAAGAGCGCCATCGCCAGCTTCATGAAAAAGCGCAAGGAGGCCGGTGGCGCCGGCTTCCAGGACGCGATGTTGAAGCTGCTCAATACCCTGCCGACCGTTCTCAAATACCTGCCGGTGGAGAAGGCGCAGGACGCCCGCTCCTTCATGCTCAGCTTCCAGTATTGGCTGGGCGGCACGCCAGACAACCTGCGCAACTTCCTGTTGATGCTGGCCGACAAGTACGTCTTCCCCAGGGGTGAGAGCGACCGCGCCGCCGTGGTTGTGGCCGAGCCAGAGGTGTTCCCCGACCTGGGCATTTGGCACCCGCTGGCACCGGGGATGTTTGAAGATCTCAAGGAATATTTGAATTGGAATTCCAGCCGCGGCGATCTCAGCGAGAAGGCCCGCAATGGCCCGGTGATCGGCCTAGTGCTGCAGCGCAGCCACATCGTCACTGGCGATGAAGCTCACTATGTGGCGATCATTCAGGAGCTGGAATATCGCGGCGCCACCGTGATTCCGGTGTTCTGCGGCGGGCTCGATTTCACCAAACCGGTGAATGCCTTCTTCTACGACCCACTCAACCCCGACATGCCGTTGGTGGATGGGGTGGTGTCCCTCACAGGCTTTGCCTTGGTGGGTGGCCCAGCCCGGCAGGACCACCCCAAGGCGATTGAGGTGCTCAAAAAGCTGAATCGCCCCTACATGGTGGCGTTGCCATTGGTGTTTCAAACCACCCAGGAGTGGGAGGAGAGCGATCTAGGTCTGCACCCAGTGCAGGTGGCCCTGCAGATCGCCATCCCCGAACTAGACGGCGCCATTGAGCCAATCGTGCTCAGCGGCCGCGACGACGCCACCGGTAAAGCCCACACCCTGCAAGACCGGGTTGAGGCGATCGCCGAGCGCGCAATCCGCTGGGCCTCCTTGCGGATCAAGCCCCGGGCTGAAAAGAAGCTGGCGATCACCGTGTTCAGCTTCCCTCCAGATAAGGGCAACGTCGGCACGGCGGCCTACCTAGATGTATTTGGCTCGATCTTCCGGGTACTGGAGGAGATGAAGGCCAAGGGCTACGACGTGCAGAACATGCCGCGGGATTCCAAGGCGCTGATGGAGGCCGTGATCAACGACCCAGAAGCCCTCCAGGGAGCCCCGGAGCTCGCGATCGCCCACCGCATGAGCGTGGAGGAATACGAGAGCCTCACCCCCTATTCCGAGCGGCTGGAAGAAAACTGGGGCAAGCCCCCCGGCAACCTGAACAGCGACGGCACCAACCTGCTGATCTACGGCCGCCACTTCGGCAACGTGTTTGTGGGGGTGCAGCCCACCTTCGGCTACGAGGGCGATCCGATGCGGCTGCTCTATTCCCGCAGCGCCAGCCCCCACCACGGCTTTGCCGCCTACTACACCTACCTGGAGAAGGTGTGGCAGGCCGATGCGGTGCTGCACTTCGGCACCCACGGCTCGCTGGAGTTCATGCCTGGCAAGCAGATGGGCATGAGCGAAACCTGCTACCCCGATTCACTGATCGGTGCTCTTCCCAACCTCTACTACTACGCCGCCAACAACCCTTCGGAGGCCACGATTGCCAAGCGGCGTGGTTACGCCGCCACGATCAGCTACCTCACACCACCGGCCGAGAACGCTGGCCTCTACAGGGGCCTCAAGGAACTGGGCGAACTGGTGGGGTCCTACCAGCAGCTGCGAGAGAGCTCCAGGGGTGTGCAGATCGTCAACGCGATCGTGGAAACGGCGCGCCAATGCAACCTCGATAAGGACGTCACCCTGCCGGAGGGCGAAGCCAGTGCGCTCGACCTCGATGGCCGCGACGCCGTGGTGGGGGCGGTGTACCGCCAGCTGATGGAAATCGAGAGCCGGCTGCTGCCTTGCGGATTGCACACGATCGGTAAGCCCCCCACCGCCGAGGAGGCGATCGCCACCCTGGTGAGCATCGCCGCCCTTGAGCGCGAGGAAGAGGGCTACCGCAGCCTGCCGGCCCTGCTGGCTGAAAGCCTCGGCCGCACGATCACCGAGATCTACAAGAGCAACGACGCCGGCGTGCTGGCGGATGTGGAGCTCAACCAGACGATCACCGAGGCGTGCCGCAAGGCGGTGGCTTCGATGGTGCGCTCTGTCACCGGCAGCGATGGCCGTGTCAACCTGCGCGGCAACTTCGGCTGGTTCTTCGACCTGCTGGAGCGCTTCGGGGTGCGGCTGCCCAGCCCCTGGCTAAGCGCCTGCCGTGCGGCGGGCTTCCCCGCCGTGGATGCCGCCGAACTCGACAACCTGTTCGGCTACTTGCGCTTCTGCCTGGAGCAGATCTGCGCCGACATGGAAATGGAAAGCCTGCTGCGGGCTCTCGATGGCGAATACGTTATCCCTGGCCCCGGCGGCGATCCGATCCGCAACCCTGGCGTGCTGCCCAGCGGCAAGAACATCCACGCTCTTGATCCCCAGGCGATTCCCACCCGTGCCGCGATCGCGGCAGCCAAGGTGGTGGTCGACCGGCTGATCGAACGCCAGAAGGCCGAACAGGGAACCTGGCCTGAAACGATTGCCTGCGTGCTGTGGGGCACCGACAACATCAAGACCTACGGCGAGTCGCTGGCGCAGATCCTCTGGTTCATCGGTGTGCGCCCCGTGGCCGATTCGCTCGGGCGTGTGAACAAGCTGGAGCTGATCTCGCTCGAAGAGCTGGGCCGGCCCCGCATTGATGTGGTGGTGAACTGCTCCGGTGTGTTCCGCGATCTGTTCATCAATCAGATGGGGCTGATCGATCAAGGCGTGAAAATGGCCGCCGAGGCCGAAGAGCCTCTGGAGCTGAACTTTGTGCGCAAGCACAGCCAGGAGCAGGCGGCAGCCCAGGGCATCAGCCTGCGCGAGGCGGCCACCCGGGTGTTCTCCAATGCCAGCGGCAGTTACTCCTCCAACGTGAACCTGGCGGTGGAGAACAGCACCTGGGAGGAGGAGGGTGAGCTGCAGGAGATGTACCTCTCTCGCAAAACTTTTGCCTTCAATGCAGATAATCCCGGCGAGATGAACCAGAACCGGGAAGTGTTCGAATCAGCGATGAAAACCGCCGACGTGACCTTCCAGAACCTGGATTCCGCTGAGATCTCACTCACCGATGTGAGCCACTACTTCGATTCCGATCCCACCAAGCTGATCGCAGGCCTGCGCGATGACGGCAAGGCCCCCACCAGCTACATCGCTGATACCACCACCGCCAACGCCCAAGTGCGCTCCTTGAGCGAAACGATTCGCCTCGATTCACGCACCAAGCTGCTCAATCCCAAGTGGTATGAGGGCATGCTCAACTCCGGCTACGAGGGTGTGCGTGAGGTGGCCAAGCGGCTCAATTTCACCCTGGGCTGGAGCGCCACCAGCGGCGCAGTCGATAACTTCGTTTACGAAGAAGCCAACGACACTTTCATCAACGATGAGGAGATGCGCAAGCGGCTGATGGAGCTCAACCCCCACAGCTTCCGTCGCATCGTGAGCACCTTGCTTGAAGTGAACGGTCGCGGCTACTGGGAAACCAGCGATGAAAACATTGCTCAGCTGCAGGAGATCTATCAGGAGATCGAAGACCGCATTGAAGGGGTCACCACCGCCTAGGGTCACCCGATCGTGGGCCCTCCAATGACTTCAACCCTCAAAGGCGTGGCTTACGTGAGCGTGTGGGTGCTGCTGTGGGGCACGGCATCTTCTCTGGCCGATTTCGTGCTGCTCGAGCGCGGTGCCTACGACGCCGGCACGGTGGCTCAGGCCATCACGTTCGGCTCGTATGGCATTGCGGCGGTGGTGTTGGCCGTGCGCTTATCCGGCCGCTTCCTCCGTCGCCCCGAATGACTCAGTCGGCACTGCCCGTCACGACGGCATCCTGTCTGCTATTCGCTGCGCCAGACTCGCCATGTCCTCAAAACCGTTGATCCCTTCAAGATCTGCCCCCTGCAACATGATCAGGCCGCCGGAGGCATGGTTGCCTGGGCGCAAGAGAGGTTGAGCAGCCGAGATGCGGCCAAGTTCAGGCGATAGAACCGCCCGAGGGATTTGGCCTGGCCACCCGCAGACCAGCAAATCGGGTAATTCAGCACGGCGCGCACCAGGCAAATCGCGTGAGGGCCTCTCGATGACCCGCACAACCTGCTGGCCGGTCTCGGCATCCATCAGGCCCCGCAGCAGATGCTCCGTCCGTTCCAACTGAAAAGTATCTGGGCGGGAAACTTGCGCGTTGCCCTGCGGCGACGAGAAGCGCAGCGCAACGGCGTTTTCGTCGTATGGCAGCAAGCTGAGCGGCGGGCGCGAGGGACGTTGCCGTAGTCGGCTGGAAACCCTTCTCAGCAGCAGAGAGAGATGCGTTTCACCCAGACTCAGGTTAAGCCGCTCCACAACGGTGGGCATCAGATGGATGAGGGTGCCGTTGGGCTCCATGTTTGTGGGAGTGATGACGGCCACCACCGCCCCAGGCCCGGCCGCTGCGATCAGGGATCCGATGGCGCTGTCCAGAGCCTGTAGCAGGGTGCGCACGGGGTGCCCCAGACGGGCGGAGCGCCCGGGCTCGTGGCGGGGATGGCTGGAATCGGCCAGATCCCACAGCAAGTGGCCGGCGCAGTGGGCTTCCTTGAATCCCACCAGAAACAGATCCCACTCCTCCCCAGCGAGATAGTGAATGGCCGCCGTTGACTTCTGCGCCACGGACTGACGCAGGTGAGTGATGTGGCTAAGCAGATCGGGATCACTAAGGAGTGTGGGTTCTTCACCGCAGGGGCTCGGCGGTGGAGCACCGAAGCGGGAGCCCACAGCGGTGGCCAAACTCTGAGGATGGCTCAGAGGTTCGCGGAAATAACGCCCATGCACAAGCCAGTCGACCAGGTGAAGGCCGTTGATCGGACGTGGATGGCCGCATTTCGGCACATCAAATACGGCCACCCGCTGCCCCTGGTCAGACAGCCGGTTCCAGAACGACAAGCGCTGGCTTTCTTCCAGATAGGCCATGCCCATGGCTCCTGAAGACAGTTGTTTGTGCCAGAAATAGCGCCCGTGCTCGCCCAGGCTCGCGCCGTATTGGAACGAGGCCCACAAGCCGTCATCGGTGATTCCAACTGGAGCGGTCAGCCGCCTGATCTGGCCACGATGTCGCAGTGTTGTGAGCACTGGCAGGGTGCCGTCGCTGCTCCAGCGCTCCAGCAAGGTGCCATCAGCACCGTCGAGCAGCACAATCAGCAGACGTGTCGACATCCCTCAATTCTCGCGGGAATGGCTGGTGATGTCTGCCGATAGGAAAGGCAATCAGCACTATTTTTGGGGACTATTTAATGCCCCTCGGTGCCAGTGAATCGAAACCCATTTCGTGGCTTCCTCAGCCCGCCCGACTGAGCGGGTGCGGCCTCAACACCGCGTCTGCCATGCGCGCCGTCTGGACGATTGGGCCCACATCATGCACGCGCAGTAGATCAGCTCCCTGGCTGATCGCCAGTGCACTCACCGCTGCTGTTCCCCACAGCCGCGCCCGCGGCCGCGGTTCATCCAGCACGGCGCCGATGAAGCGCTTGCGTGAAGGCCCCACCAGCAGGGGGAAGCCTTCCGCGCGCAAGTGGGCCAGTTCGCGCAGCAAGGTGAGGTTGTGCTCGGTGGTCTTGGCGAAGCCCAGGCCCGGATCCCAGATCACCTGTGAAGTGTTCACCCCGGCGGCCACAGCACGTTCCGTGGCCTGTAGCAACTCCTCGCGCACCTCGGCCGTCACAGCGCTGTAGGAGGCGAGCTTGTCCATGGTGCGGCTGTCGCCACGGCTGTGCATCAGCACGTAGGGGCAGCCGGCCGCCGCCACCACTTTCAGCAGCTCCGGCTCACGCCGCCCCCCGCTCACATCGTTGATCCAGTGAGCACCGGCGGCCAGGGCCGCCTCAGCCACCGCAGCCCGGAAGGTGTCGATCGACAGCAGCGGCCCGTGGCCGGCAGGGAAGGCGGCACGGATCAGCGCCAGCACCGGCAGCACCCGCGCGATCTCTTCGCTGGCGCTGATCTCGGTGGCGCCGGGGCGCGTGCTCTGGCCACCGAGGTCGAGCAGGTCGGCGCCCGCTGCCACCATGCGCCTGGCCTGGCGCAGCGCCGCTTTGGGCGTTGGATAACGCCCGCCGTCGCTGAAGGAATCGGGGGTGAGGTTGAGCACCCCCATCACATACGTGCGCGCTCCCCAGGCCAGGGGCGGCGCCGAGGACGTTGCCATGGCTGTGTTCACCGCCGCCAGAAGCCCAGCCACTCATCGTCGCGCGGCTCCCCGTTGCGACCGTTGGCGGAACCCACTGCCGCTTCCCAGCAGGCCATGGTGAAGCCCGCCTGCTCGAACTGCCGGGCCAGGGTGCTGGCCTCAGCGCCGTAGGGCGGCCCGCCCGGGCGCGGATGGCACCAGAACAGACCCAGCAGCCAGCCCCCGGGGGACAGCAGCTCCCGCACCGTGGTGAGGTACGCGCTCCGCTGGGCAGGATCAATGGCGCAGAAGCAGGTGTGCTCCAGCACCCCTTGAACGCTGCCGGCCGTGAGCCCTGCGGCACCGAGCGCCACAGGATCGAACAGGTCGGCCTGCAGCCATTGGAGCCCTGGACCGCTGCCGTGCAACCGCTGGGCCTCCGCCAGCGCCTCTGCGCTGAAGTCAAGGCCGAGCGCAGCAAAGCCGGCGGCGGCCAGCAGGGCCGCCTCATGGCCGCGCCCGCAGCCGGGCACCAGCACCCGCCCTGGAGGCTCAGGCGCCATTGGGTGGTGCTGCAGAAATGCCTGTAGGGGGGGTGCTGGCTGGCCCAGCTCCCACGCATCGCTTCCCTCCCGGTAGCGATGGTCCCAGGCGCTGGCGCCTTGCAGCGGCTCAGGCGTGTTCATGGCTCGGATTGCTCCAGCACGGCATCGATCCGATCGGCGAGCTGCAGGCAGCGATCCATCTCTTCCCACAACAACTCACGGCGCACGGCATCCACCGCATAGGAGCGATGGTGCAGGTCGCGGCCCTGGTAGCGGAGAGCATCACGGATCCGCTGCCATTCATCAGGAAGCAAGGAGCAAGGGAGGGTGTGCATGGCTTCAAGCATCATGCTTCTGGTTGTAGGAGGGGCAGCGGTCTATAGGTGAGTTCTGTGTAGCGAACCTGCGCGGATGCCGTTGAGGTTGTGAGCCCCACCGCTGTGGGTTGCTCTGTGGCATGAGTATTTCTGCCTGCGCGCTTCACATGTCGTGACGTGCATCATGAAGCTTGATGTCGGCTCTCCTTGGCGGTCGCAACAGTCCCTGCATCGCCGTAGGGTCGTGCTGGGAGCAGAACGTTTCGTCTTAGCCATTGTCCAGATGTTGGCGTTCCTCTCTCGCCATGTCCGCCGCAAACATGTTCTGTTCCCATGGCAGGGTTGAATGGTTGGGTGGCCCGCGGAGGGAAATGGCGCTTAGGAGCTTGTCCTTGCATTATGGCCTCCGGAAAGAATCTTTCCCACCGGAGAATTTCAAGAGGCATGGCCACGTTGTGGCAAGCGGTTAGAGAGAGGCTATCCAGCCACAACACGCTGGATGGCAGGCGGTAGGTCTTTTTTCTCATCCACGCCAGCTGGCGTGAATCCCCAGGAGTTCACAACATGACCGAAGCACGCGCGGCCAATCTCACCGTTGGCGAACTTGAAGCAAATTATCATCTCTACTGCAAGGCGCTCCGCATTCTGGTACGGGAGGGTAAATCCCTCGTCAAGATTCAGCGAACTGTCTGCTGGGATCGGCTCGAAACCATCTTTCACTGCTACCCCTCCCGCTATAAATCGCCCGATTACCTCTACGTGTTGCTGAAGCGGGAGTATGGCGATCTCCCGAATGCAGGCCCGCTGGGTGCCACCGGCTCAGCTGCTCCCAGCACCTAAAGGGGTCGCTAGCAGCAGCGTCGCTTTTGCCTGTTGAGCTGCTGGAGGTCAGAGGGTTGCGGGACGGCCTGCAGCGCCAAGTGCCAAATGATTGGAACTCCCCGAATGCCCTCGGGGAGATGGCTCACATCTGTTCGGGTTGAAACTCGTACTTAGATCGTCACCGGTACGCGGTACTGGGCGATGCGGGCGAAGCTGATCGGATCGAGCGAGGCGCCTCCCACCAGCACGCCGTCGATGTCGCTCTGGGCCATCAGCTGGTCGATGTTATCGGCCTTTACCGAGCCGCCGTACTGGATCACTACATCTTGGTAGCCCACCCAGCTGCGGATCAGGCCGCAGATGCGGTTGGCCTCAGCGGCATCGCAGGTTTTGCCGGTGCCGATCGCCCAGATCGGTTCGTAGGCCACCACCATGCGGCTCGGATCGAGGTCCTCCAGGCTCTGCTCCACTTGGCGGCGGATCACCCGCTCGGTTTCGCGTGCACTGCGCTGGCTGTCGGTTTCGCCCACACACACGATCGGAATCAGATCGGCCGCCTGGGCACTGAGGGCCCGGCGATTGATCTGCTCATCGCTCTCGGAGTGGTATTTGCGGGGCTCGCTGTGGCCCACGATCGCGTAGGACACACCGTGTTCCTTGAGCATGTCCGCCGAGATGGAGCCTGTGTAGGCGCCGCCGTTGTCCCAATGGACGTTCTGGCTGGAGAGCTTGATGTCGGTCCCTGCCAGGGCTTCGCTCAGCGCGGCGATGGCGGTGAAGGGCGGCGCCAGCACCACCACGCGATCGTCGGGTAGATCGGCCATCTGTGGCACAAAGCTCCCGGCGTAGGCCCGCGCCTCTGCGCAGGTCATGTGCATTTTCCAGTTGCCTGCAATCACCGCCTTGCGCACCGCCTTCTCTCGCTGAGGTGCCCAACAACCTAGGCCGAAGGCGGTACCTCCATCTCGATGCCCTGCCACTCGACCCGGTCGCCCGCCTGCAGCTGCCGGCCGCGGCGCAGCTCGATGGTGCCGTTCACCCGCACCTCGCCGTTCTGCACCTTCAACTTGGCCTCACCGCCGGTGGCCATCACGCCCTGCCATTTGAGGAATTGGTCAAGCCGCACCCAAGGAGGCGCCGAAAGGGCGCTGATAAGGTTCGCCGATGCTCGCACCCCCACCGGCCGGTTTTCGCGGGCTGCTGCCGCTGCTCGGGCCCCATCGCCGCAATCTGATCGCCGGCGGGGTCTGCATGGTGATCTTCGTGGCCTGCTGGCCCCTGCTCGCCTGGTTGGCCGGCCAGCTGATTCCTGCCATCGGCGCCGGTGATTTCCCAGCGGTGTTACGGGCGATCGGCCTGGCCCTGCTGGTGTTTCTGGTGCAGAAGCTGGCCCAGTTCGGCCAGGACACCCTGCTGGCCTCCCCCGCCCTGCAGGTGGGCCAGGCGCTGCGCAGCCAGCTGTTTGCCCGCCTGCAACGCCTGGAGTTCGCCTCCCTGGAGAAACTCTCTGCCGGCGATCTCACCTACCGCCTCACCGAAGACGCCGACCGGGTGGCCGAGGTGATCTACAAGACAATTCAGGACACCACCCCCAGCCTGCTCCAGCTGATCGTGGTGTTCGGCTACATGGTCTTCCTCGATTGGAAGCTGTCGCTGGCCACCCTGCTGCTGGCGCCCCTGGTGGCTGTGCTGGTGAGTGCCTTCGGGGCGCGGGTGATGGGGGCGGCTGAACGCAGCCAGAAGCAGGTGAGTGAACTGGCGGGCCTGCTGGGGGAAGCGATCGGCGGCTTGCCGCTGGTGCGTGCCTTTGCCGCCGAGGCCTGGTTGCAGCAGCGCTTTGAGCAGGAGATCGATCTGCACCGCCGTGCCCGCTACCGCACCATGCGCTTGTTGGCGCTGCAGCATCCGGTGGTTGGCTTCATCGAAGCGGCCGGCATCCTCTCGGTGCTGCTGATCGGCGCCTCGCGGATTCAGGCGGGCGGCCTCACCAGCCAGGGATTCAGCAGCTATGTGGCGGCTCTTTTGATGCTGATCGATCCGATCTCCCACCTCACCACCAACTACAACGAATTGCAGCAGGGCCAGGCCTCGCTCAAGCGGTTGCAGGCGATCGAAAAAGAGCCGATCGAACCCCCCGACGACGCGGGCGCCCTGCCCCTGGGCCCTGTGCGCGGTGAGGTGCGTCTGGAAGGGGTCTGGTTCGGTTACGACCCGGAGCGCCCCGTGCTGCAGGGTCTTGAGCTTTGCGCGGCGCCCGGGCAGCTGGTGGCGCTGGTGGGGCCGTCCGGCGCTGGTAAGAGCACATTGTTTTCCCTGCTGCTGCGTTTCAACGCAGCCCAGCGCGGGCGCGTGCTGCTCGATGGCCAGGATCTAGCCCGGCTGCGCTCCGGTGACCTGCGCCGTGCGGTGGCTCTTGTGCCCCAGCAGAGCAGTGTGTTCTCCGGCACGGTGGCCGAGGCGATCCGTTTTGGCCGCGACGCTTCTGATGCCCAGGTGCGCCAGGCCGCCGCCCTGGCCAATGCGGCCGGCTTCATCGAGGCCCTGCCCAACGGCTACAACGCCCGCATCGAGGAGCGGGGCAGCAATTTCTCCGGCGGTCAGCTGCAGAGGCTGGCCATCGCCCGGGCGGTGCTGGGCGATCCGGCGGTGCTGCTGCTCGATGAAGCCACCAGTGCCCTGGATGCGGAGGCAGAGGAGGCGGTGCAGCAGGGTCTGCGCCAGGCGATGGCCGGCCGCACGGTGCTGGTGATCGCCCACCGCCTGGCCACGGTCCAGGAGGCCGATCACATCCTGGTGCTCGAGTCTGGCAGCATTGTCGAGTCGGGCAGCCATGATCAGCTGATGGCCAGGGGCGGTCGTTACCGCGAACTGTGCCAGCGTCAGCTGATTCGCGTGGCCGCCTGAGCCGGTCTTCACGCTCGCTCTCCCTTGCACCGCCGGCCATGACCGATCTGCCTCTGTGGGAGTACCGGGTGATCCACATCAACCTGGAGAGTGGCAACCCTCCTGAGCCCCCCAGCGCAGAAGCCGCCAGCGAACGGCTGCAGGGTGCCTTGAGCCCCGAATTCATCGCCGGCGAGTTTCCGGAGTTCTACGGCGCCCCACCACCGCCACGGCATCCAGCCGGACAGCTGCAGTTCTTCCTCAACCTGCTGGGCGCGGAGGGGTGGGAGATGGTGGAAGCCTCGCAGGTGGGCCCCCTGCTCATGTTTTTTTTCAAGCGGCCGCACCAGCCGGCCTAAATTGGGCGATCCCTTCTGTGCTGGCTTTGACCGACGCCGCTTCCAACCCTCCCGTGCTCACCTTTGAAGGCAAGCGCTACGACCTCAACACGCTGCCCGATGACCTCAAGGAACTGGTGCGCGGTATGCAGGTGGCCGACAATCAGCTCCGCCTGCACGAAGACACCCTGAAGGTGCTGGCCGTGGGGCGCCAGTCGATGGCCCATCAGCTCAACGAGCGTCTCAAGACCATCCCACCCCTGCCAGAACCGTTCTGAGGCTGCAGGGCTCTTCGCCGGCGGGCCAGGAGCCCTGAGAGTGGTGCGCTCGGCCCCGTTTGATCGAGGCCCGTTTCATCGAGCCCCGTGGGTGCGATGACCAGCGGCAGCGATGACCAGCGCCTGCGATCAGAGCGGTTGCAGGTCTTCGAAGCGGAAGCGTTGCTCGCCCGCACCTGCAGCCTCGCCACCCGCTTCTTCACTGCTGCTGGCCTCGTCACTGCCGGCCTCGTCACTGCCGGCATCGGCGGCAATCACGCGCTCGCTCAGTACCCAAGGTCCGGTGCCGGCCAGCGGCACGAAGGTGTCGGTGAAGTGGCTGGTGCCGCCACGGGCGGCGCCGGTGGCTGGGTCGCTGTAGACGCTGCTGTAGCGGCGGCTCAGGTAGCCCGCTCCGGTGTCGGTGGTTTCCAGCGTGAAGATCGTCACCACCGTGCCGTGGATGTGGCGGTGCACCATCGTCACCACGTCGTCCTTGATGCGGTAGCGGTCGCCGCTGCCCTTGCCACCCACGATCACCTCGAGGCCCACCGCATCGGTGTCGCCGGCGGAGAAGGTGTTGGCGCTGTGGGTCTGCTCAAAGGTGCGGCGCACCCGGTGGATGCACACCTCCCAGAGCTGGGAGGCCATGGCCTTGGTGATCTCGGCGTCGTCGATCCCCTCGACGCTGGCCTTGAGGTCGGCGCCCACCACGAAGCGGCCTTCCTCCCGCCGGTTGCCCTGCTCCCAGACGCAGCGCCCTTTGTAACCGCCGAAACCGGGTTCCCAGGTGTAGCGGTTCTCGTAGGCGGCGCGGAACAGGGGGGTGATGTCGGTGCCGGGAGCCACGACAGAGCTGGGGGGAGCGGTGGTGGTCAACGGTTTCGGGCTGGGCTGTTTACCGTAGCGATCAGCGGCCAGACGGGGCGTGGATGTCCTGCAGAGCGGCCACGGTGAGCTCCTGGCTCTGCAGGGTGGCGATCGCCTCCACCGCCGCCCGCGCTCCCGCGAGGGTGGTGACTGTGGGCACCGCGTAGTCAAGGGCGGCGCGGCGCAGGTACTTGTCGTCGTGGGCGGCCTGACGGCCGATCGGGGTGTTGATGATCAACTGGATGCGGTCCGAGCGAATGGCGTCCTCCACGTTCGGGCGCCCTTCATGCACCTTGAGGATGGCTTCCACCTCCAGGCCGTGGGCACGCAGCACGGAAGCTGTGCCTGTGGTGGCGATCAGGCGGAAGCCCAAAGCGGCCAGGTCGCGGGCCACCGGCACCAACGCCGCCTTGTCGCGGTCGTGGGTGGAGAGGAACACCATGCCCGTGGTGGGTAACGCTTCGCCGGCGGCCAGTTCCGCCTTGGCATAGGCCATGCCGAAATCGGCGCCGCTGCCCATGACCTCACCGGTGGAGCGCATCTCCGGTCCGAGCAGGGTGTCGGCACCGGGGAAGCGCTTGAAGGGCAGCACCGCCTCCTTCACGTTCTGCAGCGGCGGCTGGGGTTCGGCAGTGAGCCCCAGCTCCGCCAGAGTGCGCCCCGCCATCAGGCGACTGGCGATCTTGGCCAGCGGCACGCCGGTGGCCTTGGCCACGAAGGGCACCGTGCGGGAGGCGCGCGGGTTGGCCTCAATGATGAACACCTCCTCCCGCTGCACGGCGAACTGCAGGTTGATCAGCCCTGTCACCTCCAGGGCCAGGGCCAGCTCCCGGGTCCATTGGCGGATCGTGGCCAGGGCCTCGGCCCCCAGTGATACCGCCGGCAGGCAGCAGGCCGAATCGCCGGAGTGGATGCCGGCCGGCTCGATGTGCTCCATCAGCCCGCCGATCACCACCCGGCCCTCGCGATCTGCCAGCGCATCCACGTCCACCTCGATCGCGTCTTCCAGGTACTGGTCGATCAGCACCGGGTGGTCGGGCTCCACCTGCACCGCCTCCACCATGTAGCGGTTGAGCTCCTCTTGATCGAACACCACTTCCATCGCCCGGCCGCCGAGCACGTAGCTGGGCCTGACCACCACCGGATAGCCCACCCGGGCGGCGACGGCGCGGGCCTCCGCTTCGCTGCGGGCCAGGCCATTGCGCGGTTGGCGGATGTCGAGGCGCCGCAGGATCGCCTCGAACTGCTCGCGGTCTTCGGCGCTGTCGATCGATTCCGGTGACGTGCCCCAGAGGCGGGTGCCGGTGGCCAGACCCGCCGGCGTGGCCAGCCAGCGCAGCAGCGGCAGGGCCAGCTTCAGCGGCGTCTGGCCGCCGAACTGCACGATCACCCCTTCGGGCTTCTCGGCCTCGATCACGTTCAGCACGTCTTCGAGGGTGAGCGGCTCGAAGTAGAGGCGGTCGGAGGTGTCGTAGTCGGTGGAGACCGTTTCCGGGTTGCTGTTGACCATCACCGTGGCGAAGCCTTCGCCCTGGAGGGCAAAGGAGGCGTGACAGCAGCAGTAGTCGAACTCGATCCCCTGGCCGATGCGGTTCGGCCCGCCGCCCAGGATCATCACCTTGCGGCGGCTTTCGGGCTGAACCTCGTCCTGCGGCGGCAGTGGCACCAGGTTGGCGTCGGCCGCCAGCTGCTCCAGCGGCCGCTCGTAGGTGGCGTAGTGGTACGGCGTGGTGGAGGCGAATTCGGCGGCGCAGGTGTCCACGGTCTTGAACACGGCATTGATCCCCAGGGCCTGGCGACGGCGCCGCACACCCAGTTCATCGCTGCCGGTGGCCCAGGCGATCTGGCGATCGGAGAAGCCCAGCTGTTTGAGCGTCAGCAGCGCGTCGCTGGTCAGGTCGTGGAGCGCCTGCCCCTGCAGCAGGGCCTGCTCGGCGCTGAGGATGCCGCGCAGCTTGGCCAGGAACCAGGGATCGATCGCGCTGAGCGCGTGGATGTCGGCGTCGCTGCGGCCGGCCACCATGGCAGCGCGCACCGCGAGGATCCTCTCCGGCGCAGGAGTGCGCAGCTGACGTTCCAGGTCGCTGGGTTCCACCTCGGCGTCAGGGCGGTCGCAGCCCCAGCCGGCATGACCGGTTTCCAGCGAGCGCAGGGCCTTCTGGAACGATTCTTCGAAGCAACGGCCGATCGCCATCGCCTCTCCCACCGATTTCATTGAGGTGGTGAGCACCGCCGGAGAGCCACGGAATTTCTCGAAGGCGAAGCGGGGGATCTTGGTGACCACGTAATCGATCGTGGGCTCGAAACAGGCCGGTGTGGCCCCGGTGATGTCGTTGAGGATTTCGTCGAGGGTGTAACCAACGGCCAGGCGGGCGGCGATCTTGGCGATCGGGAAGCCGGTGGCCTTGCTGGCCAGCGCGGAGGAACGGCTCACCCGAGGGTTCATCTCGATCACCACCACATCGCCATTGGCCGGGTTGATCGCGAACTGGATGTTGCTGCCGCCGGTTTCCACGCCGATCTCGCGGATGATCGCGATCGATTGGTCGCGCAGCCGCTGGTACTCGCGGTCGGTGAGGGTCTGGGCTGGCGCCACCGTGATCGAGTCGCCGGTGTGCACCCCCATCGGGTCGAGGTTCTCGATGCTGCAGACGATCACCACGTTGTCGGCCAGATCGCGCATCACCTCCAACTCGAACTCCTTCCAGCCGATCAAGGAGCGCTCAATCAGGATCTGGGAGACAGGGCTGGCCTCCAGGCCGCTCTTGCAGAAGGCGCGGAACTCCTCGGGGTTGTAGGCGATGCCGCCACCGGAGCCGCCGAGGGTGAAGGCGGGCCGGATGATGCGTGGATAGCTGCCCACCTCCTCGCCCACCCGTTCGGCCTCGGCGAGCGAGCTGGCGATGCCGGACGGACACACCGCCACGCCAATGCGTTCCATCGCCTGTTTGAACAGGAGGCGGTCTTCCGCTTTCTTGATCGCGGCCAGGTTGGCGCCGATCAGCTCAACGCCGTAGCGCTCCAAGGTGCCGTCTTCCGCCAGCGCCACCGCCAGGTTGAGGGCGGTCTGGCCGCCCATGGTGGGCAGCAGGGCATCGGGGCGTTCGATCGCGATCACCCGCGCCACCACTTCAGGGGTGAGGGGCTCGATGTAGGTGCGATCCGCCATCTCCGGATCGGTCATGATCGACGCCGGATTGGAATTGATCAGCACCACCTCGAAGCCCTCGGCTCGCAGGGCCTTGCAGGCCTGGGTGCCGGAATAATCGAATTCGCAGGCCTGGCCGATCACGATCGGCCCGGAGCCCAGCAGCAGGATGCGGCGCAGATCCGTGCGGCGGGGCATGGGCGGTGGTCGAAGCCAAACGCGCTCAGCCTCTCACGCCCACTGCCCGCTCCGCAGGCGTCTGGGGCGTGTGTCCTCGCTAACGTGGCGGTTTCCTATCCATTGTTCGGTGCGATGAGCGAACTCCAGCGCCTCAAGGGGCTGCTTCCTCCGGAGATGCAGAGCTGGGTGTTCGTGGAAGCCGCCGCGTCCGCCGATCCGCCCCTGGTCACGATCGAGGAGATCGGCCGCGATGAAGTGGAGATCCAGGTGGATCTCGAAACCTGGGACCAGCTGGCCCTCGACCACCGCAACCTGCTGTTCTGGCATGAGGTGGGCCGCATCCAGAACGATGCGGTTCCGCGCGACGGCTGGGAGATGGCAGCTCTGGCCATCGGCCTTGGCGGCGCCATCGGCGAACTGTGGGTGCAGGACGGCCTGCTGCTGATGATGGCGCTGGGCTTGTCGGGCTTCGCCGGCTACCGGCTCTATCTCAAGAACAACTCCGAAAAGCGTCTGCAGGATGCGATCGCCGCCGATGAGCGGGCCATCGCCCTGGCCACCCGTTTCGGCTACACCCTGCCCAATGCTTACAAGAGCCTGGGTGGTGCCCTCAAGGAGCTGGTCGAGCAGACCCGTAAGAAGAAAAAGCGCGCCTTCTACGAAGATCGCCTGGAGGCTCTGCGCAAGAGTGCGGCCACTGCGCGCGCCGAAATGGCTCAGCAACAAGGCAGCCGCCAGTCCGTCACCAGCGAGAACGTCTATGGATAGTGATCGCCTCACCAGGCTCGCCGCCGAGGCCTGCGACGACCGCAAGGCCGTAGATATCCGTCTGATCCGGGTCGATGAGGTTTCCTCCCTGGCCGACTGGTTCGTGATCTGCTCGGGCCTTTCTGATGTGCAGGTGCGGGCCATTGCCCGTTCGGTCGAAGACCGTCTGCTCTCCGAGGCGGGCCGCCTGCCGTTGCGCAAGGAAGGCCAGAACGAAGGGCGCTGGGTGCTGCTCGATTACGGCGAGCTGATCGTGCATGCGTTCACCCCCAGCGAACGTCGCTATTACGACCTCGAAGCGTTCTGGGGACACGGCGAACAGGTGCCCTTCCTAAGCTCCGAGGAGTCTGTTTCCCTCTGATCGTTCGGCGGTTTCCATGGCTCAGGTCTCCCCCCTTTCGACCTGTCCGGTGCCCGTTGAACAACAGCCTCTGGAGGAATACCGCCAGTTGCTGGCGTCCTGGTTTTTTGTTTGGCCGGTGCAGAGCTCCCGGTCCCTGTTGAAGCCCTTGGCGATCAGCTGGCTGCTGGCGCTGCCGCTGTGTCTGCTGATCGCCTATGGCAGCTGGCCGCTCCGCCACGCGCCCCTGCGGCTGGTGCTGGCGGCGGCGGTGGCGGCGGTTCTGCCCTCGCTGCTGCTGCTCACCCGCCAGTGGCTGGGCTGGAGCTACGTGAACCGGCGCCTCACCTCCGAGCGGGTGGAGTACGAGGAATCCGGCTGGTACGACGGCCAGGTGTGGGAGAAGCCGCTGTCCTGGCGCCAGCAGGATCTGCTGGTGGCCCGCCACGAAGTGCGGCCCGTACTGGAGCGGCTGCGGCAGGGCCTGCTGCTGGCCGCTGCGGTGCTGCTGGGAGGAACCGGGCTCTGCCAGGCTCTTTGAACCTTGGCCCCGGGCGTTCGCGGGGCCCCGAACTCTCTGCGATGTCCCTGTCTTCCAGTTTCGGCTCCTCCCAGCGGCCCGGCGTGCCCCCCCTGGAGGTGCGGCTGCTGCGTGCCGGCATCACCGAGTCGGTGCACCGCGTCCACGCCGTCGTCTGCGACAAGCGCGGCCGGGTGCTGATGCGTGCCGGTGACCCCCAGCAGCTCAGTTTCATGCGCTCGGCACTGAAGCCGTTCCAGGCCCAGGCGTATGTGAGCAGCGGTGCCGCCGATCTGGCTGGTGCCGACAGCCGCAGCCTGGCGATCGCCTGCGCCTCCCATGCCGGCACGCCGGCCCATGCCCGCGAAGCGTTCAAGATCCTCTGGAGCGCCGATCTCGAAACCGACCAGCTGCAGTGCCCGCCGCCGCGGGCCGACGCCAGCCCGCTGGAGCACAACTGTTCGGGCAAGCACGCCGCCTTTCTGGCCACCTGCCGCCGCATGAACTGGGCGCTTGATACTTACCTCCAGCCCGATCACCCGCTGCAGCAGCAGGTTTTCAAGGGGGTGGGAGAACTGCTGGGCCTGCCTGGGGCCGAGCTGGTCACCGCCCGCGACGACTGCGGTGCCCCCACCTTGCAGATCCAGTTGGCCCAGATGGCGTTGCTGTTCGCCCACCTGGGCGGCTCGGAACAACCCGAGCTGGAGCGGCTGAGCCGGGCGATGCTGGCCCATCCGGAGCTGGTGGCCGGCGAAGGTCGCTTTGACACCGAGTTGATGCGGCGGGGCCATGGCCTGGTGGTGAGCAAGGGAGGTGCCGAAGGCATCCAGTGCCTGGCCCGCATGGGCGAGGGGCTGGGGGTGGCGATCAAGGTCGAGGACGGTGCCAGCCGCGCCAAACACGCGGTGACGCTGCACCTGCTGCGGCAGCTCGACTGGCTGACGGCGCTCACCCTCGAAGAGCTCGAAGACCAGTTCCTCGCCCCCGGCCCGGGCCTACGGCTGGAGGTCAGCGGCGAGCTGCGTTTCGACGCCATGGCTCGCTGACGCTGGCGGGCTGTTGAGCTGTCTGGTGGCTTCGCGGCCACCAGCACCAGCCCCCAAGGCCCCGCCCATTGCCGGAAAGCACCCCCGGCTTGTAGTATGTCAAAGGCGACGCGGGGTAGAGCAGTCTGGTAGCTCGTCGGGCTCATAACCCGAAGGTCAGGAGTTCAAATCTCCTCCCCGCCACCACTTTTCATTCACCGGTTGCACACGTGCAACCGGTTTTTTTATGGGCAGATGGCGGCCCCGCAGGCGCCATCTCGGCGGCAGGCCGTCGCCGCCTAAGGTCGCCTCGCCACGCCCGTTTCTGGCCTGCCGATGACGCTCGCCGATCCCGGACCTCTGGTTGATGCGGTGGTGGTGGGGTCCGGCGCCACTGGCGGTGTTGCTGCCATGGTGCTGGCGAGCGCCGGCCTGCAGGTGCTGGTGCTCGATGCCGGGCCCGCGCTCAGTGCCCGCCAGGCCTTTGGTCGTGAGCCGCTGAACAGCCTCAAGCGGGTGGCCAACATCAGCAGCGGCCGTCAGTGGCAACAGGTGCAGCATCCGGGCTATTGGAAGGCCAACCCAGACCTGTACGTCGATGAGCGGCAGAACCCCTACAGCACGCCCCCTGATCGCCCTTTCCTCTGGAGTCGGGGGCGGCAGGTTGGCGGCAAGAGCCTTACCTGGGGCGGCATCACCCTGCGCCTCTCCGACCACGAGTTCAAGGCGGGCGAGCGGGATGGCCATGGCCCGTCCTGGCCGATTTGCCACGCCGACCTGGCCCCCTACTACAGCCGACTGGAGCGCTTCCACGGCGTGCACGGCCATCGCGATGGCCTGCCCCAGTTGCCGGATGGGGAGTTTCAGCCACCGCTGCCATTCACGCCGGCGGAGCGCCACCTCCAGCAGGCGATCGGCCGGGAGTTGGATCTGCCGCTGATCCACTCCCGTGGCTTTGCGCTGCACCGCCCCGGCAGCGGCCCCTGGCCCCGCTCCTGCTCCCAGGGGGGAGCACTGGCCCAGGCCCTGGCCACCGGCCGGGTGACGCTCCGCCCCGGGGCGGTGGTGAGCCATGTGGAGTTCGATCGCACGCGCCGCCGCGCCGAGGCCGTGGTGTACGTGGAGGGGGCCAGCGGTACACGGCAGCGGGTGCAGGCCCAGCTGGTGGTGCTCTGCGCCTCCACGCTGGAATCGGTGCGGATCCTGCTCCACTCCACAGAGGCGCATCAGCCCAATGGGCTGGCTGATCCCTCCGGCAGCCTGGGCCGCCATCTGATGGATCACATCTCCAGTTGCCGCTTCTTCGCGCTTCCCGATCAGCCGCCCCCGTCCGGCCCCAGCGAATTGTCCGGGGCGGGCAGTGCCTTCATTCCCAACACCGTGAACCTCGGCGATGGGGCCGAGCCTGTGCCCTTCCGCCGTGGCTACGGCCTCTGGGCTGGCGTGCAGCGCTTTGATCCACCGGCTCCGTTCAAGCGGTGCCCCGGTGAGGCGGTCGGCTTCCTGATCGGCCAGGGGGAAGTGCTGCCCCAGGCCCACAACCGACTCACCCTTTCGGGCACCGCCACCGATGCCTGGGGCCTGCCGGCCCCCCACATCGATGTGCACTGGGGCGAGAACGAAACGCAGCTGGTGGCCCACATGCAGGCGCGCATGGCGGCGGTGGTGGCGGCTGCCGGTGGACGCATCCGGCCGTTGGAGGATCTGTTTCTGTTTCCGATCGCCGAGCCGCTGCTGCGACTCGGTGTGGCGTTGTCAGCGGAGGCGGCGCCGCCGGGCTACTTCATCCATGAACTGGGTGGAGCCCGCATGGCGGCTGGCCCGGACAGCGGGGTGGTGGACCCTTGGAACCGCTGCTGGCAGGCCCCCAATCTGCTGGTCACCGATGGGGCCTGCTGGCCCAGTGCCGGCTGGCAGAGCCCCACGCTCACGGAGATGGCGATCACCTGGCGAGCCTGCGCCCATGCCGCCCACAGGTTGCGCACCGGCGCGATCGATGGGGCTGTGAGCGCCTCCTGACCGGACCACGCGGGCGGTGTCAACGACCACAAAAGCAATCAGGGGCCTCCTGCACAATTCGCGAGCGACCTTTAACCGGGTCGGGCAAGGGAGATTCCAAAGCGGGGGCCTTCGGGCTTCCGCTTTTTTGTTGGTGGCTTGCGAACCAGCAGGCTGTTCCCGAACCGCAGTTAACGGCGCATTGTTTGTTGTCGGCGCGTACGGCTTGCGCCGTTGATAGCGGTGTTCAAAGAAATGAAGTCCGGAAGATGCACGCTCACGGATCAACCATGCGCGTTTGAAACCATACGCCTTTGAAATCACATGCCAAAAAAGCACATGCCTGAAAAGTCGCGTGGCTGAAAAGCACGTGAACGATAAGCACGTGCTTGGGAGAAATTTCTTCGGACCGGGCGGCCTGATTGATGCCCTCCGGTGCTGCTCCGGTGCAGCTCCGGTGCTGCCTCCCTGCTTCCCGTCAGATCAGACGGCCTTTGGGCGGCTGGCTGCGCATGAACAGACCGTTGAGGTAGTGCTGCGTGACGCAGCCGTCGGTGCAGCCGTTCTGGAACAGAAAGCTGGCCAGGGCCGAACTGACCAGCTGGTACTGGTCCCAATGGGGATGGCTGCGGATGAAGTCGCGCATGCCGTCGAACAGCGGTTCAGGGATCTCCGCCTCCAGGCTCACGCGGCCCTCTGCAGCCACCCCGGCCTCACCAAGATCTGCCTTGCTCCGCCCGGTGCCGCTGGCGGCCTCGCTGCTGCTGCTCATGCCGTTGCGTCCCTGGCCTGTGGTCCTGTTCAGCGCGTCGCTCAATGCCGTGGCTCTTCGGTTAAGCCCACATAGCCACAGCGACGGCAGGCCCGTCAAAGCGGGGCGCCTGGGTGAAACCCATGCCGGCTCGCCTTGAGAAAGTCAGCTGCGGTGCCCCTTCCTCGCCGGTCATCCGCAAGCGGTCTGGCGGGTGAAGCCACTGAGATCGTTTGTCAAGAAGGCTGCCGGGAAACCCGCGTAATCCCCAGATTCAAGAGCTTGAAAGGCCTTCTCCCAGCCTCACCTGTGGAAAACCCCCTCCCGTTCTGGGGAAAACCATGGTCACCTGGGGAAATCGTCGACATATCAGCAGGGCTTATGTCCTGTGGATCTCTTGAGTCCCGGGGGTCGGCGAGACGGTTGGGTCTGCGTTAGCGGGGGGTGCTGCCGCCAGGCTGCGCGGCCCGAGCGGGTGGTCGGCGTGGGGGTAGCGGGTGTGCGCGTGGTTGTGCCCATGGGCGTGGTCATGGTCATGGGCGTGGCTGTGGTCGGATCCGCGGCCCAGGGGGAGCGGCACCCCATCGGGCTGGCAGGCGCCGGTGCATTCCCGCTCGCACAACGTGCACGATTCGATTAACCCCTCCACATGGTGATGGTGGCTCCGTTGCGGATCGCCCACCTCCGTCTCGAAGCCCAGCACCTGGGCCCGGTACTTGCAGAGAGAACAGTTCATCTGGGTGTCCCCACGCACCACTTCTTCCACACGCTCATGGAAGGTGTCAATCACCAGTGGATGGTCACCGAGATAAGGGGCATGCACGAATTCCACCGCGGGATGATCAGCCGCTACACGCTCGCTGTGCAGCCGGATGCGGCTCACCAGCACACCGGAAAACAGAAAGTAGGGGAACACCACGATGCGGCGAAAGCCCAGCTTCACCACATGGCGCAGCCCTGGCTCCACCAGCGGAAAGGTAACGCCGGAGTAGAGAGTTTCTCCCCAGCCGAACCCGAAGCCTTCCACCAGCATGCGGGTCACTTTGCTGACGTTGGAATTGGCGTCGGGATCGGAAGAGCCGCGCCCCACCACCACCAGCAGGGTGTCGTGCAAGGGCACCGCTGGCCCGCCGGCGGCTGCAACGGCCGCATCGGCCTGCTGCAGCGCGCTGCGGATGCGGGCGCCGGCAGCTTCGATCATCTTGCGATCGACACCCAGCTCGCGGCCGTAATCAATGCGCAGGCCGGATTCGGCCGCGTAGGTGTTGAGAACGGAGGGAATGTCGTTCTTGGCGTGGCCGGCGGCAAACAGCATTCCCGGCACGGCCAGCACATGCTCAACCCCCTGCTGGCGCAGTTGGTCGAGGCCGTCGCGCAGGATCGGCCGGGCGAACTCCAGATAGCCGTAGGCCACTGGCAGGTGGGGCAGGCGCTGCTGCAGCCCGATGGCGAGTTGGGCGAATTCTTCGACGGCCAGACGGTTGCGGCTGCCATGGCCGCAGACCATCACACCGAGCTTGCCGTTGGCAGAGGCTTCCGCCAGAAGTTGCGCTGGAAGAGAAGCCATCACAAGACCTATCTGGAGGGACCCTATCGCTCCTCCCTCCCGGCGGCGCTGCCGCCATGCTGAGGCCATTGCTCCAACCCGCTCCGATGACCACCACCTCCACCACCCTGCTGGGGTACGGCGCGGCGGCGCTCACAACCTTGAGTTTTTTCCCCCAGGCGATCAAAACCCTGCGCAGCGGCGACACCAGCGGCATCTCTCTGCGGATGTACACGCTGTTCACCGCAGGGATCTGCTGTTGGTTGCTCTACGGCCTGATCACAGGCGATGGACCGCTGATCGCCGCCAATGCCATCACCCTGTTGCCCGCTTCGGTGGTGCTGGAGCGCAAGCTCCAGGCCCTCAGGCGCTGTAAGCCTTCCGTGAGGGGATCGGGTAAGGGATCCGCCGGTGACGCATCCGCTTCCACACCCGCACGAACGCCCTGATCACCAGCTCCAGCTCGCCCCGGCTCAGGCCGCTGTCCTTGAGCTGGCCATCGCCATGGCGCGCTTCGATGATGCGGCGCACCATGGCGCAGGCTTCCTGCTCGGACGTGCCTGGAGGAAGCGAGCGGAGTGCGGCCTCGCACCCATCGGCCAGCATGAGAATCCCCGTTTCGCGGCTTTGGGGCGTGGGCCCGTGGTAGCGGAAGCGCTGCTCCGGCACGTCGGGATCCCGCTCCCGGGCCTGATAAAAGAAGTAGCCCATCTTCAACGTTCCCTGATGCTCGGGGATGAAATCGGCCAGCGGCCGCGGTAGTCGGTATTTGCGGGCCAGCTTGAGCCCCTCGTCTACATGGGCCTGCAGGATTGCGGCGCTGGCGAAGGGGTCGTTAAGGATTTCGTGGGGGTTGGTGCCCTCCGATTGGTTCTCGATGAACCACTGCGGTGCATGCAACTTGCCGACGTCGTGATACATGGCGCCGGTGCGGATCAGGTCGACGTCTGCCTGGATCGCCCTAGCGCCTTCCTCGGCCAGCCCGCAGATCATCAAGGTGTGCTCGAAGGTGCCCGGTGCTTCCATCGACAGCCGCCGCAACAGGGGCCGTTCCAGGTCGGCCAGCTCCAACAGCCGGGCACGGGTGAGCAGGCCGAAGAAGCTTTCCACCAGTGGCCCCAGCAGCAGGCCGCCCATCAACAGGCCGCCCATCAGCAGCGCCTCTCCGGCCAGCTCACTGCCGCTCGGTGTCACCCGCATGGCGCCGGGCAGCTTGTAAGACACCTGCAGCACCAGCCACTGCAGGACCAACGCCCCGAGAGGCAGCACCAGCGCCAGCTGCACCAGCTGGGCGCGGCTGCGCTGGCGGCCCGCCACCACCGCCGCCACCGCCGCCACCAGGGCAGCCACCAGCAGCCGCTGCTCGTTGAAGCCGTCGAGGGGTTGGGGCCACAACAGGCTGGCCACCGCCAGCCAGGCCAGGCCCGCCCCCGTGCCCAGGCCCTGGGCCAGCAGCAGGGTGGGGGGCACCAGCAGCGCCAGTGGGCTGGCGGTATTGCCGAGCCAAAGCTTGCAGCCCTGCACCACCAGCAGGGTGCCCAGGGCCAGCAGGGCATGGCGTGGCTCCAGGCTTGCCCGCCAGCGCCGCAGCAGCAGCACCATCAGCGCGCTGCCGGCGAAGGCCTCGAAGGCATGGCCCAGCCAGGCCCGAAGCAGGGGCCGCCGGTTCACCATGCCGAAGTAATCGAGCACGTCGTAGGCCTGGGGGCTGATCGGCTCCCCCTGACGGGTGATCAGTTCTCCCTTCTCCACGGTGATGCGCGGAATGCCCTGCTGGGTGAGCAGTTCCTCGATCAATCCCTGGGTGAGACCGGCATCGGTGCGCAGGTTGGAGCGGCCCTGCAGATTCACCGCCAGCAGCCGGCTGCCCAGCCCCAGGCCGGGTTCCGCCAGCGGCGCCAGCTGCAGGGCGGCGGCGGCCTGTAGCTGGCTTTTGGCAATGCTGCTGACGATGCCCTGGCTGAGCATGCGGCGCTGAGCCACCCGCAGCGCCTGCTGCCACTGCGCCAGCTGCTGGGGCGTGAGGTTGACCAGCCAGGCCTGCTCCACCGGGTTCAAGTTGAGCGGCCCCACCCGGTTCTGGGGGGAGGCCGCCACCAGCTCCAGCTCCCGCAGTTGCCGCTCGAGGCGTTGCTGAAGCTCCTGGTCGGCCTGGGCATCCACCACTTGCACGTGGGTGCGGCTGCCCAGTTGGAAGCGCCGCTGCTCCAGGGCGTCGCTGTCCACCACGGTGGCGGCCTCCGGCGCCCGGGTGCTCTGCGGGGCTGGGATTCCCGGCCTCAGACTGGGCTCCACCAGCCAGGGCCAGCTCGATACCCCCGCCACCAGCACGCACACCAGCCCCACGGCCAGCCAGTCACGCCGACGCCACGGGCAGAGCGCCTGGCAGGGCGATTCCTGCCGGAGCCATCGCTGCCAGAGCCTCTGGATGCGCCGACGCAGCAGCACACTCTCCACCACCGGAGTGGTCAAGCTAGCGAGAACGTCAATCGCGGTCTGGAGGCATGCTGGGCCTTGAACCGTTAATGGTGGCCATGGCGGAGCTACTCGATGGGCGTCAACTGGCAAAAGACGTGGAAGACCGGCTCCAGCAGCTGGTCGCTGCGGGCCTGGAGCGGGCCGGACGCCCGCCAGGACTGGCCGTGCTGCGCGTCGGTGATGACCCGGCCAGCGGTGTCTACGTGGCCAACAAGGAGAAGGCCTCGGCCCGGGTGGGAATCGCCAGCCATGGCGCCCACCTGCCGGCCGGCAGCAGCGCCGCCACGGTGCTCGCCGAGATCCAACGCCTCAATGCCGATCCAGCCGTGGACGGGATCCTGCTGCAGTTGCCCCTGCCGGAGGGGCTGGCGGAAGCCCCACTCCTGAATGCGATCGACCCGGGCAAGGATGCCGATGGCCTGCACCCCTGCAACCTGGGCCGCTTGCTGAAGGGGGAACCTGGACCGCGCAGCTGCACCCCCGCGGGCGTGATGGCCTTGCTGGCGCGCGCGCGTGTGCCGCTGGAGGGGGCCCGCGCCGTGGTGGTGGGGCGCAGCATCCTGGTAGGCCAGCCGATGGCGCTGATGCTGCAGGCCGCCAATGCCACCGTCACCGTGGCCCACTCCCGCAGCCGCGATCTGGCGGCGCTGTGCCGCGAAGCGGATGTGCTGGTGGTGGCGGCCGGCCGGCCACGGCTGATCGGCGCCGAGCACGTGAAACCCGGTGCAGTGGTGGTGGATGTGGGCATCCACCGCTTGCCGCCGTCACCAGCCGATGGGCCCAGCGGCCGCGGCGGGCTCTGCGGCGATGTGCGCTTCGAGGAGGTGGAGCCGATCGCCAGCGCGATCACCCCCGTGCCCGGCGGTGTGGGCCCCATGACCGTGACGATGCTGTTGGTCAACACGGTGGCCAGCTGGCGGGCGGCCTTTGCTCCACCGGTTGCTGGCGATGGAGTTGAGCCTGCGGCAACAGATCCGCTCGCCGATCTGTTGCCTGGGGTGCCCGTCGGCGCCATGGCCTGAGAGAATCCGCCTCGGTGCGCTGGTATCCATGGCCGTGGCGGTGAGCACGGAGTTCGATTTCGCGGCCTACCTCGAGGCGTCCCGCCAGCGGGTGGAGTCGGCCCTTGATGCCGCCCTCGGTCCGGAGCGGCCCGAATCGTTGCGGGAGGCGATGCGCTACTCGCTGCTGGCGGGGGGCAAGCGGCTGAGGCCGATCCTCTGCCTGGCGAGCTGCGAACTGGCGGGAGGCACCAGTGCCCTGGCGCTGCCGACAGCGGTGGCGCTGGAGATGATCCACACCATGTCGCTGATCCATGACGACCTGCCCGCCATGGACAACGACGACCTGCGCCGCGGACGCCCCACCAACCACAAGGTGTTCGGCGAAGCCAACGCCATCCTTGCCGGTGACGCCCTGTTGACCCGTGCCTTCGAAATGGTGGCGCTGCGCAGCCCGGGCGTGGCGCCGGAACGGCTGCTGCGCGTGCTGGGTGAACTGTCGTTGGCGGCCGGCGCGCCCGGGCTGGTGGGCGGCCAGGTGGTGGATCTGGAATCGGAGGGCCGCCAGGTTGATCTCGATACGCTCGAATACATCCACCTGCACAAGACCGGCGCTCTGCTGCAGGCCAGCGTGCTCACCGGTGCCCTGATCGCCGGCGCCGCAGACGACCTCCTGGCCGCCCTGCGCACCTACTCCCGCGGCATCGGCCTGGCCTTCCAGATCATCGACGACATCCTGGATCTCACCGCCAGCAGCGCAGTGCTGGGCAAGACGGCCGGCAAGGATCTGGCCGCCGACAAGACCACCTATCCGAAGCTGCTGGGGCTGGAAGAATCGCGCCGCCGCGCCGAAGCGCTGGTGCGAGAGTCCAAAGAGGCGCTTGAGCCATGGTTGGCCCAGGCCAGCCCGCTGGTGGCCCTGGCGGATTACATCACCAGTCGCGATCGATGATCGCTGTCCTCTCCGGAACCCCTCCCCTGTTTCAATTGCTCGGCAATGGTGTGCTCGCCTGGGCGCTGATCGCCTGCGGTCTGGCGCAATTCTCGAAGTTGCTGATCGAGCTGGTGGAGCACCGGCGCTGGCGCCCAGCGGTGCTGTTTGAAACCGGTGGCATGCCCTCGAGCCACGCCGCCCTGGTCACAGGGGCGGCGGCAGGCATCGGCTGGCAGCAGGGTTTCGATGATCCGTTGTTCGCTTTTGCCGCCACGATCGCCTTTGTGGTGATGTACGACGCCAGCGGCGTGCGCCGGGCCGCCGGGCTGCAGGCCGGTGCGATCAATGCCCTGCCGCCCGCCACCTGGCAGAACGCCGCACCAGCCAAGCCGCTGAAGGAAAATCTCGGCCACACACGCCTGGAGGTGCTCGCCGGCAGCCTGATCGGCCCGGCCATCGCCCTCACTGGCCTGGCTTTGGCGGGTTCACCGCTGCAGATCGCCCAGAACTGGGGCTGGTTGCCGCTGGCTTGAGCCTTCCTGCCGCTGATGCCCAAGCCTTCACGCCAGGTCAGCGCCAGGCGGTGAAGGCGTTCGTGGCCTGGCTGGAGGCCCCGGCCGACGGCCGGCCTTTCGTGCTGAGCGGCTATGCCGGCACCGGCAAGACGTACCTCTCGATGGCCTTTCTGGCGGAGGTGGAGCGGCGGGATCTCTGCTGGACCGTGGTGGCCCCCACCCACAAGGCAGTGGGTGTGCTGCGCCACTACCTGGAGCTCAGCGGCCTGCGGCCCACCTGGTTCCCCTCCACCCTGCACCGGCTGCTGCGGCTGAAGCTGCGCCGCGATGGCGGCCGCGAGATCTGTGAGGAAACCGAGCAGACCGCGGTGGCCTTGGAGCCACTCGCCCTGGTGCTGATCGATGAGGCCTCGATGGTGGACAGCGCCCTGCTGCAGATCGCCCTGCGCTGCGCCCATCCCTACGGCACCCGGCTGGTGTTCGTGGGTGATCCCGCCCAGCTGCCGCCCGTGGGGGAGCCGCTCAGCCCGGTGTTTGATCTGCAGCGGGCGGAGCTGACCCGGCTCGAGCAGGTGGTCCGCCACCGGGGACCGGTGTTGCGGCTGGCCACCGGCTTACGGGAGGAGCGGCTGCCCTGCCGCTTGCCGCCCCAGCTGCCGGCCATCCGGCGTCCTGACGGCATGGTGGCCCTGCTGGAGCGCTCCGCCTGGCTGGTGGCGGCCCAGCAGGCCCTGCGCCGCGCCGCCGAGGGGGACAACCCTGACCAGGCCCGCATCCTCTGCTACACGAACCGCAGCCTTGAGCAACTGGTGCCCCTCGCCCGGCGCGCCATCCATGGCGAGATGGCCGACCAGCTGCCCGTCTTGCCCGGTGAGGTGCTGATCACGCGCATGGCGGTGATGGCGCCCGCCTGCCGGGAGGGGGCGGAGGGGGGTGAGGAACCGGACATGGTGCTGGCTTCGAACCGAGAGCTGGTGGTGCGCGATGTGAAGCCCGAGCGCTGCGATCTGGCGGAATTCGGCCTGGCGGGTCGCGAGGTGCTGGAGCTGTTCGATGGGCTGGCTGCGCCGGTGATTGACACCCAACTGGTGACCGTGCAGCAGCCGGACGGGGACCTGTCGCTGCGGTTGCTGCCGCCGGCCGGCACACCGGCCCGGCGGCAACTGGAAGGGGTGTTGGCGCAGCTGCGGCAGCAGGCCAGGGCGCTGGGCAAGAAGGAAGCCCGCGCCCTCTGGCGCCGCTACTTTCTGGTGCGGGATGCCTTCGCCTCCCTGGCGCCGGCGGCCGTGCTCACGGTGCACCGCAGCCAGGGCAGCAGCTTCGGTGAGGTGTTCATCGCCGAGGATGTGTTCTGGCCCTCCGATCTGCAGCTGCGCCGGCAGCTGGTGTACGTGGCGGTCAGCCGGGCGCGCACAGCCGTGTGGATGGTGGCGGGAGCGGGCTCCAGCGCTGATCGTGACTGCTGGAACCGCTGGCTGGCAGATGGAGAAGCCTGAGCCCTGAGCCCTCCCTCAGCCCGGCGCGACGCTGCTCAGACCATGCGCAGGCCTTCGATGCCCTGCCAGGCCAGGTAGGCCGCCAGCGCCAGGCTGAGGCCGCCCACCACCAGATCCCCCCGGGCGAACAGCAGCCGCTTGGCGCTCTCCAGCAGCGGCAACATGCGATCACGGGCCAGAGCCACCGCCAGGAACGGCACCAGCAGCAGCAGGCTGGAGGCCAGGGTGAAGGCCGCGGCCATCAGCAGCTCCTGGCCGCGGCCCAGTTGAGCCTCCAGCAGCGCCGACGCCCCCTTGGCCATCAGAAACAGGTCGTCCGGGCTGACCACCTCCAGCGCGGCCCCGGCGCCGATCAGCAGCGGCAGGGGCAGGCGGCAGAAACGATCGAGCTGGCGCGTCCAGCCCGGAGCTTCCGCCGGACCATCGCCGCGGCTGGCGGGCAGAAGCTCCCGCACCCCCAGGGTGAACAGGGCTCCGGCCCCCATCAGATCCAATCCCGTGCGGTGGCTGCTGCCCTGCTCCATGGTGAGCAGCAGGCCGTGCCCGAGGGTGAGCAGCACGGCCACCATCGCGGCGATCGTGACGATCCAGCTGAGCACGAACAGGCCGCCACGCCGCAAGGGATGCTCACCGAGCAGCAACAGCAGCAGCAGGCCCACATGGATCGGGCTGAGGCTGATGCCGCTTCCATAGGCGATCAGTTCGGTCCAGAGCGTGGGGTTGTGCATCGGGGCGCCCGGGCGCGGTGTGCGTCCCGGCCAGGATGACGCACACCGCACTCAGCGGCGGATCTCGAACCAGTCGTCGCCGGCGATCGGCATCAGGCTGGGAATCACCTCACTCACCAGCGCCCCGGCCGGCCCCGACTCGCACCAGAGGCGCAGGTCGAGGAGTTGCTGGTTCTGGCCTTCCGCCTGCACCTCCACCGACCCATCGCTGCGGTTTCGCACCCAGCCCGCCACCCCGAGCGCGGTGGCGGCGCGGCAGCAGGCCTGGCGGTAGCCCACGCCCTGCACATTGCCGCGCACAATCAGCTGCCAGCGCTCCCGGGACGCCAGGGAGTCGGCGCTGCGGCGGCTGCCGCTGCCACGGCGAACGGAGCTGTCTGCCGGGCTGCGGCGTGGAGGCGCCGGCAGATCGCCGAACACCCAGCCCAATGGAGGTGAAGCCAGGTGGCGTGAAGCGTGCGCGTCGTCCATCCTTCACTCCGCGGCGGGCAACCCCATCCCTCAAGTTGCCATAGCTGCTGGATTCCGTCCATCACGCCGTTGCTGGCCGACATAGAAGCAGCCGCACTGGGCCCAGTGGCTGCATTGAGCCCGGTGGCTGCACAAAGCGCAGCAGATGGATTAAGCGCAGCAGATGCACGAAGCGCAGAAGGTGCAGTGGGCGTGGGGTGCAGCTCCCAGCGGTGAAATTCGTGGCCGCAGACGGGTTCGCCGCAGCGTGCCACCAGCCCGTTGTGGCTGGGGGTGGCCTGGCGGTAGCCCAGCTGGAGGGCTCCGCGCCGGGCCGTGAACGGCAGCAGGCCGGCCATCCGGTAGGCCTCGCCCTGCGGATCCTCCAGCGCCTGTCCCAGCAGCAGCAGGCCGCCGCATTCGGCGTAGATCGGCAGGCCGGCGGCCGCGGCATGCCGCAGGTCGGCCAGGCTGCGCCGGGCGGCAGCCAGCTCCGGCGCGTGCAGCTCCGGGTACCCGCCCGGCAGGATTACCCCCTGGCAATCCGGCGGCAGCGGCGCATCTGCCAAAGGCTGCCAAGGCTGCAGCTCCACCCCCATCGCCTCGAGCAGTTCGGTGGCTTCCGGGTAGCGGAAGTGGAAGGCGGCATCGGCGGCGATGGCCAGGGTCACGGGCTCAGGCGCTGCAGCCTCGCCTTCGAGCCCGAGCGCCCAGCGGATCGGATCGCCGCCGGTGGAGCTGGCTGGTGAGCCGGAGGGTGAAGAAGAGGGGGGCGCTAGCAGGGGCAGCAGCCGCTCGAGATCGAGGTGCCGCTCGGCCAGCGCTGCCCACTCTGCGCAGGTGCCTTCGAGGTTGTGGAGTTCATGGGCCGGCAGCAGGCCCAGGTGCCGAGATGGCAGGCTCAGGCCCGGATGGCGCGGCAGCAGGCCCAGCACCGGCATGCCGATGGCCGCGAGGGCATCGCTGAGCAGTGCCTGGTGCCGCGCCGTGCTGACGCCGTTGAGCACCACCCCGGCCATGGTGAGGTCGGAGCGGTGATGCCGGAAGCCGTTGACCAGCGCCGCCACCGAACCGGCCTGACGGCTGGCTTCCACCACCAGCACCACCGGCAGCTGCAGCGCCGCGGCCAGCTCGGCGGAGCTGCCCTCGTCGCCGGGACCGCGGCCATCGAACAGGCCCATTACCCCTTCCACCAGGCAGTGGTCGGCCTGACGGCCCCACCAGTGGAAGCTGCGCTCCACCCAACTTGAGCCGCAGAGCAGACGGTCGAGGTTGCGGCACGGCCGGCCGCTCACCCGAGATAGCAACTGGGGATCGAGGTAGTCGGGACCCACCTTGAAGGTCTGGACACTGCGGCCGCGTTGACGCAGCAGCGCGGTGAGCGCCAGGGTGAGCAGCGTTTTACCGCTGCCGCTGCAGGGGGCCGCAATCAGACAGGCCATTGGCGCCGGCCCTCCGCCACTGCATTCAAGGCCGCGTCAGTGGGGCAGCAGCTTGGCCGCCAGCGGGGCCGCGGCGGCCAGCAGGGGGGTGGTGGAGTCGTGGCCGCCGCCCAGCAGCCGCCCCATTTCCATCTCATCGGATCCGGGCACCTTGGGCACCACATCTTCCGCCAGCTCCATGCGTGCCACGCCGCCGGCCTCCAGGCGCATGCAACCGCCGGTTTCCGAACAGAGGATCACGCAGAGCGGCTGGCGGTCATCGGGCTCGCAGATCAGCCGCAGCCCCACGATCGTGCCTGGATGGCTGCTGGGGATCCCCACCGGCACCGGCATCAGCTTGAGGCGCACTTCCGTGCCGTCGCTGCGCTCGAAGTCGGCGCCGATCGCATCGCCGTCCATGCTGTAACTGGTCACGAAGTGCCAGCCGAGCCGGTCGGCGATCCAGGCTGCCAGCAGCAACCCCTGGACCGGGTGACTGCCCTCCACGTCGATGTCGAGATGCACCACGTGGCTGAGCGATTCACGCCGGCCGGGGGGATCGAACACCATCGCCAGCGATTCGCGCCAGCCGCGCAGCCGCAGCCAGTTGAGGTCGTTGACGGCGGTGCTGCTGTTGACGCGCTCCTCCAGCAGATCGAGGCAGCGGCGCGGCGGGCCGAGCGCGCTGTCGATCACCAGCCGGCGGCCTGGGCTGCTGAGGGCCGCCAGCAGATCGGGCGCTTCCTCCAGAGATCCGTTCCACCACACCCAGCAGGGCAGGTCGTCGGGCACCAGGGGCTGGAGCAGGCTCAGGCCCTCGCGCAGGGCGTCGAAGTCGCCCCTCAGCACCACCACATCTCCGCAGGTGGCGCCGTTGTTGCCTTCCTCACTGAGCGGGCAGTAGGCCGCCACCAGCGTTTCCAGGCCGGCGCTCTTGCTGAGGGTGGGCGCCAATGTGATCAGTCGGCGCGGCTGATAGGCGCTGATGGCCGATTCAACGTGTTGGCCGCGCAGGTCTTCGCCGACGTGGTCGACACCGGTGTGTTCGCCCAGCGCCCAGGCCAGCTCCGGCGCCAGCGGTGACGTGCTGGGGGGAAGGCCGCAGAAGTCGACCGCTTCCCGGGCCGCCTCCAGCACTTCCGGACGCACCACCCCGGTCACCGGGCCCTCCAATCGGCCCAGCCGCACCAGATGCTGCTCAACCCAGGCGGGTTGCCACACCAGCAGGGTGAAGGTGCTGGCCCCGCTGCTGTGCCCCAGATCGTGCTGCCAGAGCTTCTCCAGGTAGCTGGTGAGCTCGGGGGGTGGCAGCTCCACCGGGGCCTGAAGGGTCAGTTGGGGGGTCATGGGGAGAGGGTCAGGGCGGGTGGACGACGGGGGCGTGGGTGGGGAGCGGGCGGTTCAGGGGCGGCGCCACATCAGGTCGTCGCTGGCTAGCAGGCTGTCGGCGGCGGCGGGGCCCCAGGTGCGGGCTTCATAGGGCTGAACAGGAAGTTGCCAGGGGCTGTCCTCGATCAGCTCCAGCAGGGGGGTGTACAGCCGCCAGGCCGCTTCCACTTCATCGCCGCGGGTGAACAGGGTGGGATCGCCCAGCATGGCGTCGGCGAGCAGGCGCACGTAACCCTCATCGGAGGGTTCCCCGAACGATTCGTCGTAGGAGAACTGCATGTCGACCGGCCGGCTGCGCATGCCCGAGCCCGGTGCCTTCACTTCGAAGCGGAATTCGGCGCCCTCGTTGGGCTGGATGCGCAGGATCAGCTGGTTAGCGGTGGGGCTGCCGCCGGCGGCGTCGAACAGGTGCACCGGCGCCTCACGGAAGGTGAGCACCACCTCGCTGAGCCGCTTCGGCAGCTGCTTGCCGGTGCGCAGGTAGAAGGGCACCCCCTGCCAGCGCCAGTTGTCGATGAACAGCTTCATCGCCACATAGGTTTCGGTGGTGCTGTTGGGGTTGACCCCTGGCTCCTCCCGATAACCCTTGATTGGCCGGCTGCGCGAACCGCCGGGGCCGTACTGGCCGCGCACGCAGCAGTTCCAGGGCTCGGCCTCATCGGCGAGGCGGGCGGCCTGCAGCACCTTGGCCTTTTCGTTGCGGATCGCTTCCGGGTCGAAGCGGCCCGGCGCTTCCATCGTGGTGAGCGCCAGCATCTGGGTGAGGTGGTTCTGCACCATGTCGCGCAGGGCGCCGGAACTTTCGTAGTAGCCGGCCCGTTCCTCCACCCCCACGGTTTCGGCGGCGGTGATCTGCACGCTGGAGATGAAGTTGCGGTTCCAGATCGGCTCGAAGATGGTGTTGGCGAAGCGCAGCACCAGGATGTTCTGGACCGTTTCCTTGCCCAGGTAGTGGTCGATCCGGAACACCTGGTTTTCCTTGGCGCAGGTCTGCACGATCCGGTTGAGCTTCTCGGCGCTGCCGTAGTCACGGCCGAAGGGCTTCTCGATCACCACCCGGCTGCGCAGCGGGTCGTTCAGCAGGCCGGCGTCGGCGAGGGCGCGGCAGCCGCTGCCATAGAAGGTGGGCGACACCGATAGGTAGAAGGTGCGGTTGGAGCGAGTGGCCCGCAGCCGGTCGATGCCCTCAAGCCGCTGGCCCAGGCGCACCAGATGCTCAGGCACCTGCAGGTCCACCGGCTCGTAGAAGAGGCCGCTGCTGAACTGCTCCCAGGCGCTGGCGTGGTCGGCCACCTCGTCTGAGAGGGCCTCGGCCATGCGGGCGCGGAACTCCTCGTCGCTCCAGGGGCGGCGGGCACAGCCCAGCACGGCGAATTCGCTGGGCAGGCGCCGCTGGCGAAACAGCTCGAACAGGGCCGGGATCAACTTGCGGTGGGTGAGGTCGCCACTGGCGCCGAAGATCACCAGACACTGGGGCGGGATCACCCGCTCCTGGCGCAACCCGACCCTGAGCGGATTGGTGAGGACGGCGGTCATGGGGGAAGGGCGGGCCGGATCCCACCACGAAAGCCGGGAACCGGCCACCCACGCAGTGCCCAGAGTGGTTTGTGGGGGTTTCGGCAAAAAAAAAGCCCGCCGAAAGGGCGGGCTGAGCGGTGCCCGGCAGCGCGAGCTCAGTAGGTTTCCACGTGCCAGCGCTCGGCCTTCTTGAGCTGAGGGCGCAGCTCTGACCAGTTCAGCCCTTTGGCATCGGCGGCCTTGCTCATGGCTGCGTCGATGCCAGGTTCCATGCCCCGCAGACCGCACATGTAGACGTGGGTCTTGGGATCTTCGATCATGTTGAAGATCTCTTCACCGTGTTCCGCCACCCGGTCTTGGATGTACATGCGGCCGCCCGAGGGATTCTGCTGCTCGCGGCTGATGGCCTTGGTGTAGCGGAAGTTGTCGGGGAAGTGGTGCAGGTAGCTCTGCAGATCGTCTTCGTAGAGCAGGTTGGGCGTGGTGGGCACTCCCATGATCAGCCAGGCCTTGCCTTTGAACTGGTAGTGGGGGTTGTGCTCACGCTCGCCGGGATCGAACATGCGGCGCAGGTAGGCACGCATTGGCGCGATGCCGGTGCCGGTGGCCAGCATGATCACGTTGGCGTCTTCGTCGGGCGGTAGCAGCATCTCTTTGCCCACCGGGCCCGTGATCCGCACCTTGGCGCCGGGCTCAATGTCACAGAGGAAGGTGGAGCAGACGCCGTTGACGGTTTCGCCGTCCTTCTCGTATTGGAGCTGGCGGACACAGAGCGAAACGGTTTTGTCTTCGAGGTTGTCGCCGTGGCGGGTGCTGGCGATCGAATACAGACGCAGCTTGTGCGGCTTGCCGTTGGCGTCGGTGCCATCGGGAATGATGCCGATGCTCTGGCCTTCCACGTAGTGGAGCTTGCCCTCGGAGAGGTCGAAGGTGATGTGGTTCACCCGGCCGATCGCCCCCTCGATGAGCAGGGAGTGGTTGCCGAGCACGGTGCCCATATAGGGGTCCTTCGGCTTGTAGAGGTTCACGGGCACGGCCTCGTGCTTGCCCGGTTCTGTAGCGGCGGTGGTGGTCACAGGAGCAATGGCGGGGGGGGCGACCGGGTCGGCAGGGCCGGGGTCAGGAGAAGGGGCGGGGGCCTGGTCGGCTTGGGTGACCGAGATCAGTCGTCCTCCCTGCTGGTTGATCAGGCGCAACGTGGCCTGCATCCGGGACAGAGGCACCATGAAGCGACGTTCGGCCGTTCGCTCTCCAGGACCCTGCAGCCCTTCCACCACCAGGGTGAACATGCGGGCATCGGACTGGCGAAGCGCGGCGGTCGAGGTGCGCATGAAGCGACTCACTGCGGAAAAAGGCTGTCAGATCTTAGGCAACGCTCCGGGGCAAGAACCGCCTCTCCAGCCCGTGGGCGGATCCTGACGTCAGCACCCGGGCATCAGGGCTAGGTTTGGTGCGCGACAAAAGGTTGTCCTCTCCCCTACGTTCCCCGGCACTGGGTTGTTACTACGTGGTGTCTCCCGTCGGTTCGCTCATCACTCCGTCAGGCCTGGCCACGGCACACCACTCCTGTGCTCTCGACACCATCCAACAGGAGATGGAGCGCCTGCCCCAAGGGGCCCGTCGCCTGGCGGTTCAACTGCGTGTGGACCTCGCAGACGACCTGATCTGGTCGGTGCTCACCGATTACGAGAATCTCAGCCGCTTCATCCCGAACCTCTCCACCTCCCGGCTGCTGTGGCGCCGTGACGACCGGGTGGGGCTGGAGCAGGTGGGTTGTCAGCAGTTCTGCGGTCTGCGCTTCTCGGCCCGTGTGGAGCTGGAGCTCCAGGAAGTGCGGGAGCACGGCATGCTTCGCTTCGCCATGACCCAGGGCGATTTTCGCCGCTTTGAAGGGGCCTGGCAGGTGAGCCCCGATCCGATCGGCTCCCGGCTCCTCTACGACCTCACCGTGCAGGGACGCCCCGGCATGCCGATCGCCCTGATCGAGCAGCGTTTGCGCGAAGATCTGGCCGCCAACCTCCGAGCTGTGCAACAGGAGGCGCTGCGGCGCTCAGTCCGCCACTGAAGCCACCAGTCTCTGTGGCGCGCGCGTCTTACAGGAGTAGCAAACGTCACTAAAGGATATGGCCGAATCGCCATTGACTGCCAGAAAGGCGGTAGCAAGTAAGGACTATGGGCGGGAAGACTCTGCCTAGAAGCTGATTACTTTGAGAAAAATAATTGAATTTGAGCTGAATTGAAGGTGAATACAGCTTTTGTCGGGATCAACAGGGAAATGGCCCGCTAAATTTAGATCAGGGAAAAAATATGACAGTTGCTGGTATACCCCCAAGGGGATTCGAACCCCTGTCGCCTCCGTGAAAGGGAGGTGTCCTAGGCCTCTAGACGATGGGGGCGAGGCCACGGGTGAAGGGCGTTCTCAGCCTCCCCATCCGACGTATTGGACGCTACGGGTCGGAGTGGCCCTTCGTCAAGGAGGAGAAGGGGCGGCGGCGTTCTGCCCGTTCCATACCGGCACAGTGAAATGGAAGCAGGCCCCTTCCCCAGGCTCTGAAACCACCCAGATCCGTCCGTCGTGCACTTCCACGATCCGCCGGCACACGGAAAGGCCCACCCCGAAGCCTGAGGTGGTGCCGGAGGTCTGGGGCAGGCGCACCCGCTCCAGGAACACCCGCTCCTGCTCGTGGCGGGGGATGCCCGGGCCGGTGTCGCACACGCTCACCTGCACCCACTGGTTGGTGCGGTGCAGCAGCGTGAGGTGCACCTGGCCCCCGTCGGGCGTGAATTTCAGGGCGTTCTCGATCAGGTTGAGCAGCACCTGGCGCATGCGCCGCTGGTCAGCGAACACGGCCGGCAGGTCGGCGGGGATGTCGGTGATCAGCTGGAGGTCGCGGCCCACCCACAGCTTTTCGAGCTCCAGGATCGCTTCCGCCGCCACCGAGGCCAACCCCAGTTGCTGGGGATTGAACAGGGCCTCCCAGCGGGTGGTTCCCACTTCCAGCAGGTCTTTGGAGAGGTGCTCGATGTCGTCCAGCCGCCGGTCAAGCACGTCGCGGCAGCGGGTGGTGTCGATATGGCCGAGCTGCAGGCTCTGCAGTGCCAGCTTGGCGGCGGTGAGTGGCGTGCGCAGCTCATGGGCCACCATGCGCAGCAGGCGTTCCTGCACGCCCAGCCGTTCGATCAGAGTTTCGTTCTCCTGGCGCAGCACCAGCAACTGATCTTCCAGCTGCAGTTCCCGCTGGGTGCGGCTGCCGTCCATCTCGGCGGGACGCAGGCTCATGCCCAGGCCGCTCACCACCTCGCGCTGCTGCCAGCGCGGCAACCAGCCCTTGAGCTGCTGCAGCACGGTGTTGCCGGCGAACACCTGCCGAGGCTTCGGCTCGAGTTTCACCAGGGCTGGGGTGGCCACCAGGCGATGGAGCTCCAGCAACTCCGGTCGTTCGGCCGGATGGGCCACCTCCAGATTCACGTCGAAGCCGGTGTCGCTGCGTTGAAGCAGGTGCATCACGCCGCGCAGGTCGGCGGTGGCGAGGTGGTACGGCGCCGCCACCAGCAGCAGTTTCAGCGGGCGACGCGGCGGCGGTAAAGCCTCAGGGGGATGGGTGGTGGGGTTAGGCCCCCCCGCAGCAGGCACCGTCTGGCAGGTCCAATACGTAGACGCCACCTTATGGGTTCAACTGCAGGTCATGGCAGGGCGCTGGGCTGGATTGGCGGACTGCGGGAGTGCCGGCACGGAGAGTGGGCGATGCAAAGGTGCTGGACGATTGAAGTTCCTCGGCTGGTGAAGCACGATGGAGGTTCATGCGTCCTCCGCCTTGCGTCATCTGCCTCGCTGGAGCCGGTCCCTCGTGGCGGTCCCTCTCCTGCTGCTTCCCCTCGCGCTTCTGCCCACCGCTGCTGAAGCTGCGCCGGCCACGGAAGCGGAAATGCAGCTCTACACGCGGATCGGTGCGGTCAATGTCTGCATTGCCCGTGCGGCCGGCGTGGAGTTCGACAAGGCCGTGGCCATCGCCGGTGAAACCATTGCGCAGGTGCTCCAGGGGGTGCACACCGGCAAGATCCAACAGGTGGGCAATCAGACCCTCACCCTTGAAGATCTGCGGCGCGGTTCCGTGAACTCGGCCGTGATCGGTGCCGTGGAGCTCTGCCCCAAGCAGGTGCCGCCGGATGTGGTGAAACGGGTGGAAGCGGCAATCAAGCAAGGCGCCGGCGCCAAGCCAGCGCCAGGCCCCGCTGCCCCTGCACCGGCCGCTCCTCGATAGGGCGCCCCTCGATCGGCCAGCCACTCAACTGGCGGTCGCATCCAGACGCGGCTGACCACCTGGTCAGTCGCAGTTCATTCAGGGCTTCTGGCTTTGCTGAAGGCATCCCTCCGGGGTGTTCTTCGCCAACGTCGTCATGACCCTCCCCTCAACGTCTGCCCTGCTGGCCGCCGGCCTGCTGAGCATCGGTTCCCTGGCTCCGCTCGCGGCCCAGGCCCAGTCATTCGGGTTTCCTGGCCAGAGCTACCAGCGGGAACAGGTGTACATGCAGCAGCCGCTGTATCGCCAGGTGCCGGTGTACCGCCAAGTGCCCGTCTATCGCCAGGAGCGTGTCTACCGCCAGGTGCCCGTGGCGCAGCGGTTTCCGCAGTCGGGAGTGATCCCGGTGCGTAACTATCCCGCTCCTTATCAGGATTACCAGGGTCAGGTGAACGGCTTCAATGCACCCCAGACCTTTGAAGAAGCGCAGGCGCTGCAACAGCGCTGCTCGATCGGCCGGCTGGTGGGCGGCGTGATCGGCGGTGGCATCGGCTTTGCCGCCTCTCGCGACCAGGGCCGAACCTGGGCGGTGCCGCTCGGCGCGCTGCTGGGCTCCCAGGTGGGCTGCAGCGCCGGCCAGGGACGCGGTCCGCTGCCTTGGTGATCACGGCGCTGCCCGGCAGCCTGCAGGATCGGGGGGTTGTTCTCCCCTGGGTCGATGCGTGACGTGCGCCTGGCCGACTACCGGCCCTACCCCTACGCGCTGGAGCGCACGGATCTGACCGTGCGCCTCTTCCCCGACCACGGCCTGGTGGAGGCGACTCTTTCCTTAACTCCCGTGGCGGGGGCGTCCTCTCCCAGGGCGGCGGCGCCTGCAACGACAGACGCTCAGGCCGGCTCACCCCTGGAACTGCGGGGGGTGGGGCTGGAGCTCGAAGCCCTCGCCATCGATGGGGAGCCGCTTCCGCCCACCGCCACCCACCAGGAGGAGGGGCTTCTGGTGGTGCTCCAGCCGCCCCAGCGGCCGTTTGTGCTCACCAGCCGGGTGCGGATCGATCCCTACACGAACACCACCCTTGAAGGGCTCTATGCCAGCGGTGGCATGGTGACGAGCCAGTGCGAGGCCGAAGGTTTCCGCCGCATCACCTTCCACCCCGACCGCCCAGACGTGCTCAGTCGCTTCTTGGTGCGGATCGAAGCGGACCAGGAGCGCTATCCGGTGCTGCTTTCCAATGGCAATTGCGAGGCAGCTGGTGCCCTGGCCGATGGCCGCCACTTTGCGGTCTGGGATGATCCCTTCCCCAAGCCCTCCTATCTGTTCGCACTGGTGGCCGGCCGGCTTGAGGAGGTGAGCGGCAGCTTCACCACCGCCAGCGGCCGGACGGTGCAGCTGCGCCTGCACGTGGAGCCGGGTGATGCTCCCTACACCGCCCATGCGATGGCCTCGCTGCAGCGATCGATGGCCTGGGATGAGCAGGTGTACGGGCTCGAATACGACCTCGATGAATACAACATCGTGGCTGTGCGCCATTTCAACATGGGCGCCATGGAGAACAAGAGCCTGAATATCTTCAACTCCAAGCTGGTGCTTGCCGATGCCGAAACCGCCACCGATGGTGAGCTCGAACGCATCGAAAGCGTGATCGCCCACGAATACTTCCATAACTGGACGGGCAATCGCATCACCTGCCGAGACTGGTTCCAGCTTTCCCTCAAAGAAGGGCTCACGGTGTTCCGCGATCAATGCTTCACCGCCGATCTGCACGGTGCCGATCTCAAGCGCATCGAAGATGTGGCGATGCTGCGCAATACCCAGTTTCGCGAAGACGCTGGCCCCACCGCCCACCCGATTCAGCCGGATCACTACCAAGCGATCGACAACTTCTACACCACCACCATCTATGAAAAGGGTGCAGAAGTGATCCGCATGCTGCACACCTTGTTGGGCCCTGCCACCTTCATGCGCGGCATGGCGCTCTACGTGCAACGCCACGACGGCACCGCCGCCACCACGGCTGATTTCCTGCAGGCCATGGAGGACGCCGCAGCGGAAGCCTCTGCCGCCGCCGCCGGACAGAGCGGCAATGGACAGAGCGGCAATGGGCAGAGTGACGATCCCTCGCCGTTGCGCTTCAGCTTCAAGCAGTTCAGCCGCTGGTACCACCAGGCGGGTACCCCCGTGGTGTCGATCGAGCGCCACTGGGATGGCGCCAGCGGAGCGCTCGCCCTGACGCTGCGCCAGCACACCCCCGCCACCCCCGGCCAGCCGCACAAGCAGCCCCTGGTGATTCCCCTTGCCTTTGCCCTGGTGGGCGAAGAAGGCCAGGTGCTGCCCCAGACCGGCCGTTCGCCCGTCGTGCTGGAGGCCGCGGAGCGGCAGCTGCGCTTCGAGGGGTTGCCCCCAGGCCCGACGCCGCCGGCTTTATCGGTGCTGCGGGGCTTCTCGGCACCCGTGCGGCTTGAGCTTGCCCGCTCCAAAGCGGAGCTGCTGCACCTGTTCGCCCGCGACAGAGATCCCTTCGCCCGCTGGGATGCGGGCCAGACACTGCTGCGGCAGGCCCTGCTGGCCCGCGCCGCCGGCCGCAGCGACCTGGAGCTGGAGGGCGGGCTGATTGCTGCCTTCGCCGCGATCCTCACCGACACCAGCCTGCCGGCCGCCAGCCGCAGCGCCCTGCTGGCGCTTCCCGGCATGGCCGAACTGGAGGATCTGGCCCCTCAGCCCAATCCTCCGGCGCTGTTTGCGGCCTTTCTGGCCCTGGAACGCGCCTTCGGCGAAGCCCTGGAAACCCCGCTGCAGGATGCGCTCGCCGCTTGCCGCTCCCAGTGGGAACAGCCCTGGCCGCAAGGGCAGGGCGAGCGGCGCCTGACCGCCACGATCTGGAGCTGGCGGGCGGCAGCCGGCGATGAGGCCGTGCGCGAGGCGGCTGCCGCGGCCGTGGAGGGCCCCTCGATGACGCTCGCCCGCGCCGGGCTGCGGGCCCTGCAGGTCCATCCCTGCGGGCAGCGCCGCCGGGCGGTGGAGGCCTTCTACCAGCGCTGGCAGGAGAAGCCGGTGATCCTCGATGCCTGGTTCGCGCTGGAGGCCAGCGCCCCCTTTGCCGATGGGCTGGAGCGGGTCGCTGCTCTGCTGGCCCATCCGCGCTTCGATCCAGCCGCTCCCAACGCGATCCGCGCGGTGCTGGGGGGCTTGTCCGCCAATACGCCGGTGTTCCATGCGGCCGACGGCACGGGCTACCGGTTCATGGCCGAACAGATCGTGGCGCTCGACCGCCGCAACCCGATCACGGCGTCGCGGCTGGCCAAGCTGTTCAGCCGCTGGCAGAGCTATGGGCCGGCGCGGGCTGCGCGCATGCGCGAGGCACTGGAGCAACTGGCTGCGGCCGAACTCTCCGCCAACACCCGCGAAGTGGTGGAGCAGTGCCGCTCGATCGGCGCCCGCGACGGCGCGGCAGCTTGAAGGCGATCAGCGGGGCGCCGCCCCGCGGCCGAAAGCCTGGCGGTGCAACCGGGTGAAGGCGTCGCGCCGGAAGGAACCTCCCTCGGGCCCGGCGTAGTTGCCCCAGAGGCCTTCCCAGTAGAAATAGATCACCCCGTGGCCCCGCTGGGCCGCCAGTTCCACTTTCTGGCTGAGCGTGGCCATGTTGGGGGTGCGGCCGCCGAATCCAGCCAGGATGCCGATCTCCACTGGTAGGCCCCATTGACGGGCCTTCACCAGTGCCGGCTGATCGAGATCGCGGGCGAAACCGCGCACCGAAAAGGCGTAGTTCTGCACCACCAGATCATCCACCAGCTTGCCGAGTGCCCAGATTTCCCAGTCCTGCAGCCAGTGGTTGTAGGCGAAGCGGAAGGGGCCGGGGGAGAGGCTGATCACGGCGGCGTTGTTGCTGCGGCGTAGGTCGCGGCGCAACTCCCGCAGCAGGCCGGTGAGCTGCTGGCGCCGCCAGCTCATCCATTCGCGGTTGTTGAAATCGGTGGGAGGTTCCCTGCCCTTTTCCTTGCTGAACAGAGCCCGGGTGTAAGGGTCATAGCCCAGCTCCACCGGCCAGGCGAAGTGGTCGTCGAGCTGGATGCCATCGACACCGCAGCGCTGCACGATCTCCTGGATCAAGCCGATAAAGCGGGCGCGCACGCCGGGGTGGGCCGGGTTGAGCCACACCCGCAGATCCTTGAGCGGCGAGGTTTTCAGGTTGGCGCCATGCATGGCGTAGAGGGTGGAGCCATCGCTGCGCTGCAGCACCCATTCCGGATGGCGCTGCACCACCTCCGCGTCGGCGGGCTCCATCATTCCGTATTCGAACCAGGGGATCACCTGCATGCCGCGCCGCTGGGCGGAGCGGGTGATCAGGCAGATCGGGTCGAGCCCCGGGGCGGCCTTGAGCAGGGCCGGCTCGGTGGGCGCAAAGCGGCTGCGGTGGAAAGTGGTGCCCCGACTCCACACATTTGGGTAAACGGTGTCGAAGCCTGCGGCTGCCAGTTCCTTGATGGCCTGCTCGATCCGGTTGCGGTCGTAGTAGAGGGGGCTTGGGCTGTTGGTGAGCCACACGCCCACCCGCTGGCTGGTGGCAGCAGCCGGCAGCAGGCCGAGGCCCTGCAGACCTGTGGCGAGCAGCGCCGTGACCAGCACCGGCAAGGCCTTTTTCAGGTGCACCCGCAGGGGGAAGGGCGCCTCAGAGCGGTGGCGTTCGGCAGATGTCAGCGGAACATCGAGCTCACTGAGCTTTCCTCGTGAATGCGCCAGATGGCCTCACCCAGCACGTTGGCCACCGACAGCACCTGCAGTTGCGGGAAGCGGCGGTCGTCGCTGATCGGGATGCTGTTGGTGACCAGCACCTCTTCAAACAGGCCGGGCTCGGAGAGCCGTTCGACCGCAGGCGGTGAGAACACCGCATGGGTGGCGCAGGCCAGCACGCGGGTGGCGCCCCGTTGGCGCAGCAGCCGCGCGCCGGCGCAGATGGTGCCACCGGTGTCGATCATGTCGTCGATCAGCACCGCCGTCTTGCCGGCCACATCGCCGATCACCGTGAGGCTTTCGGCCACGTTGTGCCCCGAGCGGCGCTTGTCGATGATTGCGAGCGGGGCATCGCTCATCTGCTTGGCGAAGGCCCTGGCCCGGGCCACACCGCCCACATCCGGGGACACCACCACCACCTCGCCGAGATCGCGGGTGCGCAGGTAGTCCACCAGCACCGGCGAGCCATAGATGTGGTCGCAGGGGATGTCGAAGTAGCCCTGAATCTGGGAGGAGTGCAGGTCCATCGCCAGTACCCGGTCAACGCCGGATTTCACCAGCAGGTTGGCCACCAGTTTGGCGGTGATTGATTCGCGGCCTGCCGTCTTGCGATCAGCGCGGGCGTAGCCGTAGTAAGGAACCACGGCAGTGATCTGCCTTGCCGAGGCGCGCCTGCAGGCATCCACCATGATCAGCAGCTCCATCAGATGATCGTTCACCGGAGCGCAGGTGGGTTGGATCAGAAAAACATCACAGCCGCGGATTGATTCCTGAATCTGGATATAAAGTTCACCATCGGCGAAGCGCTTGATCGCCCGCGGACCATCGGGAACACCGAGATAGGCTCCGATCTCGCGGGCCAGGGCCGGATTGGAGGTGCCACTGAACAGCCGCAGCCGCCGGGTGTCGTGGGGGGGTTGGTCCTGCTCGACCCGATCGGCTGTCAGGAAACGGGTCACGGCGGGCGTGAACGAGGTCGGCATGGAGCTGATGGTAGAAGCCTTCCGGTCGGATGCCGGCGAAACCTGGTGGTATGAAGAATGATGAACCAGTGTCTGCCGGTCGTGCCCAAACAGCGGTCTTTGCTCACGTCTCCGCTGGTGCTGGCCGGCGCCGGCCCCCGCGGACTGGCGGCTCTGCCCCTGGCGGTCCTGCGCCTGCAGTCGCTGCTGTCCCTGCCCGCCACAGCCGAACTCAGCGAGCTCGGTGCTCGGTCGGCTGAACCTGATCAACGGATGGCCGCCCTCCAGAACCAACAGGGCGGCGCACTGGTGGCGCTGGAGGAAGACCCCGGCCGCTGGCTGCCGGTGGGCACCCGCTGGGCGGAGGTGCTCGGCGCCTGGCGGCAGCCCACCCTGCTGCTGATTGCGGCTGACGATGCCGGCACCGGGCTGGCGGCGGCCTACACCGCCCTGCTCGACCGTTCTGCCGTGCCCCTGCTGGGCCTGGTGCAGTGGGGCGGGAGCTGGGATGGGCCGGCGCGCTCCTGCGAGGGTCTGCCCTGGCTGGGCGCGTTGCAGCCAGGCGAGCGGGGCGCGGCAGATGCTGAGGTGCTGCTGGAGGCCCTGAAGCTGCGCTGGCAGCGCTTCACCAGTCTCTGAATCGATCTCCCTGAATCGATGCCTGAGATCGATCCAGAAGACCCAGAGTTTGGTTTATCCCGCCGGCCAGAGTGGCTGCTCTGCTCCTGGCGCCACTTGCCGCAGGGTCTGCCCAGGCTCGCTGGTGGGTGCCAGCGGCAGCTTGTCGTAACGCACGGTGTGGGCCTGCTGGATCGCCACGTTCAGCAGGCTGAGGATTTCGATTTCCGTGAGGTTGGTGCCCACCAGCGGCTGCAGCTGCCTCACCTGCTGCGCCAGTTTTGCCGTTCCGCCAGGGCGGCCCAGCTGCCCCAGCAGGCCGCCGATCACGTTCTGCTGGCGGCTGCGCCGTCCGCTGAGGCCGTCGTCGGCGCCCTTGAAGCGCACCAGCTGCTCCACCTGTGGCCCCTTGAGCACCTGCAGCCCGCCCTGGAGATCAATCCGGTAGTTCTGGGCTTTGTCGTGGTAGCGGATGGCCTGATCCAGGTTCAGCTCCAGCCCGCCCAGGCCGTCCACCAAGGTGCGCAGCACCTGGCGCGGCATCACCACATAGCGCTCGGGCTGCCCCGGGTCGAGGCCCACCAGCTCCCCCACGCCACCGGCCGTGAGCGCAGGTCCGCCGAGCCGATAGAGGGAACCGAGGGTCTGCAATTTCTGTTGACCCGGCACCTGCACGGCCAGTTCCGTGGGCACGTTCAGCACCCGCATCGCCCCGCCCGGATCGGCCCGGATCAGCAGCAGGGTGTCGGCGTTGGCGGGGCCGGAGGGGGCAGCGCCGTTGGTGCTGGCAGCGAGGCGGTCGGCGTCGGTGCCGATCAGCAGCACCGTGATGGGCCGGATCGGCGGATCGGCCAGATCCTTGTTCAGCCCCGCTTGATCGCCGCTGATCAGGCCAGGGTCAGGCCGCGACCACACACGCTCGAACAGGGCTGCGGTGCCCACGGCGGCGAGCAGGGCCAGGCTCAGCTTCCACAGCCGGGAACCCCACCGGGCGCGGGGGCGGCCGCCGGCCTGCGCCTCGGCCGGATCCGCTGGCGGCACTGGCGCCCCGCCTGCTGCTGGCGCCGCGCCCCGCCGGCGTGCCTTGCTCCCGCCTGCCACCTTGACTCTTGCTTGCGAAGGCTCAACTGTGCCGCAGCTCCGGCACGCAAGTCGGACCTGCCGATAGGTTGAACCCCCCATGCCCCGTCAGGCCGGACGCCGCTTTGACAGCCGCCCCTCCCCTCCCTCACGAACGGGCCCGGCCCCTGCCCAAGGGCAGCACCAAACCGGCCAAGGATCTCTGCAGCGACTGCGGCCTGTGCGACAGCCGCTGGGTGGCCTACGTGCGCCAGGCCTGTGCCTTCCTCCACCAGCGCTTTGAGGCGATGGAGCAGGCCGCCCACGGCCGCAGCCGCGACCTCAGCAACGACGACGAGCTCTATTTCGGCGTCAGCCAGCGGATGGTCACGGCCCGCCTGCAGGCCCCGATCGACGGGGCTCAGTGGACCGGCATCGTGTCGCGGATCGGCGTGCGGGCGCTTGAAACCGGCCTGGTGGATGCGGTGCTGTGCGTGCAGCAGAGTCCTGACGACCGCTTCACGCCGGTGCCGGTGCTGGCCCGCACCCCCGAGCAGGTGCTGGCGGCACGGGTGAACAAGCCCACCCTCTCCCCCAACCTGGAGGTGCTGGAGCAGTTGCCCGGCAGCGGCATCCGCCGCCTGCTGGCGATCGGCGTGGGCTGCCAGGTGCAGGCGCTGCGGGCCGTGCAGCCCACCCTGCCGTTGGACGCCCTCTACGTGCTGGGTTTGCCGTGCGTGGACAATGTCAGCCGCCAGGGCCTGCAGACCTTTCTGGAAAGCGCCAGCGATTCGCCCGCCACGGTGGTGCACTACGAGTTCATGCAGGATTTCCGCATCCATTTCCGCCACAGCGATGGCCGTGAGGAAACGGTGCCCTTCTTCGGCCTCGACACGCCCCGGCTCAAGGATGTGTTCGCCCCCAGCTGCCTCAGCTGCTTCGACTACGTGAACGGCGGCGCCGACCTGGTGGTGGGCTACATGGGCGCCACCTTCGGCCGCCAGTGGCTCACGGTGCGCAACCCCCGCGGCCAGGAGCTGCTGGATCTGGTCGAGGCGGAGCTGGATCTGGCGCCGGTGAGCAGCCGCGGCGATCGCCGCGCCGCCGTGCAGCAGGGCATCGACGCTTACGACAAGGCGGTGCGCCTGCCCCGCTGGCTCGCTGAAGTGGTGGGCTTCCTTGTGCAGCGCGTCGGTCCGCAGGGGCTGGAATACGGCCGCTTCTCGATCGATTCCCACTTCACCCGCAACGCCCTGTGGCTGCGCCGCCACCATCCTGAAATGGCCGAGCGCCACATCCCGGCCTTCGCCAAGGCGATCGTGGCGCGTTACCGCCTGCCGCGCCCGTGAGCGACGCCGCCCTTCCCCCAGGCCCCGGGACAGCGGGACGTTGCGGAGTGCTGCTGCACCCCACGGCCCTGCCGGGCACGCCCGGCTGCGGCAGCTTCGGCGCGGCTGCCCATGCCTGGATCGACCTGCTGGCAGACCACGGCATCGCCGCCTGGCAGTTGCTGCCGCTGGCCCCCGCCGACGGCACCGGCTCTCCGTACAGCTCCCCCAGCGGCTTCGCGCTCAACGCCTGGTTTCTCGACGGCGAGGCGCTGGTGGCCGACGGTTTCCTTGAAGCCTCTGACCTTGCCGCGCTGCCGTCCGGTCGCAGCGACCGCCTTGATCTGGAAACCTGCCCACGGCGCTCGGCGGCCCTGGCCCAGGCGCTTGAGCGGCGCTGGCCCCAGCAGTCGGCCGAGCGCCAGGCCGCTTTCCAGCGCTGGTGCCAGGCGGCAGCTCCCTGGCTGGAGGAGCATTGCCGCTTCATGGTGCTGCGGGAGCTGCAGGGCGGCTTGCCCTGGTGGCAATGGCCCGCTCCGCTGGCGCAACGGCAGCGGCGGGCCCTGCGCCGCTTCGAGCGGGAGCAGGCGGTGGCCCTGCGGCAGGAGGCTTTGGTGCAGTGGCACCTGGAGCGCCAATGGCAGCACCTGCACGACCATGCGCGCCGCCGCGGCGTGCAGCTGATCGGCGATCTTCCGTTTTATGTGGCCCACGACAGCGCCGATGTGTGGGCCCGCCGCCGCCTCTTTTCGCTGCGCCGGGATGGCTCCCTCACCCTGCAGAGCGGCGTGCCACCCGATTACTTCTCCGCCACCGGCCAGCTGTGGGGCACGCCGGTCTACCGCTGGTCGCTGCATCGCCTCACCGGCTTCCGCTGGTGGCTGCGGCGGCTGCAGGGCCAGCTGGAGCGGCTTGATCTGCTGCGGCTTGATCACTTCCGCGCGCTGGAGTCGTACTGGGCGGTGCCTGGCGAGGCACTCACGGCCCAGCAGGGCGAATGGCGCGCGTCGCCTGGCGTGGCGCTGCTGCAGGCGTTGCGTCACCGGCTGGGCGGCCAGCTGCCCCTGATCGCCGAAGACCTGGGCGTGATCACCCCGGCGGTGGAGGCCCTGCGCGACCGCTTCCGCCTGCCGGGCATGAAGATCCTGCAGTTTGCCTTCGATGGCAACGCTGCCAATGCCTATCTGCCCGAGAACTACGTGGGACACCATTGGGTGGTGTACACCGGCACCCACGACAACGCCACCTGCATCGGCTGGTGGGACTCCCTGCCCGAGGACCAGCGGCGTCAGGTAGGTGAACGGATCGGCCAGATGATCGAGGCCCCTGGTTGGCAACTGCTGGAGCTGGCGCTCGCCTCGCGCGCCGAGCTGGCGGTGGTGCCCCTGCAGGATCTGCTCAGCCTCGGCGACCACGCTCGCTTCAACACCCCCGGCACGGCGGGGGAGGCCAACTGGAGCTGGCGGCTGGAGCAACCGGTGGAGCAGCTCAGCGAGACGATCGCCGCCCTGGCCGCTCTGGCGGCCCGCTACGGCAGAGCGGCGGCCGGCGGCACGCGGTAAACCCCCGGCCGGCCGGCTTCGGCCTCCAGCGGCTGTTCGTTCCAGCGCACGGCCCCGCTGCCCACCGGCGGTGGGGGAGTGAGCTGCAGCTGCAGGGGCGGCAGCAGCTGCAGCACCAGGGAGCCCTGCGCCCCCTGCAGCTGGGTGCCTTCCCCCGAGTCGCTGCTCAGCTGCAGGCGTGTGGGCTGATCCAGCCGCAGGCGCAACACGCCGGGCCCACCACCTGCCTGCTGCGCTTCCCGGCTCCATTGCTTCTGCGCCACCCCGCGTGCTGCCTGCTGCAGGGGCCGCAGGTCGGGGTGCACCTGCAGCAGCAGGGCGTTGCTGTCGGGTGGCTTCACCCGCCCCGCGTCCGTGAGCGGCGGCACGGGCCGCAGGGTGAGCTGGTTGGCCGCCGCCAGTTGCTGCTGCTGCAGGTTCACGGCGTAGATCAGGCCGGCGGTCAGCAGGCCATACAGCACCGTGCCCTGCCAGCTGGTGAAGACATCGATCGAGCCGGGTGTGAAGCGTCTCAGCAGCGACGGCCGTTTGCTGTGGCCATCGAGCGGGTGGGGCTGCAGCGGCAGGGCGGCACTGAGTGCGTCATGGTCCAGGCCGAGGTGCTGCTCCAGCAGCGCCAGCATCGTGCGCAGGTAGGCCGCCTCCGGCAGGCGGTCACGCCAGCCCCGCTCCAGCGCCTCGATCACCGGGGTGCTGATGCGGGTTTCGCTGGCGAGCTGGCGCAGGCTCAGGCCGTGCTCCTCCCGTTTCTGGCGCAGCAACCGGCCAAGCTGCAGCAGCGGATCTTCCGGCGCCGGTGGGGCCGTGGGCGACGGCGATGGCTCCAGGCGCAGCCGCCGTCGCAGGGCCTGGGGAAGCAGGGAGGTGATCCGGGGGCGCGGCATCGGGAGCGGCGAAGGGTCAGCGCTGGTGACCAGCACCGGAAGCAGGTTCGAACCATTGTCGAGCGTCGATGGAACGCCACTGGCCCGGCGGCAGGGTGCCGAGCTGCAACTCCCCGATCGCCACCCGCAGCAGATCCAGTACCGGATGGCCCAGCAGGGCGGCGGTGCGGCGGATCTGCCGGTTTCGGCCCTCCCGCATCTTCAGCTCCAGCAGCGTGCTGGCCGCCGACTGGCGCAGGCGGCGCAGCTGCAGCGGCAAGGCGGCCTCGCCGTCGAGCGCCACGCCATGGCGCCATTGCGCCAGTACTGCCTCGTTCGGGTGGCCCTGCACCAGCACTTGGTAGGTCTTGCCGTGGCCGTGGCGGGGATGGGTCAACCGCAGGGTGAGGGCACCGTCGTTGGTGAGCAACAGGGCGCCGCGGCTGTCGATGTCGAGCCGGCCCACCGGGTGCAGGCCGGTGCCCTCAGTGAGGGCGGTCGGCAGCAGATCCAGCACCGTGGGTCTGCCTTGCGGGTCATGGCAACTGCTCACCACGCCCGGGGGTTTGTGCAGCAGCAGTGTCTGACGAGGCACGGCAGCCCGCAGCGGCTGGCCGTCGAGTTCCACCAGGTCGATGTTGGCATCGGCCTGATCGCCAAGACCGGCCACGCTGCCATTGACCCGCACCCGCCCCTGGAGCAGCAGGTCCTCGGCGCGACGCCGGGAGCAGATGCCGGCAGCGGCCAGCAGCTTCTGGAGTCGCTCCCGTGGCATGCATCCGGCAATTGAGGGCCCGGCGGCCGGTGCCGCCGGGGGTGGGCAGAGCCGCATTGTCCCCCGCGCCGGCGGCAAGTTGGCACGCAGCTGGTTGGCGCAGGACCGATGCGCAGCTAGCAGGCGCAGGACTGGTGCCTGACCGATCGGGGATGGTAAATTACGAAACAC